>Ga0066644_10000572_pt1 | contig 22956 bp, 26 predicted proteins | sample CryGeyCG2114_020_FD_62735 | JGI IMG/M metagenome (GOLD analysis project Ga0066644, IMG submission 62735) | Groundwater microbial communities from aquifer - Crystal Geyser CG15_big_fil_post_rev_8/21/14_0.20 | ecosystem: Environmental > Aquatic > Deep subsurface > Groundwater | place: USA: Utah...
CAGGAGGGCGATATTACGCATGAGGCTCTTTCTCGCGTGCGCGGTGGACGAGGTGCGTGGCACTGGCGGCGCCCACTATCGGAGCAAGGAGGTTGAGGAAAGGTATCGCGAGCAGGCCGACCACCGCCCCACCGAGCATGAGGCGCGTCCCGACGCTTATCGGGGCAAGTTCGGTGGTATCGGCGCGGTGCGGCAGCCATACCAGATCCTGCAGGTCTCGCCCCACCAGCCAGGCATTGACGAGAAGGAAGACGAGCACCGGCCCGACGCCCGACAGGAGCAGCAGACCTGCCACCGGCAGCGCAAGCAGATTGGCAATCAGCGTCCGCGCCAGCGATCGCAGCGCGCTGCCCAGTTCCTCGCCGAAGCCGATCTGGCGTCGTGTCGCGGCGGCTTGCGGATAATACTGCCGCTCGACCGCGCCCACGATATCCTCGGCGAAAAACTGCAGCACGAAAAGCGCTACGATGCGGAACAGGAACCAGCCGGCGACCAGGGTGACGAGAACCGCCGCCAGCGCGCCAAGGCCCCCAAGCGGACCGTCGCCCAACGCCGTCGCAAACGCGAGATAGACACCCGCTCCGCCGGCTGCGAAGATCGCCAGCGTCAGCATTGCCGTCTTGCCGAGAATCCCGAGAATCGCCGCGTCGCCGAGCTGGCCGAAAGCAAGGGCAAGGGCGCGGGGAAGCGACAGCATCGGTGTGCCGGGATGCGCGCCGTCCGCGGTCGAGTCAACGCCGACCTTGGACTCCGCCCGTTGAACCGCTAACGGCGCGCGACACAAAGATTCTGTTCCCCCGGAGTATCCATGACCGCACCCCGCTACGACGTGATCGCGATCGGCAATGCCATCGTCGATGTGATGGCCCCTTGCGAAGACGACCTTATCGACGAGCTCGAACTGAACAAGGGCGGCATGACGCTGGTCGATGAAGACGGCGCGCGCCGGCTTTACGAAGCAATGGGGCCGGCGCGCGAGATTTCGGGCGGCTCGGCGGCCAACACCCTGGCCGGTATGAGCGCGCTGGGGGCGCAATGCGCTTTCGTCGGGCAGGTTGCGAACGACCAGCTGGGCGATGTCTTCAGCCACGACATCCGCGCTGTCGGCATCGATTTCGACACGCCGGCGCGCGAGGGCGAACCTTCGACCGCGCGGTGCCTCATTTTCGTGACGCCCGATGGCGAACGCACGATGAACACCTTCCTCGGCGCAAGCCAGTTCCTGCCTCCTGCAGCGCTCGACGACGAGCTGATCGCCAGTGCAGGGATTCTCTATCTCGAAGGCTATCTGTGGGATCCGGAGGAACCGCGCAGCGCCATGCGCCGCGCGATCGAGGTCGCGCGCAAGGCCGGTCGCAAGGTCGCTTTTACCGCCTCCGAAAGCTTCGTCATCGAACGCCACGGCGATGATTTCCGCGCGCTGATCGAAGAGGGGCAGATCGACATCCTCTTCGTCAACGAGCACGAACTCGCGACGCTCACCGGGACGAACGATTTCGAGGACGGCGTGGCCATGGTGGCGGGCAAGGTTCCAGTGCTCGTCGCCACGCGCAGCGCCAAGGGCGCGGTCGGCATCGCCTATGGCGAGCGGGTGACCATCGCCGCCGAACCGATCGACAAGGTGGTGGACACCACCGGTGCGGGCGACCTCTTCGCCGCAGGTTTCCTGACTGGCCATGCGCGCGGCGAAAGCCTCGAGACATGCCTGCGCATGGGTGCCATCTGCGCGGCGGAAATCATCTCGCATTACGGTGCGCGGAGCGAGGCCGATCTCAAGGCGCTGGTGGCCGAAAAGCTCGGCTGACAAGGCGCCGCGATTCGCAAGGACCCACCGAATGTTAGGGTTTGGGTGCTAAAGGGCAGCGCGAAAGGAAACGCGCTTGCGCTACGAATCCTTCGCCGAACGTCGTGCCACTCCGGGGCTGCCGAGCCGCGCGCTGGCGCACGTCCAGGCTTGGGCGGTGCTAGGCGAAGCGGCCACATTGCCGACGCAGCATCCCGATTTCGGACAGGCGGTGGTGCAGGCCCTCCTGCCGTCGACCCCGCAGATACTGGTCGAGGGATCGCCAGCCGCGGGCTTCGAGGCGATCGTGCCCCTGGTTCGCGATGGCGGCCGGCTGGCACGTTGGCGCCTGCTGGGCGATCGCGAGGTCCATGAACCCGGCGCGCCCCTGGTCCGCGATGCGAAGGCCGCGATGCGGCTCGCCCAAGCGTTGTGCGCGCTCGAGCGGCCGGTCGAGTTTGCGCGAGTCCCGCTCGACTCGCCGATTGTCGCTGCGTTGCGCGAGGTGGCCCCGGCCCACGGGAAGCTGATCGTTCGCGAAGCCGATCCGTGCCCTTTCCTCGCGCTCGACGAGAGCTGGGGCACGCCCGAAAACCGGTTCTCTCCGCGCCGCCGGTCCGATTTCCGCCGTGCGCAGCGCAAGGCCGACCGTCTGGGCGAGGTCGGTTATGTCATGCATCGACCGAGTCCGGTGGAATTCGATCAGCTGTTCGACGAGGCGATCGCAGTCGAGGCCAAGAGCTGGAAACGGGCTGCGAGTACGGCAATTCTGTGCGACCCGGCGAAAGAACGCTTCTTTCGCAGTTATCTGCGCGCCTGTGCCGAGCGTGGCGAGACGCGAATCGCGGCCATGCGGATCGATGGCAAGATGGTTGCCATGCAGCTCGCCGTGGCCTGGCGCGGTCGCTACTGGCTTTACAAGATCGGCTTCGACGAGGCCGTCGGCAAATGCTCTCCCGGCACCTTGCTGATGCTCCATGCGCTCGGCGAGGCGGCTCGCGAGGGCTTCTCCAGCTTCGAGATGATGGGCGAATCCGACAGCTGGATCAGCGATTTCTGGACCCGCGAGGCGCATCCCTGCGTGCGCTTGCGCTTCTATCCACGGAGCCTCGCTGGCTATGTCGGGCTTGCGCGGGACACTCTGGGCTGGGCGAAGACGCGGCTCGATAAACGGTTCAGGCCGGACAACGCATGAATTTTCCCGGCAAGGCGCTGCTTCGCAGAGCGCGTGATGCCTTGCCGGATGCGGTCGGGGCGCGCCTGCCGATCGAGACGAGCGAAGCCGCCGTCTCATCTTGCCTGCGGATCGCGACGCCAGCGGGAACGCGGATATCGCTCGGCTATTTTGCCCCGCCGGACGAAGAACCCGCAGTCGTGGCGGAAGCATTAATCGGCGCGGCTCGGGCGCTGCAAGCCGCCGGGGCGAGCGCTGTCGAACTGGCGGTGAAAGCGCCGCCCCTGGGCTTCGATCCGATGTTACTCGAGAGGATCGCCGCCGAGCGCATACCGCTGATTTTCGATGCGCTGACGCCCGAGCAGGCTCCCGAGACCATGGCTCTGGCCGAGACGCTCGGTTGCGGTGTCGCCCTGCCTGCGCGCTGGCGGCGCAGCGTGGACGATGCCTGCGCCCTGCGCGAGCGCGCCTGTCGTATCCGGGTGGTCAAGGGCGAGTGGGCCGATCCCCGAGACGATCCCGAGGATATCGCCAATGCCCATGTCGACGTGGTGCGCACGCTTGCCGGACGCGCTGCGCCGGTCGAAGTGGCGACCCATGATCCCGGTCTCGCCGAAGCCGCGCTGTCGCTTCTCTCCTGAGCGGCACGCCTGCCGAGCTAGGGCAGCTCCGCGGATTGCCGCAGCGGCGCAGCCGTGCGGTGGCGCTGCGGCACAAGGTGCCCGTGCGCTATTACTATCCATACGGTCCCGGCTGGGGGCCCTATGCGATCGAGCAGGGCCTGCGGAAACCCTACCTTCCGCTCTGGGCGCTGCGCGACCGGATCGCGCGCTAGGTTCTTGCCACTCGGAGGATTACCTCCGGCAAGGGTCTCCGGCTCAGCCGGGCGCCATGGGGGTTTCGTCGAGCAGATCGTCGAGGAACAGCGACATCAGCATGGGCTGCCCGCTCACTCCGGCCTTGGCATAGACCTGGCTCAACTGCGAACGGACGGTCCCGGCAGAAGAGCCGCGCAGCGTGGCAATCTCGGCTATCGAGCACCCCTTCAGCGCGAACAGAGCGACTTCGGCTTCGCCGGGCGACAGGTTCCACTCGGCGAAGCGCTGGCGCATGAGCGCGCCCAGCGCGCCACGTGCGATGGCCACGACTTCTTCGCGTTTGCGGGCTTCGCCCAGCAAGCGCCGGATGGCGAGCGCACCAAGCGCGATTCCGGCAAACAGGGCAAGTCCGACGAACAGGTCGAGCAGTGCCGGTAGGCCGCCCTCCTCGCGCACAGAGTCCCACAGGAAATAGACCACCGCGACGATTTGCACGAGGATCACGAGGGCGATCGGGACAAGCTCGCGATCGCGGTTGCCGGTCATGGCACTTTGGCTGGTCATGGCTGTTTTGGACTTCCGCTTATGGCCCGATCCCTAGCACCGATCGTAGCTCTCCCGAACGCATAGGCGTCAGGAGTAACGTAATGAACGAACAAGCGAAAGACGCGCTGGCCAAGGTGCCGGCGGTGACTCTGGGGTTCTGGATCGTCAAGATCCTCGCCACCACCTTCGGGGAAACCATGGGCGACACGGTCAGCATGAGCTGGCTGGGCGAAACCACTGTCAGTGCCGGCCAAGCGGGCCTCAACGGCTATCTGATCGGCACCGCGCTCTTCGGCACCGTGCTCGCGCTGCTCGTCGCGGCGCAGATCCGGGCACGGCAGTTCCACCCCCTGCTCTACTGGGCGACGATTATCGCTTCGACCACCGCCGGCACGACACTCGCGGATTTCGCCACGCGCTCGCTGGGAATCGGCTATCCGGGCGGTTCGACCCTGCTGTTGGGTATGGTGCTCGCCTCTCTCTTCGTCTGGCACCGGGCGCTGGGCAGTATTTCGGTGAGCACGGTGCACGAACCGCGTGCCGAGGTATATTACTGGCTGACGATCACATTCTCGCAGACACTCGGTACCGCGCTGGGTGACTGGGTTGCCGACGGGGCGCTGGGATATCTCGGTGCGGCGGTCATCTTCGGCGGATTGCTTGCGCTGGTCGCGGCGGCCTATTTCTGGACTAGGATCAACCGGGTGGCGCTGTTCTGGGCCGCATTCATTCTCACCCGTCCTCTGGGGGCGGTAGTCGGCGATTTCCTCGACAAGCCGGTCGCGCATGGCGGGCTCGAACTCAGCCGCCCGATCGCTTCGCTCGTGCTCGCCGGGACGATTTTGGGCCTGATCCTCCTTGTTCCCCAGCGCGCGGAGAAACGCGCTCTGGCTCGGTGAAGGTGCCTAGCCTCGTTCGCGCCGCACCTCGCGCTGGCCGATGTCGCGCCGGCAGAATCCGTCGGCGAAGGTGATCGCGTCGACTGCACGATAGGCGTTGCGCTGGGCTTCGGTGGCGCTTTTTCCGCGTGCGGTGACGTTGAGCACGCGGCCGCCGCTTGCGGTCAGCGTGCCGCCGTCCAGCTTCGTTCCGGCATGGAAGACCCTGGCGCCGTTCGACTCGGCGTCGCCCAGTGCGATCGCTCCACCCTTCTTCGGCGTTCCGGGATAGCCCTCGGCCGCCATCACCACGGTCAGCGCGAAATCGTCGGACAGCTTAGGCGCAGCCACCTCGCCCAGCCGCCCCTGCGCGCAGGCCTGCATCAGCTCGACGAGATCGCTCTCCAACCGCATCATCAGCACCTGGCATTCGGGATCGCCGAAGCGGGCATTGTATTCAATCAATTGCGGGCCGGCCTTGGTCAGCATGAGCCCGGCATAGAGCACGCCAGAATAGGGCATGCCTTCCTCGCGCATGGTGCGCACGGTCGGTTCGACGATCTCTCTCATCACCTGCGCCTGCAGCGCTTCGGAAAGCACCGGAGCTGGCGAATAGGCACCCATGCCGCCGGTGTTGGGGCCGGTGTCGCCTTCGCCCACGCGCTTGTGGTCCTGCGCGGTGCCGATCGGGACGATCGCGGTCCCGTCGGTCAGCGCGAAGAAGCTCGCTTCCTCGCCGGTGAGGAACTGCTCGATCACCACCTCGTTGCCCGCGCTGCCGAACCGGCCGTCGAACATCTCGTCGAGCGCATGCTGTGCCTCCTCGCGCGTCTCGGCGATCACCACGCCCTTGCCCGCGGCGAGGCCGTCGGCCTTGAGCACGAAGGGCGGGTCGAATTTCTTGAGTGCGCCCCAGGCCGCCTCGAGCGAGGTGCAGCGCTCGTAGCGCGCGGTGGGGATGTTGGCCCGCCGGCACAATTCCTTGGTAAAGCCCTTGCTGCCTTCGAGCTGCGCCGCCTCGCCCGAGGGACCGAATGTGTCGATTCCCTCGGCCCGCAGCGAATCGGCAAGGCCATCGACGAGCGGCGCCTCGGGGCCGATGACGACGAGGCCGATGTCGTTGGTCTGGCAGAAGTTGATCACCGCTTCGTGGTCGGCGGCATCGAGCGCGACGCAGGTGGCATCCTGCGCGATGCCCGGATTGCCCGGCGCCGCCCACAGCTTGTCGCACAGCGGCGATTGCGCCAGTTTCCAGCTGAGCGCATGTTCGCGCCCGCCCGAGCCGAGCAAAAGGATATTCATGGCCAGCTACTTTCCGTCAGACAGCGAAGATGGGGGCTTGGTAGCGAAGGGTCGGGCAGGCGACAACGCCGAGCCGCTCTCGATCAGCGAAATCTCCAGCCTGCTCAAGCGCACCGTCGAGGATCGCTTCGGTTTCGTGCGGCTGCGCGGCGAATTGTCGGGCGTGAAGCGCGCCGCGAGCGGGCATCTCTACTGCGCGCTCAAGGACGACAAGGCAGTGCTCGACGGGGTGATGTGGCGCGGCAATACCGACCGGCTGCCCTTCCGCCCTGAAGACGGGCTGGAAGTCGTCGCCAGCGGCAAGCTCACGACCTATCCGGGTCGCTCGAAATACCAGATCGTGATCGAACGGATGGAGCTGGCGGGCGAAGGCGCCCTGCTCGCGCTGCTCGAGAAGACCCGCGCGCGGCTGGCGGCGGAAGGCCTTTTCGCCGCCGAACGCAAGAAGCCGCTGCCCTTCCTGCCGCGCACGATCGGGGTCGTCACATCACCCACCGGCGCGGTGATCCGCGACATTCTCCACCGGCTGGCCGACCGTTTTCCCAGCCGGGTGGTGGTGTGGCCGGTGCTGGTGCAGGGGCAGGGCGCTGCCGAGCAGGTGGCGGGCGCGGTACGCGGCTTCTCCGCCATGCCCGAAAGTCACCCCGACCGGCCCGACCTCGTCATTGTCGCGCGCGGCGGCGGCTCGATCGAGGATTTGTGGAGCTTTAACGAGGAGGCGGTTGTCCGTGCAATTGCCGAGTGTCCGATCCCGACCATCAGCGCCGTGGGGCACGAGACCGACACCACTCTCGCCGACTATGCCGCCGATCGTCGCGCGCCCACGCCCACCGCGGCCGCCGAGATTGCGGTGCCCGTGCGGGCCGAGCTGGCGGCGACGCTGGCCGATTTCGAGGCACGCAAGAAGCGTGCGATATTGCGCCCGGTACAGTTGGGCCGCGAGAGACTGCAGGCGCGCAGCGAACGTCTGCCCACGCCCGAGGCGCTGCTGCAACCGCAGGGGCAGCGGCTCGACGAGCTTGCCGAGCGGCTGCGGCGGGGCCTGCGCGATAGCGCGGCGCAGGGACGCGAGCGGCTTTCGGAGCTACGCCTGTCGCCTGCCGTGTTGACCCGCAATTTGCGCGAGGCGCAGCGTGCGCTGGCGGGGCAGAAGCTGGCCGTCGCTCTGGTCGAGCGTCCGCTTGCCGAGCGTCGCGAGCGGCTCGCGGCGCTGCAGCGCGTGATGCACTCGCTCGATCCCGACACGGTGCTCAAGCGCGGTTATGTCCGCGTTATCGGAACCGACGGGCGGACTCTCACCGACAAGGCGCTGGCGGAGAAGGAAGGGGCGCTCACCCTCAAGTTTCACGATGGTGATCTCGAGGTGTCGCCGGGAGGCAATCCGCCACCCCGCGCACCCCGCCGCACACTCCCGAAAAAAGGAACCGCGCCGAAACAGGATGATTTGTTCGGTTAATGTGGACCTGCTAGGATTTGCGCCATGCTGATGAACAAGAATTCGGGTCCGTCGAATGGCGAGGCCAAATTGCATTACGGCCCCTCGGGCTTTCGCGTGTTGCGTGCAGGCAACCATGTCTTCTGTGCGATGAGCGGGGTGCCGATCCCGCTCGAGGAACTTCGCTACTGGTCGGTCGAGCATCAGGAGGCCTACGCCAGTCCCCAGCTCGCCACCGAGCGTCTCGCGCCGTGAAATTCATCCGGGTCGCACCGCTCCTCCTGCTGGCCAACGCCTGCGTTCCCGCAGTCGAACCCGAGTCTTCCGGCAGCCCCGAGGTTGTGCAGACGGTGCGCACAGTAGCCACGCCAACATCCGCCCCTGCTCCCGAGGCGGCTCCGGTGCGCCCTTCGACCTTCACCTTCGCTGGCGAACTCGAGCAGGGCGGCTGGATCCGCGGGACAGTGCCAGGCGGAACGGTCGAGGCAATGCTGGGGACCGAAAAGCTGGCATTCGACGCGCAAGGCCGCTTCTTCGCGGCATTCGACCGCGACGCACCGGCTTCGACCAGGCTCGTCGCCCGGCTTGCCGACGGCCAGACAATTACCTCGCCGCTCGCCATTGCGCCGCGTGACTGGGATATCGAGCATGTCGATGCGGCCCTCAGGCCAGGCGGGTCGAGCGAAGCCTTCCGTCGTCGTCGCCAGCCCGAACTCGATGCGATCTGGAATGCGCGGCTGAAGGAAACCGGCGCGCAGGGCTGGAGGCAGGATTTTATCTGGCCGGTCTCGGGCCGTATTTCGGGCCGCTTCGGCTCGCAGCGAATCTATCGCGGCGAACCCGGCAGCTACCATTCGGGCATCGACATCACCACCGGCACCGCTGGCACGCCCTATGTCGCACCCGCCGATGGCGTCGTCGTGCTCGCGGTGGACGATTTCAGCCTCGAGGGAAAACTGTTGATCATCGATCACGGGCAGGGCCTCAACAGCGCTTTCCTCCATTCTTCGCGGCTCTACGTCAAAGAGGGCGACCGGGTGACCAAGGGTCAGCATATCGGCGACATCGGCTCGTCCGGTCGCGCGACAGGTCCGCATCTCCACTGGAGTCTCAAGTGGCGCAATGCGCGGCTCGATCCGCTGCTCTTCACCGGCCCGATGCGCTGAGCGCTTGACGCCGGCAGCACGCCAGCCAAGGAATCTTCACGCCCATGCGTCCTAGGCGACTGTTCCTTGCTTCCCTGATCGCCATCGCGCTCGCACCCGGCACATGGCTGCGTACGCCGGAGCCGAGCGATTTCGACCGGCTGGCGCGGATCGTGCCGCTCGCGGTCGATGCCGCGCGCAGCGGTCCCTTCGAATTGGTCGCTGCATGGCGCATGTCCGGCGATCCGGTACAATTCGGCGGGCTGTCGGCTCTGGTCGCTCTCGACGGCACGCACTTTCTCGCGGGCTCCGACACGGGGCGCTGGCTCCGCTTTACGCGGCCCGACCGCAGCGGGCTCGCACCGGGCGAAATCGCCCCGCTCTTCGCCGACGAGGATACGATCAAGGAAAGCCGCGATCTCGAATCGCTCGCAGTGGATCCCGCGCACGGAATCGTATGGGGGGGCTTCGAATATCGCAATTCGATCATGCGCTTCGACGCCGCGCTTGAACCGAATGGCGAGGTCCGGCCTCCGGCGATGCGCCGTTGGGACGACAATGCCGGGCCGGAGACGCTGGTGCGTCTGGCCGACGGTCGGTTTCTCGCGATCGCGGAAGGTTCACGGCGCTGGCGCGGGCAGCACCACCGCGCGCTGGTCTTTGCCGGTGATCCGGTGGAAGGAGCGCGAGCGGAACGGGTGGTGGTCGAAATTCCGAAGGGCTATCGCCCGGTTGATGCAACGCCCGCCGGTGACGGACGGGCACTGGTGTTGCTGCGGCGCGTAATCTGGGGTTTACCGCCGGGCTTCGCGACTGCCATTGCCGAAATCGACATTGACGACCGGGCGCCGGACGGGACGATCGCCGCTCGGCTGCTGGCCGAATTCGGCGCCCGAATCCCGCAAGACAATTACGAGGGCATTGCGCTGACCGAGGATCCCGACGGGACGCATGTGTGGCTGGTCTCGGACGACAATTTCATGGTTTTCCAGCGCACGATACTGCTCAAGTTGCTCTGGCGCGCACGCGAAAAGGCGCGCGAGTAGACCTCGCGCGCCTTTCGAATTCTCTCTGCGGCGCCGGAGCGCGCGTCAGGCCTTACGAGGCCGCGACGGCCTTCTTCAGCTCGCGCTTCACCTTGAGCGCATTGGCCGACAGCTTCTCGTCGCTGGTCTTCAGGAGCCAGTTGTCGAGGCCGCCATTGTGCTCGACCGAACGCAGGCCGTGGGTCGACACGCGGAACTTGAAGCTGCGGTCGAGCTTCTCGCTCATCAGCGTGACGTTCTGCAGGTTCGGCAGGAAGACCTTCTTGGTCTTGTTGTTGGCGTGGCTCACATTGTGACCGACCTGGCGGCCCTTGCCGGTGAGTTCGCAAATGCGCGACATGATACGTCTCTCGTTCGAATGGGCGGGCGAGCTTTCCCGTGCTGATCTCGTGCCAGCGTGGGTCCGTTCTTGTCCCGGAAAGCGGCGCGCATAGCGGCGAGGGTGCGAATCGTCAAGCACGTTGCGCGCCCGTCCTCCGGGGGCTAGCGCGTCCGCATTATGAGCGCCTGGACCCTTCCGCAACCCATGGACCGCGCGATTGCGCTCGCCGAAAAGGCAGCGGCGCTGGGCGAAGTGCCTGTGGGCGCAGTGGTGACGCGCGGCGGCGAAGTGATCGCCGAGGCGCACAACGCCCCGCGCGAAACGCACGATCCGACCGCGCATGCCGAAATCCTTGCGATTCGCCGCGCGGCGAAGGTGCTGGGCGACGAGCGCCTCTCGGCATGCGAACTCTGGGTTACGCTCGAGCCCTGCGCCATGTGCGCCGGCGCCATCGTCCACGCGCGGATCGGCAAGCTCTATTACGCCGCCAGCGACCCCAAGGGCGGTGCGGTCGAACATGGCGCGCGGGTTTTCGACCAGCCGCAATGCCTCCACCGGCCCGAGGTCTATCCGGGCATAGGCGAGGCCAGGGCGGCGGAATTGCTGCGGGGCTTCTTCAGGGAGCGGCGGTGAGCAGAGCGAGTTTGGCGTCCGTCACAACCCCCGCCAGATCTTCGCCTCTGCGCCATCCCGCGCTCCATACTGCCGTCGATCGCAGGCGGTGGGCATGAAACCCCTATCGTAGCACAGCCGTAGTTCTTCGAGCCACCCGCGCGCATTGAGGTGGACGCCCACCGCCTCGCGCGGCCAGTCGGGATTGGCATCGATGAAGCGGGTCCGGATGGTGCCGGCCGTGAGGCCCTTTTCGCGGCTTACGCGATCGAGATCGGGAATGCGCAGGCCCTGCCACAGGATATGCGTGACCTTGAAATAGGTTGCAGGGCGCTTGGTCATGCAGGCGCCGTGTTTCGCCCATTGTCGTGCAAGCAGGGCGGCGGAAGGCGTCAGGCACATGTTCGCTGCCGCCTCGCGTGGCAGCGGATCGCGCGAGGCGGGGCACCATTGCGGCCAGCTGCGGCCGCTCTCGGGCCATAGCCCGTGCACCACGAGGCCGAATAATCCCGCCCGCCCGCCGCACTGGCGTGCATGCGCAGGCCGGTGCTTGCGCGGCTTGCAGAACTCGGGGCTCCAGCTCAACGCCAGCGTGTAGCCCGTGATCGGCAAGACACGGGGCGGCCCATCGGCCTGGACCTGCGGAAGATTGATGTTTCGCGGCAGGCGGCACTGGTAGTGCTGTGCAGCGAGCGGCGCGGCGTCGAGCAGCGCGACCGCGAAAATGGCGAGCGCGATCCCCCTAGGGCGCGGCACGGTCGTCGGGGTTCTCGGCAAACCAGGCCCTGGCGTCGGGACGAAACAGCATCGCAGCCGCCGCCCCGGCGACAAGGCTCGCGGCGAGATCGACCCAGGCGCCCGCACTCGGTCCCACGACCGTCAATTCGCGGTAGTTATGGAACAGCGCATACAGCACTACGAGGACCAGCACATAGCGCATCACCCCCATCCGCAGCAGCGAGATGGTGGTCCACAGGATGCCCGCAAGCAGCAACAGAATGAAGATCGAGGCGGTGATCATCCAGATCGCCATCCCGCGCGCACCTTCGCCCCCTCCTTCGTATCCCGCCATCGCATGCTCTTCGAGACCGGAGAAGCTGAGCGCCGCAGAGACCATGACGAGCAGCGTCGCGACCGGAAACAGCACATCGAACAGTTTGATCGAACTCGGCTTCACGCCCGGTCTCCCACTGTTGCCGATTGGAGATGCAACAAAGTCCGCGGCAGGTAAAGGTCTGCGGGGCAGGCCGGGCGTCGTCGGGCGAGGTGGACGGGGTCAGCCGGACTGCTGCGGGCATGCTATTCGCCGCCATTCCCCCGATGGGCGGCGAACCAGTTCCTCGACTCGGGGCGAAACAGGAAGCCGATCGCCGCCAGGGTCATGACCGTGCTGAGGAGTCCCCAGACCATTATGCTTTCGAGACCCAGGGAAAGCGATTTCACGGTGGTCAGGATCGACCAGGCGGTGAGCAGGACGAGCGCCCATTTCGCCAGTCCGATCCGCAGGACGGAAATCAAAAACCACAAGCCCAGGTTGATTGCGAGGCCGATCAGGAGGGTGCCGACAAGCATGCCCGTGCCCGATCCCGCCATCCCACGGGCGGCGAATTCTGCTTCAGCCTGCGCGGACAGCGAATCGAAATTAAAGAGGATACCGATCAGGTTGACGCCAAGCGAGCCGAGATAGAGCCAGTCGAACTTCCTGATCGACGCGGGTTTCCTCCGGCCCACCTCCCTTTGCGCTGCGGCGCCAGCCTCGGTTCACGTTACAGCGGCGTAAAATCGAGACCGATATCGGCGGCGGGCGCACTCTGGGTGAGCCGCCCGACCGAAACATAGTCGACCCCGGTCGCGGCCTTGGCCCTGATGGTGTCGAGGTTGATCCCCCCGCTGGCTTCGGTCGGCACGCGTCCGGCGACCATCGTCACCGCCTCGCGCAGCGTGTCGGGCTCCATGTTGTCGAGCAGCAACCGTGTCGCACCTGCCTGCAGCGCAGGTTCGATCTGGTCGATACGGTCGACTTCGCAGATGATGTCCTTCACGCCTGCCTCGACGGCGCGACGCACCGCCTCGCCCACCGAACCGGCGACGAGGACGTGGTTGTCCTTGATCATCGCCGCATCCCACAGGCCCATGCGGTGGTTGGCACCGCCGCCCATGCGGACAGCGTATTTCTCCAGCATACGCAGTCCGGGAATGGTCTTGCGCGTGTCAAGCAGCGTGCAGGCGGGATTGTCCATCGCGCGGACATATTGCGCAACCAGCGTGGCGATGCCGGAGAGGTGCTGGACGGTATTCAAGGCGCTGCGTTCGGCGGTCAGCATGGCGCGGGCATTGCCTTCGAGCCGCATCAGATCGGTGCCCGCAGGCACGCTCGCGCCATCCGCGACCAGGATCTCAATTTTCATGTCCGGATCGAGCGCGCGGAAGAAGGCTTCGGCTATGCCAAGCCCCGCTACCTTTATCGTATCGCGCGTATCCATTATCCCGGCAAAGCGGGCGTCGGGCGGAATCACGCTTTCGCTGGTGACATCGCGCCCGCCGCCGGGCAGTCCCTCGCCGAGATCCTCCGCCAGCGTGTCGCGGACGAAGGCAGCGAGGTCGAAGCCGGGGAGGCTAAAGGCCATCGGTTATCTCCAGTTCCGAGCCGCAGGCGAGGCAAGGCCGACTGGCCGCCCGCAGCGGGTGCAGCTTGCTGCACATCTAGCGAGGACGCGCCGACGGAGGTCGGCGCGGAAACGAATACTCAATGCACGAAGCGGGCGACCACGTCGCGATAGCTGCGGCTCACCTTCACCTCGGCGCCCGAATCGAGCACGAGAAAACATTCGCCATTGGTATGCGGCTTGACCTGCCGGACCTGGTCGAGATTGACGATGGTCGAGCGGTGGACGCGCTGAAACTTGCGCGGATCGAGCCGACGTTCGAGGTCCTTCATCGTCTCGCGCAGAATCAGCGAATTGTCGCCGGTATAGATGCACATATAGTCGCCGGCCGCCTCGATATGCTCGATCGTGTCGGTTTCGACGCGGAAGATCTGCCCGCGATCCTTGACGTTGATCAGCTTCTCGTAGCGGCTCGCCGTCTCTGCGTCCTCGGCAGCGAGTTCTTCCGCCGCTTCGGGCGCCACTTCGGAGAGCACGCTCTTGAGTTTCTCGGCCTCCTCGGTCGATTTCTTTTCGGCGAGGCGCTGACGCACGCGTTCGATCGTGTCGGCGAGCTTGTCCTCGTCCACCGGCTTCATCAGGTAATTGACCGCATTGGCCTCGAAGGCGCGGATCGCGTGTTCCTGGAATGCGGTGACGAAGACGAACAGCGGCGGGTCGATTTCCATCACGCCCTGGACGACCGAGAAGCCGTCGAATCCGGGCATCTGGATGTCGAGGAAGACGAGGTCGGGTTTCTCGGTCTTGATCGCGCGGATCGCCTCGCGTCCGTTCTGGCACGTGGCAATGATCTCGACGTCCTCGAACGGTTCGAGGCGCAGCTGGAGGCCCTGGATGGCGAGCTTTTCGTCGTCGACGAGAATGGTGCGAATGGTCATGTCGTCTGGTGTGCTTTCGGGGGTAGGGATGGGGGTAGAACGGCCGGGGGAGCCGAGGGTTTCTGTATCGGGGCGCCGCCCTGCTGCGAGGGTGCGGCTTGCGGCGCGCTTAACGTCTCGTCCTGCTCTTCGGTTTCATAGGGCAGTTCGATAAGGACCGAAAAGCCGCCGCTTTCGGGCGAGCGGATCTCGAACCGGTGTTCCTCGCCATAGGCCTGCGCCAGCCGATCGCGAATATTGGTCAGGCCAACGCCGGTCGAATCGCGCCGTGCATGCGTCGGGCGGACGGCGGGCAGCCCGTCCTCGGCATCGTTCATCGTCATCCCCGGCCCGGTGTCCGACACGGTCACCCGCAGGCGCGGCCCGACGACCTGCGCGACGATCGAGATCTCCGCCCCTTCTTCCTGCGGGCTGACGCCGTATTTGATCGCGTTTTCGACCAGCGGCTGCAGCAACATGGCGGGCAGGCGCGCCTTGGCCGCCTGTGGTTCGACACGGAAGCTCGTCCGCAACCGCTCCTCGAAGCGCATCTGTTCGATCCCGAGATAGAGCTGGAGAGTTTCGACCTCCTGCGCGACGCTGACCTTGCCGCCCGGCTGCGTCACCAGCGTGTGCCGCAGGAAGCTCGACAGGCGGGTGAGCATCGCGTTGGCGGTCTCGCTCTGCTTGAGGAGCACCAGCGTGCTGATCGAATTGAGCGTGTTGAACAGGAAATGCGGGTTGAGCTGATAGCGCAGCATGGCCAGCTGCGCGCTGGTCGCCTGCGCTTCCAGCCGTTCGAGCCGGTCGGCCTGTTCCTCGACCTGAAGGAAGAAATTGATCGCGTAATAGAGCGCCGACCACGCGCCGAGCAGCGTCAGATCGATGAAGTACATGCCGACGAAAAGGCTGACGAAATTGCCATCGGTCGCCGCGCCGGCCACCTGCAGCACCCAGCTGTCGATGAAGGCATAGACGCCGGTCGCGAACATCAGCACCACCGCCGTCGCCCCCCAGGTCACCAGCGGGCGCTGGCGGATCAACTGGCCATAGACCACGGCGAGGATCAGGCTGAGCGAAAAGCCGGTGATCGTGGCGATAAGGATGATCACCAGGCGGTCGGGTGGCTGGCCGTTGGCCAGCGCGGACATGGCACGCAGCATCGCCGCCCCGCCCCAGCCGCCCAGCTGGAGGTTCCAGAACGCCTGGTTCTTGTTGGCGAAGAACGGCGTGGGTCGAATGGGCAGTACTGCCATTTGCCTGCCCCTCTAGCGCAATTGCGACGAGTTGCACCAGTCGCTAGAATGGCCGCGACAGGCGAAGCGAGGGAGAGACGCGATGGGCGTGCAGGAAACGATCGACGAGGCGGGGGCCGAGCGCGCCAAGTTCCGCGAGATGAAACAGGGTACCGCCGAGGACTGGGCGATCATCGGCGGCGAGTATCGTACCTTCGCCAAGGGCCTGCCCGACCGCGTGCTCGACCACCTCAAATTGCTCGACGGCGACTTCGGCGGCTTTCCGGTCGACCGGCTCGAACATTCGCTGCAGACTGCGACGCGCGCGCATCGCGACGGGCGCGACGAGCAATATGTGGTGATGGCGCTGCTGCACGACATCGGCGACACATTGGGTAGCTACAACCACCCCGAAGTCGCCGCCTCGATCATAAAGCCCTTCGTGAGCGAGGAAGTGCACTGGATTTGCCAGAACCATGGCGCCTTCCAGGGCTATTACTATTTCCACTTCCTCGGCATGGACCAGAACGCGCGCGACAAGTTCGCCGACCACCCCCACTTCGAGGCCTGCCGAGAATTCTGCGAAAAATACGACCAGGCGGCGTTCGATCCCGATTACGAGAGCGAGAGCCTCGAATTCTTCGAGCCTATGGTGCGGCGGGTAATGGCGAAGCCGCTCGCCTCGATGTACGCCAAGGCGATGGAAGAGGAGTAGGCGCCTAGCCCGCGGCGTCGAGCGCTTCGGCGAGCCTTTCGGGCGGGACCATCCCCTCGATCACTTCATTGCCGGCGATCCAGCTCGGCGTGCCGGTGAATTGCAGCTGGCGGGCATAGGCCATGTTGCGGGCGAGCTCTGCCGTCGCTTCGTCCGATGCCGCGAAGTCTCGCGCTGCGGCCAGATCGAGCCCGGCGATCTTTGCCGCGCGCTCGATACTCGCGGCGCTGGGCGGGCCCTGTTCGAACATGGCGTGGAAGAAGGCGCCGTATTTGCCCTGCTTCGCTGCGGCGAGCGCCATGCGGGCGGCCTGTTCGCTGCCGTCGAAGATCGGCCATTCGCGAATCACCACCTTGAGCTCCGGATCCTCGGCGATCAGCTTGTCGGTGCCGGGGATCGACTGGCGGCAATAGGTACAGCCGTAATCGGTGAACTTGACGAGCACTTTCGAACCCTTCGGGTTGCCTAGCACCGCCCCCGGGAAGGGCTGCTTCACCACGTCCGAGACCTGCGCAAGCCTGTCCTTCGCCTGGTTGCGCTGATAGGCCTCGGCCATCTCGGGCAGGATCTGCGGATTGGCGATCAGATAGTCGCGCGTCTGACTGTTGCCGAGACCGGAAAGCGACCACAGGCCGGCCCCGGCGATGCCGAACACCAGCGCGATCAGCGCGGTCAGCAGGTGGTTCTTCATGAAAATCCTTCGTCGCTCAGCCCGGCGCGCAATTGCGCCCGCGCTCCATTTCGCACTGGCGCTCGATCAAGGCGCGCGCCTGCATGCCGATATCCTGCGCGCGAATCCAGTCCGGCGTACCACGATCGAGCCCCGCCTCGGCCGCCTGCGCACTGCGCAGCGCCAATCCGTACTGGCCGCTCATGACCTGCTGTTCGGCGGAGGCCAGTCGGGCGCGGGCTGTATCGCCGCGCTCGGCATAGACCACGCCGAGCTGGTACCAGGCGAAGGGATTGCGGCGGTCGCGGCCGACGGCAGCGCGCAACACGCGCTCGGCCTCTTCGTAATTGTCCTTGTCCTCGGTGGCGATCAACGCGTGGCCGAAGAGCCCCGCGATCAGCGGTTCGGCATTGGTCAGTTCTGTCGCGCGGCGCAGGGGGTCGAGTGCTTCCTCGGGACGGCCCGATTCGAGCAGCACCTGCCCCTTGAGCTCGAGGAAATAGGGATCGTCCGGATCAATCGCGAGCAGTTGGTCGGCCGCCGCGAGCGCCAGGTCGACGCGCGCGTTCTGGTGATAGGCATAGGCGCGCGCATAGAGCGCGGGCACGCTCTGGTCGGTTTCGGGATAGTCGCGCAGCGTTGCCGATGGTTTCGAGATATACCCCACCAGCTTGGCCTTCACGCGTTCGAAATGATCCTGGTTGCGGGCATTGGCGGGGCGGTTCCACGCCGGGTCCTTTTCGTAGACCTCGCGCAGGGCCGAGATGCGGTCGCCCGACAGCGGGTGCGTGCGATAGAAGCCCGCCTCGTCGCTCTGGCTGTAGCCGTAGCGGAATTCCTGGTTGAGCAGCTTGCCGAAGAAACTGAGCGAACCGCGCCCCGAAATTCCCGCCTTTGACAGATACTCCGCCCCGGCGAAGTCGGCGGAGGATTCCTGCGTCCGGCTGAAGGCAAGGAACTTGCCCATGGCTGCCTGCTGGCCGGCCATCATGATGCCCATCGCGGCATCGCCCGCACCCGCCAGCGCGGCGCCGATTCCGGCGATCATCGACAGCAGCGAGATTTTTGTCGCGGCGGCCGCGCCTTCGCCATAGCGCAGCACATGCCCCCCGGTGATATGGCCAAGTTCGTGGGCGATCACGCCCTGGACCTCCTCGGCGGAATCGGCCGCTTCGATCAGTCCCGAATGGATATAGACCGCCTGTCCGCCGGCGACGAAGGCATTGATCGTGGGATCGTTGATCAGGACGATGTCGACATTCTCGGGTTCGAGACCCGCGGCCTCGATCAGCGGGGCGGAAATCTCGTCGAGAAAGGCCTCGGTCTCGGCATCGCGCAGGATGCTCTGTGCGGCAACGGGCTGCGCCGCGAGAACGGTGGCGGCAAGCAGGGCGAGCAGGCGGGCGATCAGGCGCATTGAGGCTCAGCCTAAGGCGTTTCGGCCTGAACCGGAACTGAAACCTCGCTTACCCGGCGCGCGAAATCGATCACCGCCTCATCGACGTCGCGCCGTGCGCGCCAGGGGCTGGCGAGCGAGATCAGCGGCGCATTGTGATCGAAGCCGGGATAGAAACGCGTCTCGACCGATGCACCGGCCTGTGCCAGCGCCCTTGCCAGTGCACGCGTGTTGCGCGGTTTAACCAGCGTGTCCTCCTCGCCGTGGATCAGCAGCGCGGGCGGCGCGTCGCGGCGGGCGTGATTGATCGGTTGGCTTTCGGCACCGGCGCCGACCGATCCGAAGGCGGCGCGAGTCGAGGGCTTGTCGAAGGGATAGAAGTCGTATGGACCCGAGAGGCCGATCACTCCACGCGGCTTCGCCCCGCTCGCGGCCAGCCATTTCGTTTCGAGTGCGACTTGTACGACGTCGTAGGCGCCTGCCGAGTGGCCGGCCAGCACGATGCGGCGGGGATCGCCGCCGAAGCGCGGGGAAAGCCGGGCCGTCTCGGCAACCGCCGCAGCGGTGTCCTCGAGCATGACTGGGTAGCGCCCCTCCTCGCCCAGCCGGTATCCGGCCAGCACGACGACGAACCCTGCCGGTGCGATCGCCCGCGCGATGAAATTGTAGTCGTCGGGATCGCCCCAACTCCAACTCCCGCCATGGACGAAGAGAAAGACCGGCAGGGGGCCGTCTGTGTCCGCAGGGGCGTAGATGCGCAGTTTCTGTGCCGGGTGCGAGCCATATTGCGCCTTCGCCACCAGCCTGGTGCCGCGCGTCCCACCGGTCAGCCGGTCGAAGGCATCGAGCACGGCGGGGCCATTGTTGCGGATCGCCAGCAGCAGAGCGATCCCTGCCAGAAGGATCGCGGCAAGGCCGCCGAGCAGGATCTTCATGCCGCGTCGCACTCCCGTTTGGGTATCGCGGTGGGGCTAGCCTTTACGCTGCGGGGACGACAAGGCCTTCTGTCAAATTGTCCAGCTAGCCGAGCAGCTTGCGGGCCGCGCGTTCGACCAGCGGAATGTCTTCGGGAACTTCGCCGAGCACCTCGATCGCGCCCTCCTCATTGCGGCGGATCATCACCAGCGCGAATTCGGCACCGTCTTCGTCGAGTTCGGCGAGCGAGAGCGCTTCGATGGCGCGCAGTTTTTCGGCGAGCTTGGCGCGGACGACCTTCTTCTCTTCGGCTGGCTTGCCCTGCTCTTCCTTGCGCGCGCGGCGCTCGGCCTGGACCACGCCCTTGAGCCCCCCCTCGGCCTCGCGCAGGAAACCGGCGAGCTTGCCGCGCTCGATTCCCAGTCGGTGCCCATGCATCAGCACCGCGGCGTATTCGGTCAGACGGGTCTTGTCGTAATCGGCCCCGAACACCAGCTTCACCACCGGCGTCATCGGAGCCCGGTCCTGCACGGTCAGCCCGCTTTCGGAAAGCAGCTCGTCGAAGCCGGCGGGATCGCCCTGTGCCTCGATGCTGAAATCATAGGCGCGGCCGACTGCCTCGTAGAGCGTCTTGCGGCTGCGATCCTCGGTGTTCTGCGCGGCCTGCGCCAGTTCGCGCGCCGCGGCGAGCGCGTCGTAGAGGTTTTCGGGCGTGTTTTCCTCACCCGGCCAGTCCGAGGCGGTATCGTCGACCTGTTCGTTGTCCTCCGTTTCGGACTGCCGATCGGCGGCACTTGCCATGTCTGTCTCTGCCACCGTGGCCTCGGCCGGCGGTGCGGGCGGGGGAACATAGGCTTCGGGGATAGGGTAGGCGTCAGCATCCCTCTCGGACGGATCCGGCGAGGGCATGCCCTCGCCGAGCGTAAGATCGACGCTCTTCTTGGTACGGTCGCCGCGATTGACCAGAGCGACGAGGCTGCTCGAGGCTTCTTCATCGGCGAGCGGGTCGATCACATCGTCGACATCTTCTTCGCCTTCGTCTTCTTGGTCCCAGTCGGGCAAGCCGTAATCGGCGGCGGTCTTCATCGTGGCGTCGAATTCGTCTTCGTCGCCGGTCTCGTCATATGCCGCGTGGCCGCCGATCGGGTTGCCGAGTGCATCGAGGCGCGCCGCAAGCGGAGTCGAATTCCTGGCTGCGGGAACATGCCCGTCCGCGCCTTCGGCCGTGCCGAAGGCCGGGCGCGGCAGTCCGCCCTGATCGGCACCGGCAAGTTCCATCATTTCTGCGCGACCGAGTTCGAGTATGTCTTCGCCCTGGCCTACGCTCTCGCTCAGCGTCTCGGCGGCCTCGAGCCTGTCCATGAAAGCGGCTTCGTGCTCATCTTCCGCGGTACCGAGTGCCTGGTCGAGCTCGAGCAGCAACGCATCGGCCGTCTGGCGGTCGGCCATTTCCTTCCAGTTGATTACGCCGTAAATGTAATCGACCGTCTCGTCGTCGCTCGAATAGGGCAGCAATATGCCGCGGTAGAGCATGCTGGCGCCTGCGGCATTGTCGAATTCGGCCTCGAAGCCGATCGGTGCCTGGTTGGCGAGAATCTGCATGTAATGATCGGTAAGGCGGCTAAGCACCGACCGGCTCGGCACCGCCGAAAGTCTCGCCGGCGTCCCCTCCGATCCGCTTTCCCCGACCAGTTCCTGGCCGACATAGCGCAGGCGCGGATCCTCGATGTCCTGCGTCAGGTCGAGCAGCACCGAATAGGGGCCGAAATCATCGAGCGTGTCGGGGTGCAATTCGTCGATATGCGGAAAGTTGCGGTCGCCCAGCAGGCTTGCCCAGTGGTTGTAGGCGCGCACCTGCATGCGGCGCTCGTCCTGTCCGACAGGCGAGGGCGGCGGTTCGACGTCGGCGCCGTAGTCTTCGACTTCCGCATCGTCGAAGTCGTCTTCCTCGTCGCGCGAGCCGAAAAATCCGCCCAGCCTGTCTATCACTGCGTCCACCTTTCGCGGGGTCTGCCTAATCGGAAAGGCTATGCAGGTGGCGAGGTAAAAATAGGGTTAAACTTGTTAACCATGGCGCCACTCGGCACCGGCCGATTTCATAGCATGTAACGCATGTGGATTGTCAGCGCGCGGTTCTCGCTACCGATATCGAAGGCGGCTTCCGAAAAGCGCGGCGGCCCCATCCTTACCTTGGCATCGCGCGAGAAGCCGAAACCCTCCTTGGGCATCATGCCAAGCGCGCGATCGGCCTTGCCGTTGCCATTCTCGTCGTGGAGCAGCGCAATGGCATAGCGACCCGGTTTCACGCCGGTGAAGGTGAAGGTCACACTGCCCGCCTGTGCCGCAGTCGTCGCGCCATAGGCACCCGGCACGCCGCGGCAGCGGGGAAAGCGATCCTCGTCGCTGGTCATGCAGGCGCGTACGACACCCTCGGCATTGCGCAGTCCGGTGACGGTGACGGTGATCGTCGCGCCATCGGTGCCAGCTGGCGCAGCGGCGGCGAGCGCGGTGCCGAAAGGAAGCAGCGCAAGCGTGGCGGCGCGGCTCAGGCGGAGGCGCTGAGGCCGCGATCGGTCCCGCACGTCCGATCCCAGAAGCGGAAATAGAGGCCGTAATTGCATCGATACTCTTCGTGATGGCGCTGGTGGTGGCTGGCGGTTATCAGCCACCCTCCTAACCTCGAGTGAACCAGCCGGCGCGGAAAAATCTCCCACCCCATGTGATTGGTCACCCCCATGACCGTCATCACCAGCAGCACGAGGCCGAGCATGGTGACATGGATCGGGACAAAGACGACGAGCGTGGGGATCACGATCGCGCCGGTCAGCGCTTCCCACGGATGAAAACTCATCGCGGCCCAGGCGGTCGGTGGGCGGCTGGCATGGTGCACCGCATGCATCGTGCGGAACCACGCCGGGCGATGCATCAAGCGGTGCGTCCAGTAGAACCAGGTGTCGTGCGCCAGCAGGTAGATCAGCGGAGCAAGCGGGAGATACCATAGCGGGTAGGCGTCCCACCGGCTGTAGATCTGCGTCCAGCCCCGCTCCTGCCAGCCCCATGCGACCACGCCCGCGGGGATGCCGTAGATCGCCGCCGAGGCCAGCGACCAGCCGATCTCGCGGCGGATCTGCGCGCCAAGCTTCGCGTGATAGCCCGGTCGCACGCGATCGGTGACCAGCGCGAACAGGCCGCTGGTCGCAAGATAGCGCAGCGCGACGATCGCGGTCATGGCAAGCGCGGACAGGATGATGGCGGTGAGCATCGCAAACCGACACTAGCCGCGCGCGGCGTCCGGCGAAACAGGCGATCGCTAGTCTGGCGTGCCCCAGGGTGCGCATCGCGGATCGAGGGCCACGGTCGCGCGGCGCAGCGCGGTGCGGGCGAGCCGTTCGACCTCGACCTTGCGACGCGCCGCGGCAAGCGGATGGAGCGGGGCGGGGC
>Ga0066644_10000575_pt1 | contig 22945 bp, 16 predicted proteins | sample CryGeyCG2114_020_FD_62735 | JGI IMG/M metagenome (GOLD analysis project Ga0066644, IMG submission 62735) | Groundwater microbial communities from aquifer - Crystal Geyser CG15_big_fil_post_rev_8/21/14_0.20 | ecosystem: Environmental > Aquatic > Deep subsurface > Groundwater | place: USA: Utah...
TTTCACCCGTCAGGTGAGACATCCCGCACCCCCAATCCCTCAATAACACTCTGATTTTTATATCAGAATCACGATTCCACGCCACCATAATGGCGCTTCATCTGGGGAATAGGGGTTGAAAGAAGCAGAAGCATCGACGACCGGAACCGCAAAGAAAACTGTACAGGCTGCAATCAAGCTCATGCAGAAGAACGGACGACCGTTGGTTCTTTCCGAGGTCTCAAAAGAACGAGTGAGGCAGGCTGGAGCCGCTGTCATTGCCGACACTTGCGATCCGGGCTGGAACCGCGATGTCGGCTTCCGGGTGCTCAAGGTGGACACGTCGAATATGCAGGACGTGTACTATCGACCTGATCAGGTCGAGCAGAAGGGCCTGCTGGATGCCGTTGACAACATCAAGCCCGACCGCACGCCCGAGGACTTGCTGTTCCAGGTCATGGTCGATTGGGGCACTGACCTTGCGGCATCGATCAGCCGCGAGACAGTGCAGGGCAAGACCGTCTTCTTCGTCAACAAGTCGGAATATGCAGGGCCGGACCTGATCGCGTGTTTCGACACAGGCGTCACCGAAGACCTTGTCAAAGAGCTTGCGAAGCATGAGCCGGTCAAGGCCGTGTTCCGAGACAACGGCTTCGTTTCCGATGCGGTGAAAATCAACGTCGAGCAGATTTTCCGCCAGCTTTCGCCGACCACCGACGTTAAATCGATCTGAGGGGGCGGGAGCACATGAAACTGAAATTCAAGGTCCAGCCCTATCAGACCAACGCCGTCGAGTCCGTTGTGGATTGCTTCGCCGGCCAGCCGAACGTGTCGGGCATCACCTACCGGATCGACCCCGGCCGCAAGGCGCAGATGAGCAGTTTCGAAGAGGGGTTCAAGAACGCCGATATCGCGCTTCCCGACCATCAGGTGCTGGCAAACATCAAGGACGTGCAGCGCCGTCAGAACTTGCCTCTGTCGGATGCGCTTGTATCTAGCGCCGGATGCAAGTTCAACCTCGATACCGAGATGGAGACGGGCACCGGCAAGACCTATTGTTACATCAAGACCATGTTCGAGATGAACAAGCAGTACGGCTGGTCGAAGTTTATCGTCATGGTGCCCAGCATCGCCATCCGTGAGGGGGTCTACAAATCTCTTCAGATCACCGCCGACCACTTCGCCGAGACCTATGGCAAGAAGGCGCGGTTCTTCATCTATAATTCCAAGCGCCTGCACGAGCTGGAGAGCTTTTCGTCAGACGCTGGCATCAACGTCATGGTGATCAACATCCAGGCGTTTGCCTCTCGCGGAGCGGACAATCGCCGTATTTATGACGAGCTGGACGATTTCCAGTCCCGCCGTCCCATCGACGTGATCGCCAGCAACCGTCCGATCCTCATTCTGGATGAGCCGCAGAAGATGGAGGGCAAGGCCACCATGGAGGCCCTGCCTAAGTTTAAACCGCTTATGATCTTGCGCTACTCAGCCACCCACAAGACGCAACACAACCGTGTTCACCGCCTCGATGCGCTGGACGCCTATAACCAAAAGCTGGTGAAGAAGATCGCTGTGCGCGGCATCCATACGCGCGGCCTGGCCGGGACAAACGCCTATCTCTATCTGGAAGGCATCGACATATCGAAGAAAGCGCCTGTGGCGCGGATCGAGCTGGAGGTGAAGCTCAAGTCCGGCGAGATCAAACGCCAGCTCCGCAGGCTGGAGTTTCGTGATGATCTGTTCGTGGAATCCGGCCATCTGGACCAGTACCGCGACGGCTTCACCATCTCGCAGATCGACTACAACCACGATACAGTCGAATTCACCAACGGCATTGTGCTGAAGGCGGGCGAGGCGACTGGCGATGTGTCCGAATGGGACATCCGGCGCATCCAGATACGCGAGACGATCAAGGCGCACATGGACAAGGAAAAGCAGCTCTTCGCGCAGGGAATCAAGGTGCTGTCCCTGTTCTTCATCGACGAGGTGGTCAAGTATCGCGACTACGATCAGTCCGACGAGAAGGGCGAATATGCGCGGGTTTTCGAAGAAGAATATGAACTACTGAAAGCCGAGTATCTCTCGGAGTTGGCGATCGACAACGAAGCGTACCGCAAGCATCTTGCCGGGATTGACGTGAGCAAGACCCATAACGGGTATTTCTCCATCGACAAGAAGACCAGCCGCCTGAAAGACCCTGTTGTTGGAGCGCGGGCCGTCGATTCAGACGACGTGGACGCCTATGACCTAATCCTGAAAGACAAGGAAAGGCTGCTCTCTTTTGAGGAGCCGACCCGGTTTATCTTTTCTCACTCCGCCCTTCGCGAAGGCTGGGACAACCCCAACGTCTTCGTCATGTGCATGCTCAAGCACAGCGACAACACCATCTCTCGCCGTCAGGAAGTGGGGCGCGGCCTTCGTCTATCCGTTGATCGGCACGGTGACCGGATGGACCACCCCGCTGTGGTCCACGACGTAAACGTCCTGACCGTTGTCGCCAGTGAGAGTTATCGCGACTTCGTCAGCGGCTTGCAGAAAGAAATCTCGGACACGCTGTCAGCGCGTCCGCGTCAGGCGACCGAAGCCTATTTCACGGGCAAGACCATTCTCACCGATGCAGGTCCGCTAGAGATCACGCCAGCCCTTGCGAAGCAAATTTATCGGTATCTGGTCAAGAATGACTACACCGACGATGCAGACCAGATTGCCGGTAAATATCACGAGGCCAAGGAAGCCGGAACGCTTGCCGATCTGCCCGAGGATCTGAAACCTCATGCAGAGCAGGTCTTCCAGCTTATCGACACCGTCTTCAGCGATGCCCAGCTGCCGAAGGTCGAGGATGGCCGAAAGCCGAAAACCAATCCACTGAACGCCAACTTCGAGAAGAAGGAGTTTCAGGAGTTATGGGCTCGGATCAATCAGAAAGCGGTCTATCGGGTGGAGTTCGATTCAACGGAGCTTGTGCGGAAATGCATCAGTGCCCTCGATAGCCAGCTTCGCGTGACGCCCTTGCAGTATACCGTGCAGGTGGGCGTTCAGCAGGATGGCCTGACCGATGAACAGCTCAAGACCGGCGATGGATTTCAGGTGACCGGCACCTCAACGGAGCAGGGCGGCTCGGTGTATTCCTTGGTCAGATATGACCTGGTCGGAAAGGTCGCGGAGAATGCCCGGCTGACGCGGGCGACGGCGGCGGCGATCCTGACCGAGATCGAGCCCAATGTCTTTGCGCAGTTCAAGCAGAACCCCGAGCATTTTATAGCCGAAGCGTCCCGCCTCATTGCCGAACAAAAGGCGACGATGATCATCGAGCGCCTGGATTATGACGCCGTGGCCGACCGGTACGGGGTGGATATCTTCACGGCCAATCAGACAGGCCAGGACTTCTCCCGCGCCATGAAAATGAAGAACCACGTCCATGACTTCGTCGTCACCGATTCCGATGTGGAGAAGCGCTTCGTCGAAGAGCTCGATACCAGCAGTGAAGTCGTGGTCTATGCGAAACTGCCGCGCGGCTTCCTGATTCCGACGCCGGTCGGGGACTATAACCCTGACTGGGCGATTTCCTTCAAGCAGGGCAGCGTGAAGCACATCTACTTCGTCGCTGAAACCAAAGGCTCCATGTCCACGATGAAACTGCGCGAGATCGAGCGGACCAAAATTGAATGCGCTCGAAAGTTCTTCGATGAAATCAGCAAGCGGTCGACCGTAGACCGTGTCAAATACGACGTCGTTACCGACTACGCCAAGCTGATGGATATCGTCAGCCGGGCAGCTTGACCAAAAAGTAGTCCGGGAATAGACGATCCCGAAAGGTAAAGGCCAATGATAGATGCGCAAATTGCGGAAGCGGAATTAGAGCCTGTCAATCTTGTTGATTGTGGCTTGGAAGACGTAGTGGCTGCCCTACTGGCACGCCAGCCGATTGCCACATCGTCGGACGGCACGCATTTCATTCTGAACAACGAAAACTCCCGGAAAATATTCTCCTACTACGCCGGGCACCGGAATCTTTGGCCGCAGAACAAGGCCGTACAAGCCAGCGAAATCGATGAGGTGCTGAAAGCGCTTCTGAACGATCCTCCCGCGCGTGAGGAAGCGGGAACGAGAAAGGCAACACCGGTCCGTGTTTGGAAACTCCGGCGCGTTGAAGCGCATCGCTTTGCCGGGTTGCACAGGCATTGCGGCTCACAAGGCGAAGACCCTGAACCGTTTGTCCTTGATATCGAGCGTGACGTCACGCTGGTGAGCGGGTTTAACGGCGCGGGCAAGACCGCGCTGCAAAATGTCATTATCTGGGGCCTGACGGGCAAAGCCCTGCGCTCCCAGCATATGCCTGATGAAATCCACGAACCGATGAATGTATCCCGGACTGCCGATGGAAATGATCAGGACAATGGCGAAGCCGATGGCGAACTGGCGCTTCCGCCGGTTGTGCCGATACCGTCCGGTGCTGACTTGTCGGCGCTCGAAGACCAGCCGAAGATCGATAGCTGGGCGCAGCTCACTTTCCATGAGGAAGGCTCGGGCCAGATTTGCGTCGTGCGTCGTGCGTTGACGGTCAGCGCCCGTGGCAAGATCGGCATGAACGTCACAGGGCTTCAAGAACTCGGAATCCAGAACCTAGCCATCGAAGCGGGTACGCTGATCCCCGGTATCGCCGCTCATATGCGGTTTGATGAAAAGACGACTTTCGCACAGGCGGTCGCGCAGCTTACCGGGCTCAAGCCGCTGGAGGATTTGGGCAGCCGGTCGGCGCGTATCGTGCGTCGGCTTAGGAACGATGAGACGAAAGCCGCGCAAACGGGGGCGCAAGCCAAGTTGACGGAGTTCAAGAAGAAGCGACAAAACATTGTTGATGCTTGGTCGGCACAGCCAGACCTTGGCAAGCCTCCGGACCTGATCACGCCGGACCAGCAGAATGAGGACGACGAAGAAGAAGACGCTAGCAAAAAGTCAATTGCCGATGTACGCCAGCTCTTGGAAGAGAAGAAACAGACGCTGGAAAGCACGGCCGAGACAATCCTGGGAACCGCCCTGCAACTCGCATCCGACGATGAGGTCAACGCCCTGTTACAACAGCTTGGCAAGGCGGCCGAAACGCTCAAAGCGACATCTCTTGCAGCGCTGCCTTCCGTTACCGTTGTAAAGAATCTGCGCGCAGCTTCCGATGAAGACTGCACGGCCGCGGAAACGCTCATCGAGGACATGGTCAAGCGCGCGAAGGCCGTAGCTGAAAGGCTGCGGAACAAGCAGGAATCGGCCCGCTGGCAGCTCTACGCGAAGGTGGCCGCCTGGCATGCTGAACATTATCAGGACACGGAACTAAAGGATTGTCCCGTCTGCGGCACCGATCTCGAAAAGGTGCTACCGGATGCTCTCCTCGACAAGGCGGTGAAGGATGCCTTAGCAGCTTGCAGTGAAGCGGATGCGGATGCCGCCAAGGGTGCCGACGAGTGGGAACGGGATGCCGCGCGTGAATTTCTGGATGGCCTGCCCGAGGGGCTGCGCGCCTTTGCCGACAGAGCCCCTCCTGACGACCTCCTCAGCATTTATCACAAGGCGTATGTAGAAGAACTGCTGGCCGACCGGGCGTTTGCAAACCGGCTGGTGCCGCTGAAACAGAATGCCGGACAGGTCTGGGAAATTGCGGCCAGGGACAACAAGCTGCCTGATGCGCCCGCGCCGCGGCCTATCGATCTGCCTGAGGAGTTCAGCAACGGCACACTTGCTCAGCGGATCGGCTATATCGTCAAGGCAGTGGTATTATCCAGGCATCGTGCCGAATGTACGGAGGCGATCAAAGCCCTTGTTGAGCGCTATATCGGTGCTGCAGAAAAGGTGGAAGCCGAAGGGGAAGAGATCGCGGCCCAAAAACGGCCATTGCGCGATCAAATCGAGGCCGTGCGCAAGTGCGTGGAGAATACGGCGCCCATAGTCTCGATTCTGCGGCAGCTCGACGATCTAGAAAGGACGCGCAAAGGATATGTCGGCTACATTGAGCGCCTGATTCTGATTGACGAGGCCGCAACGGCCATCGAACCGTTTTCGGGATTTGAGCGCCTTGTATTTCAGCAGGTTTCAGGGTTGATCCACGCCCTCGACACGGACACCAGAAACTGGCTTGCCACAATCTACAGCCCCCACTACAGGGGCGGTCCGGCCTATAGCGGCATAGACCTTGGCGAGGAAACGGGGCTTGGTTTGCGCGCCGCCATCGGGGGGATGCAGGTCCCTGCCTACAAAATCATGAACGCTTCGCTCCTGCGCGCCTGCGTGTGGGCGTTCGTCTTCAGCCTGTGGGATCGCGTCAAGGCTCGGCTCGGCGGGCTGGACTGTATGCTCCTTGACGACCCCCAAACGCATTTCGACCCGATCAATGCGGAAAACTTAGCGGCGGCGATTCCCCAAATGCCGGGACATGGCATGCGTCCCTTGATCACGTCGAACGACAACAGGTTTGTCGCATCAATCCGGGATAAGTTGCCCGACCGCTCGACCGTCACTCCGACATGGCATGCTTGGACGCTTAATCCAATTTCCAGCTCCCGGCTGACGGCCGGGGTTAGTCCTGCTGTCGAGGAGATTTTCGAACGCCTACGGGAATGGCAGGAAGACGAAAACAACGCGGCCAAAGCGCAGCAGTTCGTCAGCACGGTCCGCCTTTACGTGGAAAGCCGGCTTTGGGACTTGCTGGCAACCGATCCGATGGTCATGCACAAGCCCACTTTGGCTGATCTGATCCAGTCGGTGCGATCCGCTCACAATAACGGCGAACGCCCGTTCGAAGAGCCGCCCTTCCAAGCTTTGTTGGCCCATGCGGCGCTACGGGACAATGCGCCATTCTATAAGATTATCAACAAGGCTCATCACCGCCTTCATGAAGTGACACCGCACGAGGCGGGGGAAGTAGCAGAGCCGTTCAAGGAAATCGACAGGCTGCTGCGTAGCTGTTCGGCTTCCTATGCACGGTTCATGGGGCGCCTTACACGTGAGGACAAGGACCTTTATTTCGCCAGTCTGCCACAACCCCCTGCTCGGGTTGCCTTGAACAATGCGCCAATCCCGCTGCTGGGAGAGGTCAGCGCTCGAAGCCACGCCGACAGACTGGCTGCTGTTGAGGCGGGACAGTCTTTTGACTTCGGCGCGCTTGGCAACATTGCCCTTTACGGCATACGATCGCCGGGCCTCGGTGCATTGGCCCTGCAGGGACAGGTCGTGGCGGTGTCCCTCGACAGAGAAGCGCATGATGGTGATCCCGTTATCGCCCTCAATGGCGATAAAGTCTACTGCCGGCGGTTTCTTGGCGATACACGCGACCCGTCGCGCATTGCCCTGGCTTGCGATCAGTCGGGGACGGAAAGGGTTCCGCCAACCCTGCTGCTCCCTAGGGCAAAAACACGTCTGCTGCCGATCATTGGCGTACTGTACGACCATGTAAGGTTTGATGGAAAAGAAGAAGCCTGTCCGGTCGCAACCAGCAAGCTTCTGGACAAAAAACTTGTTGCCGTGCGCGTAAGTGATGACAGTGCCTACCCGGTCATCCGGCACGGGGATGTCGCCATCCTGGAAGCCGCCGAGAATTTGACTGACAATGAAATAGCGCGACTTGAGGACAGAATTGTTGTTGCGGTTTTAGGCAGTGAGGGAGATAGCTTCGCCTATCTCAAACGGCTAGGGGCCGAAGTTTCTCCCGGCGTACGTATCCTTGAAAATGTGGGCATAAAGGGCAGCGCCCTTGCGGTGGCAACGAACGTCACCGCAGGTTCGCTCGGTATCGGCACGTTGCAAAGGCTTTGGCGAGTACATGGCACGTTTAGATTTTGAGGATGAGCGTTGCTGTTTGGTGAGCCTGTGCAGATCGTGAATGCGTAAGTCGGGCAAGCCCACGGGCAATGTGTCATTATGGGGGAGACATTAATTCATCAATCCTATCCGCAACCGACTGAGCGGCGCGCAGCAGTTGTTCGAACGTCCAGTCCGCTGCATACCCTTCAGTCACGTCTTGTGGGCGGGCATGGTTGACCAAACGTTTGGTCAGGCTGGTGGCGAGGCCGATGTCGCGCTCGGCAATGGTGATGAAATTGTTGCGCAGGGCGTGGAACCAGAATTTCGTGCCCGCCGCTTTGGTGATAGTCGGATAGATGTGGTGAATGTCTTCATAGTGGCCGGATTTGGTTTCGCTGTTCGGAAAAACCCAGTCGGTCTCGTTGTCCTTTTTGCGCCGCTCAAAAACATCGGCCAGTTGTCGGGTGATCGGTAGGCGGAGTGGTTCCCCGGTTTTGGTTTCCTCGACGATCAATTCGCTGTCGCTGATGTCGGACCATTTTAGCCAAAGGACCTCTCGCAAGCGCATTCCCGTGTACAGCCCGGCAAAAATAGCGTCGCGGATCACGTCGTTTTGGACAGCCTCAAATCCCTTTTGCCATTTTGGCAGGATATCCGCCGGGGTGTCGATTTTGCGCCGGGGCTTTTTGTTGAAGCGTCCGCCACCAGCCTGCCAGACCTCCACCGGGTTGCGAAGCGTTTCATCTTCGGCGCAGGGACTGCGGTAGACGGAGCGGAGCAGGGACATGACCCGGTTTGCCGGGGTGGGGCCATGTTGGCGAGAAATCGAATTGAACCGGTCCTGGATATCGCTGCGAGAGATCGCATTGATCGGCTTGTTCAGCCAGTCGCCCAGATAACGATCCATCTCATAACGATAGAGCTCATCGGTGCGCGGTTTACGGTTCGGATTGGCGGCCATGTAGTTTTCAAAAATATCGCCGATGGTTGGCATGGCGCGGCGTTCCTGACGCGCGCTCGACGGGTCTTTGCCTCCGGCCGCGGCACCGAGAATTTCCTGGGCCTTTTGCCGCGCTTTGGCTGGTGATATCGTCCCGTGCCGTCCGATCACCATGCGTCGGTTGGGAGCCTTTCGCCCGCCGCCATCGGCCCGATAGTTGACCAAAAACGACATGGCACCGCTCGGCATCACCTTGACGCCAAACCCGGTCAATTTGCTGTCCCAGATGATGCGCGGTTTCTCGCTCGGCCTGATCTTGTCCAATGACCGGTTGGATATCTCAATCCTCTCCGCCGCAACGCGCTTGCTCATAACCATGATCTCCCGACAAAATAGTCAACACGAAAGTCAACACCGTTTTGCCAAAATCATAGATTTCCTGCTATCGTGAGGCAAGAGGAGATAAAGAATAAATATCTATAACTTATTGAAAATTATTGAAAAATATATAAGCATCAGTGGCTTAGTGGGCGCATAATCGTTAGTCTCATAACCTGAAGGTCGCAGGTTCAAATCCTGCCCCCGCAACCAACTTTACTTGCTCAAGCCTCTCCGGCGACAAACTGGAGGGGCTTTTGCTTGTCGAGCAGAGTTGCAGAATGCCCGCGAGGTCGCCCTTTAGCTCCACCTTAAGCTCACCGTCCTCGGGCACGAGCGTAATCTCCTCGACGAGGGAGCGGATCAGATCGAAGGCTTCGCCCGGTCCTTCTTTCGTGTGGAGAGCCTCCGTCAGGTCGGCAACTTTCTTGCGATAGAGCGTTGCCATGTTCGGGTGGAGTAGGGGTTCCTCGTCGGGGGCTTCCTGGATGGCGCGGACAAGTCGTTCTTTGCGCGTTTCCAGATCGGTAAGTTCATCCTTGATCGTCAGGGCAGGAACGCCTGCCTTGATAGCTTCGATGATACGTCTGATGTCGCGTTCGACTTTCTGAAGCTCGGCCTCGGCGGACGATTTGGAGGCTTGATGTTTAAGGCGGAGGCGATTGAGTTCCCGCGTGAACTCGCGGCAGAATTCCTCGAACAGTTCCGGGGCCATCAGGTGATGGCGGAGCCCGTCCAGGACCGTCGCCTCCAGGACATCCTTGCGGATGTTCAAGCGGTTGCTACAGGTGCCTTTGTTGCGGGCGGTCGAACAGCCGAACAGATCCTTGCTGATCTTCGAATACCCGCCGCCGCAGGTGCCGCACCTCATCAACCCGGAGAACAGGTAACGCGGTCGCCGACGGTCCCAGAAAGGAAGGTCGGAGATTACTTGGCGCGGACGTTTCACGTCTTCTTGCCGCGACTTGACCTTGTTCCAAAGGTTCTCCGGAACGACACGGAGGTGAGGCACCTCATGGGTGATCCATTCAATCTCTGGATTCAAACGGGATACCCGCTTGCCGGTTTCCGGATTCTTGACGTAACGCAGGCGGTTCCAGACCAAACGGCCGACATAGAGCTCATTGTTCAGGATTCCCGTGCCGCGGGCCGCATTGCCGTTGATCGTGCTGGGCCCCCAGGCGCTTCCTTGCGGACCGGGAACGCCGTCTGCATTGAGCTGTTGGGCGATTGCCTTGGGGCTAGCGCCGAGGGCGTAGCGTTCGAATATGGTCGTTACGACGGCGGCTTCGGTGGCGTTGATGGTCCGTTCCCCCCGGATTGGCATGCCCTCGGCGGTCATCTTGGAAACCACATCATAGCCGTAGGCGCGGCCCCCTCCGCTCATGCCCTGTTCGACTCGGCCCCTAAGACCCCGCCGGGTCTTGGCGGCCAGATCTTTCAAGAAGAGCGCGTTCATGGTGCCCTTGATGCCGATGTGCAATTCGTTGATTTCGCCCTCGGCCAGGGTGATTAGCTTGACGCCGTTAAACGAGAGCTGCTTGTGGACCCTTGCGACGTCTTCTTGGTCGCGACTCAAGCGATCCAGGGCTTCGGCCAGCACGATCTCACATTTATCTGCCTTGCAGTCTTGGAGGAGGGATTGAATACCGGGGGGAATGAGAGACGCGCCGCTGAAAGCATAGTCCGAATAGTATCCAATGACCCGCAATCCTACCTTTTCCGCATAGTCCTCGCAGACACGCACCTGATCCTCGATTGAGGCTTCGCGTTGGCTATCGGATGAATAGCGGGCGTAAATGACGGCGCGCATGGTGTCCCCCTGTCTCTGAAGGACTTTCATTTACGGCTTCGGCGCGGTGGGGAGTCAAGCTCCTCATGCTCACGCAGCTGCCGATAGTACTCGCGGGCGGCGGTGCGGGCCAACGTCAATGCTAATTGGTGCATTGCAGACTGAAATCGAAGTTCGCTTGTCGGCCCGGCGTCGGTATCAACATGACACCTTCGTCGGGGCAGCCTGTCGGCGATTGCACTCTTCCCCTTGCCGGCGGCACAATCCGTGTGAAAATATCTGCCCATGGAGACAAACAATAAAGGCAGACACTTGAAGCAAACGGGGATATCAAATGGGGTTTAAGAAGATTTTCTTAGCTGATTGAGTTCGTTTTGTATCCGTTTGATTTGAAAGTCGCATGCCGCCTCAATAAGGCTATTGTTTTTCTTTTGAAGCGGCCATATGTCAACAAGACTTGGCCAATTTGGAAGGCCGAGTTCGCCTTGATTTATCCGTAAGTATTCAGCGTTCACAGATCGAAAATCACCCAGGTCACGACGCCTCTCCAGTTCCCGGCGCCAATCACGAAGCAAGAAAAACTGAGTGTATAATTGAGTTTGGCTCGCGAAACACCATTCGGTGCCTTTCTCTTTGCGCACGTCGCCTCGATCAAGATGGAATATCTGGCCTTCTAAGTCTAAAACCGAGTCGTTAAGAATCCTGATTTGCCGGTTTATCGTAAATAGGTCGGAAATCATCTCAGAATAGCTTGGTGGGTTTAAGGCGCATTGATATTCGCCGAGCGCATAGGAAATCATCGCCTGAATGAGATTTCGGATTGGGTCCGCAGATACCCAGGTTAGTTTGCCGCACATTTTCAGGTCAACCAGCAACGCGTAGACGCTGTTCACAAGTGTTCTTTCCGGGCGCGGAGAGACGCCTCGATCAACGGTGATTCGACCAGGTTTTCTCCCATTCTCCAGTCCGAACGTGACTTCCACTCGATGGATCGCCAAGACCACGACGGATTTGAAGTCTGCCCGAAGTTCGCCTTTTAGCGTTTCGCGTAATAGATCCCATGATATAGTGGGAAGTGATGCATTCTTTGATATGGGAAACCCGAGTTTAGCGAGCGCTTTCGAACTTTCGGGCGCATATCTAATCACGCCAAACTGGTTTCCAATGTTCAGGCTTTTGAACATTGAATTTACGTGTTTGATGGCTTTCGCCATGAAAGGCAAAGTCCCAACGACAGGAATATGTCTACCCGTTCCACGTAGGTCCACGAATTCAAATGCTGAGGCGGGATAGTCCCCGACCAAAGCGCTTACAGTCTCATCCATAAGGTCGCCTTTACCACGCAACCGACCTCCCTGCTCCATCGCGTTTTTCAACGAGTGCAGTTCCTCTAGGAGTTGGGCGACTGTCGGCGAATCTTGATGGTCCTTTAAATCGGAAAGGTACATCCAAGATGTGTGTTCACAACTCTCATATAATCGTGTGCGCAGCCTCTCCTCGATTTCGAATGCATCTGCAAATACCTGAACTTCATTGCGAAACACCTTCGGGCAACCGTAAGGGTGAAATTGGTCCGGAATTTTTCTTGGGTGCATGATTTCCTCTAAAACCTATTGAAACGTTGACTGAGGGTATTGTCTCGCAGATGTACAGAATATGCGAGAAATTGTTCTTGTTATGTTCTGAAAAAATTATGCTTAACGACCGTTTACTTTCCCCGGTTTTGTCACTCCCTTTGCAATAGCTTCGATACCGACAACGCACTTAGTGCATCCAATTTGTCGGATAAAATGTCGGAGCGAACTCCATGCCTTCACCCAGGGTAATTGAAACGTTCCATTGTTCCCTCTACGCCATTCAGAGGTCGAAAGGCCGGTCCGAAGTCGCCGCCGCGGCCTATCGCGGGGGAACCAAATTCGTCGACCGCCGCACGGGACGGACCCATGACTTCTCCGGTCGATCAGGAGTGCTGCATGCTGAAGTCTTCTTGCCGGAGGGGGCTCCTGGAACGCTCAAAGAACCCCAATCTTTCCTCGATGCTCTCTATAAAGCGGCGCCACGGAAGGATGCGGTTGCCATGCGTGAGGTCATCGCCGCACTTCCTCACAAGCTTGCGTTCGAGCACCAACTGAACTTGGGAACCGAGTTTGTGAGGTGGCTGGTTGACAGGTTCAAGGTGGCCGCTTACGCCGCATGGCATGCGCCGAACGATGACGGCGACCCACGTAACTTTCACATGCACATCCTGCTCTCGGCGAAGGTCGTCGATCCATCGAGCAGGCATGGTTTCGGGGGCAAGGCCATCGCCTTGGATCCTATCGCCGCGCGCCGGTCGCGACCGCCGGTTCAGCCCGCCGCTCGGGAAATCAGACAAGAATGCGCCGCTATTACCAATCGCCACTTGGAGGCCGCAGGTTTGGACGTGCGTGTCGATCCTCGAAGCCTTCAAGAGCGACGGAGGGAAGCTCTATTGCGGTGGGAGCCGGGGAACTATGTCCTGTTGTCGCGCAGGCCTTCAACCCACGTAGGGGTGCATGGGAAGCCTTGGTCCACACAAGGGGCGGCACCGGTGGATGATCTGCATGAGGAAGGGAGAGAAGACACTTGTTTTCCCGCAGAACGCCAACCTAGCCTCGACAGAGATGCGCACACGCAGGTTCCGGACGCTGGCAGCCAGAGGATCAAGCTGCCTGTGTTGGGAGCGATCCATGGCAGGTCCATGGAGGTCACGGAAGAGCCGTGCGGCGCGAAGATGACCGTTGGACCCAGAAGACTGAATTGGTCTCAAGAGAAGGCTGACGCGCTCTTAGAGCATTCACATTTGAAAAGCCTCGGCGTTCGTTCATTCCGCGTCATTGAATTATCCGATGGGAGCAATGCCTTATGGGTTCATGTGATGGGGGATGAGGTAATGGCCAACGAGGACCGAGTCGTGTTCCGGGCGTCCGGGGTGCGATTGTCGCCGGAGGCCATAGAGATCGGGGTGTCTCTTGCAGAGGTTGTGGGATGGCCGGCCGTCGTTGTTCAGGGGGAGCCTGATTTCATTGGAAGTGTGCGTAAGAATCTCAACGGGCGGGGGGATGTGTTCGCGGACGTCGTGGAGGTCGCCTCCGTGTGGGTACCTTGGACGGCGCACAGGGGCTACTGGACCACCATGCGGGAGCCCTATCGCGTGACCCGGTGGACAGGAAAACCACCGCCCGACCATGACGAAGCAGATCCCGATATGGCAGAAGAAGAAAGAAAGCATTTCCGAGGGCTTGAGTGAGGCGTCTCGAGTGTCATGAAGTCTGGATGCTCTAAGAGTATCCGTGCATGTCAGCTATTTTTGGGTAGGCAGGCTTGAAAAGCAGTTCATGCGCCCCCCCCAATCTCCCCCACGAAAAATTGCCGAACTGAATCCGGTCGATTGGTGGGAGCGATCCAAACGCCGGATGTCCTTTTGGCGAAGCATCATTTCGCCGGAGGCGGTATGTGCGGAAGAACAGTAGAATAATCCCCGCGTTTCGGGGGCATCGTAAATGTGACTTGACTCATATGCGTCACTCCCATATCAACGCGCCTTATTCTGATTTAGGATATCGCATGAACGACGCAAGCAACGTAACCGATTGGTGCATGGCCGCTGGTAACATCCGGCCGGACCGCGTCGTGATGGCGATGTCTTCCTTCTGACGTCTTCCATTTCCTGATCGACCCCAAGTCCGGCGCGGATTGCTGCTGGACCCACGGGATGATTGCGCGCCGGCGCGGGCCGGCGTGCAACCGGTATTTGGAATGGAACGATGAAGACGAACTTCGATATGAGCGATCTGGAACTGCTGTCCCTGTGGCGGAAGGTGCCGGCGCGCGACCTGTTGCGCTCCGATCTGGCCCTGGTGGTCGGCGCGGTGCAGCGCAGCGCCCACGTTAATACCTTTCTCGGTAAGGCCCTGAAAGACTTCGATCCCCGCCGGACGGTGCGCGGGGCGGCTGCTGCCTATGGGTTCTCGCTGATCCAACGGGCCTACGACAAGCCGGGGACGCCCGAGACCGCCTTGCTGCTCGACGTGGGCGCGTCCTTCCACGTCCTCGCGGCGCGGGACGGCTATGCGACCTCCGGTCTGGTCCTGGCCCAGCTCCTCGCCGACGGCGCTTTTTCCGTGTTGACCGGCTGCCGGGTATATGCGGAGACGAGGCATGCGCTCGACCCTCTGGTCCGGAACTGGGTGGTCCACCTGCTCCGCGATCGGAGCTTCGGCGAAGTGTCCAAGCTTTGCCGGGCCGACGACCTCAATGACGTGGTGCGCCTTTGCTATACGCATTATTCCCCCGACTGGGGCGGCGTCACCGTGATCGACCGGGATCGGCCGGCGCCGACAGCGGAGGCGGAAGGGCCGAAAGACACCAAGCCCAAACGGCCCGACCGCGAATGCGACGGGACGACGGTGCGCGTGATCGCGATAAATCCCGGTGACGGGCACATTAACGGCAACAAGGACAGCGAGCGCCTGCGGCAACAGTACTTCGCCCTGTTCCAACCGCTGGCCCTGGGCGGGATCGGCGTCAACGGCCGAGCCCTGGTGACGGCCCTGCGCCTCGAATTCCCGTGGCTGGCCGAGGCCATCGACGCCGTCGCGGACCAGTTGCGCCTGAACGCGCTCTCGGGCCATCCCGGGTTCCATCTTAGGCCGCTACTGCTGGTCGGGCCGCCCGGGGCGGGCAAGACCCGCTTCGCCCGCCGCCTGGCCCATCTGGCGGGCACGGCCGTGGCCGAGATCACGGGGGCGGGCAGTTCCGACAACCGCATGCTGCAGGGCACGGCGAGCGGCTGGTCGGGCGCCCAGCCGGCGTTTCCCCTGGTCGTCATGGCGCGCCACCGGGTGGCCAACCCGGTCATCGTCGTCGATGAGATCGACAAGACGTCGGCGAGTCGACACGCCGGCCGCATGACCGACACGCTTTTGGCCATGCTGGAGCGGGAGACGTCCCGGGCCTGGTTCGACGAGGCGCTTTTGGAGACGACGGACCTCTCCCATGTCTCCTGGGTGCTGACGGCCAACGACGTCTCGGACCTGCCACGGCCCCTGTTGAGCCGCCTGACCGTGGTCGAGACGGGAACGCCGCGGGTCGAGCACTTCGAGCGGCTGATCGAGGGCATCCGGGCCGACCTGGCGGCGGAACTGGACATTCCGACGGGCGGGTTGCCGGACCTGATGCCGGAGGCCACGGCGGCCCTGCGCAAGGCCTTCCGGGGCGGAACGGACATCCGCACCCTCAAGCGCGCCGTCACCCGCGCCCTGGCGCGGGGCGGGGAGCGGCGGGTTCTGCAGTAGGCGGAGCCCCCAATCCCCCTCCAACCCCCGTTCCGCCGAGAAGGGCGCGGAAAACCGAGCCTGAAACGACCATGCCTGATAACCAGATCGAGACCGAAACGATGACCAAGATCAGATTCATGAGCGACCTGCACCTGGAGTTCGACGATGCCTTCCGGATCGTGCCGGAAGGGGAGGACGTGCTCGTGCTTGCCGGCGACGTGTCGACCGGGCGCACGGCCCTGCCGTTCATCCGCCACTACCTGGAGGCGGCAGGGGACGTCGAAGTCGTCTATATCCTTGGCAACCACGAGGCCTACGGCACGCTGTTCGGCAGGATTCCCGACCTGTGGAGCTGGCAGGACGTGCGGGACTGGTGGCGGGCCGAGGCGGCAAGCCATCCCCGGCTGCACTTCCTCGAGAACGATATCGTCACGCTGGGCGGCGCGCGGTTCCTGGGCGCCACCTTGTGGACGGACTTCCGTGCGGGGCCCGATGACGAATGGTCGGCCATGTGGCACGCGGAATTGGGCATGAACGACTTCCGGGTCATCGGCTGGCGCCTGGATGAGGATGCGATCCGTCGGCTCGCGCCCGAGGATACGCGGGACGCGTTCGGCCAGACCCGGGCGTGGATACGGGAACAGCTCGCGACGCCTTTCGAGGGGGCGACGGTGGCCGTCACCCATCACGCGCCGTCGACGCGCTCGAACGCACCTTTCGAGAAGCGGGCAGGGCGGTCGCCTCTGAGCCCCTGCTTCGCGTCGAACCTGGAGGGTCTCATGACGGTGGAGCACGCGCCCGCGCTGTGGATCCACGGGCACGTCCACGACACCCTCGACTACCGTGTCGGCAACACCCGGGTTGTGTGTAATCCCCGGGGATATATCCCCGAACAACCCAACCCGGAATTTAATCCGGGTTGGACGATCGAGGTATAGGTTACCGGGGGCAGGCGGCCACCCGCCTGCCCCCGGTAACTCCCAACGCCATGAAACCCACCGACCCGATCCGGCTCTCGAAGTTCCTTGCCCGTGTGTTGCGTCACGAGCCCGAGGCCGCCGGCCTGCGGCTCGATCCCCACGGCTGGGTGCGCGTCGAGGACTTGCTCCGGGGATTGAGAAAGCAGGGCCTGAGGGCCGGTTTTGACGACCTGGTCGAGGTCGTCGAGACGAACGACAAGCGACGTTATGAATTCGGGCTTCATCGCCTGAAAATCCGCGCCGTCCAGGGGCACAGCGTGCCCGTCGACCTGGGATTGATCCCTTCCGATCCGCCGGAGCTTCTGTTCCATGGCACGGTCGTCCGGAATCTCGACTCCATATTCGCCAAGGGGCTGACCAAGGGCGCGCGCCATCACGTCCATCTGAGCCCTGATGTGGAGACGGCGGAACGCGCCGGAGGCCGGTGGGGGAAGGCCGTCGTGCTGCGGGTTTTCGCCGCCGACATGGCCCTGGCCGGCCATGAGTTTTACAGGTCGGCGAACGGGGTGTGGCTGACGGATGCCGTGCTGCCAAGGTTCATCGGGTTCGAGCCGACTGGTGCGCGATGACCGCCGACGGCTTCTCGGTAATGCCCCCAAATTCACCCGACTGAGACCGGGACGGCTTCGACTTACGAAGGATCGGTCGAATCATTCTTGTCGCGGTTTGCGTTCTCGCCGCGTCGATAGATGATGACGGCGGCATCGGTATGGGAGTAGCCGTATCCGTATCCACCGGTGGTGACCATATCGAACCCGACTCTCTTACCGCTCGCGTCCCAATCGTAGACGCCTTTTGTCGTCATCTTGATGGAAACGACCTCGCCGCCCTCCGCCACGATGCCGTTCAGACGGTTCGCGATCCGCCAGGCGAATTCCACGTTGTCGATTTCGCGGTCGGAATAACCGGTCGGCTTCCAGACGTCGCGGGATTTCGTCACGGGTTCCATTTCGGTCTCGGGCGCGGCGCCGAAAACTCCCTTTTTCGTCTTCTCGACAAGGCCCGTCAGTCCCTTGACCTTGCAGTTCTCGCCGACCACCCGCATCGGGGCGTGGATCACCTCAAAGGCATAGGGGCCCGGGACTTTCACCGGCCGTTTGTGGGTCCATTCCTTGAACACGCCTGTGGCCGGGTCGGCGCCGCAGTATTCACAGGTCGCGGCGGGCTCAACCAAAAAACCGCAATGGGCACAGGCAATGTAGCCCAACGGGAGACCGGGCTCATCGGTGACCTCCTCGAACCCGCCGATGGGGGTCAACGGTTCCGCGTCGCAATGGGGACACTTGGATTGACCGGCATAGGTCTCCTTCTCGCAGACTTGGCACTGAATAATTTCCATGGAGGCAGCTCTCTGTCGCGGCTATGTTTTGTTTCATGCTTGGGCGGATTGTCGGATGCCCGGAGCATGCGGTTCTGGGTGGGGACCAATTATATATCCCGTTTTAGGATAATTCTATAAAGGATGACCGGGGAATTGGCCTCGGACGGCTTCACGTGCGGGTCGGTCCAGGCTTCCCCAACACCCCAAACCCGAACTCTTCTTATTGCCGGTGCCCCTGATCAACTATTCCACTTCCCGCCGATTGAATCTTTTCATCCCCCAAATCACCCCCAAATCCCCTACGAGCCCCGAAGCCCCGATATCCCTTCATGAAAACGCGAGGTTGATGATCTGACAGGCGGGGCGCATTCAGGGAGCGATGTTGGGATCCGGGTGTCGTCCGCGACCAATCCCAATCGAGCCTGGACGCGCTCGATCTCCCCATGCCCGACGTCGGTGTTGGGGGCTTCCATCATTGGTTCATCCGTTTCGCGCTCCCGGCTCAGGGGCGACCCTTCCTCAAGGGGCGTGCGGCCGCAGGCCGTAGGGGTCGAGGGCCTTCATAAGAGGGGCGCCCGCCACCGCCAGGACCGGTTGAACGCGAATGACGTACTCCGCCATTCCCGTGAGAAGGGGGGCGGCTTCGCGCGCTTCGGTGGCCAGGATCTTCCAGGCTTGGGATTCCGCGTAGCGGTTTGACAGGACAAGGGGCAGAAGGGAGATTGCGCTGACCGTGATAACGGAAACGGCCGCGGCTCTGGTGCGGCTTGGAACGGCAAACCTGAAGATGGCTCCCGTCAGCGGTGCCAGGACCATGCCGCCGACCTTCACCGCGGACAGTAGTGAAAAAAACAACGACAGGGCGACGGCGATGGGCGGGATGATCGCCGCCCGGAACGCCTGCTTGCCGATCGATTCCAGGTCGCCGCCGTTTTCGTATCGAACGGCGTCGGTCTTGAAGCCCTCAATTTCTTGGCGGACGCGTCGTTCGATGGCCGGACGGATGACTTTCTCCGCATATTGCCTTTCGGACCAGGAAAACATGAAACCGTCGACGTAGCCGCCGCCAAGCTCTGCCCTGAGCCGTTTTTGCAGGGGCGGCGTGAGGGTCAAGCGATCCATGGAAAGGCCGCTCGGAACGTCTTGACCAAATCTCTCCTTCGTATCGGCGCGCCACTTCTCCCGGGCCTCCCTGTCGGCGGCGGCGAGAAAGGCGCGATAGAACGCCTTTTGATCCGAGAGAGACCAGCCGCCGGGCAGCACGAGTGAATGCTTCGTCGCCAACGCGCCTGCCACATGCGCAGAAAGGTTGGAATGTGCCCGGTAGGCCGCTTCGTTGAGCCCCGGGGGAAGCTTTGCGGTGTTCTTGATATTCTGCATGAATTCGTCCCGCTTCCACAGGGCGAGTCGGGCGCCCACGGTCCGCCACCGGGTATCGCAGCTGTAGTAGGTCCGGGATTGCCGGGCGATGATCTCCATGAGCGTGCCACCCTTGAGGACATCCCCCAAAACCCCCAACGGCCCCCGATCCTTCTTGTCGCAGAAATAGGTCCAAGGCGGTGCCGGGTTGGCGACGCGGGACATCTCTTTTTGGTAGCGCCGGTCGAGCCATGCCGTGCAACTGTTCGTGCCGCACCGTGACCGGCGGTCGACGAAGTCCGCCAAGCGTTGGGCCACCCCGTCGCGGGCGACGGCGTTGAACTTCTCGAAGAAAGCGTCGTTGGCTTGTCGATACCGATCCCAGGCCGCGTCCACGTCCTGTTGAAGCCGTACCCACGCGTCCCGCGCCTGGGTCTCGATCCGGCCGGCGCGTTCGATGTATTGCTTGGATGCCTCGGCATAGGGTGCGTAGACGTCGCGCTCGAAAGCGGCCCGCTTTCCGAGGTAGTCCCGGTATCTGGCCTTGATGTCGACGGCATTTTCACTGTGCACGATGGCGTCGGCCACCTTGGCCACATTGTCTTGACGTTCCGCCCAGGAAAGCAGGCTGTCGGCGTTGAGGGCGAGAGGTCCCAGCATGACGAGGAACGCCTTGGCTTCGGGGCGTTCCGTCCCTCCGAAATCCGCAAGCGCCACGTCATGCAGTTGAACGGCGTCGGACACCAGGGCGCGCCTCAAAAGGGTGATGTGCCGCGCCGCGAGCCGGCCCGTCCCCGATGACCGCTCGACAATGAAATGCTCGGTCACGGCGATCTTGCCGTTGTAGAAGGCCGGCCAGGCCATGATCGTCAAGCCGATCACGGACGCGGCCGAACGCCAGTGCGGCCGAACAGCAGGCGCGCGGCTCGCCGCCGCGACTAGGAGAGCGCCGAGCCCCACCGCGAGCAAGGTCTCGCGATGGAAAGGCGTGACGAGGAACGGCATCGTGCAGACGGCAATAGCGGCCACGAAAGCCGCCCATTTGGCTTTCCCTCGCACGATGAAGGCGGTGGAAACAAAGAGCCCGATGACCGCCAGCGTGAACCCCGTCGAGGATGCCCGGCGGCCGAACGCTTCGACGGCATGGAACGTCCGTGGGTCGAGCGCAGGACTGGCGACGGCCTCCAGCAACGACATGTTGAAGATCACTTCGGTACCGAGATAGAGGACCGACGCGGCGGCCAGCGCCGCCTGACAGACGCGGGTTCCGGCCATTGTCATGGTGTCGGGCGGGATAGGTCGATGACGATCCGTTCGCGCGACTGGCTCGGCGCCTTGGCGTCGCCCGGGGTCTCGATCCGGGGATCCCAGGTCGTCTTGTCGTAATTGGCGGGAAGGGCGAGAACCTGTCCGTTTTGCGTCAGGTACATCCCTCGTTCCAGAAAATGTGTCTGACGGTCAAGAGACGTCCGGTCCGCATCGGGAGGCAGAACCAGCGTCGTGCGAGCGGGGGGAACTGGGGACACAGTATGCGGCCCCGAATTGGTCCCGGTGTTCACGCATGCGGACAACAGGAAGAGGATCATCAAGTAAGGCCAAGTGCCGAGAACTTGTCGCGTGATGTGCATGGCGCAGACCTCCGGCCGGCAAAGGATCGATCGAACTGACGCTATTCGGTAACCCGAGCTTGGTTCGGTCCGGCTGGATCCCCGTTAATTTGTCGATCCTATGTGCAACCACCAATAACCCAATTTGGGATAATTCTAAAGCGGGATTATTGGAAGCGTCGGTCAACCAGGATCGACGCCGTGGCGAAAACCATCCATTCCAAGAAACATGAACGGTTTTGCACGTTGCTCGTTGAAGCACGGAAGGCCTCAGGCATGACCCAGCAGGACGTTGCCGCGAAACTGGGCAAACCGCAGTCCTACGTCTCGAAGTACGAGACGGGGGAGCGGCGGCTGGACGTCATTGAATTTCTGGAGGTGGCCAAGGTCGTGGGCTTTTCACCGGACCAGTTCTTGAAGGCTTGCGAATGAGCTCCAAGTGCTGAACTGAGTGGGGTGACCCTTGTGGCGCGCCGCGATCTCCTGAAACGACCGGTCATCCCTGAGCCTCCTCAGCGCCGCCTCCTCGAACCGTCGTCGCTTCGTCATGTCTGTACTCCTCCGTCAAGCGATGGAATACACTTTAACTAGGCTGCCAGACTGTCCGAACAAGTGGGGCCGCCCATTACTTGGAAGCTGGTCAATATCTTATGGTACTAAATCACTTAACCAGACGGTGCTGGTGCCTGGACATAATGTTCTGCAAGAAATACTCCTCCTATCAGTATTTGAGAAATATTCATTTTGGTTGAAGGCACTTCTGACTTGCCGCCCGTCCAAGATAATTGCAGCGAGAGCGCCTGGCGACTCGTAATTAAGTCGATACATCAGTCCGTCGTACCCGAATTCAAAAAGCAGGAATTTTAACTCCTCCAGGATGTTTTCGTGGCCGTTTGCTAGTGCGCCGGTGAAAATTTTCCGTGCGTTCATCAGCGCCCGGCGGCGCCATATCGAACATGTCTGAGAAAGAGCATCAATCACAACGTCAATCAGGACGTCAGGAGTGTGGTTGCTCCCTGGGTCATTAGGGTCCGGACTCATTACAGCCACCAGATGACGGCTGCGGCAAGTGCGACGGCGGCCATGAAGTTCTGGATGTTGCGGTCGAAGCGTGTGGCGATGCGGCGCCAGTCCTTGAAGCGACAGAACATGCGCTCGACGACGTTGCGCTGCTTGTAGACGGCCTTGTCGTAGGCGTATTGGACCTTGCGGTTCTTGCGCGGCGGGATGACGGCCGTGGTCCCGCGTTGTTCCAACCAGTCCCGCAGCGCCGTGCTGTCGTAGCCCTTGTCGGCGACGAGTTCGGCGGAGGGCGGCAGGGCTTCGATGCAGCGCCTCGCGACCTTGCAGTCGTGAACGTTTCCCGGCGTCAGGAGCAGGACGAAGGGCCGGCCCTTCTCGTCGCAGACGGCGTGGAGTTTGGTGTTGCGCCCCCCTTTGGTGCGGCCGATACCATGGGCCAAGGCCCCCCTTTTCCGCCCCCGGCGCAGCGGTGGACCTTGAT
>Ga0066644_10000578_pt1 | contig 22837 bp, 18 predicted proteins | sample CryGeyCG2114_020_FD_62735 | JGI IMG/M metagenome (GOLD analysis project Ga0066644, IMG submission 62735) | Groundwater microbial communities from aquifer - Crystal Geyser CG15_big_fil_post_rev_8/21/14_0.20 | ecosystem: Environmental > Aquatic > Deep subsurface > Groundwater | place: USA: Utah...
GCATCGGCTTTGCCTTCTGCCGCCTGGGCTCGCGCCGCGTTTCGCTCGGCCTGCGAAACCGCATCGATCAATCGGTCTTGCAAGACGGTTATACGCGCTAGCGCATCGCTCATGCCACCCGCCTGGCTTTCAACGTTGGCCATGCGCTGACCAAGTGTGCTGATACTACGTTCAAGCCCTGCATCGTAACGGTTGGCGAGTTCATTCAGTTCAATACCATGATGTTTGGCGAACGCGGCGTCAAAAGCGCACAACACCTCCGGCGAGGCGTTTTTTTGAGCAACGACGGCGTAATCCGGGCTGACCCCGGCGAAGACCTCGAACAGGCCGATGTTTTCCTTGGCCGCAAGTTCGGGGGATTCTTGCAGGCGCAGGGTCTTGACCCGCTCGTAGCCATAGTGTTCGGGCAGGAACGACAGCAGCAAGGGGGGAATGGGACGCAGGTGGGTGGGGTCAAGATAGAAATTGGTGGTGCCCACGACCACATTTTCCGGATTGGGCGTCTCGAGAATGAGCAATCCGCCCGGCTTCAACACACGCAGCGCCTCGATCACCAAAGTTTGGAGATCGTCGAAAGGAATATGCTCAACGATGTGAAAGCCCGAAACGATGCACTGTGTCGCATCGGCAAGTGACTTCAAATACGCAATGGCATCCCCCTGCGTTGCAGGCAGGCCGCGCTCCCTGCATGACTCAAGCATGCCTTCATCCAGGTCCACGCCCTGGGGCAGAAATCCTTTTTCCTGCAGCAGTTCAAGCCACTCGCCACGGCCGCAGCCCAGGTCTATGGCGGCGGCGGGTTCATACCACTGCAGCAGCGGCGCAATGAACGGCAAGTAGACTTCGAGCCGCTGCTTGATCAGTTCACGCGGACCCCGATAGCGCTCTTCGAACGCACGGTAAAAACCGGTTGAAGTCATCTTTGATACTCGACTTGCGGTGGAATCCAACTCACGCCGACAAATTGATTGCGGTTGAGGTTGACCACGTTGAACATCAGCGCGAGGTCGCGCCACTCGTAATTGGCCGCGAGATGCGTGTCCGCGACATGCAGCGCTGTGGAAACGGAATACGAACCCAATCCGATATTGGCCGGGAAGGAGAAGACCAGCGTGAGCCGGTCGCCCTTGGCAAGGTGCCTCATGTCGACACCGAGATGATGGGTGTTGGTACCGAATACCGGTTGGCCGAGGCGGTCCTTGATCATGTAGCCGAAGACCAGTTCGGGAAGGTCGGCATGAATGCGGATCTCGACTTTCAACTGCACGGATTGGCCAACGTTGATGAACTCGACCGCTTCGTCGTCCTCGTTGAGCAGGGCGATCGATTCGACCCGTGCTTCGCCGGTGCCTGAGCTGGTTTGCACCCGGCCATCTTCCAGCCGCCTCACCTCGACGGTGGCGTTTTCCTTCTCGGCGATGATGGCGTTGTAGAAATCCATCACCTCCTCGGGATTGCCGTCCTTGATGACGAAACCGCGCTCCAGCAGGATGGCGCGGCCGCACAGGCTCTGGATGGAGGACCTGTCATGCGAGACGATCAGCAGGGTTGTGCCTTGTTCGCGAAATTCGCGGATGCGGCTGAAGCTCTTGTGCTGGAAATACGCATCGCCCACCGACAGCGCCTCATCGACGATGAGGATGTCCGGGCGCACCGCGGTGGCGACGCTGAAGGCGAGCCGTATCTGCATGCCGCTGGAGTACATGCGCACCGGCTGGTCGATATAGTCACCGATTTCGGCGAAGGCTTCGATGGCGGGCATGCAGACGGCGATTTCATCGGCACGCAATCCCAGGAGTTGGCCGGCCGTGAAGACATTTTGCCGGCCGGTAAAGTCGGGGTGAAAGCCCATGCCAAGTTCGAGCAGCGCGGCCACACGGCCCTGGATGCTGACGCTGCCGGTGGTAGCTTGGGTGGTGCCGGTGATGATCTTAAGCAGCGTGCTCTTGCCCGCGCCATTGACGCCGATGATGCCAACCGCTTCGCCGGGGTTGACGCTGAAGCTGATGTCGCGCAACACCCAGGTCTTGTCGTGGCGTGGCCTGCCGGAAATCCATTCGAGCGCACGCGACCATTTGCCGGGGTAGCGTTTGTAGGCTTTGCCTACGTTGGCGACGACGAGCGTACCCATCAGAGCTCATCCACCAGTTCGCCGACGCGGGCGAGAAAGAAGTGGGCGCCAAGCAGCAGGAAAAGCACGGTGAGCACGGCGAGCGGTGCGAGCGAGGTGAAATCGGGCATTTCGCGGACCAGGAATATGGTCTGGTAGGCGGCCATCAGCGGCTGCATGGGGTTGTACTGCATAGCGCTGCTCACGCCTTCCGGCAGCGCCGGCAAGGTGTAGACGATCGGGGTGAGCCAGAACCAGAACTGCAGCACCACGCCAGTGAGCTGCCCAACGTCGCGGAAGAAGACGTTTAGCGTACCGAGGAAGACGCCCAGCCCAAGCGTGAACAGCAGCTGCAGCGCAAGCAACGGGATGAGCGCGAGCACCATCCAGCCGGGCCAGTGGCCGATGATGGCAAGAAACACAAGATAGAGGCCGAACACGATGCCGAAGTTGATCAGCGCCGACAGCGTCACGATGACCGGAAGGCAGATGCGGGGGAAATTCGACTTCTTGATGAGGTTGCCATGCTCGAGAAAAACGTTGTTGAGCCGAGCGAGCATTTCGGCAAACAGCCCCCAGGTGATGACGCCGGCGCACAGGTAGATGCTGAAGGCGAAGGGCACCTGTTCCTGGCCGGGCAGCGTGGTGCGCATGAGCTGGCTGAAGATGACCGTATAGACGATGATCATGGCCAGGGGGCTGGCCACCGACCAGAACGCGCCGAACAGCGATTCGCGGTACTTGCCGTGGAATTCGCGCAGCACGCTGCTCCAGACGAAGCCGCGATAGGCCCATAGCGAGCGGAACATGACGGGTTGGATCAAAGCCTTTTGTCTCCGGCCAGTGCAAAATTGAACAAATCCAGGTACTCCCCGGCCATACGCTTCGTATCGGCGAATTCCGCGGCACGCTTGATCCCGGCTTTGACCAGCTCGGCACAGGCGGCGTCTTGAACCAGGGCACGAATAGCGTCGGCAATCTGCACCGGAACCCGAGGGTCGAACATTATAGCAGCACCGGCCGCCACTTCGGGGAGTGAGGTGGTGTTACTGCACGCCACCGGAACGCCTGCGGCCATGGCCTCGATGACGGGCAGACCGAAGCCCTCATACAGCGAGGGGAATACCACGCCAGTGCAATCAGCAATCAAGGCCGCCAACTCCGCGTTGGGCAAATATCCCGGAAAAAGAATTCGATCGCCCAGGTTCATGGCGCGTGCGGCACTCATCAGCCACGCTTGTCGCGCCCCCGGCGCCCCGGTGCAGACCAGTTTGATATCCGCCGCCAACCCATCGTGACAAGCCATGCCGAAGGCGGTGAGAAGCATCTCGTGATTCTTGTGCTTCCAGAAATTGGCGGGATAGACCAGGTATCGCCGCAGGGAGAGGCCAAGGCGGCCCAATATGGCCTTGTCGTGCTCAACTCCAGGCACGACACGCTGTGCCATGCGCAGGTGAATCGTGCGTATGCGCGCAGGATCAAGGCTGCCATGGGTAATGGCAGAGTCCCGCGAGTAGCCAGAAATGGCAGTGAGCGCCGTTGCTCGGCGGCAGGCCTCGATAAAGGCGCGCTCGCGGTGGGCGACGTCCTCTGCGGCAAAGAACTCGGGATAGGTTTTGTATTGCAGATCGTAAATCGTGCAGACCGTCGGAATCCCCGGCTCGAAATAGGTAGGGGCGGTAAATGGGCAGAAGAGCAGATCAACACCCATGTCGCGCAGCAACGAACCGGAACCGCTGCGTTTCAATGCCGTGTTCACTTTATAGCCCAAGCGGTTAACGGCGCTGCGCAGCCTGACGGGCAAGTGCGGCAAAAGACGGGCGGCAAGACCCATTAATCGCGGTCGCAGTGAACTCGCCACTATGGCGCCGACGACCATCCGGCGCCGTATGTTGGGCCGATCCAGTATCGCCAGCTCTTCATGCGATGCGGCTTGCGTGAGCAATATGAACCGGGTCTGGGGCGCCATATCGGCCAGGCGACGCAGCAATTCGAGTACGAAAATCTTCGCGCCCCCGTTCTCCCCGCCCGGGAGAACGGGGGTTAAATCCACCGCAATGGTGCCAAGTTGCTTATTCACTGGATGTCCTAATCCATTCCGCCGATTTTGTGTGCTTATTGCGGGCAAGCCCGCTCACATGAATGATGTTTGTGAGACAGTCGATCCCGCCGAGTTCTTCTGCGCGAACCGGGTTCTGGTAACCCATGTCGGCCAAAACACCCAGGAGCCTATCAGACTTGAAGAATCGAAGCGAAAAATCGGCTGAACGAGGACAGATTTCGACGATTTCGCCGGGCAGTAGCCGTCCTATTGCCCAAGAAAGCGGCGGAATATGGACCGTTCCAACGGTTTTGCAGCCGATTTCCTTTAAATCCGACAGGCTCCTAGTGTAGTGTTGCATTCTTTGGAATGCTTATATGTAAACCCTTGTCGGGATTCAACCCGACAAGCCGGGCATGTCAGCGGGGTTTTGTAAGTCGGGATTCATCCCGACGACGCGGGTTCCATGGGCCGGGTTGTCGGGATGAATCCCGACCTACGTCCGATGCGTTGGCCTTTCCTCGTTCGCATACGTGCCAAACAACGTGCAACTCTACACTAGAGTACATCGGCAAACCCCTTGCGTGTCTTCTGGAACCAGGCAAAGCCCAGCCAGGCGATAAACGTCGAGGCAATTAGTTGTATTCCGTAGAGGGCCAAGTCAGGCATCTTGCCCCAGATCAGCACGTCTCGGGCTTGTTCCAGAACGATCGCAATCGGGTTAAGCATCACGACGCCTTGATAGGCTTCCGGCAGATTGGCGACTGGGTAGAACACAGGGGATAGGAACATCAGCACGGTGGTGAAGATGCCCACGGTTTGACCGACATCGCGCAGATAGACGCCCAGTGAACTAAGGAACCAGCTCAGGCCCAGGGTGAACAGGAATAGGGGTAACAACACCAAGGGCGCCAATATCAGGGTCCAGGACAGTGCGTGGTTAACGATCAGGATAAAGGCTAGCAGCACGCCCACGCTAATGACCGCGTGAAACAGCGCCGCGCCAAGGGTAACCAAAGGCATGATCTCCAGCGGGAAGATGACCTTCTTGACGTAATTTGGGTTGGCAAGCACCAAATTTGGGGCACGATTGATGCATTCAGCGAAGATGCCAAACACGATCATGCCGGCAAACAGCACGATGGCAAACTCGGTTTTGCTATCTGACCCCACATGCCAGCGGGCCTTGAATATGACGCTAAAGACGAAGGTGTACACCGCCAGCATCAGGATGGGATTGAAGAACGACCAGACGATACCGAGTACCGAGCCGCGATAACGGCCCACCACTTCGCGTTTGGTCATTTGTACGATGAGGTCGCGATTGCGCCAGGCGCTGGCGAACATTTCACGAGGGGATGTGCTGAAATGTCTCATGGCTATCGCTCCGTCTGACGACCATTGCGACCCGCGCCGCCCCAAATAATGAAACGACATAGGGCGGGCCATGCCCGCCGCAACGGTGCCGGGCAAACGGCGGGCATGGCCCGCCCTTTAGAGGGCTGTTTCAGGTTAATGGATGTTGCCTTTGGCTGCATTGTTTTCAGTTACCTCGGCTTCACTTTCCGCAAGTGCAATACGCTGATTGACCCGCCGCAGATCCCTGCGTACTTGGGTCAAGGCGATGTCAGTCAATAAGGATCGGACCATCAACACGACTATCGCGATCAGGAACAGCAAGGCGGGCGGGTAGTAGACACCGACCAACGAGCCGACCCAGTCCACGATTGGCGGCCATATTCCCAAAATCAGCGAGGCCAGCGCTACGATTATCCAAAACAGCCCCTGACGGATATACAAATGATCGCGGCGGACCAGATAGAGGATGGCGATGCCCAGCCCTATCCCTATCACGGTTACCAAGAGGTGAAAATCTTTCATCATCGAACCGGTTTCGTTTTCCAACGCGCCAAGCAGAGCACCGTCGTCTCAGCCATATAACGCCCCACCACCCACCAGGAGGAAAATATCCTGGAGGCCCCGTTCAAGCGCGGAGACATGGCCACCGCCACTTCCCGTATCTTCATACCGGCTCGGTTCAGCAACAGCAGTACGCCAATGTCCTGATAATCCAGCAGGGTCGCCTCCTCCTGCGCCAATACCCGGCAGGCATTCGCATTGTAATAGCGAAAGCCGGAAGTCAGGTCTTCCAGACTGAACCCGGTGATTACCCTGAAGTAGGCCCAGGCGATGTGCCGCATCCGACTGCCGCGTTCGGGACAGGCGCCGACGGCCACGTCGGCCGTCCGCCCCGCCTCGATCAGGCGGGCGATATATTCCGGCTCATGTTGTCCGTCCGCATCCATGGTGACCACGCCCGAATAGCCATGTCGGACGGCATAGCGAATTCCCGTCTGCATGGCCCCCCAGGCCCCTTGTGGCAATGGCGCGCGAAGTACTCTGGCGCCACTTTGCGTGGCAATGCGCGCGGTGTCGTCGGTGCTGCCGTCGTCGATCACCAGAACATCTCGATAACCTAACATCCGGACCTGGCGAACGACATCGCCAATCGCTGCCGCTTCGTTCAGGGCCGGGATGACGATGAGCGGAATGGTCGGGCGCGGACGAGCGGCGGTTTCCGCTTCGGCATCCAGGACTTGAACGTAGAGTCGCGCCAGTCTTTCGGCGACGCGGGCGATCTGGAATTCCTGGTCGAAACGCCTACGCCCGTTTTCGCCCAGGAACCGTCTCTGCCCGGGATCGATGGCCAACGCTGACAATGCCGCTTGCCAGGCCGATATATCTTCCGGCGGCACGAGCAGCCCATTCTCACCGTCGCGCACCACCCAGGTTACCCCGCTCCCCTTCAGGTCGCTGGCGACAATGGCCTTGCCATAACGCATGGCTTCCATCAGGACGATACCGAAGGCCTCGGTGCGCTCACGGGAGGGCAGGCAGAACACATCGCAAGATGCCAGCAGGCGCTGACAGGTGGCATCGTCTTGCTGTCCCAGCAATCGTATCCAGGCTGGGTTGCCGACTTTGGCCAGCAGGCGTTCCAGCCGGGGGCGTTCCTCGCCTTCGCCGACCAATATCAACACCATGTCTTCAACCGCCGCGATGGCCTGAATGAGCGTTTCGAAGCCTTTGTAATAGCTCAACCGGCCAATCGCCAACAGGCGCAAGCCGGCCCCCCGCCATAGATCGTCGCCAACCACTGGGCCAACTTCCGGCAGTCGCCCCGGATTAACACCGAGCGGGACGACGTGGCACTTATAGCGCCAGGGTCGTAAAGGCGCGCTCGCATCCAGATAGTGCGTCGAAGTCGCGACGATCGCCTCGGCATGCTCCAGCAGGGCACGCTCGAAGATGCGGTAGTGGGGGTACGCCATTCGAAGCGCACGTTTGTGCTGGCTGGGGACCACGTCCGAATGCCAATGGATCACCCAAGGCACGCGCCGGGCGGATGGCACCAGCAAGGCCCAGAAGGCGCTGAGGTTGGGCATGTGCAGGTGCAACACATCCGGTTGTTGCCGGCGTATCGACCGGGCCAACCAAAACGGAAACCGGGGACTGATCGGCGCAAATATCAGCTTCAACCAGACCGGGCAGCGTAGCAACCAGGGTGGGTCCTGCGCTACGCTCGTGCCATGTTCGCCATGTACCAGGACCATGACATCATCGCCTGCCAAACGCTGAGCTTCCGCCAGATCGCCCAAAAACCGCTCCATGCCACCGGGCACCGGCGGGTAGTATTTGCCAATATGCAGGATACGCACTAGATGGCATCCATCACGGCATTGCCCGAATCTTGGTCTGCCATTCGCCCAGCGCCGGATTATTGGGGTCCAAGCGGATGGCGTTTTCGATGTCGGACAATGCATCGACCTTTCGATTCAAGCCAAAATTAGCGACCGCGCGGCCATAGTAGGCCGGGCTGTTTTCACTCTCGGCCAGCAACCGGGTGAAGATCGGCACGGCTTTGCCGTAATCTCGCTTTGCCAGGTAGGCCATGGCCAGTTGCAAACTCGCATCGGCCATCTTTGGGGCAACCTGCAAGGCGGCAGAAAAATCCTGTATGGCCGCATCGACATTGCCCGCTTTCAGCTCCATCTGCCCCTTCACCGACATAATGCGCTCGCGCATCGGCGATGGCGGGTTCTTGCTCAAGGAAATGGCCAGGGCGCTAATCGCCTCCGTTGTTTTGCCGAGGCCAAACAAGGCCACCCCACGCTGATAATCCAGGTTGAACAGGTCGTAGCCTTGTTTTTCTGCGGCATCCAGCGCGGCCAGGGAATCCTGGCTCTTACCAACCAAATAAAACAGTGCGCCGATGTTGTACGTCCCCAGGCCTTGATCGCCCAACTGGGACGCAGTTTGAAAATCGCGATAGGCCTCTTCATAACGGTTCTGGTCCAGGTACACCTCGGCCCGGTTGATGAACGGAAACCAGCGCCCGACCGATCGCGGGTCGTCCGGCAACTTCTCGATCGTATCGGTCCAGATGCGCTCGGTCGTCGATAGCGAATAAACCCGATCCAGCGCCTGCCAGACGAACAACCCGCCCAAGACCAGACCGATAGCCAACAACACCCGAGGCGACGTGCCATGGAACAGGAAAAACACCAGCCCCGGCAGGCCGATCGCCCAGAGATAGCTCCGGTACAGGACGAAGGGGTCCTGCACCCAGACCGTGGAAAACTCGGTCACAAACAGCGTCGCCGGCAGCAACAGCGAAAGGCCGACCAGCGCCCGCCAGTCACGATGACGGATGACCAGATACACGCCGCCGATAACCACGGCCAAGTAGCCGATAATGCCTAGCACCTGCGGAAAAGAAGCCAGCTTGACCGGGAACGGCGGCCGCATATCGATCGACATCCAGCCGGCATACGGCAACAGCCAGTGCAGGACGTAGGCAAAGAAAAAATACGCCTGATTGATAATGCTTAAGGGGTAGGCATTCTTCTGTACATCCGGTCCTAGCGCCGCCAACTGTTGCAAGTATATTTTCGAATACTGGTCGAACGGCTGGCCGATGATGTCGCCATACTTGAGTGCCAGCAGCGCGCCCATGATCGCCACCAGCCCCCCCCCTATAGCGGCAACCGAGGTCAGTTGGCGGCCCGATGGCCTGACGATGAGGATATAAACCGGTACCGCCGCCAAAGGTGCCATGACCGCATGTTCCTTGGACGCCACCGCCAGCACATAGCAGAGTAGCGACAGCAGGTAATAGCCGGTTTGCTTATGCGCCAACCCGAGCGCGAAAAAGAACAACGCCAGAACCACAAACAATGTGGCCATGAGGATGGAACGCTGAATGAGATAGGCCACAGCGTAGACCGCCACCGGATTGAGCGCGAAAAAGCCGATGGCCAGGCCCAGCGCCGGCGATTCATGGAATGACGCGACCGGTTCCCGGCTATCGGCAATCTCGGACGGCGCCACAAAACGTAGAATCTCCCGGTAAAACCCCCAAAGCGCCAGGATGACCCCAATATGAATTGCCAGATTGACTAGCCGTTGCTTCCACCACCCGGTCCCGAACATATCCTGTAGCCAGACAAAACTACCATAAGAAAACAGTCTGGGTTTGAGCGGTAATAGCGTGCTGTATTGACTGAACAGATCGCCACTGGTCAACAAGCGGTCATCGTAGGCGGGGACATTACCCAGGCTCGGCAAGTAAATCCCCAGCACGGCCAGCAAGACCAAAGCCATCCAGATCAAATTAGCCTGCGTCATCCGCATATTAAGTAATATCTCCCAAATCCTTACCTTCGAGCGTGGGCAGCCAGGACAGCCAGGGTCAACGGGCCATAGGCCAGGCCCAAGCCCAGCCAGGTCAAATCCGGTCGCGCCAGGACCAGATAAGCCAAGGGCGCCAAAAATAACAGGTTGATCGCCATCGCCGTGATTGTAACAGGCAGATGACCTCTCCATCTGAGCGCCAAGCGCTGATAGACGTGGTTTCGGTGCGCCTCATACCACCGCTCGTGACGGTACATCCTGATTAGCAAGGTCACCGTTGCATCAACCACGAACAGCGCCCCCAGGATCAGCCAGACACTGAATGGCAGCCAACCTTCCCGGTGCGAAATCAGGGCCAAGGCAAACAATATGAAACCCAAAAAGGTGCTGCCCACATCGCCCATGAATATCTTCGCCGGTGGCCAGTTGTGCGGCAGAAACCCGGCCACGCCCGCCGCCAGGAGCCACAGCCAGCGCCAGGACGCGAACTGGGTCGCTTCGGGTGAGAAATACGCCGCCAGCGCTGCCCCGACCATCAGCATGAACAGGGTCTGAACCGCCGCCAGACCGTCGATTCCATCCATGAAGTTGAACAGATTGACCCACCAGACCCCGGCGATCAACAGCAAGGCCAGCCCCACCGCGCCTGGCTCATCGCTCAACCAAGCCGCCGCACCGCAGACCAGGATATGCACGAGCAGCCTGGGCAGGACCGACAACGGCTGAATGTCGTCCCACAAGCCAAGTAAGGCAATGAGCAGGGCCAGTCCCAGCACGGCCGAGCCAGGACTGGCATCGGCCATGCCCAGCCAGAGAGCCGCCAAAATGGTGGCCACGACGATCGCCAAACCACCGCCGTGTGGCGTCGGTTCGACATGAGAAGAACGGCCATTGGGGGCTTGGAGCAAGGCTAGTTTTCGGGCATGGCGGCGAATCGCCCAGGTGATGCCCCAGGCCAGCGCCGCCGTGACAAGCCCGGCCAGAAACAGTCGCCAGTCAAACCCCATGGCGGCCCCTATATTCGTCGGCCGTGGCCCTTAACCCATCCATGACCGAGACCGGTGGCCGCCAGCCCAAGGCGGTCCGGATGCCGGATATATCCACCTCCAGGGAGTCGGTCAAACGTCGTGCCCAGGCCCTTTTCCCAAACAGCGCGGCCAATGCCAGCAAGACGCCGGGCGGGACGGGGATCAACCGGGCCGGCCGGCCCAGCGCCAGACCCAACTGACGGACCATTTCCGGCAAGGCCAGGGTTTCTTGGTCCGCCACCAGGTAACGCTGGCCCGCCGCCGACGGGTGATCGAGCACCGCCAGGATGGCATCGACCAGATTGTCCAGGTAACAAAACGTGCGCCGAGTCGGCAAGGCGCCCAGCGGCAATGGCCAGCCCCGCGCCACCGTCTCCATCAGGCGCAGAAAATTGGCCTTCACCCCAGGGCCATAAACCAGGGGCGGGCGCAGCACCACAAGTTCAAGTCCGGTCTCTGCGGCAATTTCAAACAGACGTTGTTCGGCCTCATATTTCGACCGGGCATAGGCGCCCTCCGGCGCGGACGCATCATCATCCGTGTAGGGTCGCTGCCGGCCCTCGCCCAATACCTTGACGCTGCTGACGAACACCAGTCGGCGCACCCCGGCTGCCGCCGCCGAGCGGGCCAAATGAGCGGTCGCGGCGACATTCACCCGGTGAAACGCCGCATCGTCATTCGCGCCTTGCTCGTCCAGGACATGAACGCGTGCAGCCAGATGCACCACCGCCGCGCAGCCCGACAGCGCGGTCGGCCAGTCGGTCCGGGCGGTCAAATCGCCGACAGCCAGGTTGATCGCCGCACCGCTCACGGGCGCACCGGTCCGGGTCGCCGCCCGGACGTGCCAGCCGCGTTCGGCCGCGCCTCGGGTCAGGGCCTGGCCGACAAAACCGTTGGCGCCGGTAATCAACAGTCTGCAGCTCATTCCCGGCCTCGCGTCATGCCTCGGCAGCGAAAATACGTCGGTGACCGGAAAAATCGCCAGGCGCTGGTCAGGTGCATGAAGAAATACCAGGGGCGGCGGTGACTGTCGCGGCGCGCGTCGTGAATCACCTTGACCGACTGGCAGCGCCTGATGCCGTAGCCGGCCAGGCCGAGACGGCAGCAAATATCGACATCCTCGTAGTACAGGAAATACCGTTCGTCGAATCCCCCCACGACACGGTATGCCGCTGCGTCGAACAACATGAACATGCCCGCCAGCCAATACCATTCGCTTGCCTGCGGCTCGCTTATACACTTGCGCCCAAGCAATCTCGCCCAGACCTTGAGCGCAATTTCGACGGGCGTCGGCAGAGGACGGACACTGTTCTCGACAGCGCCTTCAGGCGACACCACCACAGGCGCCACCAGCCCGACTGTGCCAGCTTCATCGAAACAGGCCCGCAATGCCGGCATGGCCCCGGCGGGGATACGCAAATCCGGATTCAAAACACAATAAAACGCGGCGGCTTCCTGTTTCATGCCCAGCTTGAACGCCCGATTGTGGTTCGCGGAAAAGGCCAGGGGCTGCTCATTGCGTAAGACCTCTACCGGGAACGGAAGTTGATTCAGCCGAAAATCGACATCCTCTGGCACATTCAGGGTCAACACCACCCGGATGTACTCGGCGTTGCCAGGTAAAGCCAGGTCCCGCAAAAGGTCCGCCACCATGGCGCCGTGGCCATGCGAGACGATGGACACCAAGACCTCGCGTACTGGATGCGGCCTATTCGACATCGCTATCCATATTCAAAATTGACGGCCCGTTCATTTCAGTCGGTAATGGATTCTTTTGTATATCTTGGCCAGATACAAAACGCCAACCAGCATCAGTTTGTGGATCGGTCCCAGATCGTCTCTGGCGGTAATGCCCGCTATCCATTGGGTTTGACGAACATACAGGATCACATCCCGGCGGATGCGGGCCGAAAAGAGACCCTGGATCAATTGTGTCGGGCTGGGAACCACGCTTTTGTCGACGAAGCCGCCGACACCGAAGACCTCATTGTGGCTCAGTGAAGCATAGGTTTGAGCCAGGTCACAGTGCGCATTCTTGACCAATTCCCGCCAAATGACGCAACCAGGCCCGCGCAATTCAGCGCTGGTAATGACGTGGCTATCGACATAGTCGGCCCATACTTCGCATGCGGCTAACACTCCTCGTTGAAAATGGCCTACAAACTCGCGATGAACCTTGTTCTCCTCTTCATCGACCAAGCGCACGGCGCGCATCAGGCCGTTGCTGTCGCGCTCATAGGCCGTCACGGAGCCATGGAGAGAATTGCACAGCATCTCGATGATCGAAACCGCGTCCAGCAGCTCGACGTAATCGTTGGCCATATTGGCATCGGGGCCGAAGGCCGATTTATCGACGTTCGCCGGTTGTTCATTGAGGTAGCGCTGTAGCCCCAGGTAATAGCCATGCACCTGGGTATGGGGCGAGAGCAGCGCCAAATTGTCCTGGATCGTGCCGCGCCAACCGATATCGACGATGCCGAGGCGGGCAATATCCGCCCCCCAGCCATGTTCATGCAGATACGCGACCAGGTTCTCACGATCCTGATTTATCTTTTCCTTGATGGAACCACGAAAGGCTGGGTCTTGAAACAGGTTCCGCACTCGCACATCTTGCCAAGGGTAAACAACGTCTTCCTTCAAACTCAGCCCATGGGCCTGGCAGACCTCAGCGAACCCATCCGGGGGCAACCCCAAGGTTTTTAGCAGTGCATAGATGGATTGCGTGGAATATAGGTTCCACAAGCGCATCAACTCCTTGGTGCTGACCTCCCGCAGCGAGGCGCAGAAGGTGGCGATACGGCTGACCTCAAGTAACTGGGCCGAAGGTAAGACCTGGCCCGCCAGTTGATTTTCGGGGAAGAGACGCCGCCAGACCTGAATGAAAAATTCGCCCTCGCGGGTAAAAAAGAACAGCCGTTTAATGCGATCGAACAAGGCATGTTCAGCGATATGCGACATGAATCCGACCAGCAACGGGGCAGCGCGCAGCCCCAGCAGGAAGGCGGACGACGCCTTCCCCTGTAAGCGGCCAAGCTCCTCGTGGGTCCGAGTCCTAATCTCCTCGTCCAGGTGTCGGAACAGTGTTTTGCGATCATTCAGGAAATCGGTCCTTGCCATCCGCTTCTGGTGTTCCTCCTCCGGCTGAAAATGGACCGCCTTTATGCCAAGGCGACTGGGCATGTTCACATCGGCATGGGGGTTGTCGCCGATATGGACATGCTCGGAGGGGGCGACACCGAGTCGGGTTTGCACATGATGAAACAGGTTTCCCGAGCGTTTGTTTAATCCGACATCGCAGGAGCTAATGCCATCGGCGACAAGATCATCCAGTGCATGGTGCTTCAGGAGGCGATTCAGATGCTCGGCAGACATGTAAAAATCAGACAGGAACAGCGTCTGTTTTGCCGGGTAGTCTTGGCTAAAGGCGCGGATGGTTGGATCCGGATACGTCTGACGGAGCTCGAATTCCAGCTCGACATCCGCCAAACGGGCCGCCATAGCGGGAATATCGGTCGAGTCGGGGCGCAATACTCGGGTCAACAAGCGTGCCAGGACGTCTTCCACTTCATATTCGCCATCACCTCGGGATGGATCGAGGGCCAACTCGCCTTCGATCCGGCAACGCTCCCGGTAGATCGACCAATGATCGGGATAGGTGCCCAGAATTTCCTTGCCATGCGTAATAAAAAGGGCACGCGCCGAGATCAGCTTGGAAAAATCCGGGTGGCTCTTGCGCCGCAATAGCGTGTCCCAAACGTCGATGGTGCGCAACGAGAACATCATGGATCAGGTGGTCAGGAAAAGTCTGCGCACCTTACGCGCGCCCCAGCCGAGAACCCGGCGAATGGGCGCGGGCAGCGAGTTCAGGTAGGCATTCGCCGGCAATACCAGCCGGCGCCGAATGTCGCTAGGCAGGGTATTAACCTGTATCCCGGCAGTGACCGGCGGTTGGTCGTAGAGCGGCGGACAAGGGTTGGCGGCGGGCTGCTGGCCACGCAAGATGTCGTTGACGATAGCCAGAAACTGCTGAGTCTCGCCGCTCAGAGGTCGTGACGCCATATAGGCCACGCCAGCCTGCGACATCCGCGCCCTTTCCTCAGGGTCGGCCAATAGCCGCAACAGGTTCTCGGCGAGGCTTTCGGGCGTCTGGTCGCTGAGGCTGGCGGCGCTTGGTGGCAAATCATAAAGGTTGTTTTCCCGCCAGAACTCGACCACGGGCAACCCCGAGGCCATCATCTCGAATGGGATGCGCGATGGATTGGAAGCGCTCAGACAAAGCCCCAGGGCACAACGATTGTATAGGGCATTGCATTCCGGCAATTTCAGGAGTCCCAGATGCTCATGCTCAAACCAGATATTGCCCTTCTCGCTGACCGGGGAGCCGTAGAGGTAAATCTTCACATCGGGTCGATAGTGCTTCACGATACCCAGTGCCTCTATACCGATGCGGCTACAGCGTCGCGGCTTATCCGGCTGGTAAATGAAGCAGATCGCCAGCTCGCGGGATGCCTCGGGCAAGGGGCGGTAGATCGCGCTATCGGCGCCAAAGTCAAAATGGTAGGCGGGAACATTGAAGCGGGTCAGCAGTTCATGCTTCAACCAACGGCCGATGGTAATAGGGATCAGGCCGTATCGATAGGAGTTCTCCGCCATGAGAAAGGCATCGCCCATAGGGTTGAACATGGCCTCGTAATCCTGGACCAAGTAGGCCTTGGCGCAAGGGAACGGCAGATCACGAACCAGCGCGGCCGAATACCAGATGGTTGCCATGGCCATATCGGCGGGTTGCACATCCTCCCAACCAAAGCGCACCGACAGGAAATGGTAGCCGAACAGTTTTTCCACAATCTCGGCAGCCCTGGCCTGATCGCCCGCGCCCTCGACATAGAGTTGACAATGATGTCCCGCCTTCTCAAGAGCATGGGCATGTTGCAGCATGGTGCGGTGACCGCCCGAGCCTTCGATAAGACGAGGAATAAACCAAGCAATTGATGACATTCTATAACCGGCTATTTACAGGTTTTTCTGGATGATCGTCATCCCGCAGCCATCCAGATAAGGGAAATCACCGGGCGATCCGCCGGCGACAAAGGAATTAAGCATCAGACTGGTCACCCCTCTCGTGGCACACCATTCACTGACTGCGCGGAATACCCCTCCCAGGCCGTTTGAATCAAAGGTAGCGGCAAAGCGACTTGTATCATGCAACACAAGCAAACCACCCTGGGGTAACTGGTCATACCAGAGATCCAGTTCCTTCAACGTGTGCTCATATTGGTGGCTGGAATCGATAAACACTATCTGCGGCGACAGATCGCCGAAATATTCCCGAGCACGCAACGGGCCGTTGGGATCGGCAGAATCGGCTACGCTAAGTTTAACCTGCTCATCCAGCCCAGCGCGACCCAGCCACTGTGACGTGTACTCAGTCACTGAGGCATCAATGTCGATAGAAAAAAGGGCCTGCTTCTTGGCCATTTTTCTCAACAAAAAACCAAGCAATAAAGTCGAATAACCCACATAGTGACCGCACTGAACGATCCTACTGATTGCATTCCCTGAAATAAGGCCAATCAACAGAGATAAGGGAGGTACATTTGCTTCACCAGTACTTTTGAATTTTTTCTCGGTGTCTTCAAACCACGCCGCCATAATCTCCCATTCTGCATCCGTCAAAGTACTGTATGGGATTGGCACGTAATCAGTTCCGGGAGCACGATGCCACCAATACCGGTTGTGCGGTAGTTGACGGAATTTCAATGATCGACTATTCATTCGGGTTCCTTCGGTTAACCTCAATAAGGTGGGCTAAATTTGATAGCATCTTCTTGATGCGTATGGCCACCTTCACCACACGGCTGCTGTGCAAATCGGCAAGTTCATTCTCCTGTAATGCAAGCCGGTTTCTTTGGTCGGCGATCTGCTGATTCAGACCATCGATGATATTGGATTGCTCATCAAGGCTACGATCCCGTTCGTCGATCAACACGGTCTGGACGGCGATGCCTCGGTCCTTCTCTTCAATCAATGCCGTCTGGGCGGTGATACATTCATCCCGTTTGCCGATTTCCACGTTCATGGACTGAATCACGTTCTCCCTTTCGGCCAGGTAGTCGATGGTGCGAAAAACATCCGTCGGTAATTGAGCCGTATCGGCCAAATTCTGCAAGAACCAGCAACCTTCTGGAGGGCAAGTCCAGGTTAACAACTCCTGGTCATCGACGCCGCTGAATGAGCTGGTCAGGTAAAGGCTCAACGCGAGCGGGTGAAAACTTTCGTTCTTCAGCAAAGCCAGACATGCGGCGCGCGCAAGCTGCGCCGGCTCGCCCTTCATGTCCAAGTGATGACGCAGCGCCAACAGGGCTTTTGCCTGAATATAGGAATTCTCGTGGATGTGCCGCCAGGCATCGTCCTCCGACAAGGTATTGGCATCATGCACGCGGTATGAAAGCAGGGGTTCCCGCAGCCAAATTGGCGCCTGGTACAGGCTGGCACGCAGCGCCCAGTCCCAATCGTGGGTGTACCTTAACGGCGTGAATGCGCCAACCTTTTCGGCCAGGGCACGGGAGAAGAAAAAATTGGAGGTGCCGATGGCGGAGTTGCCGGTCAAAAACCAATTCGCAGCCGGCAGCTCGGCGCAACGAGCGCGCAAGGTCTGGTAGCCGACGGCTCGCGGGTGCTCTCCCACCGTCTCGCCGGCCGAGTCGATGAAGGTCACATCGCTGAATATCAGTGTATCGTTCCCCGTCAGACGCTCCGCTTCGGCAAGGAGCCGTTCGAGCCGCTCGGGCTGGTAGATGTCGTCCGAATCGAGAATGGCAAGGTATTGACCCCGGGCCATTTTCATCGCCTCGTTCAGGGTGCTGTGCGCCCCTTGATTCACATCGTGCTTCACCAACCGAATTCGGGGGTCGTCATATTCGGAAAGCACTGCCCAGGTTTTATCTCGGGAAGCATCGTCGATAGCGATCAACTCCAGGTTCGAGTAGGTCTGGCTCAATACGCTGTCCACCGCAAATCGCACGTAAGATTCGTGGTTATAGGCGGGCATCAGGACGCTGATCAGGGGTCCGGACATACTGGTCATGTGCGGGCCGACCTGAGGGCGGATCGGACCATGATGCGAATCAGTCTGACATTTGTCACCAAAGATACCAGAACCATGCGGATCAAATTAGCCTGTGACACTCTCATTTTCTCAATCTTTCCCGGCATACCCCTAACTACACACTGAATCAGCGATGATGCTGGCACGAAATGTCCCTGCTATGGTTCTAGGAGCCTGTCGGACTTATGATTCTGCCACAGTTACCAAGGTACCCATGACGATAGACGTAATTATTCCAGTTTACTGCGGCCTGGACGAATCTCGACGCTGCATTGAATCGGCCCTTCGGAGCCAAAATATAATCCAGGCCGAAATCGTCATCGTCGATGACGCCTCGCCTGAGCCGGAATTATCCGACTACCTCGATAACCTTGCCTTGATGGGCAAGGTGAGGTTGCTGCGGAACCCGGAAAACAAGGGCTTCGTTGCCAGCGTTAATCGGGGCATGGTCCTGCATCCGGATCACGATGTGGTATTGCTCAACAGCGATACCGAAGTCGCCAACGATTGGCTCGACCGGCTCAATCGGGCTGCCTACTCCGCGTCCGACATAGGCACAGTCACCCCCTTCTCGAATAACGCCACGATCTGCTCCTACCCCTATGAAGGCTGGACCGGAGGAATGCCCGGCGGCTTGGGCCTGATGCGACTCGATGCGCTGTTCGCCGACACCAACCGAGGCATCACCGCCGACCTGCCCACGGCGATCGGCTTCTGCATGTTCATTCGCCGGGATTGCCTCAGTCAAGTTGGCCTGTTCGACGAAGTGAGATTCGGTCGCGGCTATGGGGAAGAAAACGATTTTTGCCTGCGCGCCTCCGATGTCGGTTGGCGCAACATCCTGGCCGCAGACGTGTTCGTTTTCCATGAAGGATCGGTCAGCTTTGGAGAAGAACGGCACGCGCTGATGAAGGCCGCCAGCGCGCTCCTGCTCGAACATCACCCGGACTATCTAAAGCGGGTACATGAATTCATCGGCCGCGACCCACTAGCTCCACTCAGATACAGCCTCGACTTGGCTCGTACCCGGCTCAGCATGGAAGAAGCCGCATCTGTCTACGCGGAACAAAACCGGCATCGCCTCCCGCCAAACGCCAGCCTGCATATTCTGCACAGCTGGGGTGGCGGCGTAGATCGCTGGGTCCATGATTTCGCCCGGCACAATCCCGATAAACGTACACTTATCCTGTATTCATCCAGTGACAGAAACTGCTTTGGCCATGCCCTGGAGCTCGTGGATCCAGCGCAAGGAAATGCGACCATCGCCCATTGGCATCTGTCTCTACCCATACCCGCAACCGAGATACACCATCCCGAGTACAAAGCGATTCTTGCCAGCATTATCGATGGCTTCAATATCGACGAACTCTTTGTTTCCTCGTTGATTGGACATAGCCTGGATACACTGACGACCGGGCTACCAACCGTCAGGATTCTGCACGACCTATACCCGTATTGCCCGGCCATGTTCGGCTTCTTCGATGAGCCCTGTGAGACATGCCCCAGGGACAAGTTAACCGACTGTTTGAACCGCAATCCTAGAAACGAGTGCTGGCATAATTCAAGGCCCGAGGACTGGATTGTCCTCCGCCGGGCCTATGCCGAGCGACTGGCACAGCCTGCGGTTAAAATGGTCGCACCCAGTCAAAATGCTCGTGATCGGCTGTTCAAGCTACTCCCCGAACTCAATGGTCAGCAATGCACCATCATCCCCCATGGCATGGCCCCTGAGGTCATGGGCACGCTCTCCATTCCGGCACAGCGACCGGTCGCTGAATCGTCAGTCCTACGCGTCCTTGTTCCCGGTCGGTTAGAGCCCCACAAAGGTATTTTGCTGTTGCGCGACGTCATCCCTAAACTCGCGGGCAAGGTCGATTTCCTGCTTCTCGGTTGTGGCATGTTCGGCGAATCATTTTCTGGGCTCGCGAACGTCCAGGTTATTCCGGATTACGCACCAGCGGACCTGGGACGTCTAGCCACCGAATTCGCTCCAGATTGCGCCCTTCTTTTATCCATCCTACCGGAAACCTTCAGCTATACCCTGAGCGAAATGTCCGCCTTAGGCTTACCTACGCTAGCCACTCGCATGGGTGCCTTCCAGGAACGCATCCGCCACGGTATAGATGGCTTCTTATACGAAGCGAACGTCGAGTCTCTGGTGGCGTTGATTGAACACCTGGCGGGAAATCGGCAAATCATCAACGAGGTCGCAACATACCTGCATGGTCATGGCATACGCCTGGCGCGAGATATGGTGCTGGATTACCAGGCCTTGCTTGCCGTCGCGATACCCCACCAAACCAGCTCCTATGCACCCCCCCATACTACATATCTCGCCAATGGAATGGAGGCCATACTGGTCAAGCTGCAAGATCGCAATATCGCCCTTGAAGCGACAATCACAGACCTCCGCGCCCGAGCCTCCGAGGCACAGGAATCAAGGCAGGCCACAGACCGGCTTGCGCGGGATATCGCTGCATTGCGTCAGTCCAGCTCCTGGCGGATCACGGCGCCGCTTCGGGCCTTCGCAACCCTGCTCCGTGGTTTGCGCAGAGGGGAGAGAAAACCACCTTTAGCCACTGCCCAGAATGGACAAGACACCGCCGAAGGCAACACTCGCCCATCGACCACCGTTACCGTCTCTAAATCCCGCACATGTCTTCGAGCACAGCTTGGCATTCCCGATGCCGCGCGCATCGTTCTCGGTATCAGCCCGGACGACGATCAGGACGCACTGGACACCTTCATCCGAACCGCCGTCGAACTCGCCAATAGCCATCGGGATCTGTACTTCATCTGGTCAGGCAAAACCGATATCCCCGCCCTGACCAAAGGGGCCGCCATGTCACTGGCCCCGCGACGAATCCATTTCTTGAAGGACGCCGGGCAGGCGGATATCGCAGGCGCTGATTGGGTCTATCTGCCGAAAACCAACCAAATCATCGATCCACATGGCGACGCTTCGCCCAATTTCATGTAACCATAATAACGACAATAGTGTCGCGCCCACCCTCTCATGACTGTCTCCGCCCGATATTCATGAGCGGCCGTTCGATCCAGGCATACGAGGCGGCCGATATGGCCATCGTTAACGGTAGCGCAACCAGGACCATGACAGGGAGTCGGTACACGCCCAGGCCCTGTAAAACCGGGACTGCATGGAGCCAGTCCAATATCGGGTGATGCCACAGATACAGACTGTAACTAATGGTGCCGGTAAAGACCATGAAGGGGTTGCCGAACAATGCCCGAGCCAAGCGACCGCCATTCGCCCCAGCGAAGATTATAGCTGCCGTGCCCAACGCCAGGGCGGGTGTCCAGCCATAGAAAATGGGGTAATCGGACCAATACTGCCCGCGTGAATAGAACAACCAGTAGACAGCGACCAACATCAGCAGCAAGCCAGAGACGGCTAACCAATTGGCCAAGGCTGGAGACCAAAGCCATCTAGGCAGGCGAGCTCGGTTAACGTAAAGCAGCGCGGCCAGCATCCCCATGCTGAAGGTATCGAGAGACCCAGGCAACTGATAACTCGCCACCACCCGTTCCTGAATGCTGGAATCGGCCATCCAGATTGTGACGGCGTGACGCCATGCCCACATGCAGAACAGTGCAAGCGGCAATATCAGCCAGCCACGTTCAAAACGCAGCAGAAAGACCAGGAACGGCAAGGCCAGATAAAACGAAAACTCAATGGGCAAGGTCCACCACACTGGGTTGATGGGCGTAACACCCAACGGTGGCGGCGTGAACAACATCAGCAAATGGCGGCCCCAGTCATGCCAGCCATCGATGCCGGGCTGGGATGGCAACCATGCCGCCAGCAGAAACAATATCAGCAGTTGCGCATAATAGGCCGGGAAGACACGCATCACGCGCCGGAACAGATAGTGTATGGTTTCCGGCCGTTCATGTAGTCCAGCCTGCCACTTGGCAAAGGGCAAGGACAACAAAAAACCGGAAAGTACGAAGAAAATCGAGACGCCTGCGCCGCCCAGGCTTACCAAAGGCGTGAGAACAAACTCATTGGCGCCCAAACGCACGATCAGATCGGGATGATCTGAGAATATCCAGGCGTGATACAGAAAAACCCAGAGCGCTGCCCAACCGCGAATACCGGTCAGAACGTGCATATGCGTTGCGTCTTCTCTGAGAGGCTTTGGTAACGTACTCATGCGCGGAATACCCAGAGCCGATATACCAGGTAATTGACAAAGGTCAGAACGACAGTCGCGCCGACCTGGGCAAACCATAGCATCAAGCCGGCCATCAGAAAGGCATTCAAAAGCAGGATGTTAACGACCCACTGGGCGCCCAAAGCGGTCATGAATCGGATTAGGGTTACCGGCACACTGTCTGCGGGTGAAAAGACCTTCGTGTAAGACAGAAAAAAACGCGTGACTGCGCCGGCCAAAAAACCGATCCCGCTGGCGGCCACTGCTACCATTCCCCCACGAATCAGCAACCACATCAGGGAATAGTGGGCGACCACAGTCAACACGCCAGTCAGTACATGCAGCACGAATTCACGAACCCACTCGGCTCGGGTGACCGAGTAGATCAGGCGGTGATAACGCCTGAGCCTCATTTGGGCGTTGCCAGTTTGCGACTCAGGCGGCACGGCTAAACAGGCTATGTCGGTATAAACCGGTGCGCGCCAAAAAGCCGAAGACCGAGACCCTAATCACGCCGATGCCATATCTCATCGAACGCGGAAAATTGATAGAACTCGCTTCCGGAAAATATTTGGTGGGCACGGAAATCTCGCCCACCTTACACTTATTGATGAGGGCTTGTGCCAGCAACTCATTATCGAAAACAAAATCATCGGAATTCGACTGCCATGGAATCGACAA
>Ga0066644_10000582_pt1 | contig 22767 bp, 20 predicted proteins | sample CryGeyCG2114_020_FD_62735 | JGI IMG/M metagenome (GOLD analysis project Ga0066644, IMG submission 62735) | Groundwater microbial communities from aquifer - Crystal Geyser CG15_big_fil_post_rev_8/21/14_0.20 | ecosystem: Environmental > Aquatic > Deep subsurface > Groundwater | place: USA: Utah...
CCGACCCGGGCCGAAACTCGTTACGGCTGCTTCCTTCCGGACCTGACCGGGTTGGCGAGGAAGCCCGTCCGGGCCAGTCTCCTGCCCCTAATATAGCAACTCCTGGCGGGGTTTCCACAAGCGCGGCACGCGATGCCGCTGGGGATAACCCGCAAGCTTCATGCGGGCCGTTGCCAAGGGGCCGGGCCTGTGCCACCTTTCCCGGATGCCGAAAAGATTGATGTATACGGGCGGTCCCCTGGACCGGGCCGGCGACCGGCGGCGCGATGCCGCCTGGATCGAGGAACTTCTGCGCCACCCCGCGGCCCGCGTGGTGCCCGTGTGGCGCGACCGCAACCTGGTCGAACCGGGGGACGACAATGCAAGCGGAGGGCCCCGCGCCGGCTGGCTGGCGGGCGAGGCGGCGTTGGCCGTCACGCAACGCACCGAGGTCCGGGTGTTCCTGGGCCTGTGGAACGACGCCCCCTATTTCGCCGTCGACCTGTCCCACCACGAGGAGGAGCACCTGGCCCCCCTGGTCAACGGGGCCAGGTTCGAGGACCTGCGCCAAGTCGGCCGCCTGCTCGCCGCCGACGAGGCGACGATTCTGGCATACGCGCGCGGCATGATGCACTGGCACCGGCACCAGAAGTACTGCAGCGACTGCGGCAGCCCGACCGTTCCGCGCGACGGCGGCCACGTGCAGGCCTGCACCAACCCCGACTGCGGGCGCAGCCATTTCCCGCGCACCGACCCGGCGGTCATCATGCTGGTGACGCATACGGGGGCCGACGGCGTCGACCGCTGCCTGCTGGGATGGTCGACGCGCTGGGACTTTCCCATGTATTCGACGCTCGCCGGTTTCGTCGAGCCCGGGGAGAGCCTGGAAGAGGCCGTGGCCCGCGAGGTGCTGGAGGAATCGGGCATCCGCGTCGCCGACGTGACCTACCGGGGCTCGCAGCCCTGGCCGTTCCCGGCCTCGCTGATGCTGGGGTTCCGGGCCCGGGCGCTCAACGACGACATCAACGTGGACCCCGCCGAAATCCGCGAGGCGCGCTGGTTCTCGCGCGCCGACCTGGCGCAGTTCGGCGAGTTCTACGGCGAGACCGACCCGGCCCGTCCGCGCCTGCCGCGCACGGACAGTATTTCCCGGCGGCTGATCAACGACTGGCTGGAGGAAGGGGACTGACGCAAAACCCGGGCCGCGCAGCGGCGAACGTTGTTTTGCGTCGAGTCAAAATTTCCGAGAACCCGGACCGCGGCCCAAGGGGCGGACCGGAGGTTACTGCGTCTCGTCGCCCTTGAGGCCCAGGTGCCACATGAGGCCCAGGATGCCGCCCTTGACGCGCGGCAGCAGCGTGAGCGTCAGCCCCAGGGTGACCGGCACGGCGAACGACAGCAGCATCCAGGTGGGGGGCGCCAGATACCGTTCGGTCATCAGCAGGAGCGGCACCACCATATGGCCGACGATGGCGATCGTCAGGTAGGGCGGGAAGTCGTCGGCGCGGATATGGCCCAGGGCCTCGCCGCAATGCGGACAGTCCGTCACCTTGAGATAGCCTTGGAAGCTGTGACCGACCCCGCAACTGGGACAGCGCCGCGCCAGGCCGCGCAGGATGGCGAGCCCCACCGCGGGGCGGACGGCGTCGGGTGTCATGGGGATCACGCTCCTTGGGCGGCGACAGCGGCGGCCCGGGCGGCGGCCTTGCGGAAGGGATGGGCCGGATAGGTGCCCAGCACCCTGATCCATTCCGAGTAATGGTTGAGGTCCTCGAAGGCGAGTTTCACCGCGGGGGCGTCGACATGGCCTTCGACCTCGGCGAAGAACTGGGCGGCGATGAAATCGGGGCCGACGTAGCTTTCCAGCTTGGTCATGTTGACGCCGTTGGTGGCGAACCCGCCCATGGCCTTGTAGAGCGCGGCCGGAACGTTCCTGACCCGGAACGTGAAGCTGGTGATGAAATCGCCCGCGCCCGCATAGGCGGGGTTCTCGGCGGCCAGCGCCATGACGACGAAGCGGGTGGTGTTGTGTTCCGCGTCCTCGATGTTCCGTTTCAGGGAAACCAGGCCGTAGATCTCGCCGGCCAGGCTCGAGGCGATGGCCGCCTGGGTCTTGTCGCCCTGGGCGGCGATATCCTTGGCCGCCCCCGCCGTGTCGACATGGACGACCGGCGTCACCCCCAGGTCGCGGATCAGGTCGCGGCATTGGTTGAGGGCATGGACGTGGCTGTGCACGTGGGTCAGGTCGCCCAGCGCCGCGCCGGGCACGGCCAGAAGGTGGTGGTTCACCCGGTGGAAGTGCTCGCCGATGATGTGCAGGCCGGAATCGGGCAGCAGGTGGTGGATGTCGGCGACCCGCCCGGCGACCGAGTTCTCGATGGGGATCATGGCCAGCCGCGCGCGGCCGTCGTGCACGGCGGCGAAGGCGTCCTCGAAGGTGCGGCACGGCAGCGGCTCCATCCCGCCGTAGGCCTCGCGGCAGGCAAGATGGGAATAGGCGCCGGGCATGCCCTGGAAGGCGATCGTGGTATCCGATGGGGCCATGGATGAACGGTCTTCGGTCCGGGTGGGCAAGGCCGGAAGATTACCGGCCTTTTCAAAAACTTGCGGAGTATCGTTGGCGGGAGAGCCGGTGTCAACGCGGGCGGCGGCCGGCGAGGGATGGGCGCCTTATGCAGCTTGAACATGGCGGCACGGGCGGTTAAATTCCCCCGCAACAATCGGCAAAGGATAACACCATGCAGTTCTCCCGGATGGAAAAACTCGGTTTCGGCGTGCTTATGACGGCCTGGGTCGTTTGGGGCACCAACAAGATCGGCAACACGCTGGTGCATGCCGACGAGCCTGAAAAGATGGGCTTCGAGGTCGCCGTCGCCGATCAGGGCGGGGCCCAGGAAGCCGCCGCGCCCAAGGAAGCCGAGAAACCGGTGATGGAACTGCTGGCCTCGGCCGACGCCAAGGCCGGCGCCAAGGTCTTCAAGAAGTGCACCGCCTGTCATTCGGCGGAAGCGGGCGCCAAGCACAAGATCGGCCCCAACCTGTGGGGCGTCGTCGGCCGGCCCCAGGGCAAGGCCGAGGGCTTCAACTATTCCGGCACGCTGGCCGGCCTGAGCGGCACCTGGACCTATGCCGAGCTGGACAAGTTCCTGAGCGATCCCAAGGCATACGCGCCGGGCAACAAGATGACCTTCCGCGGCGTGCCGAAGAATTCCGAGCGCGCGGCCCTGCTGGTTTATCTGCAGAGCCTGTCGGACAGCCCGGTACCGCTGCCCAAGTAAGCCTGTCACGTTTCAATCCCTGAAAAGGAGGAGGGCGCCGTGACGCAAGGGACCACGGACGCTCTGACCGAGGACTGCCTGGCGCTGGCCTTGGCCATGGCCGCCCGCGCGCGCGGCATCGTCCTGCGCCATTACGCCGAGCCCCCCGAGGTGGAGGACAAGGCGGATCTGAGCCCCGTCACCAAGGCCGACCGTGAATGCGAGGCGGCGCTGCGCGAGATGATCGGCGCCAGGTTCCCGGGCCACGGCATCTTCGGCGAGGAATTCGGCGCCGAGAATGCCGAGGCCGAATTCGTCTGGGTGCTCGATCCCATCGACGGCACCAAGGCCTTCATCACCGGCAAACCCCTGTTCGGCACCCTGATCGGGCTGCTCCGGAACGGGGTCCCCTTCCTCGGCGTCATGGACAACCCGGTCCTGGACGAGGTCTGGGCCGGGGCTCCCGGCCTGGGCGCCCGGCGCAACGGCGAGCCCGTGCGCTGCCGGCCCTGCCCCGAGCTGTCCCGGGCCTGGCTTTACACCACGTCGCCGCAGATGCACCAGGGGCTCGACTTCGGCAGTTTCGAGGATTTGCGCCATCAATGCCGCCACGCCGTCTACGGCGGGGATTGCTACAGCTACGGCCAGCTTGCCCGCGGCCGCGCCGATCTTGTCTGCGACTCGAGCATGCAGCCCTACGACTACGTGGCGCTGGTCCCCATCGTCGAGGGGGCGGGCGGGCGCATGACCGATTGGGCCGGGCGGACGCTGGGGCTCAAGGGCGACGGCACCGTGATCGCCGCCGGCGACCCGCGGGCGCTGGATCTCGCCCTGGCGGCGCTCCGCGGGTGATTCCCGACACAGACCTGCCACATTGACCCGTCATTTGTTGAACGCCATTTTTTGACGGGAATCCGGTAATCTTCATGTACCGACGCAACGAAAAACGCCTATCCGGGGGAAACACGATGCGATTTCTGAGCGCCCTTCTTGTCGTCGCGGCCCTGGCCCTGCCGGTTCATGCCGCGGACGCACCCGAACCGGTGCACGGGCTCGCCATGCACGGCGATCTGAAGTACCGGCCCGATTTCAAGCATTTCGACTACGTCAACCCGGACGCGCCCAAGGGCGGGACCGTGCGCCTGGGGTCCATCGGCTCGTTCGACAGCTTCAACCCCTTCATCGTCAAGGGCTCGTCGGCGACCGGCGCGGGCTTCGTGTACGACACCCTGATGGACGATGCCGCCGACGAACCGTTCAGCCAGTACGGCCGCCTTGCGGAAAAGGTGACCATGCCCAAGGACCGGTCCTGGGTCGAGTTCACCCTTCGCAAGGAGGCGCGCTGGCACGACGGCATGCCCGTCACGGTCGAGGACGTGATCTTCTCGTTCAACACCCTGGTCAAGGAGGGGGCGCCGTTCTACCGCTTCTATTACGGCAACGTAGCCGACGTGACGCAGACGGGCGAGCGGTCCGTGAGGTTCACCTTCAAGCCGGGCGAGAACCGGGAACTGCCGCTGATCCTGGGCCAGCTTACGGTCCTGCCCAAGCACTACTGGTCGGGGCGCGAGTTCAACAAGGCGACCCTGGAGCCGCCGCTCGGAAGCGGGCCCTACAAGATCACCGAATTCGAGGCCGGGCGTTTCGTGAAGCTGACCCGGGTCAAGGACTACTGGGGCAAGGATATCCCGGTGATGAAGGGCTACAACAACTTCGACGAGATCATTTTCGACTACTACCGCGACGCCAACGTCTCGTTGGAGGCGTTCCTGGCCGGGCGCTATGACTACAGGCTGGAAAACTCGTCCAAGGCCTGGGCCACGGCCTATGAGACGCCCGCGGTGAAAAAGGGCGTGCTTGTCAAGGCGGAGATCCAACACGACCGCCCGGCGGGCATGCAGGGCTTCGCCTTCAACACCCGGCGCGAACTGTTCCGCGACCGCAAGGTGCGCCACGCCCTTGCCTATGCCTTCAACTTCGAATGGTCCAACAAGGCGCTGTTCTACGGCCAGTACGAACGCACCCGCAGCTACTTCCAGAATTCGGAGATGGCGGCCACGGGCCTGCCCGGGCCGGACGAATTGAAGCTTCTGGAGCCGTTCCGCGACGAGCTTCCGCCCGAGGTGTTCACACAGGAATACAACCCGCCCAAGGGGAGCGAGGACGGCAACATCCGCGCCAACCTGCGCACCGCGAGCAAGCTGCTGACCGAGGCCGGATGGGTCATCAAGAACGGCAGGCGGGTCAACGCCGAGACGGGCCGGCCCTTCGCCTTCGAGATGCTGCTGGTCAGCCCGCTGTTCGAACGCATCGCCCTGCCCTTCGCCAAGAACCTGGAGAAGCTCGGCATCGCCATGACCGTGCGCACCATCGACACGGCGCAGTACCGCCGCCGCCTCGACACCTTCGACTTCGACATGGTGGTCGGCGGGTTCGGCCAGTCGCTGTCGCCGGGCAACGAGCAGCGCGATTTCTGGTCGTCGGATTCGGCCGACCGCGAAGGCGCCCGCAACATCATCGGCATCAAGTCCAAGGCCGTGGACGCCATCGTCGAGAAGCTGATCGCGGCGCCAAGCCGGGACGCCCTGGTCACCGCCAGCAAGGCCCTGGACCGCGTGCTGCAGTGGGGCCACTACATGATCCCCAACTGGCACGCGCCCTATGACCGCGTCGCCTATTGGGACAAGTTCGGCCGGCCCAAGGTGACGCCGACCCGCGGCACCCAGTTCTTCGCCTGGTGGATCGATCCCGCCAAGGCCCAGAGCCTGCCCGACCGCAAGAGGGGCCTATGAGCGGGCCCTTTCGCCAACGGTAGCCGCACGGACTGCCAGGCACTATCATCGCCGCCATGTTCGCATATATCGTCCGCCGTCTGCTGCTGATCATCCCGACCCTGTTCGGCATCATGGTCGTCAACTTCGCCGTGGTGCAGGTGCTGCCCGGCGGGCCGGTGGAACAGATGATCGCCCAGGTCACGGGCGACGACGTGGCGGCCACGGCACGGGTGTCCGGCGACGCCGGGTCCGAGGTCATGGCCGCCAAGCCGCGGACCCGGGGATCGAACGGCGGCGACAGCACGGTGACCAGCAAGTACCGGGGCGCCCAGGGCCTGCCGCCCGAATTCATCAAGGAGCTGGAACGCCAGTTCGGACTCGACAAGCCGGCGCACGAACGCTTCGTCCTGATGATGAAAAAGTATCTGACCTTCGATTTCGGCACCTCCTATTTCAAGGACAAGACGGTCGTCGGCCTGGTTCTCGAGAAGATGCCCGTGTCAATTTCCCTGGGCCTGTGGACGACGCTGCTGGTCTACCTGATCTCGATCCCGTTGGGCATCGCCAAGGCGGTGCGCGACGGCAGCAAGTTCGACGTCTGGACCTCGGGCGTCGTCATCTTCGGCAACGCCGTGCCCGGCTTCCTGTTCGCGATCCTTCTGATCGTGCTGTTCGCGGGCGGGCGCTACTGGGACGTCTTCCCCCTGCGCGGCCTGGTGTCCGAGAACTTCGACCGGCTTTCGGCCTGGGAGCAGGTGAAGGACTATTTCTGGCACCTGACCCTGCCGATCGCTTCGCTGGTGATCGGCGGCTTCGCCGGGCTGACCATGCTGACCAAGAACTCGTTCCTCGACCAGATCAACCAGCAGTACGTGGTGACCGCCCGCTCCAAGGGCCTGACCGAAAACCAGGTGCTCTACGGCCATGTGTTCCGCAACGCCATGCTGGTCGTCATCGCCGCCTTCCCCGGCGCCTTCATCGGCATCCTGTTCACCGGCGCCCTGCTGACCGAGATCATCTTCTCGCTGGACGGCCTTGGGCTTCTGGGCTTCGACGCGGCGCTCACGCGCGACTATCCGGTGATGTTCGCGACCCTCTACTTCTTCACGCTGCTGGGCCTGGTCCTCAACATCATCGGCGACGTCATGTACCACATCGTCGACCCGCGCATCGATTTCGAGGCACGGGAGGTCTGATCGCCATGAACCCGGACAGCACCGCCGCGCCCGACGTCGCCCTACCGCCGCTTCCCGGCCGGCACTTCCTGGGGATGCGCATCACGCCGCTGACGGAACGCCGGCTCGCCAACTTCAAGCGGAACAAGCGGGGGTTCTGGTCGCTCTGGATCTTCGTCGTGCTGTTCGTGCTGTCCCTGTTCGCCGAGATGATCGCCAACGACAAGCCGGTCGTGGTCTACTTCGACGGCGAGGTCTATTTCCCGTTCGCCCAGGAATATCCGGAAACCGCGTTCGGCGGCGAGTTCGCGACCGAGGCCGATTACCGCGACCCCTTCGTCAAGGACCTGATCAACGCCAAGGGCTGGATGGTGTGGCCGCCCATCCCCTATGCCTACGACACGGTGATCAAGGACCTGCCGGGCCCGGCCCCCTCGCCGCCCTCGCTCGACAACTGGCTGGGCACGGACGACCAGGGACGCGACGTGGTCGCACGCATGATCTACGGATTCCGCATCTCCGTGCTGTTCGGCCTGCTGCTCACCACGCTCAGCCTCGTCATCGGCGTCACCGCCGGCGCCGTGCAGGGCTACTTCGGCGGGCGCATCGACCTGTTCTTCCAGCGCTTCATGGAGATCTGGTCGGGCATGCCGCAGCTCTACCTTCTGATCATCCTGGCCAGCGTCGTCACCCCCAGCTTCTGGTGGATCCTGGGCCTGATGCTGCTGTTCACCTGGATGGGGTTCGTCGGCGGCGTGCGCGCCGAATTCCTGCGCGCGCGAAATTTCGATTTCGTTCGCGCGGCCAGGGCCCTCGGCGTTTCGGACACCGTCATCATGTTCAAGCACGTGCTGCCCAACGCCATGGTGGTGACCCTGACGATCCTGCCGTTCGCGCTGACGGGATCCATCACCATCCTGACCTCCCTGGACTTCCTGGGCTTCGGCCTGCCGGCGGGCTCGCCGTCGCTGGGCGAGCTTCTGAACCAGGGCAAGAACAACATCCAGGCCCCCTGGCTCGGCTTCACCGCCTTCTTCTCCCTCGCCGTCATGCTGTCGCTCCTGGTCTTCGTCGGCGAGGCCGTGCGCGACGCCTTCGACCCCCGCAAGGTGTTCAAGTAGATGAGCAAGCTTCTGGAAATCGACGACCTGCACGTCACCTTCGGGAAGGGGCCGGGGGCGGTGACCGCCGTGCAGGGAGCCGGCCTGGCGATCGAGAAGGGCGAGGCGCATGCGCTGGTCGGCGAGTCGGGCTCCGGCAAGTCGGTGACGGCGCTGTCGATCATGCAGCTTCTGCCCTATCCGCTCGCGCGCCACCCCCGGGGCTCCATCAAGTTCAAGGGCCAGGAACTGGTGGGCGCTCCCGGCGGGGTGATGCGCGACATCCGCGGCAACCAGATCGCCATGATCTTCCAGGAACCGCTGACCAGTCTGAACCCGCTGCATTCCATCGAGAAGCAGATTTCCGAGGTTCTGTTCCTGCACCAGCACATGTCGCCCAAGCAGGCCCATGCGCGGGTGCTCGAGCTTCTCGATCTCGTCGGCCTGACCGAAGCGGCGGCGAGCCGCCTGCATGCCCTGCCCCACGAGTTCTCGGGCGGCCAGCAGCAGCGCATCATGATCGCCATGGCGCTCGCCAACAATCCGGACCTGCTGATCGCCGACGAGCCGACGACGGCGCTCGACGTCACCATCCAGGCCCAGGTGCTGAAGCTGATGAAGGAGCTTCAGCGGAAACTGGGCATGGCGCTGCTGCTCATCACCCACGACCTGGGCATCGTGCGGCGCATGGCCGATACGGTCTCGGTCATGACCGACGGCCGCATCGTCGAACAGGGCGCCGCCGGGGACGTGTTCGGGAACCCGCGGCACGGCTATACCCGCCACCTGCTGGCGGCCGAGCCCAAGGGCCGGCCGGACCCGGCCGACGCGTCCGCGCCCGACGTGCTGCGGGGCCGCGACGTGAAGGTCTGGTTCCCCGTGAAGCGCGGCCTGTTGCGACGCACGGTCGGCCACATCAAGGCCGTGGACGGCATCACCCTGGAAGTCAGGCGGGGGCATACGCTGGGCATCGTCGGCGAGTCCGGTTCGGGCAAGAGCACGCTGGGCCGCGCGCTGTTGCGCCTGGAACGCTCGACCGGCGACATCATGTTCGAGGGCGCCAACATCCAGGGCTGGCAGTTCAAGGAGATGCGGCCCCTGCGCCGCGAAATGCAGATCGTGTTCCAGGATCCCTTCGGATCCTTGAGCCCGCGGCTGTCCGTCGGCCAGATCATCGAGGAGGGTCTGGTCGTCCACGGGCTGGGCGGCGACGCCCTGGCGCGCCGCCGGCTGGTCGCCGAGGCGCTGACCGAGGTCGGCCTCACGCCCGACATGCAGGACCGCTATCCCCACGAGTTCTCGGGCGGCCAGCGCCAGCGCATCGCGATCGCCCGCGCCCTGGTTCTCAAACCCAAGTTCATCGTGCTGGACGAGCCGACCAGCGCGCTCGACATGTCCGTGCAGGCGCAGATCGTCGAGCTTTTGCGCGACCTGCAAAGGAAGCACAACCTCGCCTACCTGTTCATTTCCCACGATCTCAAGGTCGTGCGCGCCGTCAGCCACGAGATCGCCGTCATGCGGAACGGCCGCGTGGTGGAATTCGGGCCCGCCCAGCAGATCATCGACGATCCCAAGGATCCCTACACCAAGGCCCTGATGGCCGCCGCCTTCGAGCTGAAGGCCGACGAAACCGGAGTTGTCTCAACCTGATGCCCACCATCCTCTACATGGCCCCCGGGGACAAGCCCGAGCCCTGGCGGGACGCCTTCCGCGCGCAGATGCCCGAGGCCGGGTTCCGCGTGTGGAGCGCCGACCCCGCGACGGACGAGACCGGCGACAAGGCCGCCATCGACTACGCCGTGGTATGGAAGCCGGAGCCCGGTTTCCTGAAGACCCTGCCCAACCTGAAGGCGGTGTTCTCCATGGGCGCCGGGGTCGACCACCTGTGGAACGACCCGGAACTGCCCGACGGCGTCCCCCTGGTCCGCCTGGTCGACCGCTGCCTGACCCAGGGGATGAGCGAGTACGTGATCTATTGGGTCATTCATCATCACCGCAAGATGGGCGTCTACGCCGGCTGGGCCGCCGAACACCGGTGGAAGCGCCTGCGCCAGGCCGACGCCGAACAGCGCCGCGTCGGCATTCTGGGGCTGGGCGAGCTGGGCGGCGACGCGGCGGCCAAGCTGGTGCCGCTGCACTACAAGGTGGCGGGCTGGGCGCGCACGAGGAAGGACATCCCGGGCGTCGAGAGCTTCTTCGGCCGCGACCGGCTGATCCCCTTCCTGAACCGCACGGAGATCCTGGTCTGCCTGCTGCCGCTGACGCCGGACACGCGGGGCATCCTCAACGCCGAGACCCTGGCGGCCCTGCCCGAGGGCGCCTGCGTCATCAACTGCGCCCGCGGCGGCCACGTGGTCGACGCGGACCTGATCGCGGCGCTCGATTCAGGGCATATCGCGGGTGCCACGCTCGACGTGTTCCACGAGGAACCGCTGCCCGCCGGGCATCCCTTCTGGAGCCATCCCAAGGTCAACGTGACGCCGCACATGGCGAGCCTGACCATGCCCGATTCATCGACGGAATGGTACGTCGAGAACATCAACCGCATGGAACGGGGCCTGCCGCCGCTCAATACCGTGGACCGGACGACCCGCTACTGACGGTGGGCTGATTGCGGATCAGTCGAAGGATGCGACGTAGCCGTAGGCCACGGCGAGCAGGAAAATCCCCAGCACGACACGGTAGACGACGAAGGGCGTGAAGGTGGCGCGCCGGAGCCAGGCCATCATCAGGACGATGGCGATCAGCGCCGTGACGAAGGCCAGGCCCGCGGCGGTGAAGGCGTCGGTCGTGAGCCGCGCGTCGCCCGCGCGCCACAGCTCGTATCCCTTCAAGGCGCCCGCGCCGACGATCGCCGGAATCGACAGCAGCATGGAGAAACGCGCCGCGTCCGTGCGCTCCATGCCCAGCAGGCGCGCCGCCGTCATGGTGATGCCGGACCGCGACGTGCCCGGGATCAGGGCCAGACACTGGGCGATGCCGATGATGAGCGCGTCGGATATCTCCAGGTGCTCCATGCGCCTCAGCGTCATGCCGGTCTTGTCCGCGGCGTAGAGCACGAGGCCGAAGCCGAGCGTCGCCCAGGCGATGACCTCGAGCGCGCGGATGCCGTCCGGGACATAGTGGTCGAGGGCGAACCCGGCGCCGATCACCGGCAGGGTCGCGAGGATCACCAGCCCGGCCAGCTTGCCCCCCCTGTCCCGCCGGCCTTTCATGAGGCGGCCCAGGCCCGAGAGCATGTCCCAGATCTCGCGGTGCACGTAGAGCACCACGGCGCCCAGCGTGCCGACGTGCACGGCGACGTCGATCACCAGCCCCTGGTCGGCCCAGCCCATCAATCGGGGCGTGAGCGCCAGATGGGCGGAGGACGAGATGGGAAGAAACTCCGTGATCCCCTGAATCAGGGCAAGAATCGCAAGATGTAGTGTCGGCAAGGGTGACTCCTACGACTTTTGGGTCTTCTATCCGATTGCGGGGTCGCTGCCAAGGGGCCGGGAGGGCGGACGCGGGGCCGGAATGGGAATTGTGCACCTGCGCATAAGGACCGAAACGGGCGTATTTCCCTTTATTTTTATGACACTTCCGGGAGGTTTTTGTTTGGCGTCCGGGGCCCGGATTGCTATCTAAATGGTCTCTCAAGAACCCGCTAACAGGAAGTTAACGCATGAGCCACACCTCACGGCGCAACGGTTATGGACTGCCCGTTGAAGAGGGGATGTACGACCCCTTGAACGAGCACGACGCCTGTGGATTCGGCTTCATCGCCGACATTCACAACCGACCGCGCCATGAGATCGTCCATCAGGCGCTGGAGATCGTCCATCACCTGGATCACCGGGGCGCCATCGGCGCCGACCCGCTGGCCGGCGACGGCGCCGGCATCCTGATTCAGCTTCCGGACGCCTTCCTCCGCAAGGTCTTCGCCAAGCAGGGGATCGAGGTTCCCGCCAAGGGCGACTATGCCGTCGGCATGGCCTTTCTGCCGCGCGACCACAAGCTGCGCGACCTCGCCGTCAAGGCCGTCGAAAAGACCACCGCCGCCGAGGGCCAGGTGCTGCTGGGCTGGCGCGACGTGCCGACGGACAACAGCGTGCTGGGCGAAAGCGTCAAGCCGAACGAGCCGGTCATCCGCCAGGTGCTGATCCAGCGCGGGCCCGACACGCCCGACCAGGACGCCTTCGAACGCAAGCTCTACGTCATCCGCAAGCAGGCGCACCACGCGCTGTGGGACAAGGACGAGGGCTCGTGGCAGGACTTCTATTTCCCGTCCATGTCGTCGCGCACCATCGTCTACAAGGGCATGGTGCTGGCGCCCAACCTGGCCAGGTACTACGTCGACTTCCAGGACAAGGATTTCGCCACGGCGATCGCCCTGTTCCACCAGCGGTTCTCGACCAACACCTTCCCGTCGTGGCGGCTCGCGCAGCCGTTCCGCTTCCTCTGCCACAACGGCGAGATCAACACGCTGCGCGGCAACGTGAACTGGATGAACGCGCGCCGTCACAACATGAGTTCGAAGATCCTGGGCGACGACCTGGACAAGCTGTGGCCGCTGATCGGCGACGGCTCGTCGGACTCCTCCACCTTCGACAACGCGCTCGAGCTTCTGGTCATGGGCGGCTACCCGCTCAGCCACGCCATGATGCTGATGATCCCCGAGGCGTGGAAGGACAACCCGCTGATGGAGCCCAGGCGGCGCGCCTTCTATGAATACTACTCGGCCCTCATGGAGCCGTGGGACGGCCCCGCCGCCATGGCCTTCACGGACGGCCGCCAGATCGCCGCGACGCTCGACCGCAACGGCCTGCGTCCGGCGCGCTACATCGTCACCGACGACGGCCTGGTGGTGATGGCCTCGGAGGTGGGCGTGCTGCCCATTCCGGAAGAGAAGATCGTCAAGAAATGGCGCCTGCAGCCGGGCATGATGCTGCTGGTCGACCTGGAACAGCACCGCATCATCTCGGACGAGGAGCTGAAGTCGGACCTGGCGTCGCAGTACCCCTACCAGGACTGGCTGGACGCGACGCAGATCCACCTCGCCGACCTGCCGCCGGAAATCGGCCCCATGGCGCCCGATTCCAAGACCCTGTTGGACCAGCAGCAGGCCTTCGGCTACAACCGCGAGGACCTGACGTTCTTCCTCGACCCGATGGCCGAGAAGGGCGAGGACCCCGTCGGCTCCATGGGCCGCGACATTCCGCTGGCCATGCTGTCGGACAAGCCGCGCCTGCTGTACGACTATTTCTTCCAGAACTTCGCGCAGGTGACCAACCCGCCCATCGACCCGATCCGCGAGGAACTGGTGATGTCGCTGGTCAGCTTCATCGGCCCGCGCCCGGACCTGCTGGACCTCGGCCACGGCGGCACGCACAAGCGGCTCGAGGTCGACCACCCGATCCTGTCCAACACGGACCTGGAACGCATCCGCCGCATCGAAAATCACGTCGACGGCTCGTTCCGCACCTATACGCTGGACATCTGCTACCAGAACGCGGGGCCCAACCGCCAGACCATGGCCCAGGCTGTGGACCGCATCTGCCGCAAGGCCGAGAAGGTGGTGCGCGAGCAGGGCTACAACATCGTCATCCTGTCGGATCGCGGCCTGGACGCCGACAACGTCGCCGTTCCGGCCCTGTTGGCGACGGGGGCGGTGCACCACCACCTGATCCGCCAGGGGCTGCGCACCGAGGTCGGCCTGGTCGTCGAGACGGGCGAGGCGCGCCGCGTCCACGACTTCTGCCTGCTGGCGGGCTACGGCGCCGAGGCCATGAACCCGTATCTGGCCTTCGACACGCTGTCCAACATCGTGCAGGAAAAGGCCGGCGGCCTGACCGAGGAAAAGGCCCACGCCTATTACATCAAGGCGATCAACAAGGGTATCCTGAAGGTCATGTCCAAGATGGGCATCTCGACCTACCAGTCCTATTGCGGCGCGCAGATCTTCGACGCCGTCGGCCTGTCGTCCGACTTCATCGACGCCTACTTCACCGGCACGGCGACCAAGGTCGAGGGTGCCGGCATCGCCGAGATCGCCGAGGAGACCGAGCGCCGCCACGCGCTGGCCTTCGGCGACGCCCCGATCTATCGCGGCAACCTGGACGTGGGCGGCGACCTGGCCTTCCGCATCCGCGGCGAGGAGCACGTGTGGACGCCGGAAACCATCGGCACCCTGCAGCACGCCGTGCGCTCGGGCAACTACAAGCAGTTCAAGGCCTTCACGGCCAAGGTCAACGACCAGACCAGCAAATTGAAGAACCTGCGCGGGCTGTTCGAGTTGAAACCCGTGGGCAAGGCCGTGCCGCTGGACGAGGTCGAGCCGGCGTCCGAGATCGTCAAGCGCTTCGCCACCGGGGCCATGTCGTTCGGCTCCATCTCGTGGGAGGCCCACACCACCCTGGCCATCGCCATGAACCGCATCGGCGGGCGCTCCAACACGGGCGAGGGCGGCGAGGACGAAATCCGCTACAAACCCCTGCCGGGCGGCGACAGCATGAAGTCGCGCATCAAGCAGGTGGCCTCGGGCCGCTTCGGCGTGACCACGGAATACCTGGTCAACGCCGACGACCTGCAGATCAAGATGGCGCAGGGCGCCAAACCCGGCGAGGGCGGGCAGTTGCCCGGCCACAAGGTCGACGAATGGATCGCCCGCGTGCGCCATTCGACCCCGGGCGTGGGCCTGATCTCGCCGCCGCCGCACCACGACATCTATTCCATCGAGGACCTGGCGCAGCTCATCCACGACCTCAAGAACGTGAACCCGAAGGCGCGCATCTCCGTCAAGCTGGTGTCCGAAGTGGGCGTCGGCACGGTCGCCGCCGGGGTCTCCAAGGCCCATGCCGACCATGTGACCATCTCCGGCCACGACGGCGGCACGGGGGCGAGCCCGCTGACCTCCATCCTCAACGCCGGAGGGCCGTGGGAACTGGGCCTGGCGGAAACGCATCAGACGCTGGTCATGAATGCCCTGCGCGGACGCATCGCCGTGCAGGTCGACGGCGGCATCCGCACCGGCCGCGACGTGGTCATCGGCGCCTTGCTGGGCGCCGACGAGTTCGGCTTCGCCACCTCGGCCCTGATCGCCGAAGGCTGCATCATGATGCGCAAGTGCCACCTGAACACCTGTCCGGTCGGCGTTGCGACCCAGGACCCGGAGCTGCGCAAGCGCTTCACCGGCGAACCGGAGCATGTCGTCAACTTCTTCACCTTCATGGCCGAGGAAGTGCGCGAGATCATGGCCGAACTGGGCTTCCGCACGGTCAACGAGATGATCGGCCGGCGCGAGGCGCTGGACGTGCGGGCCGCGATCGACCACTGGAAGGCCCACGGCGTCGACGTGTCGCGCCTGCTGGCCCCGGTCAGGCCGGCCGAGGGCGTCGCGGTCTACAACTGCGAGGCGCAGAACCACGGCCTGGAAAAGGCGCTCGACCACCGCCTCATCAAGGACGCCGAGGACGCCATCGAGAACGGCACCCCGGTCAGCCTGGAATACCAGATCAAGAACGTCAACCGCACGGTCGGCGCCATGATGTCGGGCGAAATCGCCCTGCGCCACGGCCACGCGGGCCTGCCGGACGACACCATCCACGTGAAGTTCACGGGCAACGCGGGGCAGAGTTTCGGCGCCTGGCTGTCCAAGGGCGTGTCGTTCGAACTGGCGGGCGACGCCAACGACTACGTGGGCAAGGGTCTGTCGGGCGGACGCATCGCCATCTACCCCTCGGAGAAAAGCTCCCTGGTGCCCGAGGAGAACATCATCGTCGGGAATACCGTTCTCTATGGCGCCATCGCCGGGGAATGCTATTTCCGCGGCGTGGCCGGCGAACGCTTCGCCGTGCGCAACTCGGGCGCCACCGCGGTGGTCGAGGGCTGCGGCGACCACGGCTGCGAATACATGACCGGCGGGGTCGTCGTCGTCCTGGGCGAAACCGGACGCAACTTCGCCGCCGGCATGTCGGGCGGAATCGCCTATGTTCTGGACGAGGCCGGCGACTTCGAGACGCTGTGCAACCAGGGCATGGTCGAGCTTGAACCCGTCGACCCCTTTGAGGCCGACGACGGCACGGCCGACGTCGCATCCGACCCGGCGCGCTTCGACGCGCGCCGCATCAAGGGCCTGATCGAGCACCATCTGCGTTACACGGGCAGCTCGCGGGCCAAACACATTCTGGACAACTGGGACGTCTACCTGCCCAAGTTCGTCAAGATCATGCCGGTCGACTTCCGTCGCGCGCTCCGCGAAATGCAGGAACGCGCCGCCGGCGCAGAAGCGGCCGCTCTGGCCGGGGAATAAATAATGGGAAAACCCACTGGATTCTTGGAGATCGAGCGTCACGACCGGTCGTACCGCCCGGTTGAGGAACGCCTGAAGCACTGGCGCGAGTTCGTCGAGCCGCTGTCCGACGCGGAAGTGTCGGAACAGGGCGCGCGCTGCATGGACTGCGGCATCCCCTACTGTCATCAGGGCTGCCCGGTGAACAACATCATTCCGGATTGGAACGATCTGGTCTACCGCGACCGCTGGCGCGAGGGGCTGGAGCTTCTGCACTCCACCAACAATTTCCCCGAATTCACGGGCCGGGTGTGCCCGGCGCCCTGCGAGGCGTCCTGCACCCTGAACCTGCAGGACGTGCCGGTGACTATCAAGACCATTGAGTGCGCGCTGGTCGACAAGGGCTGGGCCAAGGGCTGGATCAAACCGCAAATCCCGGCACACCACACGGACAAGCGGGTCGCCGTGGTCGGTTCGGGCCCCGCGGGCCTGGCCTGCGCCCAGCAACTTGCCCGCGCCGGGCACAAGGTCGTGGTGTTCGAGAAGAACGAACGCATCGGCGGCCTGCTGCGCTTGGGCATCCCCGACTTCAAGATGGAAAAGCACCTGATCGACCGGCGCATCGCGCAGATGCAGACGGAAGGCGTGGAGTTCCGGCCCAACAGCCACGTCGGCATGAACGTCGATCCCACGGACCTGGTCAAGGACTTCGACGCGGTCGCGCTGTGCGGCGGCGCCGAGAAGCCGCGCGACCTGCCGGTCCCGGGCCGCGACCTGCCGGGTGTGCACTTTGCCATGGACTTCCTGACGCAGCAGAACCGCCGCGTCGCCGGATCGAACACGCCCGTCGGCACCGAGATCATGGCGACGGACAAGCACGTGATCGTCATCGGCGGTGGTGACACGGGCTCGGACTGCGTCGGCACCTCCAACCGCCACGGCGCGGCGTCGGTCACGCAGCTGGAACTGATGCCCCAGCCGCCGGAAAAGGAAAACAAGGCCCTGACCTGGCCGAACTGGCCCATGAAGTTGCGCACCTCGTCGTCGCACCAGGAGGGCTGCGAACGCGATTTCGCGGTCATGACCAAGTCGTTCTCCGCCGGGCCCGACGGCCGGGTCTCCGCACTCAACGGCGTGCGCCTGGAATGGCGGGCGAGCAGCGGCGGCAGCATGGACATGGTCGAGGTTCCCGGCTCGGAATTCACGCTCAAGGCGGATCTTGTCCTGCTGGCCATGGGCTTCACCAACCCCGTGCACGAAGGGATGATCGAGGCGCTGGGCGTCGACCTGGACGGCCGCGGAAACGTGAAGGCCGACACGGACAAATACGCGACCTCGCTGCCCAAGGTATTCACCGCCGGCGACATGCGCAGGGGCCAGTCCCTGGTCGTCTGGGCGATCCGCGAAGGCCGCCAGTGCGCGCGCGCGATCGACGAATTCCTGATGGGGACCAGCGACCTGCCGCGCTGACCCGCGCGGTCACGACCCGTCCGCGGTGATGGCGCCGGGCGCGGTCACGTAGCCCACGAAGGCGTCCTGGTTGTCGATGATGATGGCCGTCGACGCGATCTTGTCCACCTGCCGGCCGTCGGCCGACGCGATGGGCAGGCGCAAGGTGACGCAGGTCGCCACCTCCGCCGGCTTGAACGGATAGACGTTGCGGAACAGAGCGGGCGCGCGTGCCTTCACCACCAGGCCGAGTTGTTCGGCGATGACGGGGCCCGCCTTGTCGGGCAGAGCGTCGCGCACCTCGCGCCCCGCGTTCTCGCGCCCGTAAAGTTCGGTCCTGTGGGTTCCCCAGAAGCGGTAGACGAAACGCGCCGCGGCCAGGCCGTCGTCGTGGACGTCGACGACCACGGTCATGGGGATGATCCTCGGCGGCAGGTCGAAGAGCTTGAACTCGGACCACGGCGGCGCCCAGCGATCGCCGCGCGCCGTCTCCCAGTATTCCAGGACCTTGACCATCTCGCCGGGCATGAGAGCGGGATCGAGCGGAAGCACCGTGTACTCCAGGTAGCCCATGGTCGAGGTCACGGAATCGGCGCCGTATGCCTTGTCTTCCATCGCAGTCTCCGCCTGAATGGTAGACATTCCGGACCCCAAACGCCATGTAGCCAAAAGCGATAGTGAGGGCGCCCGTGCGCGGGCGGAATGTTAACGTTAATCCTCCTGCAATCGTCGGATTTCGTCGGCGTGGCGGATGAATTTCGTCGCGGCGACGACCTTGGCGACGTCGCCGCCGAGGTCGCCGAGCGGCAGCCGCAAGGTCTGGCACTCGGCGACCAGCCCGCTATCGAGCGTCCAGGTGTTCTGCAGCAGGACCGGCCGGCCGGTGCGGCGGACCTCCTGGTATTGCGCCAGGACGTCCGGGGCGTTCAGCGGATCGATGCCCTCGAGAACGGGCCTGCCCGTGGGATCCGGGCGATTTCCGGTGAACAGGAACCGCCCGGAACCCCAGAACCGGTAGACGAAATCCGCCGGGTCCGGGCCCGCATCCACCACCGTCAGGATCATGAGCAGGTCGGGCGCCAGGTCGATCAGGCGAAAGCCCTCGCCCGCGGCCCCGCCCCAACGCGGCAGCGCCGGCGCGTCGGCCAGCCCGGACCAGTAGCCGAACAAATCGGCCAGCCGCGGTTCCATCATCCGCGACTCGACGGTCAATGCCTTCGTCAGCGGCTTGTGTTCGACCATCCCACCCCCCATGGGGTATAAATCCCCGGAAAGGGTAGGCCCCAAACAGACCGGAGATCAACCGTTGCCCGCGCATCGCACTGCCGCCAGGACCCTCCGGCCGTGACGGATCGTCCCGTCATCGGCATCCTGTTGGACTACGAGGAGCAAGGCAGCTTCTCCAAGCGGCCGCACTATGCGCTCCGCTGCGCCTATTTCGACGCGGTATGGAAGGCGGGCGGCCTGCCGGTCGGCCTGTCCTATATCGCCGCCGCGCGCGACGCCTACCTGGACGCCGTCGGCGGCGTGATCGTGCCCGGCGGCTTCTATCCCTTCCCCGAGGTCTATTACGGCGGCGAGGTGGTGGTCGCCGAACCGCCGCACCCGCGCCACGCGGCCGAGGTGCCGCTGGCCCGCGCCGCCATCGAGCGGGACCTTCCGTTCCTCGGCATCTGCGCGGGGCTGCAGGTGCTGGCGGCGATCGAAGGTGCGAGCCTGATCCGCGACCTGAGGTCCGAGGTCGCCGGCCCCATCGACCACCGGAACGCAAAGCCGGCCGAGGAACCCGCCCATGCGGTCGCGGTGACACCAGGCACCCTGCTGCACCGCATCGTCGGCAGGGACGAGATGATGGTCAACACGGCCCATAACGAAGCCCCCCGATCCCTGCCCGCGACGCTGGTCGTCAATGCGGTGGCGCCCGACGGGGTGATCGAGGGGGCCGAGCGGCCGGACCGCAAATTCTGCCTGGGCGTGCAGTGGCACCCCGAGTTCTTCCTCAAGGACGGCGACCCCAACCTGGCTCTGTTCCAGGCCCTGGTCGAGGCGGCGCGGTGAGCGAATCCGAGACCGGCACGGCGGTCGGCATCGCCGGCTGCGGCGCCATGGGCCTGCCGATGGCCAGGTGCCTGCGGGCCGCGGGTGTCGACGTATGGGGTCATGACGTCAGGCATATTGACGAATTCGGCGATTTCGCCCCGCGCATGATCATGGACGCGGGCGCATTCGCGGCGCGCTGCGATATCGTGCTGTCCGTGGTCCGTGACAGCCGGCAGACGGAGGATCTGTGTTTCGGCGGCCAGGGCATCCTGCGGCGCGCCGACCGGCCTTCGCTGTTCGTCACCTGCTCGACCCTGTCGCCCCGCTTCGTCGCGGACCTGGCGCAACGCATGCCGGCGGACATCGACTTCGCCGACGCGCCCATGTCGGGCGCGCCCTACCGGGCGGCCCTGGGCACGCTGACCTTCATGGTCGGCGGCGCGGACGGCGCGGTCGCCCGCCTGATGCCGCTGATGCGCGTCATGGGCGACGGCATCCATCACCTGGGCCCCGTGGGCGCCGGCATGACCTGCAAGGTCCTGAACAACTTCGTCGGCGTGGTCGGCGTGGTCGCCGTGCGCAAGGCCCTGGCCTCGGCGCAGACCCTTGGCCTCGACCGGCGGCGCCTGCTTGACGTCATGCGCGTGTCCTCGGGATCCACGTGGTACGGCGACAACATCGACGCCATCGACTGGTCGCGCCAGGGCTACGACCCGGGCAACACCATCGGCATCATCGAAAAGGACGTGAAGGCCTATCTCGATGCGCTCGACGGCGGGCCGGGCGCGTTCGAGGCGGCGCTGCTGGAAGAACTGCGGTTGCTCGAACCCCTGGAACTGGAACCGGGGGGGCCGTCATGACCGGCCGCGTCTGGATCGTCCTCGCCGGAATTTCCGGGGCGCTGGCCGTGGCGCTTGGCGCCTGGGGCGCCCACGGCCTCGAGGGCGACGCGGTCCTCAAGGGCCAGTTCAACGCGGCCAACCGCTATCATTTCTGGCATAGCCTGGCGCTGGTCGGCGCGGCCCTGCTGGCCGATCGGTCGGGCGCGGCCGCGCGGCGCTGGGCGACCGCCTCGGCGGCCCTGTTCGCCCTGGGCCTGCTGCTGTTTTCGGGGTCGCTTTATGCGGCGACGGCGCTCGGCTTTTGGGGGATCACCTTCCTCGCCCCATGGGGCGGGTTCGCCTTCATGACCGGATGGTTGGCGCTGTCCGTGGCGGCGTTCCGCCAGAAATCCTGACCGGCGCGGCGGCACCCCGACCCCCCCGGGGCGGCAGGTGAACGAACCGGTGGCCTCTGGCCGTGAAGGCGGCCGCAAGGGCAGCCATGTCGTCCAGCAGGGGCTGCTGCCACGGCGCCGTCACCAGGCGCAGCGCCATGGCCCGGGCGCGCGCTTCGTCGCCCGCCTGCACGGCGGCGGCCAGCGCCACCAGGGCGCGTTCGTCGCCGGTCGTGGTGCGGCACCAGGCCTTGTGGAAATGCATCGTGCGCCGGCCACCGGCGTTCAGGACCTCGATCACGCCGCGCAACCCCGCGAGGGCCGCCGCCGACAGCCCGGAGCCGAAATGGGCGGCGTACTGCATCGACACCAGGGGCCAGTTTTCCGGGCCGTGCAGCCACAGGCGGATCGGCTTGATCAGCAGGCATTCGGGCAGGTCGAGATCGGAAAAGTCGAGCCGCCGGGGCCGCGCCACCACCGGGTCGTCGGAACCGCGGGCGCCCGGGGCCCGGCGCGGGATCGGGCCGGTGCCGCCCCTGGGCGGGCTCTCGTCGCCTGAGCAGTCGTCACCGCCTTCGTAGCCGGGCGTGCCGGGACCGCCGCTTTTCACACTGTCCCTGTGCGCCCCGCGCCCGCCGTATCCCGTCTGTGCCATGCATCCGTCCCGTTCAATGAACCTGTGTTGCGAATGAATTGCAATTGCAAATCATTCGCAAATACATGTCAAGGAAAATCCGGCGCGGCGGGAAAGGCGGAACGAGCCGGGCTTGGCGGACCCGTCAGGGCCGGGCGAGGACGTCCTTCAACACATCCAGGATCACGCCCGTGCCCTTTTCCAACAGAACCACGGAAGTGTCGACGATGGCACGCTCGGTCCCGGGCGCGGGCGGCGGCAGGTTGACCACGGCCTCGTAGGGCAGGGGATTCCCGGCCAGGCCCGGGGGCAGGCGGCCGTTGCGTTCAAGCTGCTTCTGCAGCCCCGGCGGCAGCTTGGCCTTCTTGGCCAGGCCCGGCGGCAGCCCCTGGCCGCGGCCCTTCTTCCCCTTGTCCTGCTTCTTGCCGTAGAACTTGCCGTCGCGGCCGCGCTCCAGGTCGTCGTACTTGCCGTTCTTGGTGGCCTTCTCATAGGTCCCGTCGCCCTTGGCCTCGTAGCGCCCGTTCCCCAGGACCTCGCGCAGGACGCGCTTCTCGATCTCGGAAAACACGACGTCCTTGACGGTCTCCTGCGTCGTCGACTGGGCGCGCGCCGTTCCTGCGGCAAGAACCGCCGCCGCCAGAATAACTGCCAGTACCCTCATGACGTTTCTCCCGCATTCGGTTCGTTTTCGCGACCAGTTTGCCCCAAGGACTGCTGCCGCCAAAGAAAAACCGGCGCCCGAAGGCGCCGGTCAGACTGCTGACAAACCCCGTCGATTTTCGGCGGGGTTTTTCTTTGGTTGTTCGGAATGGTTGGTTTTGACGAGCGCGCGACGGCGTTTGTCCGTCACGCGGTGGCTGGCTTGAGGCTG
>Ga0066644_10000597_pt1 | contig 22421 bp, 16 predicted proteins | sample CryGeyCG2114_020_FD_62735 | JGI IMG/M metagenome (GOLD analysis project Ga0066644, IMG submission 62735) | Groundwater microbial communities from aquifer - Crystal Geyser CG15_big_fil_post_rev_8/21/14_0.20 | ecosystem: Environmental > Aquatic > Deep subsurface > Groundwater | place: USA: Utah...
TTCTCAATTGAATATTGAACTTTAGGCAAGGCAGCCAAATGAAACACATATTCAGCGTTTTTAATGATAGGCCTAAGCTCTTTGAGTTTTCTAATGTCTCTAATATGCAAAATCGCCTTCTTATTAACATTTTCTTTTTTCCCGCCTGATAAGTTGTCAATCACATGAACTTTAAAACCACGCTCAATTAAAGCGTCAACCAGATTTGAGCCAATAAATCCCGCGCCTCCGGTCACTACGACTTTTGATTTTTTAATCATTTTATTTTTACTCCCCCGATAAAACATGTTTTATCATAAATTTAACGTTCTCATTCGCCTTGAGATACTCTATTTTTATATTTGGATAGCGCTTTTGCCATACCCGAAATATTTCATCTACAAAAGCCTGTCCAATGGTGTCAACGCCTTTAAAATCTAAAACAATATTCTTAAATTTATCTAAACCGCTTATCAGGCGTCTCGCCTGCGATCGAGAAATATAATCAACGCCAATCTTAAAAAGTTTAACAACAACCTTTGTTTTACTAAACTCAAAACCATTTCCAGAATACGCTTTAAAAATCGAGCTAAGGTTTCTGTTCGACTTAAGGTTTATAGTAAAAAAAACTCTCGTTCCTACAATTGTTCTGGCATCTTTTATAAAAATATCATTCAATAAATTATCAAAAATCAACTTTTTATTGGAACCGTGGATAATTAAAACATCTGCTGCCTTGGAGGTAAAAAATATACCTTCGCCAGTATGAACTTTAGGCGCTGTAGTTTGTTTCCCTTTGATGAGATCTTGGATTGCCTCTAATTCATTACTTAACTTTTTCTTTTGCATAATGTTTCTAAAAATTCCGACTCCCCAATCAATAATTTTAAAATTGATGTCTGATTCGCTTCGCTTTAAATACACCTCTATTTTTTTTGACTTTGAATGTTCAATGGCATTATTAAGCATCTCGGTAAAAGCATAATCAAGAATACTGGAAATATTTTTTGGTAAATTTAAAAAAATCCCTGTTTCGCGTTTCATATCTTCCAGGGCCACATCTTCTGACAGAGTCTTGTTCTGAAGAATCCTGTGAGCGCTTAAAATAGACATACGTCCATTATCCACGGCATTTTTCTCGGCCAACCTATAACGAGCTTGGTTCGCCTTGCCGATAAGGATAATTTTGCCTTCAGCGCGCAGCTGCTGAAAAAAACGATTAATATAAGCGCGCGAAAAACCAGTTTCTTCCACAATGTCTGAAACCTTGATTTCTTCTCTTCTCGCCAATTTCTTTAAAATAAAAGATTTAATATCCATAGCCATATTAGTTGACAGCTTTATTATATTCCAAAAATTAAAAGTTGTAAACAAGTTGTAAACAACTATCTCTGCTATTCTCTTTATCGCGAACATCTTGCTTTCTACTTCCCATGACACTTTTTGAACTTCTTCCCGCTTCCGCCCCAGTAGTAGAGCAAAGCTCACTACGGGGCTGCGCTTATTTAAGCGACTAATTAAATATTTTTCCCGTGACAATGTTTATATTTTATTGGCCGTCCATCGCTATGCTTCGCTCCGCACGGACAGGGATCATTCCTGCCGATTTTCTTTGAGGGAGTAGACGATGAACCATCAGAAGTTTTCTCCGGACCGGAAAGTTTCAGCTCTTTTTTTTCTGGCGGCGGCTTAGTTAAACCGATTCTATAAATAGAATAAACAACCTGCTTTCTAACAATCACATTAAGCTGCTTAAACTTGAGATAAGCCTCTCTTTTGTATTCCACCAAAGGGTCATGCTGGCCGTAAGCCCGCAAACCAATACCCCGCTTTAAATTTTCCAAAATACTTAAATAATCAGTCCAATAATAATCAAGAGCGCGCAAAATCATGGCCCTTTCATATGCCGGTAAAAATTTTTCAACTGGCAAACCAATTTCTTTCTCTTTCAATTTTAAATTTTCTTCGAGTTTTTGATAAGCTGATTTAGCGCTGGAGGAAAAAAAGTCAAAAAGCTCGTCCGGCAACTTATTCTCCAAATCTTCAACTTTTACTTGTTCTAAGGGAAAAATATTTTTGATTCTTGAAATAGCCTCGGCCAAAGGGAGACCTGATGCTTCGCGTAATTCCTCATCAACCATTTTAAAAATTTCCTCTTTCAACTCATTCCTTTCCTTCTTTAAAACTTCATCCCGCCAGGCATAGATCTTTTCTCTTTGCTTGTTAAGTACGTCGTCATATTCCAAAAGATGTTTTCTGAGGTCAAAATTATAGCCTTCAACTTTTTCCTGAGCCCGAGCCACCGCGCCAGTCACCATCTTACTCTCAATCGGCACTTCTTCCGGCACTTTAAAAGTTTTCATGATTGAAGCCAGAGTGTCGCCGCCGAAAATTCTCATCAGATCGTCGTCTAAAGAAATAAAAAATCTGGAAACGCCCGGATCGCCTTGCCGGCCAGAGCGTCCGCGCAATTGATTGTCAATTCTGCGCGCTTCATGTCTCTCAGTGCCTAAAACATAAAGCCCTCCTAGTTCTATAATTTTTTTCTGCTCTTCAACGTCCGGCGGATTGCCGCCCAAAACAATATCCACGCCTCGACCAGCCATATTCGTGGCAATGGTCACGGCTTTCAGTTTGCCTGCCTGGGCAATAGTTTGACCTTCCTTCTCATGCTGTTTGGCATTCAAGATCTGATGAGGAATTCCTTCCCTGTTTAACAGCTCAGAAAAAAATTCGTTTCTTTCCACTGAACGCGTCCCAACTAAAACCGGCTGGCCTTGGTTGAAACACTTTTTTATCTCCTCAATAATCGCTTTATTTTTTGCTTTTTCCGTCCGATAAATTAAATCGGGAGAATCTTTTCTGATCATCGGTTTGTTGGTCGGAGCAGCCACCACATCTAAGTTGTAAATCTTGCGGAATTCTTCTCCTTCAGTGGCAGCGGTGCCGGTCATCCCGGCTAATTTTTTATAAAGCCGAAAATAATTTTGGAAAGTAATGGTCGCTAAGGTCTTTGACTCTTCTTTAACGCGCAGTCCTTCTTTCGCTTCAAGCGCCTGATGGAGCCCTTCTGAATACCGCCGGCCATGCATTAAACGGCCAGTAAATTCATCAACAATCAGAAGCTCTCCATCTTTAACAATATATTCTTTGTTCTTGATGAATAATTTGCTATTGGCAAGCAGGGCAGATTCAATATGACTGATTAAAACCACATTGTTCATTTGCCAAGGATCTTCTCCCAGCCAATCAGCCATTTTTTTCTGGCCGACCTGGGTTAAATAAACCGCGTGCATTTTTTCATCAACCACATAGTCTCCTTTTTCTTCTCCTTCTTTTGTTTTCTCGCCTTCGTACAAATTTTTCGCCAATCTGTCTATTTTGCCGTAAAGATCAGCCGCTTCCTCATGGGGCGAGGAGATAATTAAAGGCGTGCGCGCTTCGTCAATTAAAATATTGTCTATTTCATCGATAATCGCGTAACAAAAACCTCTTTGAACTTTTTCTTTTTTTTCTAAAACTAAATGATCCCTTAAATAATCAAAGCCAAACTCGTTATTGGTGCCGTAGGTAATGTCAGCCTGGTAGGCCTCGACTCGAGATGCTGGCCGCAGAAAACTTTGGACAACCTTAAATCCGCCCTCGAGGTCTCTCTCTTTATCTTTTTCTTCTATCTCTTTCACGATAAAGCCTGGATCATAAATGAAAGCCTCCTCATGAGTCAAACAGCCGACCGACAAACCAAGACTGTAATAAATCTGGCCCATCCAAACCGCATCGCGCCGGGCTAAGTAATCATTGACCGTGATAATATGGACTCCCTTGCCTAAAAGGGCGTTTAAATAAGCAGGCAGGGTGGCGGTTAAAGTTTTGCCCTCGCCTGTTTTCATCTCCGCAATTTTTCCTTGATGGAGAACAATGCCTCCCATCAATTGGACATCGAAATGGCGCTGAGCAAGAGTTTTTTTCGCCGTTTCACGAACCAGGGCGAAAGCCTCGGGTAAAATATCATCAAGCGTTTCTTCTTCGCTCAAACGCCTTTTAAATTCCTCTGTTTTTTTAGGAAGCGCAATTCCCTCAAATTCCTTTTCCAGCCCATTTATTTTTTCAATTAGAGGCGACTGCCTCTTTACTTCTCTTTCATTTGGATCGCCGAAAATTTTAGATAAGAAAGACATAATAAAAAAATTTAAAATGACAATTTTATTATATTCTTTTCTTTGAAAAAGAAAAGCCGAAAATAGTTTCCTATTCTCGGCTTATTTTTCTCGACTTATTCTGATTACGCCTTAACTGGTCTACAGACAATCCAGTAGCCAATAGTGGCTAGAATCAGATATCCTGTTAAAAAAACCCTTTCTGCTGGTATGCCTCCTTTGGTCCAATGAGTAATGGCAACAACACAAGCGAGAACGGCCAAGATGCCTATCACTATCTTCACGGCTTTAAATATTTTCATTTGTCCTCCCTTCTAGTCTAGACAATGAATATATCCTTCTTCTCCTATTTTCCCTTTGCGATAAGCGCTAAGCTCTCTCCCCATCCCGTAAACCTTGAAAGCGTCAACGCCAAAAGTCTCTTTTATAAGATTGAGCGCCTCGTTTGCGATTTCTATACTGGTAAACAGCCACCCTCTTTCCCCCTGAAAGCTTTTATCACCATATCTGTCTTTTATAAGCTTCCCGACCTCCTCTTCTTTGTCTGTGACCCTAATCTCTACCAGAACTTTACTCATTTTACCCTCCTTTTCCTTGTTAAGGAAAAATTTAAATTGTCTTTAAAAGATGATTATATTGTAGCAAAAATTAGGAAAAAGTCAAGAAGCTGATTTTTAGAAGCGATCAAGAGCCAGAAAAAGAAAAGCCGAGGATAGTTTCCTATTCTCGGCTTATTTTTTACTTTTTGCGAAAAGATTCTACATAATCTTGCTCAGTAATTTCCCTACTTTCTTTGTCTTGCCTAAAAAAACCAAAGGGCTGAGCAAAAACACCCATTTTGGAACGAAAGCGATATCACCAGGATACGGAACATCCGAAAAAACGTATATGAAACCCGAAAGCAGCCATATCCCCAAAAGTCCACTGGCTAACGCGCCTACGGAAAAAAGAAAAAAAAGAATCACTTCTTCTATCTTTCCGCTTATCTTTCTCATTTTCCCCTCCTTTTGAACTTCAAGAACTGTTTATAATATAACAGATTTTTCAAAAAAGTCAAGCCGGAAACAGGTTTTGATTCTGTCTCCGGCTTTTTTTCTAATTACCCTTTCCCCCCTTGAATACGCCAAGCACTACTAACCCTATGCTAACAGCAGCCAAAGGGATCTTTACGGAAAGACCTCCTGGCCCTTCAAAGTAAGCAAGGCAATACTTCAAAAGGAGCAACCCTGCCACCCCTATCACCATAAAGACCGCAGGTCGCGGGTTATCTGGCAGAAAACTGCCAAGCATCACAATCACCAGAAAAATAGCAATCCAGGTTGGTATCACTCCAAAAAGAAAATAAATATTAAAGATAACCTCCATTTTCTCCTCCTTCTCCGTATTTCGCGGATAAATCATTTTTTTCTTTGACTTTCATTTCCTTTGATGATTTTTTCATAAACTTTCGCGCTCTGGCGAAGCCGCCGCGCTCCCGTTGCCCTATCCACTTCAATCAAGCCAAATTTTTTACTATATCCTTCTTCCCACTCAAAGTTATCAATAAGGCTCCAGTAAAAATATCCTTTAACTGGAAATCCCTTATTAATAGCTCTGAAGACCTGTTTAAGGTGGCTCTCAATAAAATCTCCTCTGAGTTGATCCTTCGCATCGGCAATGCCATTTTCCGTGATATAGATTGGCAAATTTAATTTCCGGAGTGAATGAAGAATTTGATAGATTCCCTCCGGATAAACCTCCCAACCAAAATCACTGATCGGTCCTGTCGGCGGAGAAATCTTAATAAATGGCGGTAGAAAACTTAGCTCAAGTTGTTGTCTAAAATAATAATCTACTCCCAAAAAATCAACTTTAACAAAGTTAAGCCACCATTCTTGATTGGCAAAATAACTTGCCAACCAATTTAAAGCTTTCTCAAAAATGTTTCTCGAAGTAAAACAAGTAAGATTATAAACAATCCCTACTGGCGACCGAGAACATCCCTTGATGATCCTATAAATTTGATTGTGTGCCTTAATCATTCTTCCTGTCACATACCAGGCAACAGGAATTAAACCTTTCTTACCCGGCGGCCATTTGCCTATAATCCAGCCACACCCAGCATACACATTTGGCTCATTAAAAGTTAGCCAAAGATCAACATATGGATTTAGCGCTGCCCCGCACGCCTTAATATACACAAAAAACGGATCTAAAGGAGCAGATAACCAGCCACCCATTTTAGCAAACCAAACAGGATTAGTAAAATGATGTAAGGTGACCATTGTCTTCATTCCGGCTAGCCGAATGTGTCTAAGCATTTCCTTATAATGTTCAAGCGCTTCTTGATTGATGACATAAGGCTGCGGCATAATTCGGCTCCACTCCAGAGAAAGCCGGTAGGCATTGACCCCAATTTTTTTAGCTAATTCCAGATCTTTCTTGAATTGATCGAGATTCCAATGATTACACGCCTCTCCTGAAAAATCTTTTGATCTACCGTTTTTCTCCCACTCTGTCCAATCGTTTTCATTCCCGCCTTCAACTTGATGAGCTGAAGTGGAAATTCCCCACAAAAAATCATTCGGAAAATTTTTCACCTTTCCCTCCCTTCTCCTCTAAATTTCTTATTAGAGGAATTTAAAAGAACATTTTTGTCTTTTAAAGACAGTATTATTAAAGCAAAAATTTTAAAAAAGTCAACCCTCGTTTACTCCCCTTTTCTAATCGCCAGAGAGAAATCATCGCCAGCAGAAATAGCCACAATATTATCAAGCGGTTCTTTGATCAAAAAATTCAAAAATTTATTTTTCAAAACTTTAACCGGCGAGAAGCGATCATGAGTGGTCAGGTCGCCTATTTGGCCGAAAAAATTATAACCCCAGCTATAAACTTCGCGAGATGAGGTTAAAGCCAGAGAATGATGGCTGCCAGTTGCCAATTTCTCAATGGAGAAAAAATCTTTTATTATCACCGGCCTATTTTTATCCTCGCCCGAGCTGTCGCCTAATTCACCATATTTATTGTAGCCCCAAGCGTAAACCATCCCATTTTCGCCTAAAGCCAAGGAGTGGTAATCACCAGCCGCTATCTCTTTGATCCCTTTCAAACTTTTCACTTCTTGCGGCCTATTTTGATCTTGGTTATTACCAAGACCTAACTCGCCGAAATAATTGTAGCCCCAAGCATAAACCTGACCGTCAGAAGTTAGAGCCAAAGAATGCCCCAGGCCAGCCGCAATTTTTTCTACTTCTCTTAAATCTTCAACTCTGACTGGCGCTATTCTATCAGGCGAACTCACGCCATCGCCAATTTGGCCCTGACTATTATCTCCCCAGGCATAAACAAAACCATCTGAAGTTAAAGCTAAAGAATGATTGGCGCCAGCCGCAATGGCTTTAATTTGAGGAAGATTTTTTCCGCCTACGGCGGATCCGCCGAAGGCGGAAACCTCAACCGGTTCATCCCTGTCTGTTTTTGTCCCGTCGCCTAATTGGCCAAAATCATTTTTACCCCAGTCAAAAACTTTGCCCTCAGAATTTAAAGCCAAAAAATGATTAGCGCCAGCGGCAATAGCTTTGATATTTTTTAAATTTTTAACTTTAACTGGTTTAAACTCTTTGTTTCCCCAGGTATAAACATCACCTTGACTGGTTAAAGCTAAACTGACTGAAGAACCGGCGGCGATGGCGACCACATTGGTCAATCCTTCTATCAATTGAGCGCCTTTTTTATATTTTCCATTTTCAATTCCTAATTGATTGGCTTCGTTATTCCCCCAACTCATGACCTGATGATCTAAATAAGTGACAACCTGCTTCTCTTCTTTTTGATTAAAAATTTCAAAATACCTATCCAAGTTTCCGCCATCTGTTTTTGCCTTTTCTTTTTCAAAGCTCAGGCGAGCGGAAAGTTTGTAAAGTTCGCCTTGATTCTGCGTCTGGTAAAAATAACAGCTAAAGCCCGGTTCTGGTTCAGCCGGGATAGAATCAAGATATTGAGGCACTAGTCTCTGTCTAAATGTTTCTTTGTAATCCTCTAAACACCCTCCTTCATCTAAGACAGGGTAGCAGCCATTGTCTTTAAAATAATTCTCCGCTCCTTTTTTAAAATTTTCTAGATCTTTAATTCTCTGCTGGTCAAAAACCCGCTCATGCGCTTTTTCTGAATTAAATCTCAAAAAAAAGCCGAAAGGAATGGCAAGAAAAATAATGATTAATAAAATTTTAACTATTTTCTTCATTTTTTAAATTTTTATACTTTAAAATTATTAATAAAATTAAAATCAGACCGAGGACGATAAAACTTTTAAGAAAAAAATCTCGCCATTTAATTGATCTAGTGCTGTCTATCTCTCCCTCGCTGCCAGTCAAATCAAGGCTCATTTCTTTTTGCGAAAGACTCCCCTTCTTTATGCTTTCAGGTTGTTTCTCAAAATTATTTTCCGCCTTTGGCGTACCGCCAGCAGATTGACTATTTTTCCAGTTTGAAATTTCACTAGCTGAAACCAAATGAGAGATTCTTGACATTGTCTGTTTAGTTTTATTATCGCCGCTAAACCAACCTGGAGAACAATCAATTGAATCAATTATTTCGCCTTTTTCATTTTCCAGAATCAATTTTTCTCCTTTATTAGACAAAGCGCCTTTATAAATTTGGTCAGCTGGCACGTCAGACGCACTCTCGTCATCAGTTCTTTCTAAAAGGAAAAATCCGAAGGCTTTAATCCCTCCCTTAAGATTTACTTTTTTATCCGCCCTTTTTAAGAGCCAACCTTCAAGAGAAATATTTTCTTTGGTCGGATTATAAATCTCAATCCATTCATCGGCTGAACTGGTGCTATTGCCCATCCAACAAATTTCATTAATGACAATATTAGAAGAAGCTGAGATTCTCAGAGGGATGGAAAAAAGCGAAAAAAATAAGATGATTTTAAAAAATTTATCCCTCGCCATTTAAGCTTATTTTATCACTTATTCGCTTGACTTTCAAGCCCCCTAATATATATTTATTTTATGGGACCAAACATCTTAGACAGGATAAAGGGATGGCATCTTAAAAAGACGATCAGTTCTTTAATCGAGAAAGAAGAAAGGGGAGAAATTATCGTCAAAAAAATAGCGGAGCAGATAGAAAAAATATCTGAAAGAGCGAAAGACCAAGGAAAAATGGCGAATAGTATAAAGAACGTGGAGTCTATCTTCTTCAAAAATCCTCAGGGGTTGAAGCTGCTTGAAAGAATAATAAATAACATGCATCCTAATTGCCGAAAAAAATTTTTCGGTGATTTTTTAATTCGCGCTTCTGTCCTGCGACCTTCGGGTTATTATAAATATGAAAAGAAATACGGTTGTCCAGCTCCATACACGATTCTGATCAGCCCAACCATGAGATGCAATCTGAGATGTGTTGGTTGTTACGCCAATCAATATTCAAAAAAAGACGATCTTGGTTTTGAAACGGTTGACCGGGTTATCAGCGAGGGAGAAAAAATCGGCACTCTTTTTTATACTATCTTGGGCGGCGAACCGTTTATCTGGGAAGATCTTTTCAAAATATTTGAAAATCATCAGAACAGCTATTTTCAAGTCTTTACCAATGGAACCTTATTGGATGAAGAAAAAGCCAAGAAACTGCAAAAATTAGGCAACGTGATTGTTAATTTTTCTATTGAGGGCTTTGAGGAAAGCACGGATGAAAGAAGGCAAAAGGGAAGTTTTGTCAAAATAATGGAAGCCATGGACTTGCTCAAAAAATATCGCGTCCCTTTTGGCTATTCCATTTGTGCCACGAGAAATAACGTGGAAGAAGCGCTTTCTGATAAATTTATTGATTTAATGATTGAGAAAGGAGCACTCGTTGGCTGGTATTTCCTTTATATGCCGGTTGGCAAGGAGGTAGACCTAAATTTAATGCCCTTTCCAAAACAGAGATTATTCATGAAAGAAAGAAGAGACCAACTTCGAGCCAACAAGCCTATTTTCCTGATTGATTTTTGGAACGACGCGCCATGGGTTGGCGGTTGCATTGCTGGCGGCCGCCGTTTTGCTCATGTTAATTCAAACGGCGATTTAGAGCCCTGTATCTTTATTCATTTAGCAGCCAGTAATATTAAAAAGACCAATTTGGCTGAGGCCTTAAATTCACCATTCTTTAGGGGCATGCGTGACAAGCAGCCGTTCAGCAAAAATCTCTACCTGCCTTGCCAGGTTTTAGACAATCCCGAAATCCTTAAAGAGCTGGTGGGAAAATATCATCCCTACCCAACTCATCAAGGAGCGGAAGAGCTAGTGAACAGATTCTTTCCTTGCCTGACGGTTTATTCTCAAGAAGCGAAAAAATTATATCAACCACTCTGGGAAAAAGACAAAGATAAATTCCCGGAAAGGAGAACATAAAAACTGTTAATAAATTTTAATTTAGACTTTTATTTTTCAAGTCCTCACGGGCTTGACTTTTTTTATTTTTTAAATATACTCAAAATAAAAAGGAGGCGCACCTTTACAATCATTTTCTAATGAAAGGAGGACAAAATGATAGAGACGAGTGTTTTTGAAAGAGTGGCAGGAAAATTTGGGACTCCTATTTTTATTTATGATGAAGAAAAAATTAGGAGTCAAGCGGGTCGCTTGTGGATGAGTTTTGGTCGTTACCAACCGGTAAAAATTCTTTACGCGGTCAAGGCGAATTCCAATCCCTATCTTTTAAAGTTCTTAAAGGGAGAAGGGATATGGGTTGACGCGGTTTCTCCCGGAGAAATTGCCTTAGCTTTGAAAGTCGGATTTTCCTCTAAAAACATTCTCTTCACTGGCAACAACATCACTGATGAAGAGATGGTTTTTGCCATGGAAAGAGAAATTTTGCTGAACATTGATTCGCTTTCGCGCTTGGAAAAATTCGGCAAAAAATACAGAGGGGCCGAGGTCTGCGTCAGAATTAATCCGGATGTCGGAGCGGGTCATCACGATCATTGCATTACTGGCGGACCAAAGTCAAAGTTCGGCATTTGGTATTCGGAAGTTGACAAAATTAAAGAAATCGCCGGAAGATATGACCTGAAGATTATCGGTCTTCACCAGCACATTGGTTCGCAAATTTTGGACCCTGACAAATTCTTAATGGCAATGAATGTTCTTTTGCGCGTCGCAAAAAATTTTCAAGGCTTAGAATTTCTTGATTTTGGCGGTGGATTAGGCGTACCCTACAAGCCGGAAGAGAAACCGCTAGACTTGATAGAACTGGGCAAAAAGTTTTGTGAACGATTTTCAGAATTTTGCCGAAAGTATGGCAAGAGATTGACTTTGATAATTGAACCGGGTCGTTATTTAGTGGCTGAAGCTGGTTATTTATTAACCAGAGTCAATACCATTAAAAAGAATCCTGATGGAAGAGAATTTGTCGGCGTAGATAGCGGTTTCAATCACCTCATCAGACCAGCCATGTATGGCTCTTACCACCAGATTGTCAATCTCTCAAACCCTTATGGTAAAAAAGAGAAGGTTGACATTGTAGGTAATCTTTGCGAAAGCGGCGACAAATTTGCCGAGCAGAGAGAGATCAACCAGGTACGAGAAGGCGATCTCTTAGTGATAAAAAATGCCGGAGCTTATGGTTTTTGTATGGCTTCTTGGTACAACTCAAGGCCAAGGCCGGCAGAAGTGCTTGTCAGATCTGATCGGATAGAACTCATTAGACAACGAGAAACTATCCGAGACTTGATAAGAGGGACAAAAATAACAAACCCAAAAATTAAAGGAGGTTAATGTAAATTTTAGAGCGGTTCGATGGATATCGAACCGCTCTTGTTTTTATTATTTTTTATTCCTCTCAAAGCTTAGATTTTATCACATACGGCAAGCGAAAAAATCTCAAAGGACTAAATCCCCTTTGTGTTTTCACAAAATAAATTAAAGGTGAAATGTCCAAAACTAGTTTTTGCTAAACCTCGTTCCCACAAAACCATTTTTTTATCTTCTTCGTCAAAAAAATAGATGTTCGAAAAATATTGTCTCAAAAGAAAAATAAATTCAAGCGGCTCTATTCCTCTTCTTTTTAATCTTAATGGAGAATACTCAATCATTAGTTTTAAATTTTCATTTTTCTCTAATAATTTTCTCATCCCTGAGAGAGCTTCTATCTCTACCCCCTCGACATCAATTTTTACAAAATCAATTTTATTCTTAAAATCCTTAAAATAATCATCGAGGGTAATTGTTTCTGTTTCAATGAAGTTTTCCCCTCTATTTTTAATCAATGAATAATCACCGCTTGAAGAAGCCCAAAAAAGTTTAGCTTTCCCATTTTTGTCTAAAACTGCTTTTTTTTCCAAAATCACATTTTTATAACCATTAGCTTCAATATTCTTTTTTAATAAAACAAAATTTTCAGGATGCGGTTCAAAAGCAAAAACTTGACCATTTTCTCCAACAAGCCCAGCAAAAATTAAAGTAAAATAACCGATATGAGCACCGATGTCTAAGACTATATCTCCTTTTAAAATTATTTTTTTAATAACCTCTGTCTCATAAGGTTCGTGGGGGTGTAAAGAAAGACGCAAAGAATCAAAATGGTCAAGAAACATTTTGTGTTCTCCTACCATAATCGGCTTATTTTTATTTCTTAAAGAAAGTAAAAAATCAAGAAGTAATCTAAGCGGTAGGAAAGAGCCAAGCCCAGAACCATAAAACGGTTTTAATATTTTTTTAAAAATTTTCATTATTTTTTTATTACTTACTCAATTAAGAAAACTTGAAGATATTTTGAGAAAAAACAGATTCAAGACATTTTTTAAGAAAATTTTTAGTGTTGAAACTGACAATTATGATTGACAAGAGATAGCTCACAAAACTCGATAATTAATTTTTATCTTCATTTTTTAACAGAAACTATAGGCATTGGCTTGGTATTTTTGCGGATATAAAGATAATCAAGATAAAAAGGTAAATCATAATCTGCTCGATCTTGGAAGCGAATCAAGCCGTCGATATTTAAATCTTCGGTAGTAAAATCAAATTTTCCAAAATAGCTATGGAAAAAAGAATGTTCGGCTTCATAGGTAGAAATTTTTAAAATTTGCCAAATTCCTTTTGGCTCATTCTGTCCAAAATTAGCAAAATCTGTTATTAGACTATCTACTTTTTTCACTAAACGAAAAGAAATATCCCAAGGCTTAGGCGTTTGTACGCCATAACGTTTATAGCCAAAATAATTATTTTGGTCTTGAAAGCGGTAAGCAATTAATTTCGTAGACCAACTATCATAGCTGTCATGACGCGAATAACGAGTTCTAAAAATAAAATTTTTTATTAATAATTTTTTAGGCACAAGATAAGCATCAACATTGCCGGTGCCTAAACTTAACCTACTGTTAGCTGTATCCCAAGTCCAATAGGCATAATCATAATTATTGGTTGTGTTGGCATCTTCAAAATGATCAAACCAGGTCATAGCTTTAGCTAAATTAGCAGCGGTTGGCGCCGAAGGGTTGGCATAATATAAATAAATAGTTTTCGTGGAATAAGCAGGAATATAAGGAATTTTTACCACGGCGATTGAGCTGACATTATCTATTTTCATCTCTTCTCCATTATCGTTGATCTCCCAGCCAAAATCAAGTAAAGTCTGACCATCGCTATCAGTAAAACGAATGTCTGAAAAATCGCTGTTCATCTCTGGCTCATATAAAATTTCTGCATCAACCTCAAAATCTTTTAAATTATTGGCATTTTGACTATTATCAATAACCACCTTTTTCCTTTCCCGCCAATCAGCCATTTTATCTTTAAAAAATATTTTCTCTGACCAGTCACTAGAGAGACCACTTTTGTCATAGACCTTTACTTTAAAAGCATACTCTTTTTCTTGAGGACTTTTTATCACAAAATTTGTTTCATTTGAGGCGGCCGTATTTTGAACTTCGTTTTCCCACCAGTAAACTTGATAATGATCAATCCCTGAAAAATCTTGAACTTCTGACCAAGAAAAATTAAGCTCATCTTTCTCCCGATCATAAAAAACAAATAAATTTTCAGGTACTGGCGGCGGATTTTTATCTAAAATAAATTCTGAGGTTGAAGTTGTCCCTCTTTGAGTTTGAGAAAAAGAAAAAGACTCTAGAAAATAATGATCTTCGGATAAGGTAGAAGAAGTATTTAAAAGCCAATAATAAAGAAAGCCGCTTTTTTTATCTAAAGAAGCCAAATGATAGATAGGCTCTTCTGACCAAGAAAGATTATCTTGCCAATATTTATTTAATTTCTCGCTTTTTAAAGAGACCATTACTCCTTTTAAGGCGTTAGTGGTGCTTGTGTAAGCCGCTGCTTGTCCTTCAATTTTATCTGACCAGTTATAGAGATTATAGAGATCTCGGGTCAAAATGCTGTTCTGGAAAACGATATTTTTTTCTTCAAGAGGCGGACTATTCTCTGCTTTGGGTGTGCCAAAAATAGGTTGAGAATTTTTATCATAACCATTAATTTTTTGCCCATTATTCGTTTGCCAATTAGTAGCTAAATTGCCAGAAACTTTTGGATCAATCCTCTCCATTGAGGATTGACTTTCTTTATCGCCGGCAAACCAACCTAAAAAACAATCAATAAAATCAATTAAATTCCCTTTTCCGTCTCTTAGCTCCAAAATTTCACCACTATCCGCCAGACTACCTTGATAAATCTGGTCAGCCTCTATATCAATAATTGTCGTATCGTCTGTCCTCTCTAAAAGCCAAAAACTATAAGCTGGGATGACACCAGATAAACTTGTCTTTAAACTCCCGTCCTGCGATTCGAGAATCCAACCGCTCAAATCAATAGACTCTTCTGTGGTATTCAAAAGTTCTATCCATTCATCGACTGCTTCGGCCTGAGTGCCCATCCAAGCAATTTCGTTAATAACCACGTTTAAATAATTATAAGAATGGTAAATAGGAGCTGGCGAAGGAGGCGGAGGCTGATAAACATAATAAATATTCGTTTGAGAAGAAGGTAGAGGCAGTGAGGGCGAAGAAGACTGAGAAGAAGACTGAGAAGTAGTTTGAGATGGAGATTGGAGATCATCAGAACCCCCAACTCCTCCTGAATCGGCCTTTAATCTTCCTGGCATCACAATTTTATTTGGCCGACCAGGTGTCAGCTCGCTTGTTAGGGCAAAATCTTTTAAATCATTGCCCGTATCTTTGCCATCAAATAAACGCGCGACCGCCTCATTCTGCAAAGGCAAAGGCGCGTTGTTTAAAACCTGACCATCATCAAAATCGCCGTAGGCAACTTTATCAATAATCTTTTCGCCGTATTTCAAAATCAAAATATCACCTTTATTGTTAAGACTAAAATTGAAATCTTCGCCTTTGGTTAAAACTAAAAAACCCTTTGGCAAAATAAAAAGATTATCGAGCTTGGTCAAGCGACCGCTGCCAAACTCCGGACCGGTATTATCCTCAATCGTAAATCCTTTCAGCTCAATTTTTTTGTCTGTTTTATTATAAATCTCAATCCATTCTGGCTCGTCTTCCTTGGGGTAAGAATAAATTTCGTTAATAACCAAATCACCTGAGTTAATTTTTATTGGTATTTCTGTCGGTTTGACCTTATCCTGTTTTGGCTTTTGTTCCTGCTTCTGCTTCTGTTTATCTTTTTGTTCCTGTTCTTTTTTCTTCGCCTTATCCTGTTTTTCTTTTTCCTCTGGTGTCTCTTTTTGTTTTTCCTCCGGCCTTTGCGCTTCTTCCTGTTTCTCGTCATTTTCCTCTTCTTCATCAAATTTAGAAATAAATTCCTCAATTTTTTTTTCTGCCTCAGGCCCGGATAACAATCCTTTCTCTTCTCTTTCAGCTATTTCCTGCCCTTCTTTTAGACCAGCCCCGAGATCATTAAATGTTTCTTTAATCTCTCCCACAGAACCAGAAATAAATTTATTTTTTTCTAAAATTTTTTCTGTTATTTTTTGCGGAATAATCGCCATTTTTTTGCTTAAATCAACTTTCACTCCTAAAAACTGCAAACCAGACTCAACTAAAACAAGTCTTTCTTTAATGTCATTAAATAAGCCAATTATTTTATCTAAATGGAGTTTTTTAATAGAGAATTGTTTGACTATACTAACGCCGAGATCAGTCAAAACCCGCTCGGCCACAGCCAAAAAAGTTTCTTTTTCCAATTTTCCCTCAGAAAACATGTCAGGCAAATTTTTCTTGCCATAAGAAGCAATGGGAATGTCAAGTTTAGCTTCTGTTAAAGTTGGTTGAAGATATTGGGTGTAGGGGGAAAAAATATAAAAATCAGAGCCATTTTTCTTACCAAAAAAATTTGATTGGTCTATAACCCCTAAGTCCTTTTTTAAAAGAGCCTCGAAAAATTTTTTAACTTCTTTAAAAGCAAAATTTTCCCAAAAGTCTCCGTGACCAAAATGATGAATTTTGGAAAATTCTTTTGTTTGCGAAAAACAATCTCCGCTGTCATTAATCGCGCCGATATTATCATAGCCATCGGGCGTGATGTCAATTGTGTAATAAAAAGGGTTCAGGCCCGTCGACCGGGGGTGATAAGTTAAAAAGGAATTGTTCAAGCTTTCATAAATTTTTTCTGCTAAACCGACTGAAGTCCAAAGACCATTTAATGGCCCCTTTTGTTCCCTAAAGGCAAAATCTTCTTTTTCACCTACTTGACATCTAATATGTTCAAGTATGTTTATTTTACTCACCCGCGTTAGTGTAAAATCTTTCGGAATTTTTGCGCCAACAAACTCCTCTCCTTTGTCTAAATCAATAAAAAAACGGGCAGGAATAATTCTGACCTGACCGTAAGAAACTTCAACCACCGATGGCTCGCCCTCTATTTTGCCGATATAAATCCCGACTCCGCCTAGATATTTATTGCCCACAAAGGGAGAAAATTTAAATTCATTTAAGCCATACATCCTGCCGTTTTCGCCTGTTTTATAAAGAAGCGTGCCAAAAGTTAAAGCTTCAATTTTATTTGAAATAAAAAAAGAAAAAAATAAAAAACAGAAAATAAAAAAAGTTTTTTTCATAATTTTTCCACTATGGGTGAATCATTTTTTAAAGGGAAACTCTTAGCTCTTATATAATTCTCTGTAGACCTCCATTGGAATATGGACTTCTCCTTTTCCAGCCATTTCTTTCTTTCCTCTTTTTTGCCGAGCTAAAAGTTTCTTTTTTCGCGAAACATCTCCGCCATATAAAGGAGCGGTAACGTCCTTCCTTCTGGCGCTGATTCTTTCTGAGGCAATAATTTTTCCACCAATAGCGGCCTGAAGTTTAACTTCAAAAAGTTGAGGCGGTAAAATTTCTTTTAATTTTTCCACCATTTTTCTAGCTACAGGATATTCTTTGTCTTGATAAACTAAATTTGAAAATTGTTCTATTTTTTTATCAGCAATTAATATGTCCATTCTACTTACTTCAACCTCTTCGTAATCTTTAAGCTCATAACTATAGGAAGCGAAGCCATGGCTCGCAGATTTAAGTTTGTCGTAAAAGTTTTGGATAAGGAGACTCAGGGGCATTCTAAATTCAATAAAACAGGAAGATCCGAGATAATCCATCTTCTTAAAATTAAATCTCTTTGGATTTTCTCGGGAAAAGTCTTCTAAAAATTTCATCACTTCACCCAAATGCTCTTTGACAACCATAACTTTAATCTCAGCAAATCTCTCCTCGATTTTTTTAAGTTTACCATCCGGGAATTCAAAGGCGGAATGAATGTTAATCACCCTGCCAGTTTCTTCTGTCAGACGAAATTCAGTGGTTGGCGGGGTGATCACTTGATCTATTTGATACTCCCTTTTTAATCTCTCGGAGATGATCTCCAAATGAAGCGGGCCTAAAAAACCTAAACGAAAACCGAGCCCCAAAGACTTCAGTTGTTCTCCTTTCGCCTCAATGCTTGGATCATTGAGCTCTATTTTTTCAAGGGCTTTTTTAAATTTTTCAAAATCATCCGCGCTCCTTGGATAAAAGCCGGCAAAAACCATGGGCTGGGGAGGTTTAAAACCAGGCAAAGGTTCTATCTGCTCCTCGTAGGACTTCAAAACCGTTTCTCCAATCCGCGCTAATTTAATCTCCTTAAAACCAGTGGCTAGATAACCAATTTCTCCCTGACTCAACATTTCTTTGCTTTCAAGCTCCGGCGTGAAAATGCCCAAATCTTTAACTTCTGTTTTGACATTGTTGCTAAAAAATTTTATCTTTTCACCCTTTTTAATTTCGCCATCAACCACTCGTATATAAACAATCACGCCTTTATACTCATCAAAAAAAGAATCAAAAACCAACGCCCGGAAAGGTCCTTCCTTTTTGCCTGCCGGTTCAGGGATTTTTTTGACTATTGCTTCCAAAACCTCTTTCACCCCTTTTCCGGATTTAGCTGAGACACAAAGAACTTCTTCTTCATTAACTCCAACAAAATCAGCTAATTCTTTTTTTCTTAAATTAACGTCAACGTCTGGCAAATCTATTTTATTAACTATAGGGATAATTTTAAGCCCAAGAGATTGCGCTAGATAAAAATTAGCCACCGTCTGCGCCTCTAAACCATTTCTAGCGTCAACTAAAAGCAAGGCTCCTTCAGTCGCAGCCAAAGACCTTGAAACTTCGTAAGAAAAATCAACGTGGCCTGGCGTATCAATAAGATTTAAAATATACCCTTGATAGGTCATCCTCACTGGCTGGAGTTTAATCGTGATTCCTCTCTCTCTTTCTAAAGAGAGTCTGTCCAAATATTGCGGCCTCATTTTTCCGATTGGAATAGTCCCTGTCAGTTCTAAAAATCTGTCAGCTAAGGTTGACTTACCGGCATCGACGTGAGAAATGATAGAAAAATTGCGAATCATTGAAAAAATTTTAAAAAATCTTTTAGTTTCTTGGCCTCTTCTATTTTATAAATCAGACTTAAAAAATAATAAAATGAAATGGCGGCTAAAATTATTATAGCGGTTTTCATTAAATTAGGCATTGAGGCCAGAAAAAATTTTAAAAAAATGATGAGTAAACCGGTCAAAAAAGAAAGAAGGAGAAACTTCAAAATAGGATAGACGTCTCTTTTTTGAAATCCTAATCCATGACCCTTTAGGAGAAAATAAAGCAAGAAAAAATTGACAAAGCTTGAGAGAGTAAAAGCAAGACCTAGACCGCTCACGCCCAAGGTTTTGCCAAAAACGAGACAACCGAGAATGTTAATAATTAAACTTAAGACAGCGGCATAAACCGGCGTTTTTGTGTTATGTTGAGCATAAAAAGCTCTGGCTAAAAGAGGAATTAAACTTTGGGCAAAAAGCGACAAAGAAAAAAAACCAAGCGTTTGAGCGGCCAAAAAACTGTCCTTTTTTGTGAATAGCCCTGTCTGTAGAATAATCTCTATAATTTCTTTTCTAAAAAGAAAAAAAATAACAGTTAGGGGAAGAATGAAATAAAAAATTTGTCTTGTGGTTTTTGAAAGTTTTGAGGCAAAAACTTGTTCATCTTTTGCCGCATAACTTTGACTTAAGACGGGGAAAACAGAAATAGCCAAAGGCACGCCGATCAAACCAACTGGCACGCTTGCTAAATTAAAAGCCAAATTATAAATCGCGATCGCGCCACTCGCGACAAAAGAGGCAATCGCGGTTGTCGTGAGAACGTTTACTTGATTAATGGCTAGGCCTAAAAAACGCGGGGTCATCAACAAAAAAATTTCTTTGACGCCAGCGGATAAGGAAAAAAGAGGCCGCCAGACAAAACCTGTTTTAAATAAAGAGGGCAATTGAACAATCAAATGCAGAAAAGAGCCTAAAACTACTCCCCAAGCGAGGCCAGAAACCCCTAAGTTTGTTTTGACCAAAAATAAAATTCCAAAAATAATGCCCAAATTATACATCAAAGGCGCTAAGCTATAAGCTAAAAATTTATGAAAAGAATTAAGAACGCTTGAGATGACATTAGAAAGAGTGAAAAACAAGATGCTTAGGCTAATGATTCTTGTCAGCTTAATGGTTAAGCTTTGAGCATAATAGCTCAAGCCAGGCACAATCAATCTGACAAGCCAAGGGGCGAAAATAATAATTAAAATTGAAAGAACAAAAATAACCGCAAAAAGAATATTTAAAGTTGAGTTAACAATCCGCCAGGCTTCAGCTTTATCTTTACGCCAATAAGCCAAAAAAACCGGGATGAAAGCCGAGGAAAAAGCGCCTAAAATTAAAGTATTAAAAACTAGATCAGGCAGACGAAAAGCAGCCAGATAAGCATCAAGGGTCTCGCTGGCGCCGAAACTCGAGGCCAGAAGCCTGTCGCGCCACAAACCTAATATCTTGGTCAAAACAGAAAAAACAGCAATAATAATCGCTGCTCCGCCAATTGAATTTTCAAATTTATTTAGATTTATTCTGCCAAACATGGTTAATAAAATTTTTTATCTTTTCTTTAAATATTTCTTTATCAAATTTCAAAGAATAATTTCTAATTTCTTCTGGATTAAAACTCAATGACTTAAATTTTTTTACTGCTTCGCCTAAAGATTCGCTCGTCTGCTCATTGAAAAACAAGCCTGTTTTCCCTTCAATCACTGTTTCCTTCGCCCCGCCAGCCCTAAAAGCAATGACCGGCCTGCCAGAAGCCATGGCTTCAATCGCAGTAATGCCAAAATCCTCTTTTTGCGGAAAGATCAAAGCCTGACAATTGGCTAAATATTTTGCTTTCGATGCCTCGTCAACAAAGCCTAAAAATTCAATGTTTTTTTTGGCTTTTTTTCTGTAAATTTCACCTTCTGAGCCAATAACTTTTAAAGGCAACCCCGACTTATTAAATGTTTCTATGGCTAAATCCACTTTTTTGTAGCCCCTCATTCGTGAGATGAGCAAAAAGTAATTTTCTATCTTATCGGAAACAAAAAAATTATCTGTCTCCACTGGCGGATAGATAACCTGCGCTTCGGCTTTATAAAAATGTTTTATTTCTTCCTTGATAAATTCTGAGTTGCAGAGAAGATAATCAAGCCGACTGGCTGCTTGGTAGTCCCAAACTCTTAAACCAGTCAAAACGGGCGCCACCAACTTCCTTAAAATCTTTTCTAAACCCCTTAAACTATCAAGATATTCATGAGTATCGCTCCATAGAAATCGCGTCGGGCAATGAAGATATGAGACATGTAAAGAACTTTTTCTCGTAATCACACCTTTGGCAAAAGCAGAACAATCGGAAATCACGAGGTCATAATCATCAAAGTTAAATCTTTCGATCGCCACCGGCATTAAAGGAAGATAAAACCGATAAAAAGACTTGGCAAAAGGTAAATTCTGGATTGGCGAAACTTTAATTTTAAAATCTTTGAATTTGTTGCCCAGCTTCTTCTTGTTATAAAATAAAGTAAAAACAGGTGCTTCCGGCCATATCTCATGAAAAGCCTCAAGCACCTTTTCCGCGCCGCCATATTGAGTAAGAAAGTCGTGAACTAAAGCAACTTTCATAATTTTTAAATTCCTGAATTAAAATTCTAACAGAATAGCGAATCTTGTCAAACAAAAACTCAAAAGAGGCTTATGACTTTGGCTAAAAATTCTAATATATTGACAAGACAACAAAATGTTATATGATATTGCTAATCATAAATTAATCCTCTTGCCAGAAACAAAATGAATAAAACAAAAAAAATTTGGCTTGACGGGAAATTGGTTGATTGGGAAAAGGCAAAAATTCATCTTTTAACCCATGCCTTGCATTATGGCAGCGGCGTTTTTGAGGGAGTAAGGTGTTATCAGACGGACAAAGGTCCGGCTATTTTTCGTTTAGACGAACATCTTGAGAGACTCTTTAATTCAGCAAAGTATCTGGAGATGAAAGTCCCTTTTAGCCAGAAAGAATTAAAAAAGGCGGTTCTCCAAACTATCAGAGCCAACAAAATCAATGAATGCTATATCAGGCCAATTGCTTTTTATGGCTATGGCAAAATGGGTCTTGATCCTCAAGGAGCGCCAGTTTCAGTCGGTATTGCTCTTTGGCCCTGGGGGAAATATTTAGCCAAAGAAAGCATTGCTGTCAAAATCTCAAAATTTATAAGACTTCATCCTCAATCAGTGCCAGCTGAAGCCAAGGTCTGCGGCTATTACGTGAATTCTATCTTCGCCACTTTGGACGTTAAGAAGCAAGGCTTTGATGAGGCTTTACTACTGGATTATCAAGGATTCATTGCCGAAGGACCAGGCGAAAATATTTTCCTGGTGAAAAACAAAATTCTTTACACTCCTTCACTCTTAAACATTCTCTCGGGAATTACCAGGGACTCAATTATTAAAATTGCCAAAGATTTAAAAATTAAAGTC
>Ga0066644_10000606_pt1 | contig 22224 bp, 12 predicted proteins | sample CryGeyCG2114_020_FD_62735 | JGI IMG/M metagenome (GOLD analysis project Ga0066644, IMG submission 62735) | Groundwater microbial communities from aquifer - Crystal Geyser CG15_big_fil_post_rev_8/21/14_0.20 | ecosystem: Environmental > Aquatic > Deep subsurface > Groundwater | place: USA: Utah...
ACCAGACTTTCCGCTGAATGTGTTACGGCGGATGGGCAGAGCTGGGGCGAAGACGCCTCCTTTGACGCCATCCTGCTTGATGCGCCCTGTTCGGCGACCGGCACGCTTCGCCGCCGCCCGGATGCGGCTTGGATCAAGAATGAGGAGGATATTGCCTCGCTCATTCCAATCCAGGATGGGTTGCTGGACAATGCCGCGCGCCTGCTGAAGCCGGGCGGACGCATGGTGATCTGCACCTGCTCGCTACAGCCTGAAGAGGGCGAAGGTTGGCTGGAGCGCGGGCTGGAGCGCAATCCGGATCTGGAACTGGACGCGGTTCAGCCCGGTGAATTGCCGGAGCTGGAAAGTGCCATTCTTGACACGGGTTCTGTGCGCCTGACGCCCGATATGTGGGCCGGACGCGGTGGAATTGACGGTTTCTTCATTGCACGGTTGCGGAAAGCCGCCAAAGCCTGACGGCTTGCTTGCGCGGGCACGGGCGCACTGTTATGCGAAATGCATGTCTGAATCCGTCCTGATTGCTCCCTCTATCCTGTCTGCCGATTTCGCGCGGCTGGGTGAGGAAGTGCGTGCGATTGACTCAGCCGGGGCAGACTGGATCCATGTCGATGTGATGGACGGGCATTATGTGCCCAACCTGACCCTCGGACCGGGCGTGGTAAAAGCGCTGCGGCCACACTCGGCCAAAACGTTTGATTGCCATCTGATGATTGCGCCGATTGATCCCTTCATCGAGGCATTTGCCGATGCGGGAGCGGATATCATCACAGCCCACCCCGAAGCCGGCCCGCATTTTCATCGCACGGTACAAGCCATCAAGGGCGCAAGGTGTAAAGCCGGAGCGGCACTGAACCCGTCCACAAGCGAGACGGTGATTGATCATGTTCTGGACGAACTGGATGTGGTGCTGGTGATGAGCGTCAATCCGGGATTTGGGGGGCAGAGTTTCATCTCCTCCCAGCTGCGCAAGATCGAGGCGCTGGCAACGAGCATCGAGAAGCGGGGTCTGGATGTGATCATTGAGGTTGATGGCGGCATTAATCCCGAAACCGCTCGGCAATGCATCGATGCCGGAACCCGGGCGCTGGTGGCCGGAACGACCGTCTTCAAAGGCGGCGCAGACAATTATGCGGCAAATATCAAAGCCCTTCGCGGAGACTAGCCGCAATGACCCGTGTGGTCCGAATTTCCGATTACGCCGAAGCGATCAGCCGGAAGGTGAGGCGCGAACTTTTTGATACGTTGAACTCGATCGGCGGGGCGCGGGCGCTGTCGGCAGGAGGTCTGCCTCAAGCCCCCTTTTCTCCCCCGTTAAAAGATATCCGGGGGGCTGATGCCGCCCGGGGAGCTGCGATTCTGGATGGCCGCTTCGGATTTGCCGGTCACGTTCTGGAATGTGATGATCCGTTTTCCCTGCCCGCTCCGTCTGAACGCTTTGCCCTTGCCCTGCATGGTTTTTCGTGGTTGCGGGATTTGCTCGCCTGCAAGGACGGTCAGGCCAAAGCCCGCGCCGGTGAACTGATCGACGCCTGGATAACTGGTTTTGACACATGGAACAGCTTTTCCTGGGCTCCGGAAGTCAGTGCGGTACGGGTCATCAACTGGCTTCTGGCCGGGGCCCTGTTTACGGGCGAGCCCGAGCGGTTGAAGTCACTGATGCGCCAGGCGCGGCATCTAAAACGGGCGGCTCTCCATAGCTATACGGATATCGATCATATTCGCGCCGGAGCCGCCTTGATGCTGGCGGGCGCTACGCTCGAGACTGACAGCCTGCGCCAGGCCGGGCAGAAAATCCTCGAAACCGAATTGCCGAGGCAGATTTTTACCGATGGCGGCCATTGCAGCCGGTCGCCCTCGGCTACTGCCGAAATCCTGACCTTGCTGACACTGATCGATACCGCTGAAGCCCATGCCAATCGTGAAACGCCTGAAATCATAAGCCGCGCCATGGACAGAATGGGGCCCATCGTCCGTTTTTTCCGTCTGGGAGATGGTGGACTGGCGTCATTCCAGGGTGGGGGCGAAGGGGACCGCCGGGCGCTCGACCTGACCCTTTCGAACCGCGATACCGGCTCGAAATCTTTCGGGTTTGCGCCCAATAGCGGCTATCAGCGCATCGAAGCGGGCGGCGCTTTGTTACTTCTCGATTCCGGCAAACCAGTGAAAGGGCCATCCTCGGTCTCCGCCCATGCCGGGACGCTCGCTTTCGAGCTGGCGGCTGGAGGACACCGCATCATCGTAAATTGTGGATGGGCCGAACACCAACCAAATAGCTGGCGCGAAGCGGTGCGGGCAACAGCCGCGCATTCGACGCTGACACTGGAAGAAACATCCTCCGCCCGCCTGATCCCGCCCGGCTGGCGCCGGACACTTCTTGGTCCCCGATTTGAACAACAGCCCGGAATGGTGGTGGCGCGCCGCAATGAAGAAGATATCGGCACATGGATCGAAGCGAGCCAGGACGGCTATCACGCCAGCTTCGGCCTGCATCACCGGCGGCGATTATTCCTGGCAGCCGATGGCGGCGACCTTCGCGGTGAAGATGGTCTGTTCAGGCCCGTCGAGGACGGACCACCCGATGATGTCGACCGGCGATACCGTTTTGCCATCCGCTTCCACCTGCATCCCGGCGTCAAAGCCTCTCTGGCGCGCGACGGGATGAGCGCACTTCTGGTACTGGGGAATGGAGATGGCTGGCGTTTCCGCACCGATGGCGGGCCGATCCGGATTGAGCGGTCTGTCTATCTTGCGGCAGGTGGCAGTCCGAAACGGTCCTCCCAAATCGTTGTCCAGGGTGAAGCCGAACCTTTCGGGGCAGGTGAGCGGCCCCCCAATAGGGTGCGCTGGGCTTTTCAGCGGCTTGGCCGTGTTGGTGGGACATAAGCGTTCACGGCTTTGCCTTGCCGCATCCGCGTGATAATCGACGCCCGATCCAAACAAGAGAAAGTATCCGCCTCACATGAGCCAGCCCGATCTTATTCCTGTCCGCCGCGCCCTGATCTCCCTGTCTGACAAGATGGGGCTTGAAGACCGCGCCCGCCGCCTGATCGCGCTGGGCGTGGAAATCCTGTCGACCGGCGGAACATTGCGCACGCTGAAAAATGCGGGGATTGCGGCGAAGGACGTAACCGAGGTCACCGGCTTTCCGGAGATGATGGACGGGCGGCTGAAAACCCTGCACCCGCTTGTCCATGGCGGGCTTTTGGGCCGGCGCAATCTGGAAAGCGACAGGGCGTCCATGTCGGAATATGGAATTCCCGATATCGACCTCTTATTCGTCAATCTCTACCCGTTTGAAGCCACGGTGGCCGCTGGCGGAGACTTCGACACCTGTATTGAGAACATTGATATCGGCGGCCCGGCCATGGTGCGCGCTGCGGCGAAGAACCATCCTTTTGTCGCCGTCTGTGTCGACAATGAGGATGCGGACGCGGTGCTGGATGCCATGGACGAAAATTCCGGGGCAACGCCGCTTGAACTGCGCAAGGCGCTCGCGGCCAAGGCCTATGCCCGGACAGCGGCCTATGATTCCGCCGTATCGACCTGGTTCGCGAATGCGCTTGGGGACAAGGATCCGGCCTTTCGCACTTTTGGCGGCACGCGTCTGTCCGGGCTGCGCTATGGCGAAAACCCGCATCAGGCGGCGGCTTTCTATGCCAATGGCACGGGCCGCCCCGGCGTTGCAACAGCGCGCATCGTTCAGGGCAAAGCCCTGTCCTACAACAATCTGGCGGATGCCGATGCAGCGTTTGAACTGGCCGCGGAATTTTCCGATGAGCCGGTTTGCGTGATCGTCAAGCATGCCAATCCGTGCGGTGTGGCGCTGGGTAAAACGGTTCGCACTGCTTGGGACCGGGCCTTGATGGCGGATCCGATCTCGGCTTTTGGCGGCATTGTCGCTTTCAATCGCCCGATCGATGCGGAAACCGCCGATGGCCTGACCAAACTGTTTCTGGAAGTCATTATTGCGCCAGGCGCGGATGAGGCGGCTCTGGATATCCTGTCGAAAAAGGCCAATCTCCGGGTCATGCTGACCGGCGGCATGCCCGATCCGCGACAGGAGAGCTGGACTGCCAAAACGGTGGCAGGCGGACTTCTGGTTCAGGAACGCGATAACGGCCTGGCCCGCGCAGAAGACCTGAAGACTGTCACGGCTACTGCGCCGGATGATGCGAAAGTCAGGGATTTACTGTTTGCCTGGACGGTTTGCAAGCATGTCAAATCCAATGCCATAGTCTATGCCAAGGATGGCATGACGACCGGAATCGGCTTGGGGCAGACCAGCCGGGTTGAAGCCGCAAAACTGGCCGCCCGCAAAGCCGTCGAGATCGCGCGGGAAAATGGCTGGGACGAACCGGCAACCATTGGATCTGCCTGTGCCTCGGATGCCTTCTTCCCGTTTGCTGACGGGTTAATGGCGGCTGTCGAAGCCGGAGCAACCAGCGTCATCCAGCCTGGTGGTTCAGTGCGTGATGAAGACGTGATCGCAGCAGCTAACGGGGCGGGAATTGCCATGGTCTTCACCGGCATGCGGCATTTCAGGCACTAGGGTCAGGACCCTAGAGATTTTTTGTTTGACCGCCTTATCGAACCGCGAAACCGGTTCCCCGTCCCGTCTTACCCGTTTTCGCGGGCACAAGCCGCGGGAACAGGCTTTTCGCTGAAACTGCTTCAGGCGATGCGGGCGCGAGACTGCGTTCCTGCCAGATTGAAATCCTGCAGCAAACGCACGACTGACTTTACGGCGCTGGCTTCCTCCCCCATCAAAGGATTATGGTCTGGATTTCGCCTATCGCACTCCTGATTGCACTTGGCGCAGCTGCGCTCGTCTGTTTCCGGCTTTACCGGCGGGGATTGTTGATGCCGGTAACGCGCCGCAAACTGGATGACATGACTAAATCCATCCGGTCTTTCACAGATATTCATATTCCCGGCGGTGAGGCCCCCTTTCCGGTGGTGATCCTTTTACACGGATGCGGCGGCGTAAGGCCGAACATGGCCACCTTTGCGAAGCTGGCGACCGAACTGGGCGTCATGGTGATCGTGCCGGATTCAAATTCTTTTCATGGGATTGGCTATGAAGAAGCTCTGGAAACGGTCTGCACCGGTGCGAAATTACGGGCATCGGAACGCGCCGGTGATCTTCACGCCGTGCTCAATATTGTCCGCCAGCATCCGCAAGCCGATGCGTCGCAAATCGTTATTGCGGGCTGGAGTCATGGCGGCTGGACTGCACTGGAAGCGCTGGCACTGGACCAGGCCGGCAAACCGCCAGCGTCACTGGATCACCTGCCAGCAACCGGTCTTGAGGGCGTCAAGGCCATCTTCGTCCTTTATCCCTATAGCGGTTTTCCGGCACGGTCGCGGCGATTGCCATGGCGGCCAGACATCCCGGTCGAAGGCCTGCTCGTCCGCGGCGACACAATCTGCAATGATGAAGATTCTGTCAAGGTTTTCAATCGGCAGATCAAATGGGGGGCGGACGTCAAATGGCGTTATGTCGAACATGCGACGCACGCCTTTGACGAGCCGGACCATCATCCGACCTCAACCCTTGTTTATGACCCCGAACGCGCGAAAATTGCCCATTCTGCGTTTCAGACCTTCCTAAAACGGCATTTGAGACTGCATCAAGATTCGGCGGACTGAGCCAATTCCCGCAATTGGGTCGATGCGATCGCCAGCTTGGACAAGGTCCAGGCACCGGTCGTTTCCAGCTCTTCCAGCGCGCTGTCATAGCGACCAGCTTCGACATCATTCTGAATACACCAAGCCCCCAGCAATTCGTCCGCCCATTCGCGATTGGGCGCTTCGACGCCGGTTTGCAGTGCGCCGCCGGCCGAGCGGGCGAACCGCATCATGGACGAGGCGATCGCCTGCTGACTGGCATAGAGGTCCTCGATCAGACGGCGGACGGCCAGACGGTCCCAGTGAAGATCGGACGAGACCTCCGATCCCAACCCCCGCAACATGTCAACAGAGAAGCGTGCTCCGGCGGCATGATAGACATAGCCTGCAGATTCCAGAGGCCAGTCTTCCTGTAGCGCCAGATCAACCACATCCGATGATGATGTCAGCGGCCTGAGGACAGCGATATCATGCGCCAGATCCTTGGGGGCGCCGGCCCTCACAAAAGCTTCGGTTCGTTCCTCGACATGTTCACGCTCATAGCCCGAGATGATATCCATGGCCGCTTCACGCAACTTGTCGACACCCGGCCTGTAGGCCGCGATCAGATCGCGAATCGGTGCCGCCTGCCCGGCTTCCTGTGCGCGGGCGCGGCGGGACAGCCAGTAGGTCTGGCGGCGGAGCAAGCGGATGATTTCCCGGTGCAGCGTAATCTGCACTTCGGCAGGAGCCCGATTGTCCAGTTTGTTGATCCGGTCGGTGAGATCGGAGAAACGGAAAACACGGCGTCCCGCCTCAAAGGCGGTGGCAATCAGCTGCGCCTCAGCGCCCGTGGATTCAATCGCCCGGTGAACAAAGGTCGGCCCGCCCAGATTGATCATGTCATTGGCCAGCACTGTAGCGATGATTTCGCGCCGCAGGCGATGCCCGGACATTTGCTCGCCATAGGTGTCGAGGTCGTTCGGGAAATAGCCTTTCAGCATGCTTTCAAAATGCGGGTCATCCGGGACGTTGGACGCTACCAGCTTGTCGAAAGTGGTGATTTTTGCATAGGAGACCAGCACGGCCAGCTCCGGGCGGGTCAGTGCCAGCCTGTTTTCTTTCAGGGTGCGCATGCCGTCGCCCGAGGGCAGGCCCTCCACCATGCGGTTTAGACGTCCGGTTTTTTCCAGCTGGGCCATGAAGCGCTCGTGCGCGTCGACATCGGCAGGCGCATCATGTTCGGCGAGGGTCAGTGCCAGGGTCTGGTCGTAATTATGCTTCAGTACATGTTCGGCGACCTCATCGGTCATGCCGCCCAACAGCTTGTCGCGTTGCTCGCGAGTCATTTCACCCGACCGCAGAAGCGGACTGAGCAGGATTTTGATATTGACCTCATGGTCTGACGTATCCACGCCGGCGGAATTGTCGACAAAGTCGGCATTCACGCGCCCGCCTGCGCGGTCGAACTCGATACGGGCGGCCTGGGTGAATCCGAGATTGGCCCCTTCGCCAATAACTTTCGCGCCTACATCCGCAGCGTTTATGCGGATGGAATCATTGGCCTTGTCGCTTACTTCCCAATGCTGTTGGCTGGACGCCTTCACATAGGTGCCAATGCCGCCAAACCACAAAAGTTCGACCTGCGCCTTGAGGATGGCGGTCATCAATTCAGGCGGGGACAGGCTTTCAGTCTCTATTCCCAGCGCCTTGCGGGCCTCTTTGGACAGTTTGATGGCTTTTTCGGAGCGGGAGTAAATCCCCCCGCCCTTTGAAATCAGCTTCTTGTTATAGTCCTGCCAGCTGGATCGCGGCATGTCGAAGAGCCGTTTGCGTTCTTTCCAATTGGCATCGCAATCGGCCGGGTCCGGGTCGATGAAGATGTCGCGGTGATCGAAGGCTGCGATCAGCTGGATCTTGCGCGACAGCAACATGCCATTGCCAAACACATCGCCGGACATGTCGCCGACGCCGGCAACCGTGAAGGTCTCGTTCTGAATATCCTTGCCAAGCTCGCGGAAATGACGCTTGACCGATTCCCAGGCCCCACGGGCAGTGATGCCCATCTTCTTGTGATCATACCCTGCCGAGCCGCCGGAAGCGAAAGCATCGCCGAGCCAGAAATCGTATTCCTCCATCGCAACGCCATTGGCGATGTCCGAGAAGGTTGCCGTGCCCTTGTCCGCAGCCACCACCAGATAGGGATCTTCGCTGTCCCAGATTACGACTTTACCCGGATGCACGACGGCATCGTCATGAATGTTGTCGGTGATATCGAGCAGGCCGCGAATGAAGGTGCGATAGGCGCTCTGGCCCTCTGCGAGCCATTCATCGCGAGAGCCGGACCGAGGCAATTGTTTGGGATAAAAGCCGCCTTTTGACCCGACCGGGACAATGACGGCGTTTTTGACCTGCTGCGCCTTGACCAATCCCAGCACTTCAGTCCGGAAGTCATCACGGCGATCCGACCAGCGCAATCCACCCCGGGCCACCGGACCAAAGCGGATGTGGACGCCTTCCACCTTCGGCGACCAGACAAATATCTCACGATAGGGCTTGGGCAGCGGGAGTTCTTCCAACTCCTGACTGGCGATCTTGAAGGAGATGTGCGCCTTGGGCAGCCCGTCTTCACCGGTCTGGAAATAATTGGTGCGCAGCGTCGCCTCGAGCAGGCGGAGGAGGCGGCGCAGCACGCGGTCATGGTCGATTGAGGCGACCTTTTCCAGCTGTGCACGAATATCCAAGCCAAGCGCGGCCGATTTTTCCTTGCGTGTCTCCAGATCAAAATCAATGTCCGGATTGAAACGCGTGTCGAAGAGCGTCAGTAATTGGAGGGCAATGGCAGGATTTTCTGCCAGCGCTTCTTCCTGGATGGTTTGCGACGGGTCCAGACCCGTTTGCTGGCGATACCGGGCGAGCGCCCGCAATACAGCCGCTTCGCGCCAACTGACGCCCAGCTTGAGGATCAGCTGATTGAATCCGTCATTTTCGGCGCGGTTTGCCATGACCGCAAGCAAGGCCTCTTCGAAAGCCCCGCTGAATTCGTCCGTATCTTTATCTGCGAGCACCTCCGATCGCATTTCAAAATCATGGATGTGGACAATGGCCTCGCGCGCCTCATCCATTGCGCGGTGGACTTCATAGCCGGATTCCTGGATCACATTGAGACCCATATTCTCCAGAATCGGCATCACTTCTGACAAATGGGTTGGTTCATTCCGGCGATAGATTTTCAAGCGCAGAACGGATGTGTCTTCGCCCCGGTCGCGGTAAAGGCGGGCGCCTATATGTGTATCGTGACCCAGTGATTCGATGCGCAAGAGATCGGCAAGGCCTTCGGCCGGCGCAAACTGTTCCTGATACCCCGCAGAGAAAGCCCGGTCATAGGCCGGCAGGCGATGGCGCAGATTATCCGGCAATATGCCCCGCCCTTCGGTTACCAGCTCGTCTTCCCAGGTCCGCGCCAGCGTAACAATCTGACGCTCCAGTTCTTGCAGATCAGGTTCCGGATGTTTGTTCGGATCAAGACCGATGATGTAATGGACGCGTGCCAGAGGGCCATCACCAAAATGCGGGTAATAGGCCGACATGCGGCCATCAAAAGCGGCGCGGATCAATTCGCCTGCCTGTTCGCGGACACGCGAATTATAGCGTTCCCTCGGAACAAACAGCAGGCAGGAGACAAAACGGTCAAAGCGGTCGCGGCGGACCAGCAATTTGGTACGCGGGCGGTCCTGAAGGTGGAGGATGCCAAGACCGATCTGCAGAAGATCGTCTTCCTCGGTCTGGAACAGCTCGTCGCGCGGATAATTCTCGACAATGTTCCGGAGTTTCTTTTCCGAATGCGTGCCCGGAATCTTGCCGGCCCGCTCCAATACCCGCCGGACCTTGCGCCGGACCAGAGGCACATCGCGTGCCATGCGGTCATAGGCTTCTGCCGTGAAGAGGCCGACAAACCGGGCCTCACCGACCACGGCACCATCCTCGCGGTACCGCTTGACGCCGATATAATCCATATAGACGCGGCGATGAACGCGCGACTTGATATTGGCCTTTGCGACAATGATCGGTGAGGGCTCGTTCAGAAAGGATTCAATGGCAGGCGTCAAAAGCGCAGGCTCATTGCCCTTGCGAAGCACCTGCCGCTCGGGGTCACGCAGAATGCCGAAGCCTGAACCGGGCTGGACCGTAGGTTCGCGGCTGCTCATTTTACCTTTGGCGTCAACCTCGAACTGATAAGTGCGGCTTCCCAGGAAGGCGAAGTGATCATCCCGCAGCCAGCGCAAAAATTCGAGGGTTTCAGATTTTTCCTCCAAGCTGGCGGGCGTGTTTGCGTCCTCTAGATGGGCGATGGCCATGTTCATGGCGGCCCGCATGTCCTTGAAATCATCGGTGGCCAGCCGGACATCTTCCATCGCGGCGCGAACGGCTTCCGCGAGCGCTTCGCGCGTGCGGTCATCCAGCGGCTCGACATGAACCTGGATCAGGCTTTCGGGAAGGGTGTCACCATCAGCGCAGATCTCGCCCTTATCATTCCGGCTGACCGGTACGATAGGGTGGAACATGGCCAATACGTCGAGGCCCTGAGCACCGATCTCGCCCATGACCGAGTCGACCAGAAATGGCCGGTCCGGTCCGGCGACCTCGACGATATCGCGTTTGATCGAGCTGGTGCCATCCGTATCCGACGACCGGGTACGGACATGGATTTTTCCTTCACCCCGGCCTTTTGCCCAATCCCAGAATTCAGCTGCCTGCTCCGCCAGTTGCGAGGCCTTGATGCCCTCCAAGTCTTCGGCGAGTGCGTCGCCCAGAACCTGATCCAGAAAGGCTTGGGCTGCGGTATCGGGGTCTTCTCCGAATCGCTTTTGCCAGACTTTTCGGGCGGCCTTGTTGAATGAAGCAGAGGTGTAAGCTTGGGCGGTGGCGACAACTGCGGTCATGAGTGGCTCTTCTTGCGCACAAATTAACTGACCAGATCGCCTGAATGTGCAGCCGACAGGACGACCAGCGTTTCGTCCTTACTCCTGCAATGAGAAGGGTTAATCAAGGCGTAATGCCGTAAAAAACCGCATGATGTGTGAAGAAATGGTCGGCACCGCCGGACGGGGACAGGGGAGTGTCCGGCGGTGCCTGCAGGCCTCCAAGGCAGGCTGGGGGGACGCACAAGTGAGGCCTGTTTCAATCAGAGCCGTTCCCGACTCCTTTTAAGCCATATAGAGAGCGGCGCTTCCATTTGCAGCCCACACGGCGATGACCGCTGTGAATGTCAGTGCTGCCAACACAATTGATGCCAACCGTTGCATGATGTTTCTTCCTCGCTTCGTCTGGCACTGATATGGGACCGGACAGGATATTTTTCACCCCACACTGTTTCACAAGGGCGTGAAAAACTGTGTTTCCGGCAAAGAAAAACGCCATCCTGACCGGATGGCGTTTCAATATGGCATTGAATTTGCTTCAGATTCAGGCTGCGAGCACACGGGCAAAGACTTCAACTGCCTCGTCAGAATCCTTCTCGCCGCGCGCAGCGAAAACCTTTCCATTCATGGAAATGGCAACGCCGGCATCGGACACATCCGGAGAATTTGCGGCGCGCGCGAACATCGGCACATCGCCGGACATCGCGATGATGGGCTTGCCGTCGCTCAGGAATTTCTCGATCGCAGCTTCGGTGGACTCACTTATACCGTGAGAATTTCCCGGCAGGATGAGCGCACAATAGCCGTCAAAATCCATATCGCCGATGGTTGATGCCGGCACAAAATTGACGTCCTGCCCGGCTTCAGTCCGCCCCGTCAGCATTCCGGTGATATTGGAGACGACGGATATGGCAAAGCCATTCTGCTCAAGCGGGCGGGTGGCCCGGACAAAATCGTCAGCATTGAAATTCTGGGCGGTTATAGCGGCGACACGGCCGATGATCGGTTGGCGTTTGCGGGCAAAGCGGTTCATTAAACTCCTTCTACGCCCGTCACCGTGGTGCGGACGATTTTGATTGCTGATACGTTTGAATACTCTTGAAATAGTGATTGAACGCCAAAAATCAACCTCAGGCGTGATTATAATCCGATAATTTCTCAGTATTGCTTCAGGTTTGATTTTAGAAATGCGGTTGATTTATCATCGTTTCAATCTTATCCAAGCGCATCGTTCCAATCCATCAAACTTCACTAATCAAATACTGTATAAATACAGTTAGAACAGGAGTCGTGTTTTATGTGCGGAATCGCCGGTGATTTGCGGTTTAATGGAAGTAACGCCAATCCTGATGCCTTGCAGACCATGGCCGAAATCATGGCTCCGAGGGGGCCGGACGGCTCGGGCATGGTCGTCCGGGGCGCGGCGGGCCTTGCGCACAGACGGCTGAAAATCATCGACCTGTCTGATGCCGGACAGCAGCCCATGGAAGATGCCGCGCTGGGCCTGACCCTCGCCTTCAATGGTTGTATCTATAACCACAAGGAATTGCGTGCCGAGCTGGAAGGCAAGGGATACGCTTTCTTCTCGACATCTGACACCGAGGTTATTCTCAAGGCCTATCATGCCTGGGGACCGGATTGTGTTCAACGTTTCAACGGTATGTTTGCCTTCGCCATTTGCGAACGCGATAGTGGCCGGACCGTGCTGGCGCGGGACCGGATGGGTATCAAGCCGCTTTATCTTGCCGAAACAGGGGGCGGGCTCCGCTTTGCCTCGTCCCTGCCAGCGCTCTTGGCCGCAGGCGGTATCGACCGGACGATCGATCCGGTTGCCCTGCATCATTATTTCAGTTTCCACTCGGTGGTTCCGGCTCCGCACACCTTGTTCAAAGGGATAGGCAAGCTGCCGCCAGCAACCGTTCTTGTGATTTCAAAAGACGGGACACGAAAGCAGGAAGCCTACTGGCAGCCGGATTATAACCTCCGCGCCGATGAACACTCCCTTTCGGCGGACGATTGGCGGGAGCGGGTCGAGGCCGAATTGAAAGCCGCCGTCCGCAGGCGTCTGGTGGCTGATGTCTCCGTCGGCGTGCTCCTGTCCGGCGGTCTGGATTCCTCCCTGATTGTCGGGCTGCTGGCAGAGGCTGGCGCAACCGGGCTCAATACTTTCTCTATCGGCTTTGAAACCGTGGGAGAGGAGAAGGGGGATGAGTTCGAGTATTCGGACATTGTTGCAAAGCATTTCGGGACCCTCCATCACCAGATCCCGGTCGAGACCTCGCGGGCGCTCCCAGCGCTTGGCCGCGCCATCGGGGCGATGTCCGAACCGATGACCTCGCATGATTGTGTCGGCTTCTATCTGTTGTCAGAAGAGGTCTCCAAACATGTAAAAGTGGTACAGTCCGGTCAGGGCGCGGATGAAATCTTCGCGGGCTATCACTGGTACCCCCCGATGGAGGGGGCGAATGATCCGCTCGCCACCTACAAGGCCGCCTTCTTTGATCGGGACCAGGCGGAAATGGCGCGGCTGATCCCCGCAGGCATACTTGCCGATGATCCATCGACAGAGTTTGTGAAGCGGCATTTTGCCCAAAGCGGCGCGACAGAGCCGGTGGACAAGGCGCTGCGGATCGATTCCCACATCATGCTGGTTGATGATCCGGTCAAGCGGGTCGACAATATGACGATGGCACATGGTCTTGAAGCCCGCGTTCCTTTCCTTGATCACGAACTGGTCGAGATCGCGGCGCGCTGTCCGGCGGATCTGAAACTGGCGGAAGGCGGCAAAGGCATTCTGAAATCCATTGCCCGCGATCATATTCCACATGCCGTCATCGACCGGCCGAAAGGCTATTTCCCGATGCCGGCACTGAAATATCTGCGTGGCCCGTATCTGGAAATGGTCCGTGCCGCTGTGCAGTCCAGGGCCTTCAGGGACCGTGACCTCGTCAATCCGGATTATGTGGAGGAATTGCTGAAAGCTCCCGAAGACCACATCACCCCGCTTCGCGGTTCGAAGCTGTGGCAAATCGGCGTCCTCGCCCTCTGGCTCGAACAACATGACCAAGCGGCCTGACATGTCAGCAGGTGACAAATCCCGCAAGGACCGTCCCGCCAAGGCGCGCCAGCACAGGCTGGAGCGCTTGCGCAAGCAATCGGGCCTGACGCCTCCTCCATCTGCCATACCGGATGCTGCGGAAAAAGGGGAAGGCGTCGCCGTGGAGTGCGGCTGGGGCCGGCTGGTGTTTTGTCAAACCTTTCCTGACAACGAGTCCATCGCCGAGGCCTTGAAGGATGAAGGTGAGGACAGGAGGGATATTGCCGTTTATGTGCGCGATCCGCACGTTCTCCTCGCCATCGCGCCAACCGAATTATTCCTGGATCCCTCTCACACCTACCGGTTGGACCTCAGCGCGTTCAAGGGCGCGAAACACCGGCCAGAAGGCTTCACCATCCGGCGGCTGTCCTCGGCGGCCGACGCGAAAGCAGTCAATCGCATCTATCGCGCCAATCATATGGTGACGGCCGATCCTGACTATGTCTGGAAACGGCGCGATTCCCGTATTATCACGATCTTCGTCGCCGAAGACAATGAGAGCGGCGACATTGTCGGCACCATTACCGGTGTCGATCATGGCCGGGCCTTTAACGATCCCGAAAAGGGCAGTTCGCTCTGGTGTCTGGCAGCGGATCCGAAAGCCCGCTTTCCAAAGATCGGCGAAGCGCTGACTCAGCATCTGGCCGGTCATTTTCAAGCCCGGGGCTGCGCTTTCATGGACCTGTCCGTCCTGCACGATAATGAAGCGGCCATCGGCCTTTATGAGCGGCTGGGTTTCGTCCGCGTGCCCTTCTTTGCCGTAAAGCGCAAGAATCCGATCAATGAGACGCTTTTTACCGGTCCGCCCAAGGAAGACGGGCTGAACATCTATGCCCGTATCATCACGGAGGAGGCGCGGCGCCGGGGCATTGCCACCGAAGTCCTGGATGCCGAGGGCGGCTTTTTCCGCCTGACACATGGCGGACGATCAATCGTCTGCCGGGAATCCCTGTCTGAGCTGACCAGCGCTGTGGCCATGAGCCGGTGCGATGACAAGGCGGTCAGCCGCCGCTTGATGGAAAAGGCCGGTATACCCGTTGCCGAGGCCGTAAATGCAAATGACGATGAGGCTGTGGCCCGATTGCTGGAGCGTGCGGAAAAGGTTGTCGTCAAACCAGTGCGCGGCGAACAGGGCCGCGGCGTCACGGTCGGTATCAGCGACAGAAAAACGCTTGCCCGGGCGATCAGCGCAGCGCGGAAACAATGCCCGGAGGTTCTGGTCGAGACCTGCATGTCCGGGGACGACCTGCGCGTGATCGTCATAGGCGGCAAGGTTGTCGCCGCTGCCTTGCGCAAACGGCCATCCATTGTGGGGCATGGCACGTCTTCTGTCCGCAAGCTGATCATGGGATTGTCGCGCCGGAGGCATGCTGCAACAGGTGGTGAATCGTGTATTCCGCTGGATCGTGAGACCAAACGCTGCGTCAACGATGAGGGCTATTTTTTTGACGATGTGCTACCGGCTGGCAAAACCATAGACGTGCGTAAAACGGCAAATCTGCACACTGGCGGAACCTTGCATGATGTGACAGCCCGTCTTCACCCCGCCATCGCCGCGGCCTCTGTACAAGCAGCGGCTGCGCTTGATATTCCTGTGGGCGGGCTGGATTTCATGGTTGAATCGCCGGCTTCGGAACGGTTTATCTTCATTGAGGCCAATGAGCGTCCCGGCTTGGCCAATCATGAGCCGCAGCCGACGGTCGAGCGGTTTATCGATCTGCTGTTTCCCCAGACTGCACGAAAGGACGACACGGAATGACCCGCCTGCCCGAAATCGATCCGGACTATTTCAAATCGACACTCGAGGCACTCCTCCTCATTCCCAGCCCGTCCGGTTATACGGACGAAATCGCGCGCTGGACGATGAAAGAAATCCAGAACATGGGGATTGAGACCGAGTTGACCCGGCGCGGGGCGATCCGCGCCAGAATTCCCGGTACTGCCGCCCAGCCCGTGCGGGGCGTGATTGCCCATCTCGACACGCTGGGGGCCATTGTGCGTCAGCTGAAAGACAATGGACGGCTGGCCATTGCGCCTATCGGGCATTGGTCATCGCGATTTGCCGAAGGCGCACGCGGAACGCTGTTTTCGGAAAAGGGCACATTCCGCGGAACGATTTTACCGCTCAAGGCCTCCGGCCATGTTTTTGCCGATGAAGTTGATACGCAGCCTGTGAGCTGGAAACAGGTCGAGTTTCGTGTCGACATGCCGTTTTACAGCAAGGACAATGTTGAGCGCGCACATCTGGCGGTGGGTGATATCATTGCCATCGATCCACAGCCGGAATTTTTCGATAATGGCTATATTGTCTCCCGGCATCTGGACGACAAGGCGGGAGTCGCTGCGCTTTTAACAGCGATGAAGGCGTTGAAGGAATCCGGACAAACGCCGGCCGTTGATACGCTGTTCCTGTTCTCTATTACCGAAGAAATCGGATCCGGTGCCTCTTCGATCCTGACCCATGATATCGCCTCAATGGTCGCCATCGATAATGGTGCTGTCGCTGAGGGACAGGGATCAAAGGAAACCGGTGTCACCATTGCCATGGGTGATATGACCGGGCCGTTCGATTTTCATCTGACACGCAAGCTGATTGATCTCTGCCGTAAGCACGATATCCGCCATCAACGCGACCATTTCGAACATTACAGATCGGACAATGCCTCCGCCGTGGAAGGCGGCGCTGACGTGCGCACCGCACTGATCACTTTCGGAATAGACGCCAGCCATGGCTATGAACGCACCCATATGGATGCGCCCTGTTCTGTCGCCCGGCTTGTCGTCGCCTACGTTCTCAGCCCGGTGATTATCTCGCGGGATGCCAAGGCACTGAGTGGGCTGAAAGGCTTCACCGAACAGCCACACGAAGCGGCCAAGGGCTCTACAGGCCGCCGCACGAATTAATGCTCATTCTCTCGACGGATTGGTAACTCTTGATCGTTTAAGGATTCGGGGACGGCGCTTTTGTTAACCAGGAGCGAGCGAGGACAGGCGTTCATGAATCCGTATATCAAAGCCGGAATTGCGGCGAGTTTCCTCTGTTTTTCCAGCAGTTTTGCCCAAGATGCAGGCGGGCCGGTCGTGGCCGCCGTGCTGCCGTCCAGCCGCGCAGTCCAGGTCGGTGATACCGCCACTGCATTTGCCACCATCATCAATGCCGGACAGGCTGAAGCGGTGAATTGCCGCGTGGCATTGTCACCGGGTGGCGAGGCAGCGGGCAGTTTTTCCTTTCAGACAACCGATGCCGCCAATGCGATCACCGGCAGTCCGGATACACCGGTGAACATTGCCGGTGGGGCGGCGCAGAGCTTTGTGTTCGCCTTCACGCCCAGCGCGCCCTATTCTGGCGGTGACCTGCCGCTGGTGTTTGATTGCGACAATACAGACCCGGCCCCGGTCAAAGCCGGTGTGAATTCCTTCTGGCTGTCAGCCTCAACGACAGCCGGGGCAGATATCGTCGCCATTTCAGATACCGGTGCGGCAGTCGGTCTCAATTCACTGCCGGGAGTTGTTGAAACGATTGACCGCCAGAAAAATGGCGCGTTTGTCGTCGCCATCAGCAATGTTGGCGCTGCCGCCAATTTGACCGTGCGGCCGGCCGTGAGCCCGGACGGGCTGACAGTGACGCCGCGTATCTGTCAGACGAATACAGCAACAGGCACCTGTCTTTCTCCGGCCACAGACAGTGTGGATTTCTCCATTGGCGCCAATCAAACGGCCAGTTTTGCCCTCTTTGTGGTGGATGGACTGCCCGTCTCATTTGAACCGGGAGACAACCGGATCTCGGTGAGGTTCGAAGAGGGCGGGGCGCTGCGCGGATCAACCTCTGTGGCGGTGCGGACGCTGATGAGCGCACCGGTTTTGCCAGAAATACCTTATACTTACTCCGATTCCGATATGGACCTGCCCGATTATTATCAGAACGGGCCGGTGGCCGGGGCAGACAATACACCGATAGACAATCACATCACCAATCCCGGCGCGGTGCTGGGCCGTGTGCTGTTTTATGACCGCCGTCTGTCCGCGAACAACACAACTTCCTGCGCGACCTGCCACACGCAAGCGACCGGGTTTTCCGACCCGCTGGAGCGTTCCGAAGGCTTTGCCGGTGGGCTGACCGCGCGGCATTCTCCTGGCCTGTCCAATGCGCGCTACTACGCAAACGGGCATTTTTTCTGGGACGAGCGGTCGGCGACGCTGGAAGATCAGACACTGGCGCCAATCCAGAGCGAAGTCGAGATGGGACTGACGCTGGAAGAAGCCGTGTCACGCATTGACGCCGAGGATTTCTATGATGCCCTGTTTTCCGCCGCCTTCGGTGATACAGAGGTCACAGCGGACCGGATGGCCCGGGCGATGGCTCAATTTGTGCGGTCTTTAACCACGTATCATTCCCGGTTTGACGCGGCACTGGCTGCAGGACCGGTTGGATCAGCGGCCTTCGAGGCGAGTTTCACGCCACAGGAATATCTGGGCCTGCAACTTTTCATGCCGGTGACCGGGTCTCCCATCAACAGTCTGGGATGCGCGGCCTGTCATGGCACTTTGGCGCATATCAGTGATGATGTTCACAATATCGGGCTGGATGATCCTGCGGACCCTGAAGCGGACGCGGGTAACGGACTGGGGGAATTCAAGGCCCCCTCCCTTCGCAATGCCGGTGTCCGTACCCATTTCATGCATGATGGCCGGTTTACAACGCTCGCCGAAGTGATCGAACACTATAATTCAGGCGTCATTGCCAGCCCGGGACTCGATCCACGGCTTCGAAACGGGCGCGGGCAGGCCCAGCGGCTGAACCTGACGGCAGAGGACGCGCAGGCCCTCGAGGCCTTTCTTCACACCCTGACGGACAATGACTTCCTGACCGATCCGCGATTTGCCGATCCGTTTGTTGATTAGGGGATAAAGCGAAAGCGGCAGACCGTCGCTTGCCCAGCATTCGCCCGGCCTTGAGCTGGACACTTCCCCCGCAACGCAATGGTGTTCGTTTTATCGTGAGTGAGCCGGCCCAATGTCGGGCTGATCACCTTCCATCACACTGACAAAGAGTTCCAGTTGTCTTGAAATTTCGGCTTGGACCTGTGGCGGGATGGTGGCCGCATCACGTGCCTGTTGGCGCACATGGTCCGGACACACCACAGCTCCAGCAGCAAGCAGGGCTGTCAGGCCCGCACCTATCAATATCTTCATCTTGCCCCCTCCCCAGACGGCATATTTATTACAGGATTTTCATATTAATGTGTCAATCCCCCTTCGGGTGGTAAGTCTGACTGTCTCCGTCTAGACTTGAACCAAACACTGGAGGCCGACGGTATGACCCATCCCGCCCTGTCCTATCGCCCGCAATTCGATGACCGGGACGCGTGTCTCAATCGCTTCCTTGGCGTCCGTGCAGATACGTTGCGGCTCATTGGCGGCCTGTCGGCGGAAGACATGCAGATTCAGACCATGCCGGATGTCAGCCCGGCAAAATGGCATCTGGCCCATGTCACCTGGTTTTTTGAAACCTTCCTCGCAAAGCCGTATTTGAAGGGCTACAGTGAATTCGATCCCGGCTTCAATTATCTCTACAATTCCTATTATGAGCAGGTCGGCCAGCAATGGCCGCGCGCCAAACGCGGGCTGCTGTCCCGGCCCTCAACGGATACAATCATGGCTTATCGCGCCCATGTGGAGCGCGCGATTTCTGAACTCATCCAGACAGCTCCTGACACTGCCTGGACCCGCATTGCTCCTCTGATCGAGCTCGGCCAGCAACATGAGCGGCAACATCAGGAATTATTGCTGACGGATATCAAGCATGTCCTGTCACAGGCGCCAGAGCCTTATGCGCCGTTTGAAACCCGGCTCGCGGAAGCCCCCGAAGCACCGGCTGCCGCCAATTATATTGAAATCGAGGGCGGGCTCGTCGAGATCGGGGCCAGTCATGCCGATTTTATCTTTGACAATGAATTGCCCCGTCACAAGCGCTGGCAGGAAGACTTCGAAATTGCGGCGCGGCCGGTCTCAAATGCCGAGTTTTGTGAATTTGTCGAGTCGGGAGGGTATGAGGATGCCCGTCTCTGGCTCTCGGATGGCTGGGAATGGAAGCAGCTAAACAACATACAGCATCCGCTATACTGGCGGCATGACGACGGCATGTGGAAAGAATATACGCTGCATGGAATGTCCATATTCCAGCCGGGCTTCCCGGTCTGTCATGTCAGTGCCTACGAGGCGGCGGCCTTCGCCGAATGGAAGGGCGAGCGCCTGCCGACTGAAACCGAGCTGGAAATGCTGGCCAGGCGGTATCCTGCCGAGGGCGTTCTGCTCGGTGATGACAATCGGTATCATCCCGGGAGCCTTACCGGGGCAGGGGAAGCCGAGGCCGTATTCGGCGGTGTGTGGGAGTGGTCATCGAGTGCTTACGAACCCTATCCCGGCTATCATCCGCCGGATGGCGCTGTTGGTGAATATAATGGCAAATTCATGTCCGGACAGCAGGTCTTGCGCGGCGGGTCCTGCGCCACCGAGCGCAACCATATCCGCGCAACCTACCGGAATTTCTTTCCTGCAGAATCACGCTGGCAATTCTCCGGAATCAGGCTGGCCAAGCGCACCCGGCCGGCCAGCTCGCTGCGATCCGCCTAGAGTTTTTACTGATTTCAGGATCAGTAAAAAGCCTCCCCCTCCTTGTTTTGCTGCCCTTTTGAGCCGAGGGAACAGGCTTTTCGCTGAAAACTCCCTAAAAATCGGCCGAAAGGCCAAAGATGACGGCTTGTGGTGCGCCCGGACGCAGGCCAGCCGGCCGGCGTGCCACGGCATAGACTTCGTCGGTGAGATTGCGGACCGAAACACGCGCCCGTAAGCCTTCGCGGAAGGCCCACCAGGCGGAAGCATCAGCGACAAAATGCGATTCGACCAGTTGATTGGCAGGAATGCTGCCCTGCCCCGCTGCGGTACGAACATCATCTACCCAGGTCAGGGCGAGTTGCCCCCCGAATTGATCGGTATTGATGCCGATTGCGCCATAGATCTGGTTTTCCGGGATATAAGGCAGTTCATCGCCTTCATTCACTGTTGACCATGGACCATAGGCCGAATTGAACGCGGTCTGGAATTCTGTTGCTGTGTGAGTGAAGGCAAGGCGGGCGGGGAGCGAAACCCCGAGATCCAGCGCTTCGCCGAAATCCGCCTCGGCGGCAAATTCCAGCCCCATGACATCGACTTCACCGCCATCAAACTGTGCGCCGATCGTGCAGCCGCCGCCCGTGGAATTAGTGCAGGAGCCGAGAAGATTATCATAGGCATTGTAGAAACCGACTGCTTCGGCAGACCACCAGCCATTGCCATAACGTGCCCCAAATTCGGTATTGACCGCATCTTCCGGTTCGCGTGAAGCCGACCCCGGAGCGGGCGGTGCAAAGCCGCGGTGGATGCCGCCAAAGAAGGACCAGTTTTCATCGAGATCAAAGCGCACACCGATGCCAGGAATGACAGCATCGACCGTATTTTCGGTCACTGCGGGCTGATTCAGGCGCGCTGTATCGCCGCCGCCCCAGTTTTCACGCTTCAGCTCGATGTGCTCGAAACGGAGGCCGGGAACAATGGTCCAGCGGCCGGTGGTGATTTCATCCTGGATGAAAAAGGCAAACGCCATTGCCGAATCAATACGGTTGGAATCGGTGCCCGGCACCCCGCGTGTGGTTACAACCAGACTCCCATTGTCCATGCGGAACCGGTCCACCCACTGAAACCGGTCCATCTGATCGTAATGGATCCGGATACCGGCATGCCAGTCATGGACCATACCATTCCAGTCTTGAATTCCTGACAATTCTGTCTGGAAGCCTTGCGCATAATAGACGCGGTTATTGTGTTTGATGTTCAACGCGTCATCTGCTGACACCAGCCCTGTTGCGCCCTGTAGAATGGCATAGGAAGCGGCGTTGCCCGCCGGATCGTCGAGAATGCTGGAAATGCTGGCCGCACCCATTGGGCCTGCCCCGTCAGGATCCACGCGGTCAAGCTTGAACCAGTCGCGGGCGAAATCGGTGCGGTAGAGGACGGATCCCAACGTCAGACTGGTCCCGAAGGAAGCGGTATGATTGACCGACCAGAGCAAATGTTCGGCATCCATCTGGTCCAGCGCACTGGCGGCATAGCGCCGGAAAGGGTCGGCGGCAAAGTCGGCTTCTGTCAGGCCGAGATAGGTCTCGTTTGACAATTCATCGGAATACTGCGCGCGCAGTTCAAAACTGTGACCGACAACGCCGGCGCGGGTATCAAGGCGGATCCGGGCAACATAATCCTCGATATCGAAACCGGAATCCCTTCCGGATGGTCCATCAATGTCTTTGAAGCCTGAAGCGGAACTCTGGTAGGTTTCGACCAGGCCGCCAAGGCGGGTGGTTGCGCTGATCTCCCGCATCCCCCCGGCCCAGGCATGGAGGCGGCGCTGGTCTTCATCACCGATCCAGAAATCGATCTGTCCGGCAAGCTCTTCTTCCGGAACAGGCGTGGAGAGAAGGTTGATGGAGCCGCCTTGCGTGCGCGGACCATAGCGGACGCCCGCCGCACCCTTGATGATCTCTATGCCCGCCATGCGTCCGGAAT
>Ga0066644_10000615_pt1 | contig 22092 bp, 21 predicted proteins | sample CryGeyCG2114_020_FD_62735 | JGI IMG/M metagenome (GOLD analysis project Ga0066644, IMG submission 62735) | Groundwater microbial communities from aquifer - Crystal Geyser CG15_big_fil_post_rev_8/21/14_0.20 | ecosystem: Environmental > Aquatic > Deep subsurface > Groundwater | place: USA: Utah...
CTGCTCGTCATGGATAATTACAAGACGGAACGTCCGGTGGCAACCCGGACTTTCCCTCCTCATGCAAGCCGGTCGCCTGGTGGGGTCGACCGGCTTGCTCTTTTTTTGGGCGCCACTCCCGGCCCGCGACCCGAAGAACGGCCGTATCGCCCGCCCGGCAGAATGCGGACGTGCCGCGCCGCCTCGAGACGTGCCAGTGCCGACCAGAATACCAACGGCAAGATACGTGCCCTGTCCATGATAACTTCGGGCGTGAGCTTTTCGGTCGACAACACCTTCAGAATGCGCTCCTCCCCGTCTGTCAGCCCGCCCGGCAGAGGCGCCGGGCCATTCCGGGAACCGTGCCCGCGACGTTCCACGCTCTGTCCTCGATCCTCCATGCGCCCACCGTCCGTCCTCCGGGCCCGCTCCACCCGCGGCAAATACCCGAGGAGCCTGAGGCGGTCCACCAGATCCATGGGCGATACGACGGGGCTCGCCCCATCGGCCAGGAGCCGATTCGATCCGCGGGCCATGGGCATTTCAATGCTGCCGGGTACCACAAAAATGTCCCGTTCCTGCTCCCTCGCCCTGGCCGCGGTGGCGAGTGCACCTCCACTGTCGTAGGCCTCCACTACAATTGTCGCGCGGCAGAGTCCGCTGATGATCCTGTTCCTCCTCGGGAAATGCCACGGAGCGGGCTTCGCCCCCGGCAGGAATTCCGACACGAGCGCTCCCTGCTCGGCAATCTGCCGCTGCAACGTCCGGTGGCCGCCCGGATAGACCCGCCCCGGACCACATCCCATCACGGCCACCGTGCTGCCATGCTCCTCGAGCGCTCCCCGGTGGGCGGCGGCGTCAATTCCATAGGCGAGCCCGCTGACCACGCACGCTCCCGCCGCGACCAGGGCGCCGGACAGCATGGATGCTGTCCGGCGCCCGTAATCCGAACACTTGCGCGTACCCACAATGGCCGTGCAGAACTGGTGCAGCATGGCCACGTTGCCCCGGACCCAGATCATGGGTGGATCGTCTATGGCCGCAAGCAAACCGGGATATGCTTCGTCGGCCGGCCAGTAGAGGTCCCAGCCGTCGGGCCAGTTCACCTCGACGGGATTGTGCGCGGCGGCGTCAAGCGCCGACACATGCGCGTCGGACAGCCCGAGGGCGCGCCAGGCATCCACCCCCACCCTGAGGGCCTCCTCCGCAGACGGGACAGCCCCCGCCAGTACCTTGATGGCAGCAGGCCCCACCCCATCGGCCTGCATCAGACGCAGTCGGGCATCGCGCTCGGCCGCATCCAGCCGTGTCATGACGCCGCAGCCCGCTCCGCCTGTATTTCCCGCCAGAGCCTGGTCTTGAGTGTATCGAGGCCATTGCGGGCCACCGAACTGATGGGCAGGATGTCCACCCCTTCCGGAACGGCCCGTCTGAGCTCCCCGATGAAGTCGTCCACCTCGTCTTCGGGCAGGACGTCCACCTTGGAGGCTGCCACAAAATGCGGTTTTCCCGCCAGCTCGGGGTTGAAGGCGGCCATTTCCGCACGCAGCGTCCGGTATTCGGCCGCCGGATCTTCGCTCGTCACCGGAATGAGCAGGAGCAACACCGCATTGCGCTCAATATGCTTCAGAAACCGGATTCCCAGACCCTTTCCCTCGTGCGCTCCCTCAATAATACCCGGGATGTCGGCCATTACGAACGACTCATACGATCCCACACTGACCACGCCAAGAGACGGCTCAAGCGTCGTAAAAGGATAATCGGCAATTTTTGGTTTGGCCGCCGAGAGGCTCGACACGAGCGTACTCTTTCCCGCGTTCGGGAAGCCGACGAGCCCGACATCGGCCAAAAGCTTGAGTTCGAGCGTGAGCTCAAGCTCCTCACCCGGCTCGCCGGGCTGGGCGTGCCGGGGAGCACGGTTCGTGGGCGACTTGAAGAATGTGTTTCCCTTGCCCCCGCGGCCACCCGTCGCCAGAACAACCACGTCCCCTTCGTCAGTGATCTCCCCGACCAGCTCGCCGGTTTCCGAATTGCGGGCTACCGTGCCGAGTGGAACGCGCAGCACAATATCCTCGCCATCCTTTCCCGTCTTGTTGGCTCCCTCCCCACGCCCCCCGTTCCGAGCATGGTGATGCCGGTTGTACCGCAGGTCAAGAAGCGTGTAGAGATGACTGTCGCCCAGGAGCATGACCGATCCACCCCGCCCGCCGTCTCCTCCGTCCGGGCCGCCCTTGGGTTCGTATTTCGCACGCCGGAACGACATCGCGCCCGCCCCCCCGTCGCCGCTCTTCACGGAGATCGTTACATAGTCAACAAATTTCATGGCACACGGGTGTTGCGTAACTTCGGGGCCAGACAGCGTCCTGCACGGTAGACCCCATTATATGAAAAACGTAACCATCTACACCGACGGCGCCTGCAGTGGTAATCCGGGGCCGGGCGGATGGGCGGCTCTGCTGATTTATAACGACAAGGAGCGCGTGCTGACCGGTGCCGAGCCGGAAACGACGAACAATCGCATGGAGATGATGGCCATCATCGAGGCGCTCCGTGTCCTCAGGGAACCCGTACGCGCGCACGTCCACACAGATTCGGCCTACGTCGTAAACGCATTTGACCAGAACTGGATTGACAACTGGATGCGACGGGGGTGGAAGACGGCAGGCAAAAAGCCCGTCAAGAACAAGGATCTCTGGCTCGCCCTTATTGAACAGACGAAGCGGCATGAGGTCCGTTTCGTGAAGGTCAAGGGCCACGCGGACGATGCGCTGAACAACCGCGTGGACCGGCTCGCTGTGGAAGCCGGCAAATTGCAATAGACCCGCAACTGACCGTCCGCCTGCCTATCCGCCTGCCTGTGCCCCCAGATCCCCGCGCCCCCCGAGCGCTTCGACGAACGCGGCCTCCAGGGCCTTTCTGTCGCCGAGCCGGACATGGACCGTGATATGCGTGCGCTCGTCGTAGCGCGTGTCGCCGATCGTCGCATCGAACATTGATATCACGTGCATGGCGGGCGATGTGTCGTCGTAGTCGAAGGAGAGCGTCAAGGGCACGCGGCGCACCACGCGGCGAACGCCTGCATCGTCGAGAGCCTGACTGGCAGCATCGCCATAGGCCCGGATGAGGCCGCCCGTGCCGAGCTTCGTGCCGCCGTAATACCGGGTCACGGTGACGAGCACGTTCGTCAGACCGCGCCCCTCGATGTGCCGAAGAATGGGCGCTCCGGCCGATCCGCTCGGCTCTCCGTCGTCGTTTGAGCGGAACTCATCGGCCTCCGCGCCCACGCGCCAGGCGCTGCACACGTGCGTGGCATTGTATTCGCGCTTCCGGACCTCCCGGATGCGGGTGTCCGCCTCTTCCGGGGTAGAAACAGGAAAAGCCTCGGCGATGAAGCGCGAGGCCTTCTCCTTGAGCTCAGCCCGTGACGCGCGGGCAATCGTCAGGTACGTGTCGTGTGTCGGGTAGGTGTCGGGATCGGCCATGCCTTGAATATACGGGCCACGTCGCACGCCCGGCTACATCACAGACCGTCAGACTCGAGGTCTGAACACCACATTGGCAGTTCCGTCAATTCGACGGTTCAGAGAGTATATATCGGTAGACCGCTCCGCTCGAGCGGGTAGAGACTATGACTTCATTTTCTGATACGGCTAACCCAAATGGTGTGATCACATTATTCGCGGACGTACCGTCCGTTAGCGTATACCGCAAGGCGTGCTGATGTTCTCGACCCAGTCCTGGTAGCCGAACAATAACATTGCCGGATGCCACGAAGACGTCACCATTCGCACCCATTTTGAGCGCATTGAAGCAAGAGCTGACCCGATTATTGTCTGGATGCGGATTACGCCGACATGCTTCCAGTCCCTCTATTTTAATGATATACTCGACCTCATGGGAGGAGTCATACAGCACGACATATGGCAAGCCGTACCAGGCCATAGCCGTCAGGCCCGCTTCATTTCCAGCAATCAGGGCCTGATTATGTGCATATGCCCCTGGGATGTCTCCCGGAACACGTGCTCCAATCCGACCCACAATCGAATATGCACCTGCGGATTCACGGATTTCAAACAAGTGCTCATTCGCAGATCGAGATGGCACCAAAAGCAATCCGTCAGACAGAGCTATACTGTTTGCTATGCCAAATCCAGTTCGCAGAAATCCCTCTACCTGAAAATGCATGTTGAACACATGAACACCACGCTTGCCACTATCAAAAACATAAATGTGGTCATTATCGACCAATATATCCTCCGCCCTTGTGAACTCCCCAGGACCTTCACCGGACATTCCGAAACCCTGAACAAACTCATTGGAGGATAAATCGCCGACCAGAACCTGGTTGCTTCTGTAGTCGGCAACCCATAACGCTGAGTTCTGTCTTACAATTCCTTTAGTACTCTCCAAATACCATTCTGCAACGTCGGAAACAGCATTTGATCCGATCTGACCCACGGGGCGTAGCGGATGGGATGATATGGTTGACACATCAATACGATGCTTATTGATGTCCTTGTAAAAATCATCTATCCACCTATCTGCCTGTAAAGTAGTATCCGCATGCACCGAGGATAATGTAAACCCCATCACAATCAAGGTTGTACAATATATTACCGCAGTGCGATGCATGTGACGATCAGTTCAACCCGATGTAATCCATTAATAATTGCGGGGGCACGGCTCCTGGAACAAGTTTGCCGTTTATAATGTTTGTTGGTGTAGCCCTTGCCCCAATCGATAACGCATATTCAATATCATCATCAACAACACTTGAATATGTGACATTATCTGATTCAGCAAATTCCACACAGGACGTCAAGACAGACCCGTCGATTCCTGATGCAGAAATATACGTGTTGATCAATTCATTGTCAACAAGCGCAGACCACGAGTTATTAAACATGAACTCATGAAAGTAAGGCACAGCAGCTTCCTGCCTATCAGCAATACACTCCATAAAAATAGCCTTTTTTCTAGAGTCAGGATGTAAATTCTCAATGGGCAGGTGATAATATGCCACGGTGATTGCGGGATTCTGTGTTATAATCCTCATCAATGTTTCGTGATGAGATTTACAAAATGGACAGTCGTAGTCACTGAATACGTATACTACCTTATCGGCACTATACGATCCAAAGTGCAACGACGACGTGCGTATCTCCGACTCGTCGACTCTAATAAGGTCACGCCCTACATGCGACAATTCGCGATTCGACCCTGCCGAAGTAATCGACATTATGCCCACACCAGCGAAAACGCCAACGACAAGCGATATAAGAATGAGAGATGTAGGACCAACTTTCATTGCCAGTCACTCAGCTCATCCGCAGTTACCGCTGGGACAAGAGGAATCTGACGAGCAAGCGGGCGTCTCCCACCAACACTCCCATTCTCCGCCTTCCTTGCAACACGTATGTCTCATACACACTGCTAAACCACCCGAACAATCATGGAACGTGCAAGCATCCGTCTCACATTCAGGCGCCATGGCCAATGTGTAAGTACCGCTTGAAGCAGTAGATTCCGGTGTTACCAGCACCCCTCCGATGACACCGATCACAAAGCAAGTGATAACAATCAGTAGTTGGGATAGCTTGACCATGTTTCGCGCCTCTCTATTTAGCTTGGCAGGAACGTAAAAAAAAAACGAGTGTGTCAAGCTGCCTGCAGAAAAAGATTTCAGTGTGCTGCATTTTATGCGTTACGACCCTATGCGGCGCAGGAAGCTGTCCTGTCCGTCCTGCCAGAGCGACTGCTGGGCGAGGCGGGCCGGCTCTTCGTCCTCGAAACGCGAGTAGTACACGCGATAGGACGGCCTTCCATTGACGTCGATTTCCGCAATCCAGGCCGTTTCGTAGTCTTCGGCGAGCGCGCGGGCGCCGTCAATGGACGTGAACGATCCGATCTGCAGGGTGTAGATAAGGTTCGATGCGTTCGGCACGGCTTTTTCGAGATGTGTCTGCACAGCCGTAGGCGCATCTGCAGGCACATCTGAAGGCGCATCTGCAGGCGCATTCGAGGTCAGCCGTTTGCTCTGCGGGCGGGCCTTGGCCGGCGGCACTTCCCCGCGCGTTACGTTTTTGGCGGTCTTCGGCGGGCGCACGGCGCGACCCGACCAGCCCACAACACGAGGTGCAGCATCCGGACTGGCTTCGACGACCGGCGTCAGGATTTCGATAGATACATCCACCACGCCGACCTTGAGCATGTCGAGGCGGCTTGCGGCAGCACCGGAAAGATCAATGGTCCGGTCCGATCCCACCGGCAGGCGGTCATTGATGCGCACTACGACCTGTGCCTCGGTATCGAGTCGCGTCACGCGTACCATGGTATCGAACGGCAGCGTATTGTGCGCCGCAGTCAGCGCCTGGTGGTCGTAGGTGTCGCCGCTGGCCGTCTGCCGTCCGTCGAAAATCGGATGATAGAATGTGGCCTTGCCCTCCTGGACAACCGGGGCATCCTGGGCTTTTGCCGTGCCCGTATGGAACAGGAGGGCAAGGAGCGTTACCGCTGCCATGGCCACGAGGGGAATGAGGGGAGTGCGGTTTGTGCAATGCATGATCTTGGATGTCAGTGAGAGGTATCCACCCGTATTCAAGCTTCGTGCCGCTCGGCTGCGTCACGGCCAAAACGGTGTTCTGGAGGCCCCCGAAGCGCTCTGGACCGTCTGAAACGGCCCCAAAAGCGGGAAATTTTTCCTCCGAACGGAAAAATCAGCCGCCAAAAGCTACCGGCGCGCGCCCCTTTCAGCCGCGGATTTCGGTCACGAGTCCGATTTCGGCGAGCACGCCCTCAGCGCGCAGGCATTCCTCGAATGTGCCCGTCAGTACAGTCACCTTTCCGACCGTATGAACCGTCCAGGCCATCTGCTGGGCCTTCGCCGCCGAGCACGAAATGGCCTTGATGAGCTGCAGTATCACTTCATCGAACGTGTGGATGTCGTCATTGAAGAGAAGAAGGTGCCAGGGGCTCGTGTCTACGCTGTCCGGCGCATCCACCACATCCACATCCGGCGAAGGCAACTCAACCGACCGGCTGCACCGCTTCGACACGGACCGAGAAGTCCTCCATGACGGGATTTGCGAGCAGCTTGTCGCTGGCTTCTTCGGCAATACGCCGGGCCTCCTCCTCGGAAGCGGCTTCGATTTCCATTTCAATGAATTTGCCAATGCGAACATGTTGGATCTGGTCAAATTCCAGTTGCGAGAGCGCGTGATGCGTGGCTTTTCCCTGCGGATCCAGGATGGACGGGCGCAGGGTGACGGTAACATGGGCTTTATAGGTCATGAGTCTGAACGGGTTTGGGAGCCGGTATCGGGTCCGGGGTCTGCATCCCAGACCGCCATGGCGAACTGGTAGAGGGCCCGGCCAATACCGGTCGCAAGGTAAACAAGAAGAATGACCAGCAGGCCTGTCTCCCTGTACATGACGAGCACAACAATGCCCACCATGAATGCGACAAATTTGAGCGGGTGGTGTTTCATGTAGGCGGCCGTCGGGCGCGGTATGGCATCGAACGGGATGTTCGATATCATGAGGCCCGAGAGCACGACAATACTCGTGATGAAAATCCGGTGGTTCGTGCCCTGGTCCAGCACGGCGCGCACGAAATCGCCGTTCAGGATGACCGCCACGATTACGGCCGCCGCCACCGGAATGGGAAGGCCCGTGAAATAGTCCTTCTTTTCGCCGTCGAATCCGACGTTGAATCGGGCCAGCCGCACCGCACCGCAGATGGCCGGCAGCGATGCCACGATCATGCCCGTGGTGCCAAAATCCTCGAGCGCGAATACGTAGATCAGGAACGAGGGCGCCACGCCGAAACTTACGATGTCCGAGAGCGAGTCGAGCTCCACTCCGAACAGGCTCGTGCCGTTGGTCAGGCGCGCCATCATGCCATCGAGCGCATCGAAGAAGCCCGCCAGCACAATCAGCCAGCCGGCGTTCACGAAATGCCCCTCGTAGACCTGGATGATGGCCATGAACCCGGCCAGCAGGTTCATGAGCGTGAAGAAGGAAGGCACCGCCGAGCGTGGTATGCCCCGCCGCGGCCTCTGCGCCCGCACCTCGCGGTACGCAATGAGCCGTTGCCGGAAGCGGCGTTGTTTGAGTCCGGGTCTGCCGTCAGTCATGGAGCCTTGCAAGAATGGTCTCACCTGCTACCACCCGATCACCGAGCGCCACGTCAAGTGGAGTACCGGGCGGCATGAGCACGTCCATGCGCGATCCGAACTTTACGATTCCGAACCGCTCGCCCGCCGTGACCGTGTCGCCTACACCGATGTGGTACACAATGCGCCGCGCTACGGCGCCCGCTATCTGCTTGAACAGGATTTTCTTTCCGGATGGATGCAGCAGGCCGAGTTGGGATCGCTCGTTGAGCTCGCTGGCTTTCTCGTGCCAGGCCACAAGGTATTCGCCGGGTACGTAGTCGTCGTATTCAATCGTGCCGTCGGCCGGCGCACGGTTCACGTGCACATTCAGCGGCGAGAGGAAAATCGATACCTGGAGCGCCGGTCCCTGGATATAGAGCGGCTCGTGGACTTCCTGGATGACGACGACCTTGCCGTCCGCAGGCGCCAGTACCAGGTTCGAAGTGTCGGCGGGCGGGGTGCGTGGCGGATCGCGAAAGAACCAGAGCGTGAAAGCTGGAATGAGGAGCGCCGGTACGGCAAAGGCCCACCCCCACGGAGATCCGGCCTGTTTCGCGGCCACGGCGAGGGCCGCACCAATCAGCACGGAAGTTACAATCAGGGCAATTCCTTCGCGGGCGAACATGTATGGGCCGTGGGGTGGTGGGAGTCGGAACGTATGCCGAGGGGTCATGCGCTGGGCTGAAACACGTCAATTCCTGTTTCGTTCTCCGTTGCTCCTCGCATGCCTCCGTCCATCAACAGCCTGCCGCGTGTCTGCTTTGACGCCCACGGTCCATCCAGCCTCCCGCACGGTAGCGCTTCACACGCTCGGCTGCAAGCTGAATTTTGCCGACTCCGGCGGCATGGCCCGCCAGTTCCGTGCGCGAGGGTGGGAAGTGGTCGAGTTCGGTACGCACAGCGATGTCGTCCTGCTCAATACATGTACGGTCACGAGTGAGGCCGACCGCAAGTGTCGACAGACCATTCGCCGCGCCCTGCGCGCAAACCCGGACGCCTTTGTCATCGTTACGGGATGCTTTGCACAGCTTTCTCCCGGGCAGGTGGAGTCCATTGACGGCGTGGACCTCGTCCTGGGCGCCCGCGAGAAACATGACATTTTCCGCTACCTGACGGCCCTTGCGAAGCGGGAGGAAACCCAGGTGGACGTATCGTGCATTGATGACGTGACGGAGTTCGGGGCGGCGTTCTCGGCGAGTGAGCGCTCGCGGGCCTTTCTCAAAATCCAGGACGGATGCGACTATTCCTGCTCGTTCTGCACCATTCCCGCCGCGCGCGGCCGCTCGCGCTCGGCGCGTGTACGTGAAATCGTGGCGCAGGCGCATGAGATTGCAGGGCGCGGCCACCGGGAGATTGTCCTGAGCGGCGTCAACATCGGCCTCTTCGGACAGGAGCGCGGCGACTCCCTGCTGCCGCTTCTTGAGGCCCTGGACCGGGTCGATGGTATTCGGCGCTTCCGGATTTCCTCCATTGAGCCGAACCTGCTGACAGATGACATCATTGACTTTGTTGCCGGTTCGCGCGCATTCGTGCCGCATTTCCATATTCCGCTCCAGAGCGGAGACGACGAGGTGCTCGGCGCCATGCGACGCCGCTACCGCCGCGACGTGTACACGGGCCGCGTTGAGCGCATTGTGCAGGCCATGCCGGACGCTGCCATTGGCGTGGATGTGATTGTCGGATTTCCGACTGAAACCAAGTGCCATTTCCAAAACACATTCGACTACGTGTCGGATCTGCCCGTCTCCTATCTGCACGTGTTCACGTACTCGGAGCGGCCGGGAACGGTCGCCGTGGAGAGGCTCGGCGGCTCGCCCGTTCCAAAGGCCGAGCGCAGCCAGCGCAACCGCCGCCTCCGGCTGCTCTCCGAGAAAAAGCAGGCGGCCTTCGCGCGCCGCTTCCAGGGCACACGCCGCCCGGTGCTGTGGGAATACGGCGCGGCGAGTGGCGGCGAGGGCGCGGCGAGCAGCATCATGTCGGGCTATACCGACAACTACATCCGTGTGCAGGCGCCGCATGACGCGGGCCGCGCGGGCACGATCGAACTCGCGCAACTCGGCCCGCTGCTCCCCACCGGCAACGTCGACGTGGCGTAGAAGCGTTTCCGATCTGTGCACGGGCAGAGCCCGGGACCGGCGCAGGCTCATCCTTCAAAAACGGTTTTTCAACGCACTTCTGGCGTTCCGTGGCGCACGCTGGTTCGTCGCACGCTGGTTCTTCAAAAGCCTCCCCGGCCGCCTGGGCCTACCTCGACAAATACAGATTCCGCATCTCGAACGGCTTCTTGAACGCCTCGTCGTCGAAATCCTGGATGAAGGCAATGGCTTCGCCCGTGGATTTCATTTCGGGACCGAGCTCCTTGCGGACTTCCGGGAATTTGTCCCACGAGAAGACGGGTTCCTTGACGGCGTAGCCTGTGAGCTTTGACTTGAGCAGCCCGGCATCCCTGAATTCGGCGAGCTTCCGGCCCAGCATGACCTTCGTGGCAATGTTCGAGATGGGAATGCCCATGGCTTTGGCCAGGAACGGAACGGTGCGGGAGGCGCGCGGATTGGCTTCGATTACGAACACCTCTTCGTCTTTGACCACCATTTGCACGTTGACAAGACCCAGAACATTCATGCGCAGCGCAATCTGGCGTACGTACGTGCGGACTTTCTCCTGCACGGCTTCCGAGAGCGAGTACGGAGGCACGACGGCTGTGGAATCGCCCGAGTGGACGCCCGCCGGCTCAATGTGCTGCATGATGCCCGCCACCCAGACCTCCTCCCCGTCGCAGATGGCGTCCACATCGAGCTCGATCCCACTTTCCAGGAATAGATCGAGCAGGATCACATTGTCGGGCAGGAGTTTCCAGATCTGCTCCACATACTTTTCGACCTCCTCCTTGTTGATGGCAATGCGCATGCCCTGGCCGCCGAGCACGTAACTCGGCCTGACGAGCAGCGGGTAGCCAATCTGTTCGGCCGTCTCAATGGCCTCGCGCGGCGTGCGGGCGCGGCCGTACGGCGGATATGGGATGTCGAGTTCCTTCAGCAGGTCCGAGAACTGGCCCCGGTCTTCGGCCAGGTCCATGTTCGCATACGACGTGCCAATGATTTCCACGCCCGACCCGGCGAAACGGGCGGCCAGCTTGAGTGCCGTCTGCCCCCCGAGCTGCACAATCACGCCTTTCGGCTTTTCGTGCTCAATGATGTCGAGTACCCGCTCCCAGTAGACCGGCTCGAAATAGAGCTTGTCGGCCACGTCGAAGTCGGTCGATACCGTTTCCGGGTTGCAGTTCACCATGATGGCCTCATAGCCCAACTCCTTGGCCGCAAGCACGCCGTGCACGCACGAATAATCGAACTCGATCCCCTGGCCAATCCGGTTCGGACCGCTGCCCAGGATCAGGATTTTCTCGCGGTCTGACACGGGACTCTCGGAGTGGGTCTCGTAGGAGGAGTAGAAGTAGGGCGTCTGCGCCGGAAATTCCCCGGCGCATGTATCTACCAGCAGAAAAGAGGGTTTCAGGCCGAGCGAGAGGCGGTGGGCCCGCACTTCGTCCTCGGTTACGTCGTCCGCGACGAGCCACGCAATCTGCACGTCCGAGAAGCCGTTCCGCTTCACGAGCCGCATCAGATCCACATCGACCTGCGTCAGCATGAGCCCGGCCAGGCGCTCCTCGATGGCTACGATGTCCTGGATCTGGTACAGAAACCACGGATCCACGCGCGATACGTCGGCGACCTCCTCCACGCTCGCGCCCATGCGGAATGCGTTCCGGATCTGGAGCGTGCGGTCCCAATAGGATTTGCGCAGGCGGTTGCGGATTTCAAGCCGGGAGGACTCTTCCCGGTCGGCGCCGAGCCCCGCATACCCGTTTTCGAGGCTCTGCCAGGCTTTCTGCAGGCTCTCGTTGAACGTGCGCCCTATGGCCATGACTTCGCCCACGGCTTTCATCTGGGTCGAGAGCTCCTCATCGACCCCTTCGAATTTCTCGAAGTTGAACCGCGGGATTTTGGTTACCACGTAATCAATGCTCGGCTCGAAGCACGCGCTTGTCGTCCCCGTGATCTCGTTCGGCAATTCGTCGAGCGTGTACCCGACGGCCAGACGCGCCGCCACCTTCGCAATCGGGTACCCCGTGGCTTTCGATGCCAGCGCCGAGGAGCGCGAGACGCGTGGATTGATTTCAATGGCAATCATCCGCCCCGTTTCGGGCTCCAGTGCAAACTGGACGTTGCAGCCGCCTGCGAACGTACCGATTGAGCGCATCATGCGGATGGCCGCATCGCGCATTTTCTGGAACTGCTTGTCGGTCAGCGTCTGGCTCGGCGCGACGGTCAGCGAATCGCCCGTATGCACGCCCATCGGATCCACGTTCTCGATCGTACATATTATAATGACATTGTCGTTCGCATCGCGCAGCAATTCGAGCTCGAATTCCTTCCAGCCGACCAGGCACTCCTCCATGAGTACCTCGTGTACGGGCGAGAGCTCAAGCCCCCGCATGACCTTCTTGTCGAACTCGTCGGGCGTCCAGACAATGCCGCCACCGCTACCGCCGAGCGTGAACGACGGGCGGATGACAACCGGCAGCCCGCCCAGATCCTGTGTGATTTCCTTGGCTTCGAGCAGGCTCTTGGCCCCGCGCGATCGGGCCTGGTCAATGCCAATCCGCTCCATCAGGTCGCGGAACTGCTGCCGGTCCTCGGTAATGTTGATGGCGTCGATATCCACGCCAATGACCTCGACGCCCATCTTCTCCCAGTATCCCTTCTGGTGCAGCTCATTGGCCAGGTTGAGCGCCGTCTGTCCACCCATTGTCGGGAGCACGGCATCGGGCCGCTCTATTTCCACGATTTCCCGGATGGATGCGGGCGTGAGCGCCTGCAGATAGATCTTGTCGGCCGTCACGGGGTCCGTCATGATGGTCGCCGGGTTCGAGTTCACGAGTACGACCTCGTAGCCCTCGTCACGCAATGCACGCGCCGCCTGACTCCCCGAATAGTCGAATTCGCAGGCCTGGCCTATCACGATCGGTCCCGATCCAATGAGCAGGATTTTCTTGATGTCGGTTCTTTTTGGCATTTTACTCGGTTCCCAGGTTCATCCCTGCGCGTTCAGGCGCGGCTGGTGTTCTTGGACATGGCGGTAACAAATTTGTCGAACAGGTACTGGCTGTCGTGCGGCCCGGGACTGGCCTCGGGGTGGTACTGCACCGAGAATCCGTCGAACGCGTGGTAGCGCAGGCCTTCGACCGTGCGGTCGTTCAGGTTCACGTGCGTCAGCTCGGCCACGCCGTCGCGCAGACTGTCCGCGCTCACGGCAAAGCCGTGGTTCTGGGTAGATACTTCGACCTTCCCCGTTTCCAGGTTCTGCACCGGATGGTTGGCGCCGCGATGACCGACAAACATCTTGTAGACATCGAGCCCCGCGGCGAGCGACATGAGCTGATGCCCGAGGCAGATGCCGAAGAGCGGAATACCCAGCGTCGTGGCACCACGCACCATCTCGATGTCCTCCGGCATGGAACGGGGATCGCCAGGGCCGTTGGACAGGAAAATGCCGTCCGGGCTCCACGTATTTACAAGCGCCAGGTCGGTACCCGCCGGGAACACCTTCACGGCACAGCCGCGCGCCTGGAAAGAGCGCAGGATGTTGCGTTTCACGCCGTAGTCGTACACCGCAATCCGGGGACCATCGCCCTCGCACCAGGTATAGGCCTCATCGGTCGTCACACGCGAGGCCAGTTCGAGCCCTTCCATCGACGGCCACCTGCGGGCCTTGTCGACGAGCGACTCGTTGTCCAGGTCGACCGACGAAATTACCGCGTTCATGACCCCTTTCTCGCGGATATGAAGTACCAGGGCGCGCGTATCCACCCCGGAAATACCCACCAGGCGGTGCCCGGTCATGAAGTCTTCCAGCGATCCGTCGGCGAGCGCGTTCGAGTAGCGCCGCGAAAAGGCCCGCACGACAACCCCTGCCACCATCGGAGCATGGGCTTCCATGTCGATGTCGGCCGTTCCGTAATTTCCGATATGCGGATAGGTCATCATCATGATCTGCCCGTGGTAGGACGGATCGGTGAAAATTTCCTGGTACCCGGTCATGGACGTGTTGAAGCACAGTTCGCCGCCCGTTTCCCCACGGTAACCGACCGCCTCGCCGTCGACGACGAGGCCGTCCTCCAGGGCCAGTTTGCAGGGCTCGATGGTCAGTTTGGGGCTCTCAGGCTGGTACATGGGCTCGTTTCGGGTGGGCTGCAGGATGTCGCGCGCCGCGTCCGTTCAAAAAAAAACCTCCCCGTCACCGGGAAGGCTCTCATCAATGGCGCATGAATCGGGGTTGCAGCGGCAAGGCGCGTGGGTTGGTTTTGTCAAGTGCAAAATACAGCGTCCCCGGCTGCTGAACAAGTACCCCGAATGGCCTGCTGTCACATACCGAACCCCGGTCCTGACCTGACGTTAGAAGACGCCGTGAACAAATTAGAGCGAAATAGCCGGCGACGCACGCGTTACCCCATCCATATCATGGTGGGTCTCGTCGTGGCGTTGTTGCTGGCAAACCTGGTCGTGCGCTTCTGGCCCAACAACTGGGGCGGCGACGACCCGCGCATCTACGACATGTCGGCGCGCGAGGAAATCCAGATCGAGGAAATCCAGCAGACGCGCCAGGAAAAGAAACGTCCCCCACCTCCACGCCCCGTCGTGCCGGTCATCATACCCAACGATGAGGAGCTCGAAATCGTGGAGCTCGATCTGGACAACAACATGCTGGCCGTCGAGGACCCGGGAACGGATGAAGAATTCAAAGAGGGCGCCGACGAAACGTCCCAGACAAGCGCCCGCGCCGACCGCGGCCCCCAGCCCCGGCGAATCGTGGAGCCTACCTACCCGCGCGCGGCCAATCGCCGCAACATCCGCGCTGAAATCGTGCTTCGCGTCCTGGTCAACAACCGCGGACGTGTGGATGACGTCGAAATTGCCGAGCGGTGGCTGATTGAAAAGGATACGGCCAGACGCCTGGAGCAGGTCGCCGAAGTGGGCTTTGGGATTGAAGAGTCTGCCATGGAAACCGCCCGCCAGTGGATGTTCTCCCCGGCACGCGAGAACGGCCAGCTCGTGGCCAGCTTTACCACCATCGCCATCCGGTTCGGGGTATGACCCGGTTGCCCCCGCAGTGGGCCTTTTTTTTCGCCCGCCTGTAACGCCGTTAAGTCCTGCGTTACTGAACGGACAAGGCCACGAGGTGGCCATCGCAAGACTAAATCCATCAGCAAGAGGATACCATGAAGACAATTTTCTCATTGATGCTGGCCGCTTTCCTGTTTGTCGGGTTCACGTCTGAAAAGACGAACCAGGTAACAGTCAAGGGCAAGCTCATTGACACCAAGTGTTATGGCATGATGCATGACAATCACACCAATGACCACATGGTCAAGAAGGGCGACAAAATGATGAAGATGCCGAGCTGCGCGACCGCCTGCGCAGGAATGGGCATTCCCGTTGGCGTGCTGGAAGACAGCAAGCCCGGAAATGACGTCCACGTCGTAATCGCGCCTGCTGGCACGTTTGCAGAGCACATGGACAAGGAAGTCCGCATTACGGGCGAAGCTCCGTATGCAGGTTCAATCATGCCCGGCAAAGTCGAAGTCAAGAATGACAAGGGCAAGTGGGTAGAAGTTGAAGTTGCAGGCATGATGTAATCGTGAGCAACGCCAACGCTGCTTTGGCCCAGGCGCAGTCGGGTGCCGTACAGAGGTACGGATTCACACTCGGCTGCGCCCTTTTGGGCCTTTTTCTGTTTACAGGCTGCCAGTCGGGCGGCCAGACCTCCGATGACAAGGCCGCTCCCGTATACGAAGAGGGGCAGTCCCTCACCATGGAGGGCACCCTGATTGACACCCGCTGCTACCCGCTCAACAAGGACGTCAACCGGGGCCTGGATCACGAACGCCCCGAAGGCTTCGTAAAGGCCTGCGCCACGGCCTGCGCCAACCAGGGCTTCCCGGTCGCCATCCTGCGTGGCGGCGAAACCGACGGCGAAGTCTGGGTCCTCATGACCGTTCCCGCTGTACTCGCCGACTACATGGCCGAAGAGATCCGCGTCCAGGGGACCGTCCGGTCCACGGGCGTACTCATTCCCGAGCGGGTGGAAACGTTCTCTGACGGAGAATGGCTCACTGTGCTGTGATGAATACTGTATCCCCCATGACCCGCCACCCCTACCTGTTCCTTTTTGCGCTTCTTCTTTTCGCTGGATGCGGCGCAACATCCGATTCCGACACGCCGCGCGCATCGGACAACGCGGCAGAGGGCTCGGCGTCCACTTCCGCCGCGCCGGCCGATACGCTCTATTTCGACGCCTTCGCCCGGGTCCGGAGCGTCACGCCGAGCGGCTCCCACGCCGTGCTGGAGCACGGCAACATTGAGGGCTTCATGGATGCGATGACCATGCCCTTTGAACTTGCCACCTCAGAACTGGCAGCGAAAGTCGAGCCCGGCGATTCGGTGCACTTTGAAATCCGTGTCGTAGACAACACGGTGAACGTAATTGATTTCACGCCGGCCGATGAATACGAGGCCGAGACATCGGGTGCCGCCGCATCCAGTGGTGCCCGCAGGGGCCTGGGCCAGGCGACGCCATTTGAGCTTACCGCCCTCGACGGAAGCACACTCTCACTTGCCGACCTGGCGGGCAAAGTCGTCGTGCTGAATTTCTGGGCCACCTGGTGCGGGCCATGCCGTGAGGAAATCCCGGAATTCAACCGCCTCCAGGCCGAGTACGCTGACCGGGGCGTACAATTCGTGGGCGTTGCCCTGGACGAGGAAGGACAGTCCATCGTGGAGCCGTTTGCCAGGGAACTGGCCATTGCCTATCCGACGCTGCTCGATGACGGCAAGGTATCTCAAGCCTACAAGGGCCACTACGTGGTGCCCACGACCTATCTGATTGACCGTGACGGCACCATTCGGCGACGCTACATCGGCGCCGTAACGTTCGAGACCATGATTCCGATCCTCGACGAACTGACAGCCGTAACCAGCTGACGCTCCGGCCGGGCGGGACTACGGGATTCGGAATCGCGTAAATCCCTGGCTCCCGCGCGCAAACCAGCGTACGACGTAGTTTCCTGCAGGCAAATCCGATACGTCCCAGATTTCGGATCCGGATACACGACCGCGGCGAAGGGTTTCGCTGCCGGCTCCGAGAATACGGATGAATCCGCGGGCCTCGTCGGGCAGCACCAGGACCAGTTTCCGCTCCGATTCCAACGGAATCACATCAAGTGCGGCGGGTGTCTCAAGGTTTCCCGCGTAGCGGGTCGCTTCATCCGTGCGCCAGCGCGTCAGCGAGGAGCGCGTGAACACGTCCGGGTGCGAATATGCCCGTTGCAGCGTTGCCACACGGATATCACGGATATGGTCGTCGGCCCACATCGAATACCACGCCCAGCGCTCGCCGCGTGCTCGCATGGCCGTCGGGTCGGGTAGCCGGTCCGTTTCGGTCACGGCGAAGGGTTTTCTTCTGCCGAACGTACGCCGGAGGTCGGCCCATGCCCTGTCCGTCCTGGCGTCCGAACCGTACAGATCCACGCCAATCACATCGACCACGTCGTCTCCCGGATACCACCCGGCATCGCGATGGGTATAGACCCAGATCAGATGATCGAGTCCGTGATGCACCGCCAGGCGCTCGTACAGAATGCGCCACAGCTTGCCGTACGCGCCGGGACCCGCCTTCCCCCACCAGAACCATCCTCCCCACGCTTCGTGCAGCGGTCGCCAGAACACCGGAACACCGGCGTCGCGGAATTTTTCCAGCTCCACCGCAATGGCATCGATATCCCGCAGCATGGCGGCGCGCTCGGCCGATTCCGGCTCGTCGACCGCCGCCCGGACGTCAAACGCCGACGCATCCGCGTAGAACCCGCGCCACCACTCCCTGCCTTCGTCATCATGCAGAAACATGGGCGCATTCCAGTGCCAGGACAACGATACAAAGGCATCGTCAGCCACCCACCGGATCCACGACTCGACCTGTCCCCACGGCCGCGCGCCATGCGCCAGACGCGAGGGAGAATATTCCATGACGTCGAAACTGCCCATGGCAGGTTCCTGCCCGGTCACCAGGCTCACGTAGATGATGTCGTCCAGATCCTGCTGCGCCATGAGCAGCTGCGAGCGCGACGTATCGGTGACGACGCGAAAGGCGCGCTCCGCCGCCGGATGCGGATCCGGGTGCGACAGTGTCCACTCCTGTACAGCACCGCCCTCATGACCCACATGTGGGCCAATTGAGAGCAACGCTGTCAGTATGAGGAGCATGGGCGGCACGCGGAAAAATCGTATCCTGTTTACCGCACTCCCTCCTCATTGGTTGCACGCACAGAGATGACCAACATCAGACTGCGCCCCCGGTTCGAAATCGTCTCGCCTGTCGAGCCGAACGATGTGCTCAGGCGGCTCGGTCGTGCGGGGACTGTTCGGCCCGCGACCAGCCATCTGGAGCCTGTTCGTCGCGCTGTACGTCGGAATCGCCTTCCTGGGCGGCATGGGACGGCGGCGACCCGACCGGATGGCCTGTTGTCACGCCTGGTGGTGCCCTCGGGAAGATTCGAACTTCCGACACCCGGTTTAGGAAACCGGTGCTCTATCCCCTGAGCTACGAGGGCCGTGCTTCATCCGGCTGGTGAGCCGAACTATCCATCCGGCCTGGTGAGCCAAAACGGATGACACAAAATACGGATCAGCGTGTACATGTGGCACACGCTTCTTTCCGCCCTTGGACCATGACCATGACTCCTCCCCGCTCTGCGCCCCTCGACGTCGAACAACTCCGCGCCGATACGCCAGGCTGCGCGCATGTCGTGCATCTGAACAATGCCGGGGCGGGGCTCATGCCCCGCCCCGTCCTGCTGGCCGTGACGAAGCATCTGGAGCTGGAAGCCCGGATTGGCGGTTACGAGGCCGCGGCCTGCGCCGAGACGGAATTGGCCGCGACGTACCAGGCGCTGGCCGATCTGGTGGGGGCGCATCCCGACGAAACAGCCCTCGTTGAAAACGCCACCAAGGCCTGGGGGACGGTGTTCTACGGCATGCCGTTCCGCGAGGGAGACAATGTGATCACGACGCACGCTTCGTACGCCTCGAACTACCTTGCCATGTTGCAGCTTCGCCGTCAGCTCGGTATTGAAATCGTGGTGGCCCCGAGCGACAGCCAGGGGCAGGTCGATGTCGATGCGCTCGAGCGCTGCATCGACCGGAATACCCGTCTCATCTGCCTGACGCACATTCCGACGAACTCCGGGCTTGTGAACCCGGCGGCGGAAGTCGGTCGCGTGGCCCGTCGGCACGGCATTCCGTACCTGCTCGATGCGTGCCAGTCGGTTGGCCAGGTGGACATTGATATGGATGCAATCGGGTGTGACTTTCTGTCGGGAACGGGGCGCAAGTACCTGCGTGGGCCGCGCGGGACGGGTTTTCTGGTGGTCAGAAAGACGCGGATGGACGACATTCGCCCGCCCACGATCGATCTCCGCGCGGCCGACTGGACATCGACCAATGCCTTTGAGCTGCAGCCGACCGCGCGGCGCTTTGAATCCTGGGAAGGCTACGTGGCCGGAAAAATTGGTCTCGGTGTAGCTGCCCGTTACGCTCTCGCTCTGGGCATGAAGCAGGTAGAAGCCCGGATTGCCATGCTGGGCGCTGCTCTCCGCGAGCAGCTCGCAGCGCTGCCCGGCATCACGGTTCACGATATTGGCCGGCAAAAAGGCGGCATTGTGACGTTTTCGCACCGTTCGGTGAGTGCCCACGACATCAGATCGGGCCTCACCAGCAAGAAAATCAACGTCCATACGTCCGGGCCCGAATGGTCGCGCCTCGACGCGGAAGCGCGCAATTTGCCGCTCATGGTGCGGGCGTCCGTGCACGCGTACAACATTGAAGAGGAGCTGGACCAGTGCCGGGAGGCGGTAGGTGAGTTGACGCGCTGAGCAGCGCCTGCTACATTTCGGCCTCACCCGAACCCGGTTCCGCGAGAACCCGGCCTCACCCGAACCCGGCCTGCCATGCCTAACGCCCAAACGTCCCGCTTCGCCACGCCGGCGTGGGCCCTCTACGATTTCGCCAACTCGGCGTTCACAACGCTGGTGGTGACGTTCATCTATGCCACATATTTCACGAAAGGCATTGCGCCGGACGAGACTACGGGCGCGGACCTCTGGTTTACGGGCATCACCATATCGGGCATCATCGTGGCGCTTGTATCCCCGTTCCTGGGCGCTCTCGCCGACCAGGGGGGCTACCGCAAACGGTTTCTCTTTGCCAGCACAGTCGCCTGCATCCTGCTGACAACGGCACTCTATTTTCCCGGCCCCGGCGACGTCATGGCGGCGCTGGTGATATTCATTGCCGCGAACGTGGCCTTCGAAATGGCCGGCGTCTTCTACAATGCCTACCTGCCTGACATTGCGCGCCTTTCGCGCATTGGGCGCATTTCCGGCTACGGGTGGGCGCTTGGCTATGTGGGAGGCCTGCTCTGCATGGTCGTTGGACTCGTCCTCTTCGTGAATCCCGATCCTCCGCTTTTCGGGCTGGATGCGGACCAAGGCGAGCATATCCGCGCCACCAACCTGCTGGTTGCCCTGTGGTATGCCCTGTTCAGCATTCCGCTCTTCCTGTTCGTCAGCAACAGGGACGTCGCCAATGCGCCGCGTATGCGCACCATGATGCGCTCGTCCTGGATCGACATCCGGCGCGTCTTCGGCGACATCCTGCGCTACCGGCAGGTATTTCGACTGCTACTTGCCCGCCTCATATACAACGACGGCCTCATTACGGTCTTTGGTGCCGGTGGCGTCTACGCCGCCGTCGTGTTCGACTTCTCGTTCCAGCAGATCATGATATTCGGCATTGTGCTCAACGTGGCAGCCGGAACGGGCGCCTTCGCGCTCGGCTTCCTCGATGATCTGCTCGGCGGCAAGCGGACCATCCTGATTTCGATTGCCGGCCTGTCCATAGCCACACTGATTGCCGTCGTAAGCCGGAGCGTATTCTGGTTCTGGGTGGCAGGCATCGGCATCGGGCTGCTGGCCGGTCCCAACCAGAGCGCAAGCCGTTCGCTGCTGGCGCGGTTCACGCCCGAGAACCACGAGAATGAATTCTTTGGATTTTTTGCCTTTTCGGGTAAGTTTACCGCGTTCGTGGGCCCGTTCATGCTTGCCAAGATGACGCTCGTTTTTGACAGCATGCGCTACGGCGTGGCCGTCGTGCTTGCCATGTTCGTCATCGGCGGGATTCTGCTGCTGCGGGTCGACGAGAATGAAGGTGTGGCTCAGTCGGGCCGCGCGCCATCGGCCGAGGCCATCCGTCCCGTCTGAAAAACACACTGTCTGCCATGTCTGCTTCCGTAAATGAGATCCGTGCATTTCTTGACGGCTGGGCTCCGCCGGCCACGGCCCAGTCCTACGACAATGCGGGGCTGCAGGTGGGCCGCCCGGAGGCCGAGGTAACGCGAGCCGTACTGGCGCTCGACATGACGCCCGATGTGCTTTCTGAAGCGCTGGACATGGGAGCCGAACTCATTGTGACGCATCACCCCCTTCTATTCAAGGGCGTCAAACAGCTTTCCCCCGGCCCCCTCGTACCGGAGTTGGCCCTGCGTCTTGCCGAAACGGGAATAGCACTGATGAGTGCGCACACCAACCTCGATGCAGCGCCGGGCGGCGTGAACTTCGAACTGGCCCGACGTCTCGGACTTCGTGACGTGACGTTCCTGACCGGTATGGACGGCGCCCTTCGAAAAATCGTCGTGTTCGTCCCGGAGGGCCACGCTCGCCGCGTTCACCGCGCCATGGCCGAAGCCGGGGCGGGCCATATCGGGCACTATGAAGCCTGCGCCTTCGAATCTCCGGGTACCGGTTACTTCCGGGCAGGCCCGGATGCCCAACCGGTCATGGGAGAAAAGG
>Ga0066644_10000624_pt1 | contig 21942 bp, 31 predicted proteins | sample CryGeyCG2114_020_FD_62735 | JGI IMG/M metagenome (GOLD analysis project Ga0066644, IMG submission 62735) | Groundwater microbial communities from aquifer - Crystal Geyser CG15_big_fil_post_rev_8/21/14_0.20 | ecosystem: Environmental > Aquatic > Deep subsurface > Groundwater | place: USA: Utah...
CCCGCCAGCACGTCGCCCGCATCGACGCCGCGATGGCGGCGGTAGCGACGGTGGGCTGCGGCGGTGTCGGCGCCGGGCGCCCAGGCTGCGGTGGCAAACGAGGCCGACGGCGCGGCAGGGCGCGGCAATTCGGCAGCCTGCGCAGGCACGGCGACAAGCGAGACGAGCGCCACCAGCGACGGCGCGGCGGAAAGCTTCTTGATAGACGGCATGGCCCGGTACCCCTTTGAGCGAGCCCCCACCATGGCGCGCAAGTGTCGATCGAACGAAAATAGGCGGTCCAGGCTAAATGCTAGCTGAACCGCCTATTTGAAGCTTGCGGAAGAAATCAGCGAAGGCCGCGGATACCCCGGAAATCGAGATCTGCAACACGGCCGCGTTCGACATAGCAGGTGAAGCTGCCGCTATCGCGGTCGTTCCAGCGCTGGTAGCGGTTGTGACGGTCGCGATAGCCATAGCGATCGTAGCGGCCGCCGCGATAGTTGCCATCGACGACCATGCGCCCCTTGACGCGCCAGCCGTAGCGCGTGTCGTCGACATCGCGGATGTCGGTCACCTGGGCATAGCGATAGCCATAGCGGCGAGCGTCACGTTGGGCGGCGCGGACACAGCGGTCAACCGCGGCGCGCGGATTTCCGCGGCGTGCATAGTGATGACGTCGATAGTCGCGACCGTCGCGGTAGTAGCGGCCATCGCGATAGTAGCGGCCGTCGCGGTAATGGTTCCGATCCTTGCTTGCGGCGCTGGCGATGGCGGCAATGCCGCCGATAATCACGGCACCGGCAATCACGTCGCCGACCGAAATGCCATCGTCGTTGCGGTCGCGGGCCTGTGCGGGGGTGGCTCCGGCCAGCGCCATCGCGCCGACGGCAGCCGTTGCGATCCCACCCTTCGCAAACGTCCTGGTCAGAAGTTTCATCTCGAGGTCCTCCTCATTGGGGCCGCGGCGGGACTGCCCCGGCTTTGGAAGTGTTCTAGAGGACGGGCAGTGAGACGACGCTGAACTCCGGTTACAGCCACCGTTCAGCTAAGTAATCGCTTTTCTGAATATCTAGTTTGTCATGTTTTCAATCACATCGCGTGTGAACGCGGCGATATCGAAGCGCGAACCGGTCGGATCCTCGCCGCGACGCACGATCACCACATTCAGGCTCGGGACGATGACGATGAACTGCCCGCGATTCCCCATGGCGGCGAAGGTGTCGGCGGGAACGCCTTCGGACTTGTTGAGCAGCCAGAACCCCGCGCCGTAGCCGAAAGCACCATCGGGCTGCGGGCCCGAGGGGGCGGAAGCGTATTCCACCCACCCCTCGGGCAGGATGCGCGTGCCGTCGCCGAGCACGCCTTCGTCGAGATAGAGCTGGCCGAGCTTGGCGAGATCGCGCGCGGTCGACCAGACCTGGCTGGAGAGGATGTAGTCGCCGCGCCAGTCGGTCTCGGCGACGGTATCGTGCATGCCGAGCCGGGAGAAGAACTCGGCCGGCGGATGATCTTCCAGCGAAGCCCCGATCGCTTTCACCGCCGCCAGCGTATCGTTGTTCGCATAGCGGAAGACAGTGCCGGGCAGGTGGACGAGCGGCCAGTGCAGCGCGGTCTCCTCGACGGTCGAGCCCCCGAAATAGAGCGGGTCGGTACGGTTGCCCGGCGTGTCCGAGTAGCGGCCCGAGGCCATCCGCAGGAGGTTGTCGACGGTGATCTGCTTGCGGCGGTCGTTGACGAAGAGGCCCAGCCCCGCAGGCTTTGCAACATCCGCTTCTCCGCGCTGCACCGCCGTACCGACCAGCGTCGCCGCGATGCTTTTGGCGACCGACCAGGTCCGCTGCGGCACCGCGGGCCCGAAATCCGCGGCATAGGCCTCACCCAACAGCGCGCCGTCGCGCATCGCCAACACCGCCGTCGTGCGCGTGCCCGCGCCATAAGCCTCGCCGAAGGCTTGCGAGAAGCTGCCCGCAAGCGCACCTCGTGGAGCCACCACCGGAGCGTGTCCGGTCGCCAGCGCCGGTCGCTTGGTCACGATGGGGACCGGAACGCCCTCGATCGGCAGCTGCGAGCAGCCCATTTTCGAATTGTGCACTGCCATGCGCGGACGCATGTCATCGGCCCATGCGACCGAGACATTGGCGAGTTCGCCATCGCCGTCGCGCGTGATCTGATAGGGCATGTCTCCGACCAGCTCGTCGAGCGGCGCCTGGATGCCCGCCAGCTCCCACTGCGCCACGCTCTCCGGCGTGCGCACCGCACCGTTGCGTTCGGCATTGGCGATCGCGCTGCACAGGAACAGCGCCTTGTAGCCCGCCGCCAGCGCCCGGTCGTAACGGGTGTCGAGCTGCTCCTGCGTGGTCGACTGGGCGGCGAGTGGGGCGGCGGCGAACAGCGCGGCGGCTGCGAAGGCATGTCTGATCATGCCCGCCTTGTGGCACGCCGCGCGCAGAGCGCAAAACAAAAGGGCCGGACAGTTTCCCGTCCGACCCCGCTTGTCTCTATCGAGGAGCGCCTCAGGCGTCTTCGAATTCTTCCTCGGTCATCACCGGACCCGAATCCTGGCCCTTGGCATCGACGTCGCGGTCGACGAATTCGATGACCGCCATCTGGGCGGCGTCGCTGGCGCGGTAACCGGCCTTGATGATGCGCGTGTAGCCGCCGTCACGGTCGGCGTAGCGCTCGGCGAGGACGTCGAACAGCTTCTTGAGCTGCGTTTCGTCCTGCAGGCGGCTCTGGGCCAGACGACGGTTCGAAAGGCCGCCACGCTTGGCCAGCGTGATCAGCTTTTCGATGTAGGGGCGCATTTCCTTCGCCTTGGGCAACGTGGTGACGATCTGCTCGTGCTTGATCAGCGCGGCAGCCATGTTGCGGAACATCGCATTGCGGTGGCCGGTCTTGCGCTGCAGCTTGCGGCCGGAAATCTTGTGACGCATTGTAACTCTTCCTTCGTTCGATAGGGGCCCGTTCTAGGTAGCCCGTAGCCGGTGACCGTTGGTGGCCGTCACCTTCGCCAATCGCGTTTCCCAGCGCAGGCTGGGACCTCCATCGGCCAAGCGCCGGATGGAAGGAAGCCCCAGCCTTCGCCGGGGCTCACCTATCGCTTCAGCCGAGCAGCTCCTGTTCGAGCTTCTTGGCCATTTCCTCGATGTTTTCCGGCGGCCAGCCGGGGATGTCCATGCCGAGGCGCAGGCCCATCGAGGAAAGGACTTCCTTGATCTCGTTGAGCGACTTGCGGCCGAAGTTCGGCGTGCGGAGCATCTCGGCCTCGGTCTTCTGGACCAGGTCGCCGATGTAGATGATGTTGTCGTTCTTGAGGCAGTTCGCCGAACGGACCGACAGTTCCAGCTCGTCGACCTTCTTGAGGAGGTAGCGGTTGAGCTGGTTGGTGTCGCTTTCCTGCGGTTCCGCAGCCTGGCCGATCATGGCCGAGGTCGGCTGCGGGATGCCGTCTTCGAAGTGGACGAACAGCGTCAGCTGGTCCTGGAGGATGCGCGCGGCGTAGGCCACGGCGTCTTCCGGGGTGACGGTGCCATCGGTTTCGACGGTCAGCGAAAGCTTGTCGTAATCGAGTTCCTGGCCGACGCGGGCGTTCTCGACCTTGTAGCTCACCTGGCGGACCGGCGAATACAGGCTGTCGACGGGGATGAGGCCGATCGGCGCATCGGCCGGGCGGTTCATCACGGCCGGACGGTAGCCCTTGCCGGTGTCGGCGGTGAGCTCCATGTTGAGCGTCGCGCCTTCGTCGAGGTGGCAGATCACGAGGTCCTTGTTCATCACCTCGATGTCGCCCGAAACGGCGATGTCGCCGGCCTTCACTTCGGCAGGACCGGTGGCGGAAAGCTGCAGGCGCTTCATGCCCTCGCCTTCCATCTTGAGCGCGATCTGCTTCACGTTGAGGACGATGTCGGTCACGTCCTCGCGCACGCCGGCGAGCGAGCTGAATTCGTGGAGCACGTTCTCGATCTTGATCGAGGTGATCGCGGCGCCCTGGAGCGAGCTGAGCAGCACGCGACGCAGCGCATTGCCGAGCGTCAGGCCGAAGCCACGCTCGAGCGGTTCGGCCACGAAGGTCGCCTTGCGGGCCTTGTCGCCGGAATCCTTGATATCAAGGACATTGGGTTTCTTGAGTTCCTGCCAGTTCTTGATGTTGACGGACATGAAAATCCCCTGGTTCGGATGCGGGCAGGACCGGAGCTCTTTATGGGAGCGTCCGGTCCGTGAGGGTGTGTCGGCGGCCCGCTAGCGAGCCGCCAGGCAGGTACGGATCAGACGCGACGACGTTTGGAAGGACGGACCCCGTTGTGCGGGATCGGCGTCACGTCGCGGATCGAGGTGATGGTGAAGCCCACCGCCGCAAGACCGCGCAGCGCGCTCTCGCGGCCCGAGCCCGGGCCCTTCACTTCGACTTCGAGGGTACGCACGCCGTGTTCGGCGGCCTTGCGGCCCGCGTCGTCGGCGGCGACCTGCGCGGCATAGGGAGTCGACTTGCGGCTGCCCTTGAAGCCCATCATGCCGGCGCTGGACCAGCTGATCGCATTGCCCTGCGCGTCGGTGATGGTGATCATGGTGTTGTTGAAGCTGGCGTTGATGTGCGCAACGCCCGAAGAAATGTTCTTCTTGTCGCGCCGCCGAATACGGCCGGGTTCGCGTGCCATGGTGTATATTCCTCTATATTCTCAAGAAGGGAAAAGCGTACGGACGAGCCGCGCTTACTTCTTCTTGCCGGCGATCGGCTTGGCCTTGCCCTTGCGGGTACGGGCGTTGGTGTGGGTGCGCTGGCCGCGAACGGGCAGACCGGCACGGTGACGCAGGCCGCGGAAGGACTTGAGGTCCATGAGCCGCTTGATGTTCATCGCGGTTTCACGACGAAGGTCGCCTTCCACGGTGAAATCCGCGTCGATCGTTTCGCGAATGCGCAGGACTTCCTCGTCGGTCAGGTCCTGCACGCGGCGCGCATGATCGATGCCGAGCTTGTCGGCGATCTCGACGGCCTTGGTCCGGCCGATCCCGTGAATATAGGTGAGCGCGATGATAACGCGCTTGTTGGTGGGGATATTTACCCCGGCAATACGAGCCACTTAAATCTCCATGCTCCACAGGGGCCGAACAGTCGGGATCCCCTATCTCATCGCTCAATTCACCGGCATTTGCGGGACTTGCCTAACGCAAAAAGCCCGGATGGCGCACATAGGCTGCCGCCTGCCGGACTCACCGCAATGTCGAATGAACCGCGCGCTTAGGAGGATTCGCCGGACGCGTCAACCGTCCTGCGCGCGCAAAGCGAGGAAGCCGCCGTCGCGGGCGGCGACCGTTTGATAGCTTGCTTGTACCCCAGGGCGTTCGAAACGTCAAAGCCCTCACATCACGCCGAAGGCAAGCATGGCATCGGCGACCTTCTTGAAGCCCGCGATATTGGCCCCACGAACATAGTCGACATAGCCGTCTTGCTCGCCATACTCGACGCACTTGTCGTGGATGCCTTCCATCAATTCGGTCAGCATCTGGCCGAGCCGTTCGTGGTTCCAGCTGATCCGCTCCGAATTCTGGCTCATCTCGAGGCCCGAAACCGCGACCCCGCCGGCATTGGCGGCCTTGCCCGGGCCATAGAGGATTTGGGCATCGTGGAACACTTTCACACCCTCGAGCGTGGTCGGCATGTTGGCACCTTCGGCCACCGCCATACAGCCGTTGTCGACCAGTTCGCGCGCCTCGGCCACGTTGAGCTCGTTCTGCGTCGCGCACGGGAGCGCGACATCGCAGGGCACATCCCACGGGCGCTTGCCTTCGTGAAAGCTGGCGCCGGTGAAGTGGTCGACATATTCGCTGATCCGCCCGCGCCGTTCGTTCTTGAGCGCCTTGACCCAGTCGATCTTTTCCTGGTCGATACCGTCGGGATCGTGGATGAACCCGCCGCTGTCGGACAGCGTCAGCACCTTGCCACCGAGCTGGACGATCTTCTCAGCCGCATGCGTGGCGACATTGCCCGAGCCGGAAACGACCGCGGTCTTGCCCTCGACATCCTGCCCCTGGTGCTGGAGCATGTTGCGCAGGAAGTAGACCGCGCCGTAGCCCGTCGCCTCGGGCCGCATCTTCGACCCGCCATATTCGGTGCCCTTGCCCGTCAGCACGCCCTCCCAGCGATTGGTGATCCGCTTGTACTGGCCGAACATGTAGCCGATCTCGCGCGCGCCGACGCCGATGTCGCCCGCAGGCACGTCGGTATCGGGCCCGATATGGCGATAGAGTTCGGTCATGAAGCTCTGGCAGAAGCGCATGACCTCGCTGTCGCTCTTGCCCTTGGGATTGAAATTCGCCCCGCCCTTGCCGCCGCCCATCGGCAGGCCGGTGAGCGAATTCTTGAAGGTCTGTTCGAAGGCGAGGAATTTCAGGACGCTTTCGTTCACCGTCGGGTGAAAGCGGATGCCGCCCTTGTAGGGCCCGATCGCATTATTGTTCTGGACCCGCCAGCCCCGCTGCACCCGGACGCAGTGGTTGTCGTCCTCCCAGCAGACACGGAAGCTGACGATCCGGTCGGGCTCCACGATCCGGCGCAGGATCTGCGCCTCGTGATATTCTTCCTTGTCCTCGATGAAGTCGAACACATCTTGCGCCACCTCCTGGACCGCCTGGACGAACTCGTCCTGCCCCGGATTGCGCTTCTTCACCCCTTCCATGAAAGTCGGAAGGTCCACGTGCCTGTCGTAAACGGATGCCATGCCGCAATTCCCCCTCGTACCCTTGCGGGCCAGTTGACCATTGCGACCCCGGCGCCCTTGTGACGGGCGCTCTTCAGTCTCTGTTATTCGGTATCCTGCAAGGCATCGATCTGCGATTCGATGCTCGGTTCCTCGTCTGCGTCATTCTCGACCGATCCAGCGCCGGGCGCCGCTTCGCCGGCCAGGGCCCCCAGATGGTCGCGCAAGGCCGCGAGCTGCTGGCTCATCACGCCATCGACCGCCTTTGAAATCGTCGGGATTTCGTACCGCATGTAGCCGCCAACGACATATTCCCAGCGAATCCGCGTGCCGCCCTCGATCTCCTCGAGCGAGATCGTCAACACGCCGGTGGCGGGTTCGCCCTGGAGCGGCCCCAGCCCTCCGCGCATGCGCAACGCCTTGAGCGGATAGGCCTGGATGACGGTCATGTGCTGGACACTGCCGTCGAGCGAAAAGCCGTCGGCGCGGTCCTCTCCCGGGATACGTTCGCAGAAGCAGCCGCCCGCCTGCGGGGTCAAGGCCATGTTGGCGGCATCGCCCGACCATGTATGCGCGTCGGTCCACCACCCGCCCGGCCGGATCAGCGCCAGCCAGGTCTCCATCGGCGTAGCGGCGACATCCGCCATGTCCTGCGTGGAAAAGCCCGTTTCGCTCGTCTCGGCGACCTTGGCCGACAACGGCGGTGCGCCGGCCAGCATGGCAGCACACAGGACGGTGACGGCTAGGCGCATAATTCCTCTCTCTCCTTGGTGGGAAGAGGTCCTAGGCGATGTCGACCTTCTTTGAAAGACGCGTGCTGCCTCAGCGCGCCAGGATCGCGTCGATCGCGTGGGTCACGTCCTCGATCGAGGCCATGCCATCGACACGGTTGACGATTCCGCGCGCTTCATAGCCCGGCAGGATCGGTGCGGTCTTGCCGCGATATTCCTGCATGCGGGTGCGCACGGTTTCCTCGTTGTCGTCGGGACGACGCTTGAACTCGGTCGAGCCGCATTTGTCGCACACGCCGGCAACCGCGGGCTGCTTGAAGAGGTCGTGATAGCCCTCGCCGCATTTGGCGCAGGTGTAACGGCCGGTGATGCGTTCGACGAGTGCGTCCTCGTCGACCTCGAGCTCGATCACATGGTCGAGCTTGCGGCCGTGCTTGGCGAGAATCGCGTCGAGCTGTTCGGCCTGCGCCGCGGTGCGCGGATAGCCGTCGAAGATCGCGCCCACTTCGGGGCCCATCTCGGCCAGCTTGGCATCGATCATCGCCGAAACGATCTCGTCCGAGACGAGGCCGCCCGAATCCATGATGTCGGCGACCTTGCGGCCCAGCTCGCTGTCGGCCTTGCGCGTTTCGCGTAGCATGTCGCCGGTCGACAGCTGGCGCATGCCGTGATGTTCGACGAGGCGCTGGGCCTGCGTTCCCTTGCCGGCGCCCGGAGGGCCCAGGAGGATGATGTCCATTGCGTAAAGTCCCCTTCGCCCGTGCCGTGCCTTAACGCAGGCGTCCCTTCAACTTCGCTTTCTTGATCAGGTCGCCATACTGGTGCGCCAGCAGGTGCGACTGGATCTGGCTGATCGTGTCGACCGTCACATTGACCACGATCAGCAGGCTGGTGCCGCCGAGGAACAGCGGAACACCGGTCTGCGCAATCATGTATTCGGGCAGGACGCAGACGATGGTCAGGTAGATCGCGCCGATCACGGTGATGCGGGTCAGCACGTAGTCGAGATATTCCTCGGTGCGCTTGCCGGGACGGATACCCGGGATGAACCCGCCGTTCTTCTTCAGATTGTCCGCGGTCTCTTCCGGATTGAAAACGATCGCGGTGTAGAAGAAGCAGAAGAAGATGATGCCGATGGCATACAGCGCCATGTAGAGCGGCTGGCCATGCTGGAGGTATTGCAGCGTCGACTGCAGCAGGCCACCCGCAGTGCTCTCGGTATCGACCGAATTGCCCGCGAACTGCGTGATCGTCAGCGGCAGCAGCAGCAGCGAGCTGGCGAAGATCGGCGGGATCACGCCGGCGGTGTTGAGCTTCAATGGCAGGTGCGAACGATCGGCCTGCATCATGCCGCGCTGCGTGGCACGCTTGGGATACTGGATCAGCAAGCGCCGCTGGGCCCGTTCCATGAAGCAGATGCCGAGAATCAGGATCACGACCATGGCGATCAGGCCGACCACGATGCCCGTCCCGATCGAGCCTTCCGAATAGCCCGACCCCATGTTCGATACGAAGGTCGGGAACTGGGCGACGATGCCCGCCATAATGATCAGCGAAACACCGTTGCCGATGCCGCGGCTGGTGATCTGTTCACCCAGCCAGAGCAGGAACATGGTCCCGCCGACGAGGCTGACAACCGCACCGACGCGGAACATCATGCCCGGGTCGACCACCGCCTGCAGGCCGCTCTGTGCGCCGTAGCTTTCGAGGCCCGAGGCGAGGAACCAGCCCTGGATGGCGCAGAGGAAAACGGTACCGTAGCGCGTGTACTGGTTGAGCTTCTGCCGCCCGACGGTGCCCTCTTTCTTGAGCGCGGCCAGCGTCGGATGCAGCGCAGCGGCGAGCTGCACCACGATCGAGGCGGTAATATAGGGCATGACGCCGAGCGCGATGAGGCTCATGCGCTCGAGGCTGCCGCCCGAAAAGGTATTGAACAGGTCGAGGATACCGCCCCGGGTCTGGTCGTAGAGATCGCTCAGGATCAGCGGATTCACGCCGGGCAGCGGCACGAAGCTGAGAAAGCGGAAAACGATCAGGGCCCCGATGGTGAACCAGATGCGGTTCTTGAGCTCGGTGGCCTTGGAGAAGTTTGCGAGGCTCATGTTGCTCGCGAGATTGTCGGCGCGTGATGCCATGGGAATCTGTTCAATCCTGAATTGGCGCCGGTCCCTCCCGGCACAGGAAGGCTAGATAGGGAGCGGGGGGCGGAATGTCGAACCCCGCCCCCCGAATTTTCCCGCTTACTTTGCCTTCTTCGCCTTGTTGGCTTCGGCGCGAGCAGCCTTCTTTTCGTGCTCGGGCTTGTCGGCGGCGATCACTTCGACCTTACCGCCAGCCTTCTCGACCGCCTCGATGGCGCCCTTCGAGGCGCCGGCGACCTTGAAGCTGACCTTGGTCTTGAGTTCGCCCTTGCCGAGCAGGCGGACGCCGTCCTTGCCGCCGCGTGCGAGGCCGGCAGCCTTGAGCGCTTCGTGGTCGAGCACGCCCTTGGCGTCGAGCTTCTTGGCGTCGATGAACTTCTGGACCATGCCCAGGTTCACTTCGGCGTAGTCCTTGCCGAACGGATTGTTGAAGCCGCGCTTCGGCAGGCGCATGTGCAGCGGCATCTGGCCGCCTTCGAAGCCCTTGATGGCAACGCCCGAACGGCTCTTCTGGCCCTTCTGGCCGCGGCCGCCGGTCTTGCCCTTGCCCGAGCCGATGCCGCGACCGACACGGATGCGGTCCTTGCGCGCGCCGGTGTTGTCGCGGATGTCATTCAGTTTCATAGTGCACTCGCTTTCGCTTTCTAACGCCCCTTGATGGGGTACGCGCTGTTGGGAAGGGGGCGCCGATAGTCTGTTTGGCCGTGCTTGTCGACCCCTCAATCGGGACAGCGCAGGCGGCGGTTTCATAAGCATGGGGCAGGGTCTTGAAGAATATGCTGCGGCAACACCCCGACCGGGGAATGAAGGGCGCTGTCGGCGGGATCGGGCCGCGCGAATGGACGCTCGCTGCCGCGGCGCTGATCGCGCTGGCCTTCCTCACCCGCTTCGCGACCTTCGGCCATCCCGATCTGCATGTCGACGAGACGTTCTACTTCGCCTCCGGCGTCGAAGTGGCGAAGGGCGCCATTCCCTTCGTCGATGTGTGGGACCGCAAGCCGCCCAGTCATTTCCTGCTGTTCGCCGCCATCGCGTCGCTTTCGGACAATTATATCGCCTATCAGATTGCGGCCATGCTGTTCGCCGGTGCGACCGCGGTGGCGGTCTATGCGCTGGCGCGCAATCTGGTCTCGCACGGGCAGGCGCTGGCGGGTGGCGCGATCTACCTGCTGTCGCTCTGCCTGTTCAACGGCCAGGGCGGGCAAAGTCCGGTGTTCTACAATCTCTTCATGGCGATCGCGGCCGCGATGCTGCTGGCCGCCCTGCCCCGATTCGGCACCCGCCGCGGAGGGTTCCACGTGGCCGGTGCGATGCTGCTTGCCGGGGTAGCGATCACGATCAAGACCACCGCCGTATTCGAGGCACTATTCTTCGGGTTGTTCGCGGCAGCATTCCAGATCCGATCGGCCGGGCTCGGCCGCGCGACGGGCATTCGCGTTGCAGGCTGGGCCGCCCTCGGTGCCGCCCCCACCGCCGCCTTCGCCCTCTGGTATGCGCTGCACGGCTATTGGGACGAATATTGGACCGCGATGGTGCTGTCGAACCTGCGCAAGCCGGTCGAGGACAATGGCGGATGGCAGCGGCTGTGGGTCCTCGGCCTGATGGCACTGCCGCTGCTCGCCGCATGCAGCGTGGCATTGCTGAAGGTTCGGGGCGCCACGCGCCTCTTCTTCGGCGGATGGATACTCGCAGCGCTGGTCGGCTTCTTCTCGGTGCCCGCCTTCTACCTGCATTACACGCTGCCCGTGCTCGTGCCGCTGTGCGCGCTGGCGCCTGCTGCCTTGGCCCGACCGCGCACCGGGGCGTTCCTGCTCGGTTCGGCCGCGGTCATGCCGGTGCTGTTCTATTCCTTCTTCGATTTCGCGGACACGCGCGAGGCCAAAGCCGCGATGGCAAGGCTCGTCGATGCAGTCGAACGCGGGCGGGACGGCGGCCCCTTGCTCGTCTACGACGGGCCTCCGCTGCTCTACACACAGACCGACACCCGCTTTCCCACCCCGCTCGCCTTCCCCAATCACCTGCACCAGGCGTCGGAGCGCAACGTCAGCCACATCGCGACTCTGCCCGAAGTCGAACGGCTGCTGGCGCTGCGCCCAAGCGTGATCGTCGACCGGACCACCGCGGTGACCAACCGGGAAACCGCCGCACTGGTGCGTGCCTACGAGCGCGAGCACTGCACGCTGCTGGCGTCGGAACCGATGATGAAAGGCTGGAACATCGAGGTGCTGGTGTACGGGCACTGCCGCGGCCCGGCGACGAAATAGAAAAGGCCGGGCAACGCTGCGCGCTGCCCGGCCCTTCTGTCCGATAAAGGTCGGATCGATCAGTCGACCACGGTCACCAGATGCGGGATCTTGGCAATCGCGCCGCGCACCTCGGGGGTGTCCTGGCGTTCGACGACCTTGTGCATCTTGTTCAGCCCCAGACCGATGAGGATCTGACGCTGGCTTTCGGGACGGCGGATCGGCGAACCGACCTGCTTGATCTTGATGGTTTTCGCTTTGGCCATCGATCTTACTCCGCGATAGCGGCGGCGTCGGCTTCAGCCTCGGCCTCCGAAGCGCCACCACGACCGAGCAGGTCGGCGACCTTCTTGCCGCGACGCTGCGCAACCGACTTCGGCGAAGTCTGGTCCTGCAGCGCGTCGAAGGTGGCGCGGATCATGTTGTAGGGGTTCGAGGTGCCGACCGACTTGGTCACCACGTCGGCAACGCCGAGGCTCTCGAACACGGCACGCATCGGACCGCCGGCGATGATGCCGGTACCCGGAGGCGCGGTGCGGACGGTCACCTTGCCGGCGCCGAAGTGGCCCTTGCCGTCGTGATGGAGGGTGCGGCCCTCCTTCAGCGCGACGCGGATCATCTTCTTGCGGGCAGCGGCAGTCGCCTTGCTGATCGCCTCGGGCACTTCGCGGGCCTTGCCCTTGCCGAAGCCGACGCGGCCCTGGCCGTCACCGACAACCACGAGAGCAGCGAAACCGAAGCGCTTACCGCCCTTCACCGTCTTGCTGACGCGGTTGATGTGGACGAGCTTCTCGATGATGCCGTCGTCCTCTTCCTCGCGGCGGCGATCGTCGCGACGACCGCGACCACGGCCACGGCCGCCTTCGCGATTGCCACCACGGCCACGGCCCTGGCGGGGCTGACCTTCGGCACCCTGAGCGGGCGACTGGTTGGCGGCAGCTTCCGACGGCGTGTCGGCAACAGCCGGCTGCTCGTTGGTCACAGCGGTTTCGGTTTCGGCCGTCACGGCTTCTTCGGTCTTGTTTTCGTCAGCCATCATCAGAACTCCAGCCCGCCTTCGCGAGCGGCGTCGGCCAGCGCCTTGACGCGGCCATGGAACAGGAAGCCGCCGCGATCGAACACGACGGTGGTCACGCCGGCCTTCTTGGCAGCAGCGGCGATATCGCTGCCGACCTTCTTGGCGGCATCGACATTGGCGCCCGAGCCCTTCGCGCCCAGCGTCGAGGCAGCGGCAACGGTCTTGCCGGCAGCATCGTCGATGATCTGCGCGTAGATGTGCTTGCCGGTGCGGTGGACCGACAGGCGGGGCTTGCCACCCGACACGTTGCGAAGCGCGGTGCGGACGCGGCGACGGCGACGTTCAAAGAGAGAGAGCTTTGCCATCTTACTTCTTCTTCCCTTCCTTGCGGAAGATATACTCGCCGCGGTAGGCGATACCCTTGCCCTTGTAGGGTTCGGGCTTGCGCCAGCGACGGACTTCGGCAGCGAACTGGCCGACCTTCTGCTTGTCGATACCCGAGATTTCGACCGTGGTCTGGTCCGGGGTCTTCACCTCGAGGCCTTCGGGAACGTCGAGATCGACGTCGTGCGAATAGCCGAGCTGAAGCTTGAGCTTCTTGCCCTGCGCCTGCGCACGATAGCCGACGCCCTTGATCTCGAGGACCTTGCTGAACCCTTCGGTCACGCCTTCGACCAGGTTCGACACGAGCGTGCGCTGCATACCCCAGTGGTTACGCGCGGCGCGGGTATCGTTGGCCGGCTTGACCGAGATCGCGCCGTCTTCGAGCTTGTAGTCGATCAGGTCCGACAGACCCATGGTCAGAGTGCCCTTGGGCCCCTTGACCGAAAGCATGTCGCCGTCGATCTTGGCCTCGACCCCGCTCGGGATCGCGACCGGCTTCTTGCCGATGCGGCTCATCAGAACACCTCCGCCAGCACTTCGCCGCCGACGTTTTCGGTGCGGGCTTCGGCATCCGAAAGCACACCCTTGGGCGTCGAGACGATGGTGATGCCGAGGCCGTTGCGCACGATCGGAAGTTCCTTCGAACCCGAATAGACGCGGCGGCCAGGCTTGGAGACGCGAGCGACATGCTTGATCGCAGGTTCGCCCTCGAAATACTTCAGTTCGATCCGCAGCTGTGCGTGCTTGCCCGAAGCGTCTTCGCTGTAGCCACGGATGTAGCCTTCGCGCTGGAGCACTTCGAGGACGTTCGCACGCAGCTTCGAAGCGGGCGAGAGGACGCTGTCCTTCTTCGCGCGCTGGCCGTTGCGGATGCGGGTGAGCATATCACCCAGGGGATCGGTCATAGCCATCTGTCTTTACCTCACCAGCTCGACTTGGTCAGGCCCGGAATCAGGCCCTTGTTGCCGAGGTCGCGCAGTTCGATGCGGTTGAGACCGAACTTGCGGTAGTAGCCGCGCGGGCGGCCGGTGGTGGAGCAGCGGTTGCGCACCCGGGTCGGGTTCGCATTGCGCGGCAGTTCCGCCATCTTGAGCCGGGCCATCAGGCGCTCGGTCTCGTCGAGGCTTTCATCGTCAGCGATAGCCTTCAGCTTCGCGAACTTTTCCGCATACTGCTTGACGAGCTTCTTGCGACGCTCGTTCTTGTTGATCGAACTCAGTTTCGCCATTGGACTTAAGTTCCTCTATTAGCGGCTCACGCCGCCTCCTTCTCTTCCGACTTTTCAGCCGGGAACGGGAAACCGAACAGCTTCAGAAGCTCGCGAGCTTCCTCGTCGGTCTTCGCCGTCGTGGTTACGATGATGTCCATCCCCCGGACCTTGTCGATCTGGTCGTAGCTGATCTCGGGAAAGATGATCTGTTCCTTCAGGCCCATGGCATAGTTGCCACGGCCGTCGAACGACTTCGGGTTGAGGCCGCGGAAGTCGCGGATGCGCGGCATGGCCACGGTCACCAGGCGATCCATGAACTCGTACATGCGTTCGCGGCGCAGGGTGACCTTGCAGCCGATCGGCATGCCTTCACGCAGCTTGAACTGCGCGATCGACTTCTTGGCCTTGGTGATGACCGGCTTCTGGCCGGCGATCAGTGCCATTTCCTCGGCTGCGGTCTGAACCTTCTTCTTGTCCTGGCTGGCTTCGCCGACGCCCATGTTGAGCGTGATCTTTTCCAGCTTGGGGACTTCAAGAGCGTTCTTGTAGCCGAACTTCTCGGTCATCGCCTTGACGATCTGCTCGTCGTAGCGCTGCTTCATGCGGGGCGTGTAATCAGCCATCGATGGTCTCCCCGGACTTCACGGCAACGCGCACCTTCTTGCCGTCCTTCTCTTCGAAACGGACGCGGGTGGCCTTGCCGGTCTTCGGATCGGCCAGCGCAACCTTGCTGATGGCCATCGGCGCTTCGAAGCGGTCGATGCCACCCTGCGGGTTCTGCTGGGTCGGCTTGCGGTGACGGGCGGCGATGTTGACGCCTTCGACGACGATCTTGCCGTCCTTCGGCATGACCTTCGCGACGGTGCCGGTCTTGCCCTTGTCCTTGCCGGACAGGACGACGACGCTGTCACCCTTCTTGATCTTAGCGGCGGCCATTACAGCACCTCCGGAGCAAGCGAGATGATCTTCATGAAGCCGCGGCCGCGCAGTTCGCGCACCACCGGGCCGAAGATACGGGTGCCGATCGGCTCTTCGTTCTTGTTGACGAGCACCGCGGCGTTGCTGTCGAAGCGGATCACGCTGCCATCGGGGCGGCGAACGTCCTTCTTCGTGCGCACGATGACGGCGCGATGGACATCGCCCTTCTTCACCTTGGTGCGCGGCTGGGCTTCCTTGACGGAAACCACGATCACGTCGCCGACGGAAGCAGTCCGGCGCTTCGAGCCGCCCAGTACCTTGATGCACTGGACGCGCTTGGCGCCGCTGTTGTCCGCGACGTCGAGATTGGATTGCATCTGGATCATCGATCCGGTTCCTTCTCAATGGCTTGCCGGAACAAGTCCGGCAGTTCCTACGTCAAAAAAGCTCAGTTACCGGCGGCTTCGACTTCGAGGTCAGCCTCGACAGCCTGCGTGCCACCTGCGGTAACGCGATCGATCACCTGCCAGGTCTTGGTCTTGGAGATCGGCTTGGTTTCTTCGATGCGCACGACGTCGCCGAGCGTGAACTCGTTGTTTTCGTCATGGGCATGGTACTTCTTCGAGCGGCGAATGATCTTCCCGTAGAGGGGGTGCTTCACCTTGCGCTCGACGAGCACGGTCACGGTCTTGTCGGTCTTGTCGGAGGTGACGGTCCCGATCAGGATACGCTTGGGCATGGTCTACTCCTTAAGCCTTCGCTTCAGCCGAACGCGAACGCTCGGTCTGCAGCGTCTTGATCTTGGCGATCGTGCGGCGGACTTCGCGGATGCGGGCCGGAGCCTCGAGCTGGTTCGTCGCCGCCTGGAAGCGGAGGTTGAACTGCTCGCGCTTCAGCGTGGTCAGCTCTTCGGCCAGCTGGTCGTCCGACTTCTGGCGCAGGTCTTCAATCTTGGCCATCATTCGCCTCCCAGGTGGGCGGTGTCACCCATGCGGGCGACGACCTTGGTCTTGATCGGCAGCTTCATCGCTGCGCGCTCGAACGCTTCGGCGGCCAGCGGGCCGGCGACGCCGTCGAGTTCGAACAGGATGCGGCCCGGCTTCACGCGAGCGGCCCAGTATTCGATCGAACCCTTGCCCTTACCCTGACGGACTTCGGCAGGCTTCTTCGACACCGGCACGTCGGGGAAGACGCGGATCCAGAGACGACCCTGACGCTTGATGTGACGGGTGATCGCACGACGCGCGGCTTCGATCTGGCGCGCGGTGATGCGTTCGGGTTCCATCGCCTTCAGGCCGTAGGACCCGAAGTTCAGCGTGGTGCCGCCCTTGGCGTTGCCATGGATCTTGCCCTTGAACGCCTTGCGGTACTTGGTTTTCTTCGGTTGCAGCATGGTTCTTTCCTAATCCTGCAATCAGCGCGCCGGACGGACGCCCGAGGTCTGGGCTTCCATCATCAGGCGGTCCTGGGCGGTCGGGTCATGCGCCATGATCTCGCCCTTGAAGATCCAGCACTTGATGCCGATGATCCCGTAGGCGGTGAGCGCTTCGGCTTCCGCATAGTCGATGTTGGCACGCAGCGTGTGCAGCGGCACACGGCCTTCGCGGTACCATTCGACGCGAGCGATTTCCGCACCGCCGAGACGGCCGCCGCAGGTGATCTTGATGCCTTCGGCACCCAGACGCAGGGCGGACTGCACGGCGCGCTTCATGGCGCGACGGAAAGCGACGCGGCGGATCAGCTGGTCGGCGATGCCCTGGGCGACGAGCTTGGCGTCGATTTCCGGCTTGCGGATCTCGACGATGTTCAGCTTCACTTCGCTTTCGGTCATCTTCGACAGCTTGGCGCGCAGCTTCTCGATGTCCGCACCCTTCTTGCCGATGATCACACCGGGACGGGCTGCGTAGATCGAGATGCGGCACAGCTTGGCCGGACGCTCGATGACCACCTTCGAGATCGCTGCCTGCGGCAGGTTCTCGACGATGTACTTGCGGATTTCGACATCCTCGCTGAGCAGCTTGGCGTAGTCGCGCCCTTCGGCGTACCAGCGGCTGTCCCAGGTGCGGTTGATCTGCAGGCGCAGACCGATCGGGTTGCTCTTGTGGCCCATCTTACGCCTCTTCCTGCTCGCGGACGACGATGCGCAGGCGGCTGAACGGCTTCAGGATGCGCGTCGACTTGCCGCGACCACGGGTGTGGAAGCGCTTCATCGTGATCGACTTGCCCACCGAAGCCTCGGCAACGACCAGTGCGTCGACATCGAGGTTGTGGTTGTTTTCCGCATTGGCGATCGCCGAAGCGAGTACCTTGCTGGCGTCCTTCGCCATCGCCTTCTTCGAGAAAGCGAGGATGTTCATGGCCTCTTCGGCCTTCTTGCCGCGGATCAGGCCGGCGACGAGGTTGAGCTTCTGCGCCGAACCACGGATCGTGGTCCCGACGGCCAGCGCCTCGTTGTCGGCAACGCGACGGGGTGCCTTCTGCTTGCTCATCAGCGCTTACCCTTCTTGTCGGCGGCGTGACCCGGGAAGGTGCGCGTGGGCGCGAATTCACCGAGCTTGTGGCCGACCATTTCTTCCGAAACGGAGACCGGGATGAACTTGTGACCGTTGTAGACGTTGAACGTCAGACCAACGAACTGCGGCAGGATGGTGGAACGGCGCGACCAGGTCTTGATCGGCTTGGCGCCACCGGCGTCCTGGGCGGTCTCTGCCTTCTTGAGAAGGCTGAGCTCGACGAACGGACCTTTCCAGACGGAACGAGCCATGTCGGATTACCTCTTCTTCTTCGCGTGGCGCGAACGGATAATCATCTTGTCCGTCGCCTTGTTCTTGCGGGTACGGGCGCCCTTGGTCGGCTTGCCCCACGGGGTCACCGGATGACGGCCACCGCTGGTGCGGCCTTCACCACCACCGTGCGGGTGGTCGACCGGGTTCTTGGCGACACCACGGGTGAGCGGCTTGATGCCCATCCAGCGACGACGACCGGCCTTGCCCAGGTTCTGGTTCTGGTTGTCCGGGTTCGACACGGCGCCAACGGTGCCCATGCAGTCGGCGCGCAGGTAACGCTGCTCGCCGCTGTTGAGACGCACGATGACCATGCCGCGGTCACGGCCGACCAGCTGGACGTAGGAGCCTGCAGCACGGGCGATCTGGCCGCCCTTGCCCGGCTTCATTTCCACGTTGTGGCAGATGGTGCCGACCGGCATCTGGCCGAGCAGCATAGCGTTGCCGGGCTTGGTGTCGACCTTTTCGCCGGCCACGACCTTGTCGCCGACAGCGAGACGCTGCGGAGCGAGGATGTAGGCCAGTTCGCCGTCGTCATACTTCACCAGCGCGATGAAGGCGGTGCGGTTCGGATCGTATTCGAGCCGTTCAACGGTGCCTTCGACGTCCCACTTGCGACGCTTGAAGTCGACATAGCGGTACTTCTGCTTGTGGCCGCCGGCCATGCCGCGCGAAGTGACGTGGCCCTTGTTGTTGCGGCCACCGGTCTTGCGCTTGCCTTCGACGAGCGACTTGACCGGCTTGCCCTTGTAGAGGCCCGACTTGTCGACGAGGATCAGGCCGCGACGGCCCGGGCTCGTAGGTTTGTAGTTCTTGAGTGCCATTACTCTCTAGCCCCTCAGATACCGCTGGTGACGTCGATCGAGTCGCCGTCCTTCAGGGTGACCACGGCCTTCTTCTGGTCGACGCGCTTGTAAGGCTTGCCTTTCCAGCGCTTGGTCTTGCCCTTCACGTTGATGGTGTTCACGCCGGTGACGCTGACACCGAAGATCGCCTCGACCGCTTCCTTGATCTGCGGCTTGGTGGCGTCGCCCGCGACCTTGAAGACCACGGCGTTGTGTTCCGACGCCAGGGTAGCCTTCTCGGTGATGTGCGGTGCGAGCACGACGTCGTAGTGACGCGCTTCCACTTCCTGCTTCTTAGCCATTGAAACGGGCCTCCAGCTTTTCGACCGCGTCCTTGGTGAGGACCAGCGTGTCGTGCTTCAGGATGTCGTAGACGTTGGCACCCACCGCCGGCAGCACGTTGACGCCGGGGATGTTGCGGGCAGCCTTGCTGAAACCGTCGTTGACGCTTTCGCCGTCGATCACGAGGACCTTGCCGTTCCAGCCGTTCTTGCCGAAGGTTGCGACGAGAGCCTTGGTCTTGGCATCCTTGAGCTCGAGGCTGTCGACGATCACGAGACCGTCCTTGGCCTTGGTCGAGAGAGCCATCTTCAGGCCGAGCGCACGAACCTTCTTGTTCAGCGACGGGTTGAAGTCGCGCTTGCGCGCACCGTGGGCCTTGCCGCCGCCGATGAAGATCGGGGCTGCGCGGTCGCCGTGGCGAGCCGTGCCGCCGCCCTTCTGGCGACCCCACTTCTTGCCGGTGCGGGCAACGTCCGAACGCTCGCGCGTCGGGCGGGCGGTGCCGCGGCGGTTTTCGAGCTGCCAGGTGACAACCCGGTGCAGGATGTCGGCACGCGGCTCGAGACCGAACACGTCATCGTTCAGTTCGATGTCGCCCGACGCCTTGCCGTCGATTTTCTGGACCTTCACCTTCACGGATCAGCCCTCCTTGTTCTCGTCCGAGCCGGTGTCGGCTGCGGGCGTATCGGTGGTGGTTTCGGTGTCGGCACCGGCTTCCTGTTCCTTCAGCAGCTTTTCCTGCTGTTCGGCGGAAATTTCCGTGCCAACTTCATGCTCGGCAGCGCTCTCGACGAGACCGGCATCAGCTTCCTGGTGCTCGAATTCGTCGCGGTTGCGATACATCACACCCGGGAACGGCAGGTCGACATGGTCGATCTTGACCGCGTCCTTGACCAGGAGCCAGGCGTTCTTCGCACCCGGGACCGAGCCCTTGACGAAGAGCAGGCCGCGATCGGCGTCGGTGCGCACGATCTCGAGGTTCTGCTGGGTGCGCTGGCGGTCGCCCATGTGGCCGGCCATCTTCTTGCCCTTGAACACGCGGCCCGGATCCTGGCGGTTACCCGTCGAACCGTGCGAGCGGTGCGAGAGCGAAACGCCGTGGGTGGCACGCAGACCGCCGAAGCCCCAACGCTTCATGGCGCCGGCGAAGCCCTTGCCCTGCGTGTGACCGGTGATGTCGACCTTCTGGCCGGCAACGAAGTGCTCGGCCGAGATGCGGGCACCGACGGGAAGCAGGGCTTCCTCGGTATCGACGCGGAATTCGGCGACCTTCATCTTCAGCGGAACCTGCGCCTTGGCGAAGGCTTCGCGCTGCGGCTTGTTCACGTTCTTCTGCTTGGCTTCGCCCGAACCGACCTGGACTGCGAAGTAACCATCGCGATCTTCGGTGCGGTGAGCAGTGACCTGGCAGTTTTCCAGCGCGAGAACGGTGACCGGCACGTGCCGACCGTCCTCCTGGAAGAGGCGGGTCATCCCGACTTTCTTTGCGATAACGCCAGTGCGCATCGTAAAACTCCTAAACAGAGGCACCCCGGCCCATCCGAGGTGCTTGCCAGCCCGTTTTGTGATGCGTCGCCCCGTCCGGGCTGAGTGCCTCCGCAGCATGAAGCCTTGGAAGCGAGACGGGGGACGCAGGCCCGGATCAGATCCGGCGGTATCCCGATGTCTTGCCGGACCTTGCGGACCGACGGGGCTATCGAGCGCCCCTGAACTTCCGGCCCGTTTAAGGTCCTGCCGGGGACCGGATCAGCGGCTTAGGCCAGCTTGATCTCGACGTTCACGCCCGCCGCGAGGTCGAGCTTCATCAGCGCGTCGACGGTCTGGGCGTTGGGCTGCACGATGTCGAGCAACCGCTTGTAGGTGCGCACCTCGAACTGCTCGCGCGACTTCTTGTCGATGTGCGGACCGCGGTTCACGGTGAACTTCTCGATACGCGTCGGCATGGGAATGGGGCCACGAATAAGAGCACCCGTGCGACGCGCGGTGTCTGCGATTTCGCCAGTTGCCTGGTCGAGAACGCGATGGTCGAACGCCTTGAGGCGAATGCGGATATTCTGAGCTTCCATTACCTACACCGATGCGAAAGAGCCAAGCGAGCCTTGTCCGTTGCCGTTTCAGACCCGCAAAAAAGAAAGGCCCGCCCTAGTCGGCCCGGTTTCCCGGATCGGGCGACCTTCCATGAATTCTTGTGCGACGGGGACGCGAATCCCTGTCTGTGGGCGCGCATATACGGAGCAGAGCCCCGGCTGGCAACCCCCGATTTCCGCCCCGATGCAAAAGCCGAAAACCAGGCGCGACGGACCGTGCGCGCGGTCCGGCAAATGCCTTCATAAAAAGCGAAGGCCCGCCCCTCGTAACGAGGAGCGGGCCAAAGCTGTGCAGTCGCTTGTGCGAGCTTACTTCGTGATCGAAGCAACCACGCCCGAGCCGACGGTGCGGCCGCCTTCGCGGATAGCGAAGCGCAGGCCTTCGTCCATGGCGATCGGTGCGATCAGCTTGACGTTGATCGTCACGTTGTCGCCCGGCATCACCATTTCGGTGCCTTCGGGAAGGATGACTTCGCCGGTCACGTCGGTGGTGCGGAAGTAGAACTGCGGACGATAGTTCGCGAAGAACGGCGTGTGACGGCCGCCTTCGTCCTTCGACAGGACGTAGACTTCGGCGCTGAATTCGGTGTGCGGGGTAACCGAACCCGGCTTCGCGAGGACCT
>Ga0066644_10000627_pt1 | contig 21899 bp, 23 predicted proteins | sample CryGeyCG2114_020_FD_62735 | JGI IMG/M metagenome (GOLD analysis project Ga0066644, IMG submission 62735) | Groundwater microbial communities from aquifer - Crystal Geyser CG15_big_fil_post_rev_8/21/14_0.20 | ecosystem: Environmental > Aquatic > Deep subsurface > Groundwater | place: USA: Utah...
GCGTGGGCGGCAGGGTGCGCGGCTGCCTGCTGGTGCAGGCGGCGGCGGCGCTCATCGGCGAGACCGCGCCGGGGCTCGACCGCGCGGCGGCGATGGACGGAATCCGCCACGCCAGGGCCCTGATGGCCGACGGAACGCCGGCGACCGGGGCGTGGGAAGGCCTCAACGCCTTCACGCCGGCGCACGGCCTCAAGCATCGGCACGATTGCGTGCTGCTGCCGTTCGAGGCGTTGGAGGCCTGCCTCGGCGGGATTTCCGGCGCGCAACCCCGATAACCTATGCCGGCGGAAAGTTACGCTTCGCCGCGCGGCGGCCCCGCCCCGCCGGCGATATCCCGTTCGATCGCGGCCGCCGACCGGAAGGCGTTTTTGGCGCGGCATTCAATTCCCTTACACTGGGGGAAGGGAGGCTCCACGCCAGAGAGACGGCGCGCCCCGCACGTTCTGCACACCTCCCACCCGGCGTTTCGAATCTTGCGCGCCATCAGCCGGAAGTAGTCGGACGTGTGCTTGGGATGATCGAAATCCGTCACCATTCGAGGTGATCCTTGATCTGAGCCCGGCGGGCGATGCCTCAGACGACGGCGTGCAACCGTTCGAGGAAGCGGCTGACTTCCGTCTCGCACACCGTCGACTGCTTGGCCAATTCGCCGGAGGCGCTCTGCACCTCCATTGCCGCCGAGCCCGTCTCCCGCGCTCCCTGCATCACCAGGGCGACATTGCGCGTGACCTCCGCCGTGCCGGCGGCCGCCTGTTCCACGTTCACGGCGATTTCCCTGGTCGCGGCATCCTGTTCCTCGACCGCGGCGGAAATGGCGGTCGAGGTTTCCTCGATGCGGCCGATCGTCCGGTTGATCTCGCCGACCGCCTGGACCGTTTCGTCGGTCACGGAGCGGATGTTCTCGATCTGCTGGGCGATTTCATCCGTCGCCCGCGCGGTCTGGTTCGCCAGGTTCTTAACTTCCGCGGCGACCACGGCGAAACCCTTGCCCGCCTCGCCGGCGCGGGCTGCCTCGATCGTGGCGTTGAGGGCCAACAGGTTGGTCTGGTTGGCGACGTCGGTGATCAGCTTCAGAACCTCGCCGATGCGGCGCGATGCCTCGGTCATTTCGACGATCTTTTCGTCCACATGGCGCGCTTGCGCGACGGCGGCCTTCGCCACGTCGGACGAGTTGCTGACCTGCCGGCCGATTTCCGAGATCGAGTTCGACAATTCCTCGGCCGCCGCGGCGACCATCTCCACGTTGACCGACGCCTGTTCCGCCGCCGCGGCCACGGCGGCCGCCTGCTCGCTGGTCGATCCCGCCGTTGCGTTCATGCTGCCGGCCGAGGATTCAAGCTCGGTCGATGCGGCGGAAACGGTTTCCGAGACGGCCTGCATGGTGGAGTCGAATTCGTCGACCACCTTGCGGAACGACACGATGCGGTCCTCCATGGACTGGGTCGCGGCGTTGATGGCGCGGCTGGCGCTCAGGTAGGAACCGACCATCCCTTTTTCCTGGATGCGCCGGAAATATTTGTTCCTGCTTACATAGTCCAAAGCGGCCGTGGACTCGCGGACATAGGCGTCGGCCCGGTCGATCAGGCGGTTGATGGCGCGGCAGAGTCCCGCCGCCTCGTCGTTCATGCCGTCGATACCGGTGATGCGGGCCTCGAAATCGCCGTTGGCAACGGCCTCGCAGACCCGGCGGGCCTTGTCCATCACGCGGTCCTGGTTGCGGTTGATCGTGAACATTAGCATCTTCGCTCTCCGCCTCCCCCCCTGGGGTTGATGGATCGCGCCGGCGGTGCCGGCAACGTACTCGGACGCACCTTTACAGCGTCGCGATGAACTCGTCGTAGGCGACGCCCTTGCCTTGCAGCAGTTCGGTGATGTCACCGAAAGCCGCGTTCATGCCTTCCTTCCGGTTGGCGAAACTCTCTTCCTTATTCCGCAGCGTCGCGTAGAGGGGGATGATGGTGCCCTCCAGTATCCTGCGGTCGGGCACCCGGCGGTTGGAATGGTAGCCGATGATTTCCCCGGCGGCGTCGCGGCTCGGCGTCACGTGGGCGAACACCCAGTAGTGGTCACCGTTCTTGCAGCGGTTGAGCACGTAGGCAAAGATTTCGCCGCCGGCGGTGATGGTGTCCCACAACAGCTTGAACACGCAGCGGGGCATTTGGGGATGGCGGATGAGGCTGTGCGGCTGCCCCAGAACCTCGCGCTCGGTGTAGCCGGCGATGTTCAGAAAGACATCGTTGGCATAGGTGATATAGCCCTTCAGGTCGGTCTTCGAGACGATGATCTCGTCATCGCGAAAGAACGCCTCCTTGCCGGTAACGAAATCTGCCGCTGGCATCTTCATATCTCCTGTTCCCAAAGGCCACCCTTCTACCCCACGGGACGAGACTTTTCCGGGCCGTCGGGGCGATGCGGTCGGTCTTGGCATACGCCGCAGCCTCTCCGGCTCACATACATCATTAGGCAGTTCCGCCGGACCGCGCATTGATATCGGTCAACTTGTTGACAACCTGCCGATCGGGTGTTGTCACGGCCGCGCGGCCGGTCGTGACCGGATACCGCCGATGCTCAGTCACGCACCGCGTGCAAAAAACCGAAACCCCGCAGCTGAGGGTCGAACGCCCTGCGTTGCGGGCCCGTCAGCTCGGTAACCTGTCTGTCCTTGATCGAGAAACCGACCTCCGACATATAACGCTCCCACGTGTGGGGGAACCAGAACACGGGCCTGTTCGCCACCTGCACGACGAGCGAATGATCGGCCGGGACATCCGACACCGGATGGTCCATGAAGTCGTAGATCAAAAACTGATCGGTCAGCCGCGCCGCCTTCCGAAGGGCTTCGCGGACGAGGTCCGGCTTGATCATCACGAAGACGACGCTGGCAAACAGCAACGTGAATCGAGAGTCCGCGAACGGCGCTTCATCCATTCGAATGAAATCCTCGATATCGCCCTGGTGCATCGTCTTGCCGGGGTGCTTTTTCCTGAAGTCCTCGACGAGCAGCGGAAGGCATTCGAACCCGACGTAGCGGATCCGCGGTTCGGGGTATCGCGTCGCGATGCGCTCGATCGCCGTGCCGTTGGCGCCGCCGATCTCGAGCATGGAGAACTCTCCGGTTTCGCTCACGTCCGCGTAGATTTCCCGGAGCCTTTGCGTGGTTCCCGCCGAATAGGGGCTGTTGCCCCGGCTTTGATCTCCCACGATCTGCCGCTTGATTTCCGGCGTGAACTCGGCGTTGAAGCGCGTTTTCCAGAACGCGAGATTATGTTGGTAGACCTGGTCGACGAGCCCGTTTTGAACGGCGATGAACTTGCGGCCGACGTCGTCTGAGTGCAGTACCGTTACTTGAGCGTCCATCTGGCTTGCCTCTCCTCCACGCGATGCGCGAGCACAATGGGAGATAGGTTGCGGACCGATACCTTACGCCCGCGGTGTCGATCCGCCCGGGAACCGGGAACGACGGACGTGGGCGCCGCCGCGGGACCGCTTCGCGCGACGTATCGATAGCACAGGATGCCGTGTTATGGAAAAGGCGGCACGGTGCCGGTCGGCAAGCGGCGGCGGGCAAAGCCGCCCGCTGGATCACGATAACGTTATTTCTGGCGCCGCCGTCGGTATCTGATACTTTCCGCCATCGCATTCGACCATCGGGAGGAAGAACGAAAATGTCGATTCTGCGTTTATTGGCGGCTGCCGTACTGGTGGCCGGTGGCGTCCTGGTCGCGGCGGCGGGTCCGGTTTCCGCGAAGGACAAGGTCCATTACCTCGCCGTGCATGTCGACGACAGCAATCCGGCGACGATGAATCTGGCCCTGAACAACGTGCAGAACGTGCGCACGTACTATGCCTCGAAGGGGGAGAAGGCGATCGTCGAGGTTGTCGCCTACGGTCCGGGCCTGAAGATGTACATGGCCGATTCTCCTGTGAAGGCGCGGATCGAAACGATGGCGCTTGAATCGTCGGAGGTGCAGTTCTCCGCCTGCGCCAACACGCATCGCAAGATGTCGGAGAAGGCGGGCAAGGACATCCCCTTGCTGGTGGAGGCGAAGATGGTGCCGTCGGGCGTCATCCGCCTGATCGAACTGCAGGAAGGCGGTTACAGCTACCTGCGTCCGTAGCCGCCGGGGCGTTCTACATCAACGCCCGCTGCTCGAGCCGCGCGCGGTCCGGGATGGCGAGGCCCCTGTCCGTGCGCACGACGATGTCGTCGTCGCGCAGGCGGCCCAGGATGCGCGACACGGTCTCGCGCGAGGCGCCGATCATGTTGGCGAAGTTCGTCTGGGTCGGCACGGGGAACACCAGATAGCGCCTGGGGTCGTTGGGGTCCGGTTCGGCCATGCGGATCAGTTCCATGCAGACCCGCTGCTCCGCCCCCAGAAGGCTGACGTCCGCCAGCCGCTCGTCACCCAGGCGGATCACCGCGGCAAGGCGTTTGAGAAGCGCCATGGCCAGGTCCGGATTGCCGGTCACCAGATCGAGGAAGGTCGGCCCCGGCACGGCGCCGACGGTACAGCGCGTGATGGTGCAGACCCAGGCCGAGCGTGGCAGGCCGTCGATGGCGGCCAGTTCGCCGAACACGTCGCCGTCCTTGAGCGCGGCGTAGGACACGGCGCGGCCGGATTCGGAATAGTTCAGCACATGGGCGGTGCCCGAGATCAGGAAATAGACGCTGGAATATTCCTCGCCCCGCTCGATGATCTTCTCGCCCGGGCCGAACTCAATCCACCGGCACTGGCGTTCCAGCCCCGCCAGTTCGTCCGGGTTCAGGCAGGCCAGCAGCGGAACGCCGCCCAGGTTGTGCGCGGTGTTGGCCGGACTGCGTTGACCCATTCGTCCATCCCCCGTTATTGGGCCACAACCGTCGGCGGCGCGGCCGGGGCACAAGGATAAGGCGCGAAAGCCGACCTGTTCAACGCAGAAATCGCGGAACGGGCGACCCTGCCGCCCCCGCCGTCAGTGGCAGGGCGGCGCGAAGGCGCGGCGCGGCGTTCCCCGGGGCGGGTCCGGTGTGTCCTTGCGGCGGGAATCCGGGGCCGTCCCGGTGGACGGCGGCAGATCGTCGTCATCCATCAGGATGCGTTCGGCGGCGCCGTCCAGATCCTCGAACTGGCCCGACTTGAGCGCCCAGAAGAACGCCCCCAGCCCCAACAGGCCGAGGAACAGGGCGGCGGGGATCAGGTAGATCAGGACATCCATTGACGGGCTCCTACCTCACGAGCTTGAGGCGCAGGGCGTTGAGCGTCACCAGGATCGAGGACGACGACATGGCGACGGCGGCGACCAGCGGCGTCGCCAGCCCGGCGACGGCGATGGGCACGGCGATCACGTTGTAGAGGAGCGCCAGCGCGAAGTTCTGCTTCACGTGCCGGGTGGCGGCGCGGGCGACGGCGACGGCCTCGGCCACGGCGGCGAGCGAGCGGCCCTGGAACACCATGTCGGCGGCGGTCTGGCTGATGTCGGCGGCCGAGGACGGCGACAGCGAGGCATGGCCCGCCGCCAGCGCCGGGGCGTCGTTCAGGCCGTCGCCCACCATCAGCACCTTGCGTCCCCGGGCGGCCAGGTCCTTCAGGCGCCGGACCTTGGCGTCCGGCGGGCGCTGCGCGCGCCATTCGGGGATGCCCAGTTCGTCCGCCACGCCGCGCACCACGTTCTCGCGGTCGCCGGACAGCAGTTCGACCGCAAGGCCCATGGCCTTGATCCGGTCGATGGCGTCGCGCGCGTCGTCGCGCAGGGTATCGGCGAAGGCGAAGCGGACCGGCGCGTCGCCGCCGGCGGCGAGCCAGAACTCGGGTCCGGCCGGGCCGCCGGATGCCGCGGCCGTCCCTTCGGCGCGGCACCAGGAACGGCTGCCGAGACGCACCGGCCGACCGTCGGCAACGGCGGACAGGCCCTGTCCGGGGATTTCCTCCACCTCGCGCAGGTCGACGGCGTGGGTGGCGGAATCCGAAGCGGCCTTGACCAGGGCGCGGGCCAGCGGATGGCGGCTGCGCGCGGCCAGGGCGGCCGCAAGGCGCAGGGTGTCGGCCGGAATGTCGCCGCCGTTGACCAGGGCCGGCTCGCCCAGGGTCAGGGTGCCGGTCTTGTCGAACACCACGGTGTCGCATTGGGCGACCCGCTCCAGCCCGTCGGCGGCCTTGACCAGCACGCCCCGCTGCAACAGGCGGCCCGAGGCCACGACCTGCACGGCGGGCACGGCCAGGCCCAGGGCGCAGGGGCAGGTGATGATCAGCACGGCGACGGCGGTCATCAGGGCGGGTTCCCACTGGCCCAGCGCGACGAACCAGCCGATGAAGGTGCCGGCGGACAGGATGTGCACGGCGGGGGCGTAGATGCGCGCCGCCCGGTCGGCGAGCCGCACGTATCTGGCGCGGCCCTGTTCGGCGGCCTCCATGAGGCGCACGATCTCGGCCAGCAGCGTCTCCTCGCCGGCGGCGGTGATGCGCACCTCGACGGGGCCGGTCAGGTTGAGCGTGCCCGCATAGACGGCATCGCCGGTCCCGGCCGCGCGCGGCAGGCTTTCCCCGGTGACCAGCGAGCTGTCCAGGTCCGTGCGGCCCGAGACGATTTCGCCGTCCGCGGCCAGGCGTTCGCCCGCGGCGACGGCAAGCACCATGCCCGGGGCGAGGTCCGCCGTGGCGACGGCGCGGTGCCGGCCGCCGGCGTCGACGACCATGGCGGTCGCGGCGCGCAGGCCGAGCAGCCGCGTCGCCGCCGAGCGCGCCTTGGTCCTGGCCCGGCGGTCGAGGTAGCGGCCGATCAGCAGGAAGAACAGGAGCGTCACCGAGGCGTCGAAATAGGCGTGCTCGGCGCCCTTCATGGTCTGTTGCAGGCTCATGCCCGCGGCCAGGATCACGGCGAGGGAGATCGGCACGTCCATGTTGAGCGCGCGCGACGCCAGGGCCGAGGCGGCCGACTTGAAGAACGGCATGCCCGCGTAGACCACGGCGGGCAGGGCGATCAGCGCCGAGACCCAGTGGAACAGGTCGCGGGTCGCCCCGCCCATGCCCGAGACATGCCCCGACCACACGGAAACGCTCAGCAGCATCACGTTGGCGGCGGCGAACCCGGCCACGGCCATGGCCTTGAGCAGGCGCTTGTCCTCGGCCTCGCCGCCGTCCTCCAGCCTGGCCGGGTCGAACGGGCGGGCGGGGAAGCCCAGGTTGGCGACCGCCTCGGTGATCGCGTCGGGTGTCGTTGCGCCCGGCAGCCAGTCGACGCGCAGCCGCTTGGTCGACAGGTTCACGCGCGAGGCGACGACGCCCGGCGTCTCGGCCAGCGTGCCCTCGATGCGCTTGATGCAGCCCGCGCAATGGACGTTCTCGACCATCAGATGGAGGGTTTCCGGCGGCGCCGGGGCGGCCTCGGCGGCGACGTTCAGCGCAAGGGCGGCGGCCTGGGCCTGGGTCATTTGACGCCTCCGGCCTGGATCTCGTGCAGCATGCGGTAGGTGCGGCCGTCGGCCGCCCCGGCGGTGACGTCGACGGTCCAGCGACCGAGGGCCGGCAGGCGGACCAGGGCCGCGTAGAGGCCCGGGCGGTCCTCGGTCAGCGTGGTCTCGAAGGCCAGGCCCTCGCCGAGCGGGCGGCTCAGCCGCACCTTGGCGGCCAGTCCCGCGAGGGGGCCGTGCGGGCCGGTCATGGTCAGGCTGAGGACCCGCGTGCCCTTGGGCGTGGCGGCGCCCAGGCCGACGTGCGAGCGCCAGCCCATGGCGTCCTGCCGCGCGGCGCCTTCCAGGGTCTTGTTGTAGGCCAGACCCTCCTCGTAGGCCTTCTGGGTCGTCAGGCCGGGCCAGCTGTCGAGGGCGAAATAGACGAAGGACAGGTTTACGGCGACGATGACCCCGAAGAAGGACACGGCCCATATCAGCACCGTCCGGCCGGTGATCGGCCGCGGGGCGGATCGCGTCATGCCGGTCATCGGCCCGGCCCCCGGAACAGGCTGTTGTAGGCGGCGGTCTGGCCCGTGTTGATCTCCCGCAGCACGAAGCGCAGGTCGGCGGCATCGCTCTTCAGGGTGCCCGGCGGCACGGTGACCAGCAGGCGGAAGGACTGCAGACGGTCCGGCTTCACGGTGAAGTAGGGATCGGGGCTGTCGCCCATGTCTTCCGAGCCGACGACCTTCAGCCTGGCGCCCGGCAGGCCGACGGCGTGCAGGGTCAGGGTGCGCTGCTCGCGCGCCTTGTTGAGGATCTTGAAGGTATAGCCGTTGCGCAGCGCGCCGTCCGACAGCGTCGTGTAAAGCGGGTTGCGGTCGTGGATCACGTTGATGTCCAGGTCGGCGCGGGTCAGCAGCACGTAGAGCATGCCGAGGCCGATCAGCGACCACAGGGCGAAATAGAACAGGGTGCGCGGCCGCAGCAGGCGCAGCCTGGTTTCCTTGCCCTCGCGCCGGCGCTGGTCGTTGGCGACGGAATCGTAGTCGATCAGGCCGCGCGGCCGGCCGATCTTGGACATCACGTCGTCGCAGGCGTCGATGCACAGCGCGCAGGTGATGCATTCGAGCTGCTGGCCGTCGCGGATGTCGATGCCCTGCGGGCACACGACGACGCAGGCCTTGCAGTCGATGCAGTCGCCGCGCCGGGTCCAGTCGGCGTTCTTTTCGAACGGCCGGCGCGGTTCGCCCCGGTCGGCCCGGTAGGTGACCGTCAGGCTTTCCTCGTCCATCATCGCCGCCTGGATGCGCGGCCACGGGCACATGTAGGTGCAGACCTGTTCGCGCATGAAGCCGCCCAGGGTGAAGGTGGTGAAGGTCAGCACGCCCACGGTGGCGTAGGCGACGGTCGGCGCCTGCAGGGTCGCCAGGTCGTGCAACAGGGTCGGCGCGTCGGCGAAATAGAACACCCAGGCCCCGCCCGTGCCCATGGCGATGGCCAGCCAGGCCACGTATTTGGTCATGCGCTTCATGGCCTTGGACGCGGACATCGGCTCCTTGTCCAGGCGGATGCGGGCGGAACGGTCGCCCTCGACGAAGCGCTCGACCCAGATGAACAGGTCCGTCCACACGGTCTGCGGGCAGGTATAGCCGCACCAGGCGCGGCCGACGACCGAGGTGACCAGGAACAGGCCCAGGCCGGCCATGATCAGCAGGCCGGCGATGTAATAGAACTCCTGGGGCCAGATCTCGATGAAGAAGAAATAGAAGCGGCGGCCGGGAATGTCGACCAGGACGGCCTGGTCCGGGGCGCCCGGCCCGCGGTCCCAGCGCAGCCAGGGCGTGATGTAGTAGATGCCCAGCGTCACCGCCATCACCCACCACTTGAAGGTGCGGAAGAAGCCGTAGGCCCGGCGCGGATGAATCCTCTTGCGCGGCGCATAGAGCGGCGGCCGCGTCTCCTTCCTGTTGACGGGCTCGACGTCGTAATCCCGGATGTCCGGCGCGTCGATGGCCGAGTCCATCATGCTGCCCATGTTCTGCATGTCTTACCCCAAGGGCCGGCCCCCTCCCGGGCCGGCGGTTGCTCCTCGAACGTGGTTACTTGCCGCCGCCCAGCGAGTGGACGTAGATCGCAAGCTGCTTGACCGTCGCCGCGTCCAGGTGACGGCCCCAGGCCGGCATCACGCCGCGCCGGCTGTTGGTGATGGTTTCGACAAGCGTCGCCTTGTCGCCGCCGTACAGCCAGATGGTATTGTTCAGGGCGGGCGCCCCGAATTCGGCGCTGCCTTCACCGGCCGGACCGTGGCAGGCGGCGCAATTCTCGGCGAAGATCGCCTGGCCGCGCACCGCCGGCTGACCGCCCGGGCCGCTGCCCGAGAGGGCCATGACGTATTCCGCGACGTCGCTGATCTGTGCCTTCGTCAGGATTTGGTCACGCCCGAACGCGGGCATGTCGGACGCGCGGGCCTGTTCGTCCTCGGTGTTTCGCACGCCGTGGGTGATCGTGTAGGCAATGGCGTCCACGGTGCCGCCCCAGATCCATTCGTCGTCGTTCAGGTTGGGAAAGCCCTTGAAACCCTGGGCGCCCGAACCGTGGCACTGCGTACAGTTGACGGCGAAGGCCGAGCGCCCGCCGGCCAGCGCAAACTCGCGCAGGCTCGCTTCGGTGCGGATCTGCTCCAGCGGCGCCTTGCGGATGCGTTCCAGCTGGCCCGCCATTCCCGCGTTGGCGGTTTCGATTGCCTTGGCGACGTCGCCGCGCGACGAATAGCCGAACATGCCCTTGGTGTGGGTCGAGACCAGCGGCCAGGCGGGATAGACCACCCAGTAGCCGATGGACCAGATGACGCAGGCCCAGAATATCCACTGCCACCAGCGCGGCAGGGGGTTGTCCAGTTCGCGGATGCCGTCCCATTCGTGGCCGGTCGTCTCGACACCGGAAAACTCGTCGACATGCCGGCCGTGGGATTTGCCTTGATCAGACATGCTTAGTCCTCCTTGAACGGGATTTGTGCGGCGTCCTGGAACTTCTTCTTGGCGCCGGGCCGGAAGGCGTAGATCAGGACGCAGGCGAACAGGATCACCAGATAGGCGAGGCCCCAGGTTTCGGCGAACATGGCGACCTGTTCGAAGGTCGTGCCGGTGGTTTGCATGGCGCGGTCCTCCTAGCGATAGTTGTCTTCGGCCTTGTAGGCCTTGAAGTCGACCATGGTGCCGAGCACCTGCAGATAGGCGATCAGGGCGTCCATTTCCGTCGGCGCGCCGGGTTGCGCGTCGAAGTCGCGGGCCTGGGCGCCGGGATAGCGCTTCCGCAGGGCCTCGACGCCGTCGCCGTCCGGGTTGACCTGGGCCTCGACGTCGGCCTTGGCGGCGGCGATCATGGCGTCGTCGTAGGGCACGCCGACCATCCTGTTGGCCGCCAGATGGTCCGGGAGGTCCGCGTACCTGAGCGGCGTATTCGCCAGGAACGGGTAGCCCGGCATGATCGATTCGGGCACCAGCGAGCGCGGATCGACCAGATGCGTCTTGTGCCATTCGTCGGAATACTTGCCGCCGACCCGCGCCAGGTCGGGCCCCGTGCGCTTGGAGCCCCACTGGAACGGGTGGTCGTACATGCTTTCCGCGGCCAGCGAATAATGGCCGTAGCGTTCCACCTCGTCGCGGAACGGGCGGACCATCTGCGAGTGGCAGTTGTAGCAGCCTTCGCGGATGTAGATGTTGCGCCCGGCCAGTTCCAGCGGGGTGTAGGGCCGCACGCCCTTCACCTTCTCGATGGTGCTTTCCAGGTAGAACAGCGGCGAAATTTCGACGATGCCGCCGATGGAAACCACGACCAGGATGCCGATCAGCATCAGGATCGAGTTCTTTTCCAGTTTCCCGTGATCGAACATGACGTTCTCCTTGCCGCGTCGGCGTTATTCGGCGGGGGCCGGCTGTGATGCCGCCGGCGCGGGTTCGTAGGGACGCTCGTCGCGGATGCGGCCCTGCGTGGTCCGGTACACGTTCCAGGCCATGACCAGGGCGCCGGTGACGTAGAGCAGGCCGCCGAGCGCGCGGATGACGTAGAAGGGATGCATGGCGTCGACGGTTTCGGCGAAGGAGTATTCCAGGAAGCCGAGCGCGTCGTAGGCCCGCCACATCAGGCCCTGCATGATGCCCGACACCCACATGGAGGCGGCGTAGAGCACGATGCCCACGGTCGCCAGCCAGAAGTGGACGGACACCAGGCGCAGCGAATACAGCCGCTCCGAGCCGTACATGCGCGGCGCCAGGTAGTAGATGGCGCCGAACGACACCATGCCGACCCAGCCCAGGGCACCGGAATGCACGTGGCCGATGGTCCAGTCGGTGTAGTGGCTGAGGCCGTTGACCGCCTTGATCGACATCAGCGGGCCTTCGAAGGTCGACATGCCGTAGAACGCGACGGAGATCGCCAGCAGGCGCAGGATCGGGTCCGTGCGCAGCTTGTCCCAGGCGCCCGACAGGGTCATCAGGCCGTTGATCATGCCGCCCCAGGACGGCATCCACAGCATGACCGAGAAGGTCATGCCGAGCGTCTGCGCCCAGTCGGGCAGGGCCGTGTAGTGCAGGTGGTGCGGGCCGGCCCAGATGTAGAGGAAGATCAGCGACCAGAAGTGCACGATCGACAGCCGGTAGGAATAGACCGGGCGTTCGGCCTGCTTGGGCACGTAGTAGTACATGATGCCGAGGAAGCCGGCGGTCAGGAAGAAGCCGACCGCGTTATGGCCGTACCACCACTGGGTCAGGGCGTCCTGCACGCCGGAGAACAGCACGTAGCTCTTGGTCGAGGTCAGGCTGACCGGCACCGTCAGGTTGTTGACGATGTGCAGCATGGCGATGGTCACGATGAACGCCAGGTAGAACCAGTTGGCGACATAGATGTGCGGTTCCTTGCGGCGCCACAGGGTGCCCAGGAAGACCAGCAGGTAGACCACCCAGACGACGGTCAGCCACAGGTCCACGTACCATTCCGGTTCGGCGTATTCCTTGGACTGGGTGACGCCCAGGACGTAGCCGGTGGCGGCCATGACGATGAACAGCTGATAGCCCCAGAACACGAACCAGGGCGCCCAGCCGCCGGCGATGCGCGCCTGGCAGGTGCGCTGGACCACGTGGAACGAGGTCATCAGCAGCGCGTTGCCGCCGAACGCGAAGACCACCGCCGAGGTGTGCAGCGGCCGCAGGCGGCCGAAGTTGGTCCAGGGCAGGTCGAAGTTCAGCACCGGAAAGGCGAGCTGCAGGGCGATCACCAGGCCGACGGTGAAGCCGACGACGCCCCAGAAGGTCGTCGCGACGACGCCCGCGCGGACGATGGCGTCGTTGTAGTTCACGCCGCCGGGCACCGCCTTGGCGGGGCCGCCGGTGTCGCCGTTGCGGCCGATGATCCAGAACACGCCGATCGCCGCGAACGCCGCGATCAACAATCCGTGGCCGTACATGACCGAATCCGCCGCGCCGGCGGCGAGGGCCAGTCCCAACAGGCCGATCAGGCCCAATGGCAGGAAAATGAGAAAAGACATGATTCCGCCTCTATCGATTGCAAACAGCCTGCTTACCGTCCGGACCGGCCCGGCGGCGTTCTTATAACTCTCCTCCATTCCTACAGAATTCGCCCTGCGGACATATTGACCTACGTCAACAAATTGCCCCGTGCGGCAGGAATTTGTTGCGGTGCACGCAGACCTCAGGCATGCGTCCGTATCCCCGCCGCCAAAATACAATATATTAATGTATAATCAAGCGTCCGTTCCGGAGGGGGGGGAAGAAAAAAGGCCCCGCGTCGCCGCGGGGCCGAATTTCAGCAAGTGGATTTGGGGAGGGAAGCTAAGCTTAGGCGGCCTTGAACTTGGAAGCGGTTTCGAAGGCCTTGGCGACCTGCGCCTGGATCGGCGCGAACAGGTCCTTGGCGACGTCCTGGTAGAGGGCGACGGCTTCCTTGGCCATGGCCTGGGCCTTCTTCTGTTCGGCGGTGATCAGCTCGGCCTGAAGCTTCATCAGCTCGGACGGGTCGGTGACCGACATCGCCTTGAACATGGCGGAAACCCGGTCTTCGGCGATCTCCGTCGCCTGGGCGCGGGTCAGTTCCTCGATCTTGTTCAGGTTGGCGGCCGCGGCCTTGGTGGCGCTGACGGCGGTTTCGAAATTCTCGCGGTAGGCCGTGACGGCCTGTTCGAACCCTTCGACGGCCGCGGCACGGGCCTTGTCGGCCTCGACCTGGGCGGCGCCGGCGAGCTTTTCCTGCTGCGCCTTGGCGGTGTTCACGGCTTCGAGAATGGTATCGCGAACCGGGGCGAAGGGGTCGGTGTTGATGGTGGTTTTCTTGGTAGCCATTGTCCTGATCTCCTTGATCCTAATCTAGGCATTAAGGGTTCGAGCGGGCGGCCCGCTCATCGGCACCGCCCTCTGTTTTGCTGCGATGCAACATAGCTAATATGCCCAAGCGTTCCCCTGTCGTCAAGAGATTTTTTGTGCAGTGCACAAATTTTCAGAAGGGCGGATTTCCGGGGCCTCGCGGGGATTTCCGGCGACGCGGCGCTTGATCGCCGGCGCCGGCGGGGCCTAAATGGCGGCGGGGGCAAGACCGCGATTCAATCCTCGGGAGGATCTCCGATATGTCTTTGAAAGCCGTTCTCTGGCGCCCCATGTACGATCCGGGCGGCCATGACCTTCTGCGCGCAAACGGGATCGAGCCCGTCGTCGTCGACAGCGCCGACGCCGCGCCGGTCAAGGCGGCGCTCGGCAACGCCAACGCGCTCTGGGTGCGCACGCCGGAACGGGTGAGCGCCGAGGTCATGGACGCCGGGCCGGGCCTCGCCGTGATCTCGACCTCGGGCTTCGGCACCGACAACATCGACATTCCGGCGGCGACCGAACGCGGCATCCTGGTGGTCAACCATCTGGGCTTCGGCCGCACGCCCGTGGCCGAGCATACGGTGATGCTGCTGCTGGCCTGTTTGAAGCAACTGACCTGGGGCGACCGCGCGGCGCGCGACGGCACGGCCTGGGCGCAGCGCCAGGGGCTCCAGGTCTACGAATTGGAAGGCCGCACGGTCGGCATCGTCGGCCTCGGCTATATCGGCGCGGAACTGGCCAAGAAACTGCGCCTCGCCTTCAACTGCCGGGTCCTGGCCTACGACCCCTACGTCGATCCGCGCCTGGCCCGAGTCACGGGGGCGGAGATGTGTTCGGACCTGCACGCCATGCTCGGGCAATGCGACGCCCTCGCCATGGCGGCGGAACTGACCGACGAGACCCGCAACATGATCGGGGCCGCCGAACTCAAGGCCCTGCCCGAAGGCGCCGTGGTCGTCAACGCGGCGCGGGGGCAATTGATCGATCTGAACGCGCTCGACGCGGCGCTCGACGGCGGGCACATCCGGGCGGCGGGTCTCGACGTGGTCTATCCCGAACCGCTGCCCGCCGACCATGCGCTCCTGAAGAACCCCAAGGTCGTCTTCACGCCGCATACGGCGGGGGTGACGCAGGAGGCGTCGAAGGCGCTGGCGATCTCGGCGGCCGAGCAGATCACGGCGGCGCTCCGGGGCGAGATGCCGCCGTTCCCCGTAAACCCGGAGGTGTGGGACAGCCCGCAGTCGCGGCGGCCGAAAGGGTAATCGCCGTTTCCGGGAAAGCGGGAAACCATCCGCCCTGGCCCCCGACTTTCGCGGGGCCGGCGGGCAGGGGCGGAGCGCCCCCGGCTCATCCGCCGGTGCAGCGGATGCGCCAGGTGATTTCCGTCCGGCTGCCCGTGTCGGCGACGGTTTCCTCGATCCGCTCATACCCCTTGGGGCAGATCGCCATCGCCCTGCCGGTCAGGTTGTTGCGCAGGACCCATTTCGAGGCCGGATCGTCGAGGCCGCAGGTGCCGCCGATCACCCGCTCCTGCGGAAGGGCGCAGGCCGAAAGCATCGCCGCGCATGTCATCGCGGCCGCGAGGGCGGGGCGGAGCTTCGTCGTCATCGTCACGCGTTCCAAGTTCCAACATCGGCGAGAACCCGGCGCACCGGGATCGGGTGCCCCCCTCATACACCGCGCTGACGCGCGGCGTCGGTGATTAAATCACAAGGGAGAGGACAAGGCGCGCCGTTGTCGCGCCGGGCGTCCGCTACCCGCCCAACCCCAGCATCCTCAGCGCCGCCCGGTGCACCGGGCTGTCCGGCCGGCCGAGCAGGCGGCCCATCTGGAAATGGTTGAGGCCGGGGATGTCCGTTTCCGCCACCTCCAGGTGCGCGTCGCGGAGCGCCTGGGCGAAATCCCGGCCCTGGCGGCGGAATTCGGCCAGTTCGCCGCCGCCGTAGAACAGCGCCACCGGCGGCAGGTCCGGTTTAAGCCTTCGGATCGGGCTGAGTTGCGCGACCGCCGCGTCGTCGAGCCCCAGGTATTCGTTGCGGTAGCTGAGGCGCACCGGGGTCAGTTCGTAGATGCCGCAGGTGACGACGCAGCCCTTGAGGACGTCGGCGGGAAGGCCGCGCGCCGCCCAGTCGGTGACCCACATCATCGCCGCCAGGTGCGATCCCGACGAATGGCCGGAGATCACGATCCTGTCGGCGGCGGCGTTCATTTCACCGGCATGGGCATGGACCCAGGCGACGGCGCGGCGGCATTGATCGACCATGCCCGCCAGCGTGCCCGCCGGGCACAGGGAGAATTCGACGACGACGGCGGCGGCCCCGGCATCGACCAGGCCGGGCGCGACGAAGCTTTCGTTGGATTTGCTGCCCCGGGCCCAGCCGCCGCCGTGCAGATGCACCAGGACAGGCGATCCCGGCGCCCGGGCGGGAAAGACGTCGAGGCGTTCGTCCGGGTGGCCGCCGTAGGCGACGTCGATGCGGCAGTCGGTCTCGGCGCGCGCCGTCTCGCTGGCCTTGGCGTCGTCGGCCTTGTAGTCGTCGCCGTCGGGCACGATGGAGCGCTGGTCGTACTGGCGGTCGAGTTCGGCCTGGTCGTAGTCGCGCCAGACTTTCGGCGCTGCGGTGCTGTCCATGGCGGCGGGTGTCCCGGGTCGGTTGATCCTCAATCCCTACATAGCCAGCGCCGGGCCCGGGGGCCACAAGAAAGGCGGGCGAGGGCGGCCGGCACCCCCGTCCACCCCCTGGCAGCACTCTCACCAGAAGGCTGCTAATCCGTTGTTTTTCATGCATTAATTATTGACGGCGTCGAATTTTCGGGGCGACAATCCAGGATATCAGGGAGGACATGCAAGCCACGCAACCAAGACGGAGGATCTGACATGTCTTTGGAAATGCAGCTTTCGGGGTACCGCCTGACCACGGCCGAAATCACCTACCGGCGGCCGGATCATCTCCACCTTCTTCAGGACTACATCTGGCAGGACCTGGACATCGCCCCGGACTTTCCCGTGCTGCGCCGGTTCCTGGAATTCTGGGAAAACAACCTGGACGGCCCGCTGCATTCCGTGCGCGTCGCCTCGGTGGCGCTGGTCCGCCCGGCGGAGTTCCGGCTGATCGAGGGCCAGTTGCGGCTGCACTGATCGGGCGGGGACCGGCCTATCCCGCCATTCGCGTCAGCGCCAGGCCGACGCCGATCAGGCTTTCTCCGGCCACCGGTCCGGCCACGGCGGCGGGTGTCTGCTTTTGACCCGAAGCGGACATGCCTTCCCCCGCAGTCGCCCGGGCACGCATGCATATTGATATCAAACCTACTTTACGGAAGCGGTATCCCAATTGCGGAAAGAGCGGTTCTAAATGTTTCGTAGGCCGGTTTCAGTGCCGCTGTCGTCTGCACGGTTCCGGCAACGCCGTAAAGTAGGGCAGACAATCGGGTTTTGTTAGGTGCGTCTTTTGCCAATTCGGCCTTACACTCACCGATGATCGCCTTTAGCTCATCGCGGTTGATCGCGGTTTCGGTAAGGGCTGAGACAGCAATCTCTAATACCTCAAGCGCCCTCACCACCTCTGCGGCCGCGTCAGGCGTAACAGTGATGGATTGGCTGGCGCTCGCAAAGTCACCGGTTTGAAGTATGCCAACCGGGGCGTTGATATTCACATGCATATCACCCCGTCCCACTTTGTTACTGGCTGCGGATTGAATTTCGCTGGCAAGCAGCGCCATATCAGCAAGAACGCCGTCTCTTGCCGTCTTGGAGACTTCGTCAAACTGGCTGGTTGTTTGCGCTATCATTGACTGATTTTGGAGGGTTGTCCCCTTGAACGGCGGGTTTCCTACCATATTGGCGCGGAGAGAAGCGTGCTGAGCATCCATGGTAGTTTCTACGTATCCACGAAGCTGGGCCTCCAAGTCCGGGATAGGCTGAAGTCCAACCGCTCTTGACGTTTCCCGAAGCTGCTCCGAGACGATCCCGGCGCGATCCGAAATCTCGGATTTAAAAAGATCAACGATCATCAACAGCGCCCGGCTAGAACCGGACGCCCCCGCCTTGACGGCGTGCGAGTTTTTCTTGTTTCTCTCGCTCGACAAGTCTCTGTCTCGGCGCTCGAACGTAGCGACCAACTTCGCGCTTACCGCAGCGGTCATTTCGTCGAAAGTCATTCCCCCCGCTTCCCTCTACTTATGAAAGAGGATAGCACAAATTTTCTATATAAGAGAATGGAGCCGACGGTCATCAACACTGCGCGAATCGGAGGCTTTTCAATATCCCGACTGAAAGTCTGATGCTGGCTAATGTCGGACATTTGACGGCGCGATTTCCAGGCGCGCGCGCCTCGGATGGGGTAGCCCCGCCATCCAATCCAAGGAACAGCCGCGCTACCCCGCCATGCCCCTGAACGCCAGCGCCACGCCGATCAGGCTTTCCCCGGCCACCAGTCCAGCGGCGAGGGCCGTACCGTAGCGCGCCGTCCATTCGGGGCGCAGGTACGCGGCCAAGGCCGCGATCACCGCCCCCAGGCACAGCGAAAACGAATTCCACGCCGGGATGACGAAGGCGACGCCGGCGGCGGGCGCGCTCGGCAGGAAGCGCGCGACGGGTTCCGGCAGCAGACGGTCCGCCGCGCCCAGGATCAGGCCGAGGACGGCGGCCACGGCCATGGCGGGGGCGGTCCCCTCGGGGATCGCGCCCAGGCCCGCCGACAGCACCTCCGCCACCGCCTTCCAGGTGGCGACCGCGGGCGCCGGCCACTCGGGCGTCATCAGCATGGCCCCGGGATCGGGCACCAGGACCAGGTAGACCGCGGCCCCGGCAAGGCTGCCGGTCAGGACGCCGAAGGCCTGGGCGTAGAGCTGCAGGCGCGGCGTAGCGCCGACGATGTGGCCCGTCTTCAGGTCGTGCATCATGTCGGCGCATTGGCCGGCGGCCCCGCCCGTGACGTTGGCGGTCATCAGGTTGGCCGCCACGTCGCCCGGCGTGACGGCGCCATAGGTCAGCTGCGTCACCTTGCCCAGGGCGCCCACGGGGGTCACCCCGGTCTCGCCCGACACGCGGGCGGCGATCACCGCCAGCACGTAGCTGAGCCCGACCGCCAGCACCGAGACCCAGACCGGCAGGCCGAACAGGGCCCAGCCGGCGACGCAGATCAGCGCCGTGACCGATCCCAGCGCCAGCACGTATCCCCGGCCGATCCGCCCACCCAGGCCGCCCGTTCCGGCCAGGCGGCGGCGCAGGCGAAGGACGGAGAGCGCGAACGACGTCAGCGCCGAGACGACCGTCAGCGTCACTCCCGGCCACAGCAGCCAGCCCACCAGATCCGAGAACCACACCGCGTCCGCCGCGCCCGGCCGGGCCCAGCCCCGGTCCAGCACCCAGGGGGCCAGGACGCCCCAGGCGGCGACCGCCCCCAGCAGCAACGACAGCCCCGCGCGCGGGCCGATCAGCGCGCCGAAGCCGATCATCAGGAGCGACGGATCGAAGGCCAGCCCCAGGTTCCTGAAGGTGACGCCGCCCGCGAATCCGCCCGGCAGGGCCAGGCGCGGCACCGCCGCCGCCAGGTCCACGGCCAGCTTGGCCGCCGCCGATACGCCGGCGGCGGCCAGAAGGGCGCGCAGGCGGCCCGCCTGCTCGCGGCCCGCCCCGTGGATGCGCCTCAGCGTCTCGGCCGTGGCCAGGCCCGCCGGAAAGGCCAGGTTCTCGTGCTCGATCATCTGCCGGCGCAGGCCCGCGGCGACGACCACGCCCAGGATCGACACGCTGAACACCCAGAACGCCAGCACCGGCCACTCGAACGTCTGCCCGGTCAGAAGTGTCAGGGCCGGGATCGGCGCCACCAGGCCGCCCGACACGATGGAGGCCGAGGCCGAGGCCGCCGTCTGGTTGATGTTGTTCTCGCGCAGGTCGAAGGGAGCCGTGCCCAGGCCGCGCCCGGCCAGGCGCCACGCGCCCACGGCCAGCAGGCCGGCGGCGATCGACATGTTGAAGGACCAGCCGATCTTCAGCCCCGAATAGACGTTGCAGGGCGTCAGCGCGGCGCCCAGGACCATGCCGGTCAGCACCGCGCGGCGGGTGAATTCCAGGGGCGTTTCCCGTTCCATGCGGTCCAGGCATGGCAAATGGGCCGCCGCCTGTCAAACCGGTCCCTGCCGGCCGCCCGTTCAGAATTCTTGCGGCGGCGGCGGATGTCCGGGGTATAATCGGGCCAAAGCCGAAAACGGCCGGCGCGCGATCGTAAACGCGGGCATGAGTGGGAGACGTTCATGAATCACTCGGTTCTGGTGGTCGAAGACGACGACAACATCGTCCTGTCCCTGACCTTCCTTCTGGAAAAGTCGGGGTTCAAGACGCGCGTCGTCGGCGACGGCAATGCGGCGCTCAACGAGATGCGCAAAGCCAAGCCCGATGTGGTGCTTTTGGACGTCATGCTGCCGGAACGCGACGGCTTTTCCGTCTGCGAGGAGATCCGCGCCAACAGCGCCTGGTCCGACGTTCACGTCATCATGCTGACCGCCAAGGGGCGCGACGCCGACCGGGAAAAGGGCCTCGCCGCAGGGGCCGACGAATTCATCACCAAACCGTTCTCCACCCGTGACCTGGTGGCCAAGGTCAAGGCCGCCATCGGCATGGCCGCGGGGTGATGGCGACGGAACCGGCACGCGATTCCCAGCGGCGCCGGGCGGGCAGCGCTTCCGACGGCGGCCCGGGAAAGGTCGGCGCGTTCTCGATCTCGCTGTTCCTGATGGCGATCCTGATGTTCCTGCCGCCGCTTCTGACCCTGGCCGAGGGTCAGGCCGACCTGTTCGGCCTGCCGCGCGTCTTCGTCTTCCTGTTCGCGGTGTGGGGCGTCGTCGTCGCCATGGTCTACCTGATCGCCGAACGGGTCGCGCGCCCGGGTCCGCCGGAACGCTGACATGCTCGAGGGCTGGATCATCTTCATCGCGTCGGTGGCCTATCTCGGCCTGCTGTTCGCCATCGCCTTCTGGGGCGACAAGCGGGCGGACGCCGGGCGTTCGATCATCAACAATCCCTACATCTACGCGCTGTCGATGGCCGTCTACTGCACCAGCTGGACCTTCTACGGCAGCGTCGGCCGGGCGGCCACTTCGGGCCTGGACTTCCTGCCCATCTATCTGGGGCCGACCCTGGTGCTCGTCCTGTGGCCCTTCGTCCTGGAAAGGATGGTGCGCATCAGCGCCGAGAACCGCATCACCTCGATCGCCGACTTCATCGCCTCGCGTTACGGCAAAAGCCTCTATCTCGGCGGCATCGTCACCGTGATCGCCGTGTTCGGCATTCTGCCCTACATCGCGCTGCAGCTTAAGGCCGTGTCGACCAGCTTCACGGTGCTGATCCAGTATCCGGAAATCGTCATGCCCCGCCACCTGGGCCGGGTGCCCCTGTTCCAGGACACGGCCTTCTTCGTCGCCCTGATCATGGCCCTGTTCGCCATCCTGTTCGGCACCCGGCACATCGACGCCAGCGAACACCACGAAGGCATGGTCATCGCCATCGCCTTCGAATCGGTGATCAAGCTGGCGGCGTTCCTGGCCGTGGGAGCCTACGTCACCTTCGGGCTGTTTGACGGGTTCGGCGACCTGTTCGCCCGCGCCAACGCCGTGGCCGAGGTCTCGCAGCTGTTCCACCAGGCCAGCGTCGGCGGCTACGCGCAATGGTCGACCCTGCTGGTGCTGTCCATGTTCGCCATCGTCTGCCTGCCGCGCCAGTTCCAGGTCGCGGTCGTCGAGAACGTGAACCCGGACCACGTGCGCAAGGCGGCGTGGCTGTTTCCCCTTTACCTGATCCTGATCAACGTATTCGTCCTGCCGATCGCCATCGGCGGCCTGCTGCAGTTTCCCGACCGCGGCGTCGACGCCGACACCTTCGTGCTGACCGTGGCCATGGCCAACCATCAGGAAGGCCTGGCGCTGTTCGCCTACATCGGCGGCCTGTCGGCGGCGACGGGGATGCTGATCGTCGCGACCATCGCGCTGTCGACCATGGTGTGCAACGACCTGGTGGTCCCGGTCCTGTTGCGCATGCGGTCGTTCCAGGCCCGCTTCACGGGCGACCTGACCGCGTTCCTGCTGTTCGTCAGGCGCAGCGCGATCCTGTTCGTGCTGCTGCTGGCCTATACCTACATGCGGCTGATCGGGGAATC
>Ga0066644_10000632_pt1 | contig 21766 bp, 25 predicted proteins | sample CryGeyCG2114_020_FD_62735 | JGI IMG/M metagenome (GOLD analysis project Ga0066644, IMG submission 62735) | Groundwater microbial communities from aquifer - Crystal Geyser CG15_big_fil_post_rev_8/21/14_0.20 | ecosystem: Environmental > Aquatic > Deep subsurface > Groundwater | place: USA: Utah...
AATCCTGCCAATCCCATTACAATTTTAAAACTTTTAGTAGTTTTTCAAAATTTTCTCGAGTTTTTTCTTGTTTGTATATCTTCAAAACATTTATGATCTGTTCTTTAGATGCATTTTTGTAAATTTTTTGAGCTTTTTTTGCAATTCCTGATCCAATGAAAAAGGCTTGTGTAATTGATGTGACGTTAGAGGGTTTTCTCTGTGTGCTAGAACTTTCAAAATCAATCAATGTGGCCTTATTTTCGCCTACAATGATATGTTTAGAAATATTACTTATTTCACCATGATCAAAACCTATTTGATCTAATCTATAACAATCTTCTAAAATATTTCTTATTGTATGTTTTAATTTTTTTGCACTACCAGATCCTTTTAGTGAATCCATCCAGTCACTAAATTTTTCTCCTTCAAGATATTCCATAACTAAGAAATTTTTACTAACATCAAAAATTTTTGGTCCAACATTTACTGAATTTACTATTTTTAACAAAACTGCTTCATTCTTCATTTCTTTTCTTTGCGAATCTGTTCTTCTAATCTTTAGAGCAATCTCTTTGTTATTTTTTTTTGCAACAACTACAACACCTACATATCCTTTTCCTAAAATCGCTAATTTTCCTAATGTAGTAGGACCTCGTAACGAAATTGATTTTATGTTTAATTCTTCTAGCTCATTAATTCTTGACTTTATTTGACGACTAGTAGCATTTGGGTATCCTAGAATTTTTGAGTAAGGCTCTTCAACAAATTTTTTAATTGAAATGAAGGAATGTTCCATTTATTGAAATCAATTCATTGGCTGCCTCTTTAATTGATTTGCTTAAATTTTTGTTTCCTATAGAAACCTTGAAACCTCGTTTTAAATCACTTTGAAGACCTTTAGGTATGCATATCTGAAGATTTTTTCTCAAAAACTGTGTCATAAAACTGACTGCATCACTTTCTTTTCTTTTTTCTAATGCAATTATTTTCCTATCATTTCCAATCCACACCAATTCTGCATTTTTTAGATTTTTAGAAATAAAACTCTTAGAATTATCATCCCTGAAAAAATCTGGTCCTTTCTTTGGGTAAATTTGGCTAATTTTTATAGATTCTAGGAAGAAAAAAAGATAAACTTCTTTTTGTTGATCTGTATATGGTTTACTTCTAAGTACAGTAAACCCACCTAATTCTAACTGTGTAGACAATGTAGTAGTTGTTCTTTTAATCTGCCCCCAAATTATGTCCGGACTCCTAATCTTGAAATCAAATTTAACCACTAACAAATTGTTCCAATATTTTTTTGATATTCTTGATTTTTTATTCTTAAAAAATTCTAACGTTGCTCTTTCTTTAAATGCTCTAGAAATAAGAATAAATTTTCCAATATTCTCATCAGAGATAGCAGCAGCTAAATTTCTATTACTATCAATTGGATCTATGACCACTATTGACGTTTCAAATTTTTTTGAAGTTTTTCCAATAACTTGATTTTCACTAATTTTTGATATTGATTTAATTAGATTTTCAAAACTTCCAAACTGTAATATTAAAACTTCTGAAATATATCCACTGAATCCTTGCTTAGCTATTTCTGCACCATAAATTTTATTTGCCTTTAGAAATGTTTTAAGAATTCTAACTTCATTTCTCATCTTTGGCGTTAATGATTTTTCCATGAATTTAGTATGAAATGGAGATCTATCTGCAGCACTTTTCCATTCTCCACTTTTTACATCATAAAATGGTACAACGTTAATCTTGGTATTCTTAATTTTAGCCTCAACATATGGATGCTGAGAATATCTCACATACGGAAAATATTCTTTTAACGAATTAAAACCAATTTTTTTAGAAATTTTTTCAAATTTGTCTTCTGATACAGTCTTTTTGAATCGAATAAAAATATCGATATCTGCATCTTTTGATAACCAAGTATTTTTTGCAAATGAACCTCCAAACTCTAATCCTATAACTTCTGGATATTTTTTAATTTCTTTGGAAACTAAACTATATGCTAACTCTGCAATTTGTTTTTTTGATTGTTCTACTGTTTTGTCTGGAGTAACCATTTTGGAAACTTTAGAAATTATTTGTTTCATTTTTTTGCTTGTATCTCCATCAAATCTGAATAAATTGATCCTCTTGATGTAAGTTCACTTTTTTTCAATTTTATGCTAGATATCGTTTGTGTTCCAAATGTCTCTTCTTCGTGATTTTCCAATTCTTTAGTTATATCTCCAATCTTCTTTTTAATTCTAAATACTGTGATATGAGGTTTGAATGGGTTATCTGGAAAAAATCCTAGTGGTTCTAACACTTTTTGCACTTTTTTGGATAATTCAATTAGCATATTTCCTCCATTTTCATCTGTTCCAATCCAAATTACTCGTGGGAATTTGGGTTTTGGAAATGCACCAACCCCCTTTAAAGTAACACTAAAACTTGAAAATTCAATTGTATGAAGAGCCTGTATGATTCTATGCATGATCTGCTCCGAAATCTCTCCTAAAAACTGTAGTGTAAAATGAAAATTTTTTGCATTCACAGGCTTTGCGTCAATATTGATTTTTTTTTGAAATTCTTTTATTGAATTTATTATATGATTTTCTGATATTTCAATTGCCACAAAAACACGCATCATAACATTTTCAAAAGTATGGTTATAATTATTTCCGTTAGCTTCATAGACAAGCCTTTTTTTTGATATGTGTTGGCAAAACTAATTGTATGTCTGACTGGAATGCCTGGTGCTGGTAAATCTACTATAGCAGATGGATTAGAGTCTAAAGGATATGAAATTATCAATATGGGTAATGCTGTAAGAGATGAAGCAAAAAAAAGAAATTTAGAATCAACTCGGGATAATCTTGGGAAACTAATGCTTGAACTTAGAGAAAAAAATGGTCCTGGAGCGATAGTAGAACTTGTTAAACCACAAATAGAATCTTCAACATCAGATGTAATCCTAATAGACGGAGTAAGATCAAATGATGAGATTAAGGTTCTCCGAAAATTTGGTACTGTAAAATTATTAGCAATTCACGCATCCACTGATACTAGATTTAATTTTTTACAAAAACGAGGCAGAACAGATGATCCACAAACTAAAGAACATTTTGAAGAAAGAGATAATCGTGAATTAGGTGTTGGTATCAGTAATTCAATTGCGTTATCTGATTATGCAATATCAAATGTTGGTCTAACAAAAGATGAACTGATTGAAACAGCTTATAAAATTATTCAAAGTTGGATATAATGAGACTTCCAAACATCAACTGTAAAATTGATATGTTTTGCCCAATAAATTCTTCAGAAGATCCAGAAAAAGTAAAACAATCTGTTGCAAATATCTTCCCATATTCAATAATAAAAATTGAAAATTTTTCGATCCATGCTCAATCAAAAGAATTGAGATCTTTGGAAAAAATTTATGAAATCATTCATAAAAATAAATCCCAAAAAACCTACATTCGTCATTTAGAAAATAATCTAGAAAATGATTTCACTTGGTTTCTTTTAAATAAACAAGCAGCCTTTGTTGATAATATTGCTATTTGTGATGAACCCGAAGAGTCACCATTAGGACCAATTAAAGTAACTCTGACTTCATCAAATATTGATGCAATAATTGATTGGATAGATTTTGCAAATTGATAAAAACAGCTTAAGAAAATTCACTCCTTTTTGATTATTTTTTTTAGTTTGAATCTAAAATCTAATTTTTTATAATATTAGCAAATGTTTATTAAATTAGGCATAATCGCTGGTATTGTTATCCTAGGAGGCATGATATTCTCTAGTGAAATTGGCAACTTATTTCCAACAACTTCTGCATCTGTATTTGATTCTCTAAAAAATGATGTAACTAATTTTGGTACCAAAGCCTCAGATTCTGTAGAACAACGAATTGATTCATCAATTAACCAAATTGTGGATAAAACTAATAATTCTATCACAAATGAAATAAGTAATGTTGGGGATAAGGTAGCTAACGACATATCTGAAGTAAAAGAATCGTCACAAAAATCTATCAGTGAAGAATTATCAAATTTTAATCCCATTGAATCTATAAAAAATATCTTTACAGATCGTTCAAGTTCACAATCTTCTAGTATTACATCATCAAATTCACAACAATCTAATACAATTTCCTCTCAAAGCAAATCAAAAATAATTCCTGAGACACTTTCTTTATCTACAAAACAACACTCTAACAACATCCTTCTTCAATATGATGATACTAGTGGACAAACAAAAAATGTTAGTGTAGTTATTAGAACAACAGATAAAGAAATTTTTTCTGGAGTGTTTTTTACTTCCAAATTTGAAACTATAGTTAATGATGCAATTGGAATTCCATATTATGTAGATATGGTTGTTGAACATGAAGTTTATGGCACTGTTACCTCATCTGTATTTAATCCTGGTGATTCTTCTGATACAAAAATTAATGGTATATTTTCTCAACCTTAATTCTGATTTTTTTTAAATAATGACACAAATTTTGGTAAAGCTACTGCACTTGTATCTTTAATTACTAAATCCATATCATCTGATATATCTGTATTTTCTGGATTGATTTCTATCAAAATAGAATTATTTTGTTTTGCATAGATAGGAAGTGTATTAGCTGGAGATACAACAAGTGAGGTACCTACAACTATCATCAAGTCACATTGACTTGCAAAAACTATAGCATTTTGCCATACATCTTGAGGTAATGCCTCTCCAAACCAAACTACGTCCGGTCTGAGCACATTTCCACACTTACATAATGGCGGTAAGTTGGAAATCTCTGTCAATATCTCTTCTTTATAATCACAAACTGAACACTTGATCTTTACAATACTTCCATGTAGTTCCAACACTTTTGAACTACCTGCTTTTTGATGAAGCCCATCAATATTCTGTGTCAAAACTGTAACTTGAGCATATTTTTCAAGTTCGGCTATTGCTTTATGACCCTGATTAGGTTGTGCTTGAAAAATATTCCTTCTTCTTTCATTATACCATTCCCATACTAATTTTGGATTGTCATAAAATGCATCAATTGTTGCCAATTTCATAGCATCATGATTTCTCCATAATCCATCTTTTCCTCTAAATGTAGGTATTCCACTTTCTTGTGATATTCCTGCACCTGTTACAGCAACAATTTTGTTAATATTCTTAATTTGATCTTTAATTGACTCAAACATTTTATTTTATTTCTATTTCTAAAAGATCTTTGGCAGTTATTACAGAATCGTGAATTTTTTGTGCTTCTTGTAAATGTCCAATTTCATCTTTGTATCTAGCTGAAAAATGTGTTAAAATTAAATTTTTTACTTTGGCATTTTTCCCCAATGTTGCAGCTTGTTTTGCAGTAGAGTGACATGTATCTTGTGCTTTCTGTTTCTCTTCATCCAAAAATGTAGAATCAAATACAAGATAATCACAATTCTCAAAAAATTTTTCCAATTCTTTTGTGGGCATTGTATCTCCTGATATCCCTATTTTTTTACCTGGACGTTTTTCTCCTAATACTTGTTCTGGCATAATTATTTTTCCATTAATCTCAATTTCATGTCCATTTTGTAATTTATTCCACAATTCCCCCTCAGGTATTCCTAATTGTTTTGCTGTTTCAAGATTAAATCTTCCCGGCTTATCCTTTTCTTTAAATAAATATGAAAATGATGTAATTGAATGATTAGCATTACATACATGTATTGAAAATTTTTCATTTTCCAATATTTTTCCTTCCTTAATAATTGTGATCAAAACAGGAAATGACAATCCAAAATTTAATACTTTGATATTTGCTGCAATAAATTCTTCAATTCCACTTGGTCCAAAAATCTCTAAAGTTTCAGTTCTATTCTGCATTGACATTGTTTGTAATAATCCTAAAATTCCCACACAATGATCTCCATGAAGATGTGTGACAAACAATTTCATTTTCTTATTCCATCCTAAACCAGATTTCATGTAAGAAATCTGTGCAGCCTCCCCTGCATCAAACATTAAGATTTCTCCATCTCTTTCTAAACATATACATGATAAACCTCTATTCTCAGTGGGTTGAGCTGCCGATGTTCCTAAAAATACTAGTTTCATTTGATAAGGATTGTTCTTGTCAAGCTTTTATGCCTATAGATATGATATTTTTTTAATCCTGTTAGTTTTGAATTGATATCTAATTCCTTTTTGTACATTATGGCCACCTTTTTTCGTTTAGGTATTATTGAGAAAAATTTCTTTAGGATTTCTTGGGGTTTTTCTGTTGTTTTTGAAGATACTCCATAAGGTAAATCAGTAACAATTCCATCAAATTTTTCAGAGATTTTCAGTAATCCTGGAAACTCAGAGTTCAAAACCTCAGAACGATATCCATTTTCTTTAAGATTTTCTTTAGCCATCTCACACATTTTTTCATCAAAATCTAATCCTATGGCACGTATTCCCATAGATTCAGCCTCAAGAAGTGTTGTACCTGTACCGCAAAATGGATCACAAACAGTTTCTCCTTTCTTTAGCCCTATCAAATTTATCATTACTCTTGTTAACTTCCAATCTAATTCATGAGGATGTTTTTTCACTTTTTTTGGTCTAATTTGATTTTTAACACGTTTTGAAAACCCAAAAAAGTTTTCACCATTTGTAAAAATCAAATATACTGTAATATCTGGATTTTCAAAATTTACTTTTACATGAGAAAATTTTGATATCATGTCTCCCATAGAACTTTCTAATTCTGGAATATTAAATTGATTTGATGATAAGTTAACTACTCTACAAACAAATGTTTTTTCATTTTTTAAAATTCCTACATGTTCTTCATCTAAAAATAATCCAGACATTTTTCTTAATATTTGTCCTGAAATTTTTACAAATGTAGCACGTTTAGTTATTTCAGTCCAACTTGTTTTTGATTGAACTATAACTAAATTAGAAATTACTTTGATTTTTGAAAATCTATCATACATTTTTGCAATTGCTGTAATTTCATCTACTGCAAGTTCTAGATAGTCTTTGGATAATACAAAAAAACTTTCTGGCATTATTTAATTGCCTTTGCAATGGTATTTGATATATCTACGATTGATGTTTTGTTTGGAATTGTATTTGTACTAACGATTCTTGTAACTCCAGCTTTTTTAATTTTATTCTCAGCATTATTTATCAAAAGCGCATGTGTGCATGCAACATAGACTCTTTTACATTTTTGTTTCTTAAGAAACTGTGTTGCTTTTACAATGCTTCCTCCTGTACTTATCATATCATCAACTAAAATCAAATCTCTATTAGCAACTTCATCGACATTCTTTGTTTTTATCTGAACTTTGCCCGTTTTCCTGTCTCTTTTTTTCTCTAATGCTATGTATTCAGATCCAAATTCTTTTGCAAATACTTTTGCTCTTTCTTTTCCACCCTGATCTGGAGATACTACAAGAGGATTTTTCAGGTTCAATTTCTTGAAATATTGTGCTAGATCCGCAATTGCTGAAATATTTTCTGTTTTGATGCTAAAATGTTTGAAACCCAACATACTGTGAATATCCACTGCAATTATTTTTGATGCGCCTGAACCCTTGAACAATTTACCTAAAACTTTCATTGTAATTATTTCTCCTGGTAAAAATTCTCTATCTTGTCTTGCATATCCCATATATGGAATTACTGCAATTACTTCATCCGATGTTTCTTTAGCTTTTGAAATTAATGATAATGCATGTATTAGATTAGTATCGACCGGTGGACAAATTGATTGAACCACAACTGATTTTCTTTTTGATATAATTCCTGAAATTGTTATCTTGCTTTCTCCATCTGGGAAAGTTCTGATCTCTGATTTTACAAGATTTGCTTTTATCTTTTGAGATAATTTTCTTGCAAGTTCTTCTGAAGGTTTTCCTGTAATTACTGATAATTTCTTCAACAAGAAATGTGAATTAATGGGATTCTTAAGTTTTGAGAAATTTATTCTTCTGAGCTTTCACCACTAGTAATATCACCAATTCCATACTTGTCAATAACTTCCTCTCTTTGTTCATTTAACCTATTGATTTCTTCTTGCTCCCGCTTTTCATCTCCCTGATATACAGTTCTAATTGGCCATGGAACTCTAATGTCATATTTTTTGAATTCTTCATACATGATCATTCTCATCTCAGTTTTAGTTTTGAATTGTGATCCATAATTTCTTACATAAAGCCACAATGAAAAATCTAATGCTGAATCATTGAATTTGTTAAATCTGACACCAGGTTGATTAATGTCCACATGAATATCTTTATCACATCCACAACTTGGTTTATTTTTGTCTAAATATGGACATCGTAACTGTACAACTAAATGCTTCCCTTTACTATCTATGGATTCTTTCATTACACGTTTTCCAACTTTCACAAGAATTGCAGCTACTTGTTTAGGATCATTAAGATATGAAACACCTACGTCCACAATTGCAGGTACCATTTTGATTTCTTTAGTGTAGTTGATAATCTGAGCATTTACTAACTGTCTTGTGGGAATTACCGCAAATGATTCATTTAATGCATTTCGAATGTATGTTACTCTAGGCGTAATTTTGTGTACAATACCATTGTATCCTGTATCAAGCTGGATTCGTTCACCCTCTGAAAATATTTTGTCTTTTCGAATCAAAATATATGCAAAGTAATTCTGCATTGTTTCTTGTAATGCTAATCCAATTCCTATAGCTAAACCTCCTGTTGCAGTTGCAAGTACAATGAGATCTATGCCCCACCAACTTATCACACCAATTATTACTCCAACAAAAATTCCCAATGGTAAAATTTGATTAATGGACTTTGGAAGATTTTTCCTTTTTCTAATTGCATATCCTGGAGGTCTTCCACCTGGAACTATTGGATCATATCCTTCTAGTCTTTTTTCTTCTCTCCATGTATCGATTGGATAAATTTCTTCTTCTTCTTGTCCTAATCTTAATTTCTTTCCAGATTGATTATTACCAGAAAGGCATTTTTCTAAATAGTCTTCATATTTTCTTCTCTCTAATTTTTTCCATTCTTCATATGGATTTTTTACTAATTCTTCATAACTACCAATTGGTAATCCCATAGATGTTCTAAATTCTTCAAGAAATTTTTTACCTTCTTCAGTTTTTAGCTTTTCTTCAAATACTTCATCAGAAATATCTTCTGGTGTTTTTTTTGGTGGTACCCATTTGAAAAATTTATGAAATAAATCGCCATCATCATCAAGAAAACCTCTCATGTCTTTCCAAGATTCAAAATCTTCTTTTTCAAGATTAGATTTTTGAATCTTTGTGATAATTATTGTAATTAGTTGTGCTATCGCATATCCAATAACTAGTATGTTGATAGTATTGAGAATTTTTGAAAATGTTTCTGCAGGAGTTAAAGATGCATTATTTTTCTCAACAATGTTCGTATCTGTGGAAATCAGATTCCCAGAATTTACTAACATTTCTTCATTAAAAAGATCAAAAGATTGAATGTATACGTTCATGCTAGTTATCAAAATTATTGCAAAAACTGGCAAAACTCCAACTCTGACAAATCTTGAAAGATGAGGTCTAGTATAATTTAATTTTTGATTTTTAACCCAGTTTGTAAAGAAACGATATACGCTAACAATCCCAATAATCCCAATAATTAAAACTGCAAAAGCAATCTGTATTGCTTCAGATGAAGCAATTAATTGAAAAACATTTTGAAATTCATTTGTTTGTCCTGCAACTGCCCCAATAATTTCATTTTCTGCCATTTACCCTACCTTTGTTTTCTAGAATACAAATGTTAACATCTATTATCGTTTCTAATTGATTTTTTTATTAATTTATTATACCTAAATAATTTTGTAATATTTTACAAGTTAACCTGAAATATCATGAAAAATTGAAATTATGTATTCATCTTGGAGTCATCATCGAGCTTTTTTGATTTTGAGAAATATTCGAAGAAGTCATTTTAATATCCTCAAAAAATCTTTGAATCTTCTCAATTCCCGCAACAATTCTTGGAGCATTATTTTTTACAAATTCTATTTTTTCAGAACTTGATTTTGGTTTATTATTGAGATAATTTTGATAAACTTTAGCCCCATCATAATCTACATAAGCAATTCTTGCACTAAAATCGCTTCTCTCCAAAACAAGACTATCACCACCTACAATTGCAGTATGATATGGGTGAACGATTAACGCCTCAGAGAGTTTTTGTGATGTGTCAATTTTAGACTTTTGTAAATCGATTGCAAATGCATTAAAATCAGCTAGAAGATAAAATGTAGCATCAGGCTTTGTAATCTTTATTCCATCAATAGCAGATAGTGCATGATAAGTATACTCTCCCATTATCTGATGAACATTTCGAGTTATATCAAAATATTCATCAATTTCTTTACTGATTTCAAATCCTGCAATAGCAGCATGTTGAATCGGAGTTGATACCGCAGTATATTCTGTTGCAAGAATTTTTTTAAATTGTTTTTTTAGATCAATTGCATGTGATGGAAAAATTACATAACCTAATCTATAACCACCTGCAGCATGAGATTTGGATAATCCATTTGTAACAAATGTACCTTCAGGATAAATTTTTCCCATACTTACAAATTTTGAAAAATTATAAGTAGTCTGCGCATAAATCTCATCAGAAATAACAGTAATATCTTGTTCTCTACACACATCTGTAATTTCTTCTAATTCTAATTCGTTGTATAGTAATCCTGTTGGATTATTAGGATTGTTTAAAATCAAAATCTTCTGTCTATCTTGTAGTCGAAGTGCTAATTTTCTTAGATCATTTGGAGAGATTTTTCTATTGGCACGAGTAGGCAACATGTGATAATTCTTTTTTAAGAATCTAATTTGTGGGAGATAACCTAACCAAGCAGGAGTTGGTAAAATAACAGTTCCGTGTAACACCTCTAATAGATTAAAAATTAATTCCTTTGTTCCAGGACCAACATAGATTCGTTCAGGGGACACATCTATTCTAAAATAATGTTTATTGTATTTTGAGATAGCATTACGTAATTCAGAAATTCCTGGAACTGGAGCATATGCTCCTTTGTCGGCATTTTTGATCAATGCTTCTTGAATTGGTTTTGGTACAGGAAACGGAGATTGTCCAAATGCAAATCCATAGAAACCAAAACTACACTCAGGATGAGAACAAGTCGAGTGAAATTCTTGCAGAAATGTGTTTAGTTTAAGATTTTCAGGCATCTCAATATCTTCAACTTGCTGATCAACTATGAATTTCAATAGTGATTGTCATTTATCCATAGTAAATAAAGACTAGAGTAAAACAATAATTATAAAAAATTAGATTTTATCAATTTAATTGAGTTCATCTAAAATATTTAGATTTTCAAGAAAGAATAATTATTTGTTCTATGACCAAATTATGTAACATTTAACAATGATGAATGAATTATTTAATGAATGAGCCATCAAATAACATCATGGGATGATTCACCATCATTAAAATCATACACTTTATCAAATTTTCGTACTCTACCACAAATTCAGAGTCTTAGTGAAGAAACCCAATTTGAGATGGAAGTTGTTGGAAATGTTTTACCATTTAAGGCAAATAACTATGTTGTAGAACAATTAATTGATTGGACTAATATTCCTAATGATCCTATGTTCATCCTGACTTTTCCTCAAAGGGAAATGCTAAAGCCAGAACATTATAACAAAATGGAAACTGCGTTAAAAAACAATTTAGACAAAAAAGAAATTACATCTGTTGCAAATGAAATTCGTTTACAACTAAATCCACATCCTGCAGGTCAAATGGAGCTTAATGTTCCAACTCTAAAAGATGGAACTAAATTATATGGAATGCAACATAAATACAAAGAAACTTGCCTCTTCTTTCCTAGTCAAAGTCAAACATGTCATGCATACTGTAGTTTTTGTTTTAGATGGCCTCAATTTGTTGGAATGGATGAAATGAAATTTGCAATGCAAGAGGGAGAACAACTTGTTCAATATGTTAAAGAACATCCAGAGATCACTGATGTTCTTTTTACAGGAGGTGATCCAATGATTATGAGAGCACAAATATTTTCAAAGTATGTTGATGCTTTAATTGACGCAAAACTTCCAAATCTCAAAACAATTAGAATTGGAACAAAGGCATTGGCATATTGGCCTTACAAATTTCTGACAGATTCTGATTCTCAAGAAATGTTAGATATTTTTAGAAAGATTACTGATAGTGGATTACATCTTGCATTCATGGCACACTTTAATCATTTGAATGAATTATCAACAAATGCTGTAAAACAAGCAATAAAGGCAGTAAGATCAACCGGTGCTCAAATTAGAACCCAATCTCCTCTTTTAGCACATATCAACGATGATGCAGAGATGTGGGCAAAAATGTGGACTAAACAGGTTCAGTTAGGATGTATTCCGTACTACATGTTTGTAGTTAGAGATACTGGTGCTCAACACTATTTTGGAATTCCACTAGTCAAAGCATATCAAATTTTTAAAAAAGCATATTCATCAGTGAGTGGATTAGCAAGAACTGTTCGTGGACCCAGTATGTCTGCAACACCAGGTAAAATTCACATTATTGGAACTGCAGATCTTAATGATCAAAAAGTGATTGTTTTGAGATTTCTGCAAGGTAGAAATCCTGACTGGGTACAAATCCCATTTTTTGCAAAATATGATGAACAAGCAATATGGTTAGATGATCTAAAACCTGCACTAACTGAGAAATTCTTCTTTGATGAGGAGATGAAAAATTTCAAAAAATTAAATCCTCTCGATGACTATCCAGAGTCCTAGAATTTCTTGAATAGTAAATAAAACATTTTTAAAATAAGATTTAGTTTTTGTAGTATTGAAATTAAAACTCTTATTTTTATCGTTATTGATAATTCCATTTTTTTCTGGAATTGCTTATGGGCACACAATTGACTCTATAGGAGAATATAGAGTTGAAATTGGTTGGATGAATGAACCAGTTGTTTCAGGCGATACAAATGCAATTGAGTTCTATGTTAGTCCACTTGTATCTGGACTAGATCTAAAAGATCAAGTTTTTAAAAATGGGATCTCAGGTTTGAATAAAACGGTAAAAATCCAACTAGTCTACAAAGATGAAAGCATTATGCTTCCTTTATCTCCTGATCACAACATTCCAGGAAAATATTATGCATTTGTAAATCCAACTATTTCTGGATTTTATCAAGCAAATATTTTAGGAATAATTGAAGACACACCAATTAGTTTATCAATGCATCCACCAAAAGTTGAAGAACGTTCTTACATTGAATTTCCCGAACCAACCGATCTTACTTTAACACAAATGATAGATGGACATACTACATTAATTGCAGATATCAATAATCTGAAAGAATCGGTAAAGAATCTAGAAGAAACACAAACAAACGATATGGGATATGTTGGTATTGGTGTAGGTATAATTGGTATTGTAATTGCAATAATTGCACTTGTAAAATCTAAAAACACCTAATACATGTGTAATAACCTACAAGTATAGGAAATATGAAAAATTAACTTTGTTGGTGTAAAGAATGGTGGAAAGTAACTATGATATTTTAGGAATAATAGAAAATTCAACTGAGAAAGAAATTCGTGATGCATTTAGACGATTAGCACTTCAATTTCATTCAGATCGTGGAGGAGAAAATGAACAATTTATCAAAATTAAACAAGCATATGATGATCTGAAAATTGGTAAAAAATATCCTGATACAGATAATCAAAAAATAAAAAATTCAAAAGTATATTCGGGTGACACTGAAGCTGATGTAAGAAGAAAAAATCAGATTTTGGGTCAGGAACTATTCAATGAAATGAAAACTGCTGAAGAATGGGCTGGAGTATTGAATAGAACTAATACTATTGGAACAAGATTATTTGGTTCAAAAACTCTTGGTGAAATTGAACTAGAAAGAAAAGCAAATGGATCATTATCTATAAAAGGAAATTTCATGGCAGGAAGTTTAACTTATGATGGTTCAATAGTGATGCAAGGAAGCATAACTAGTCCATCATGGACACAAGAATTTCAAACGAATATACATTTGACTAAAGGTGATTTTAAATTTATTGACCCATTAGAAAATAAATACAAAATTGAAAATGGTGCTAGAATAATTGTAGATAATGGTAATGTTGTTGTAGGAAATATTTATGGAAGGAAATATCGTGTTGAAGATCCAGATGGTAGAGTAGGTGTATTTCAAATTCAAGAACATCGAACTCACATTTCAGCTCTTAATGGAAAAATCATTGCAGAAAATCTTGCAAATACTGTATTACTTGAAGCAGATACAATCATTGTTCTTAATGTAGAAGATGATGTAATATTATCTGCACGTGAAATTTTATTTTACGGCGGAAAGTTAACTTATGATTCTATTATTGAATTAAAACAAGGTGGTTCAATAAGATTTTTTGAAACTTTTTCAATTCAAGGTCTTAGTGGTGATGCAATTATTAAACTTGAAAATGGAAAAAAAATTAGACTATTTGATCTCAAAACTAAAAAAATTAAAGATTTGGCTGATGAATTTGTCTCAAATAAAGAGAATTATGCCAAAGATGCTACTATGGTAGGGCATGGATTTACAATAACCTATGATATGTTAGATAATCTTTCAAAAAAACCTACTAAAAAACAAAAACAAAGTTGGGCATCAAAATTTGGATTTTAAAAAATAATTAGGTTCAAAAATCAATTTTAAGGCTTGATAATTACCATTTCTGATAAATATACCTCTTTTTTGAAAATAATTAGTGAAAAAAATAGAGGCTGTGATTAAGAGGAAAAATTTTCCTACAATCAAAACCCATTTGAATACAATTGGAACTTACATTATTGATAAACGAAATTTAGATGACAGTCATATTTATGATGAATCTCAAGGTTCTCGTGTTGGTTCTACAGGATTAAAATCAATACCTCTTGCAAAAATCGAAATGGTAGTTTATGATAAAGATGCTAGAAAAGTAGTTGAATTGATTTCCAAAAATTCTGGTTTGTCTTCACATCATGGAGGAAAAATCTTTGTCTCTGAAATGGAAGAGGTTGTAGATATGGAAACACTTGATGGACAACAAGATCTTGAAATTAGTTTTGAAGAAAAAATTAAATCAAAACAATTGCCTAAACGAAGTAGATTTGTTCCATTACAAAAATTTACTCTAAATAAACTTCAGGTGATTTATGAAGAAAATAAAGAAACACTTAGAGATGATTATAGAATAAAAACGTTTAGTGATTTTGTAAACTATTGTATTATGAAAACATTACCAACAATAGAAAAACAGCTAAAGAATACTACAATTATTTATGGAAATAATTTTGGTGATTTTTAATAATATCCGTTAAACAATGCTAATCCTACCAACGTCATTCCCACTGCTGCAAATACTAGTTTAGCAATAAAAATTTTGGATAATTTCATACAACTAAACCAACAACTAGTGGTATAACAATGATTCCTCCGATCACAATAACTTTGAGAATATCTTTAGGTTCTAATCTCTTCATCTCTTCTCTATGAAATAATTTGCTCTTACGAATTGAAACCATGATTTTAGATTGTACTATCTCCTTCATCACCTGTAGCAATATCTACTGCCCGTAAAATTTGTGAAACAAAGATCTTACCTACTCTTCCATTATCTCTGATAATTCCTATGACTTCATCTTCTTTTGAATCTGAAATTATGGCTTCTAATCTATATTTGTCATTAAATTGAGGCACAAAAATTTCACTTCCTTTTGATGCGTGAATTTCAGATCCTGGTTTCTTTCCTCTTCCTCTTACTTTGGATACTGTGAGACCACCAATACCAATTTTTTTTAATCCTTCACTAATTGCCATAACATCATTTTCTCCTAATATGACTTCTATTTTGAGCATTTAGTAGTTGTATTACAATTTACACAAATATAATTTCTGATTTTGATAATCAAATGATAATCAAATGATAATCAAATTTAGTCATTGTTATTAATTTAAAATTAAATTTTTTATCATGGTTCTGGATTCTGGAGATACAGCCTGGATGCTTGTCGCAGGTAGTCTTGTGCTATTAATGATCCCCGCATTAGGTCTCTTCGAATCCGGACTTTTAAGAAAAAAGAATGCAGCTTCAATTTTCATGCAGATCTTTTTTGGTTTAGCTCTTTTGAGTGTCATGTGGTTTGTATTCGGATTTAGCGTATCATTTGGTCCTTCTTCTATGGGACTAGTTGGAAACATGGATTGGGTATTTCTTAAAGGAGTTCCATCTGATGCACCATTGGAACAATATGCTCCGACAATTCCAGGTGTATTATTTGTCAAATTTCAATTAATGTTTGCAGCAATTACTCCACTATTACTTACGGGAACCATTGCTGAAAGAATGAAATTTAGTTCATTTATCATATTTATTTCAGCATGGTCTATGTTGATCTATTATCCTCTTGTTCATTGGGTATGGGGTGGAGGCTGGTTAGCACAATTAGGAGTTGTTGACTTTGCTGGTGGTATTGTAATTCACACTAGTGTTGGTATGGCAGCTCTAGCTGCTGCACTAGTACTTGGCAGAAGAAGAAATTATGGTCCTGCTATAATGATCCCTCACAGTATTCCGCTTGCTGTACTTGGTTCCTCATTATTGTGGTTAGGATGGTTTGGTTTCAATGCAGGAAGTGCATTATCTGCATCTGGTGGTGTTGCTGGAAACACTGTAATTGTTACTCACATGGCATCTTCAGTCTCTGCTTTAATTTGGGCTGGGCTTTCCTGGATTCGAACAGGAAAACCATCAGTTGTAGCTACAATCAATGGTGCTATTGCAGGTCTGGCTGGTATTACTCCTGCATCAGGATTTGTTAGTGTTGAGCATGCTTTTGTAATAGGTATTGCAATAGGTGTAATCTCATACTCTGGCGTGGTATTGTTCAAAGAAAAATTAAAGATAGATGATGCACTTGATGTAAGCTCTGTTCACGGAGTCGCAGGAATTGTTGGTGCTCTTGCCATAGGAATTTTTGCAAGTACTGCGATAAATCCTGGAGGAGTTGACGGATTACTCTTTGGAAATCCTGATCAACTCTGGATTCAAGCAGTAGGTGTTGCTGTTGCAGGTGCAATGGGTTTTGGTGGCACATGGATAATTTTACAAATAATTAAACATCTAATTGGAATTAGAGTTTCACCTGAAGTAGAAGATATTGGATTAGATATTAGTGAACATGCAGAATCTGCATATTCTGACGAAGAAGAATTCTTGCTGGGTATGGATGAATATACGGATGATTTACAGAAAAAAGATGAAATACTCTTCAAAAAGAAATCTCAAAGTGATAACAAATGACAGTCAATTATGATGAACTATCAAAACAAGTTCTTGATTTAGATGTCAAAATTCGATTTGCAGGTGTTGCAAATAGTAAGGGTGAGATGATTGCTGGTGGACACAAAGAAAACATCGAAAAAATCTTAGATGGCGATAATGTTAACATGTCAATTCATTATGCATTGCAAAAAAGAGAACTTTATACAAATTTAGCATATAAAATTGGTTCAGAACTATCATCAATAACAGAATATGAAAAAGTTACAATGATTAGTATTCCAATTACTTCCAATGATCTGTTTATGATTAGTACTGAACCTAGAGCAGATTATCTGAAGATTATAGATTTTGTCCGTTCTTCTATCGCTTCTCAAAAATAGTACCTAAATCAGGCACAAAATATTTGTTTTATTATAAACAATAATCTACTGTTTTTTTCTTTTAACTTCAAAAATACTATAACCGTATTTTTTCTTTATCTCAATGGAGTAAAATTGTGTAAATTCATATTCATCAAAATTTCTCAAAATTTCATATAGATTAATGCCAATCACCATGCTATTTTTTGGACAAAGTGAATTTATCTTAAAACATTTATTCACTGTAGGTCCAAAAATATCTGAAATTTTTGAAGTGGTACTCTCAGCTACTTTTACAGGACCATATGTTGCACTAATTTTATAATCTAACTCGCCTATATTTTCCGCATTGAGTTCTTTTTTTAATTCATCACGAGATTCAATCATATTTAAACAACATTCTAAGATATTTTTCATCACTTCACTGTTATTTGGATCAACATTTGGAAATCTAAACATTAAGGCATCTCCAATATTTTTTACTACTATCCCGTTATGTTTACGGACAATTTTTGCCATGAAATTAAGAAAAATTTCATACATTTTACTAACATCATCATCAGATAATCTAGATGATATTCTTGTAGAGTCTGTAACATCAATAACACCAACACAATCATTTTGTTCATGTTGCGAAAATTTCAACAAAATATCTTCTTGTTGTTTAATAACATCTTCTTTCTCTTTAATCTCAATTAATGATTCTTCTAGTTTTTGAGCCATTGAATCAAATGCAGAAGACAATTCACCAATTTCATCACCAGTAGTAATGTTAGTTCTTACTTCAAAATCCCCATTTGCAATTTTATTTGCTGCATCTTTTAATTTAAGAAGTGGTCTTGATAGAGATTTTGATATTGCAAATGCCACAATTCCCATTCCTATTGTTATTGCTATTCCTGTCTGAAATATTCTATATTGAAGAATATCTATTGGTTTTTCTACCTCTGTTTTGTCAATCTCTGCTAGTAATACTATACCTAAATCATTTGCACAATAAGATGATCCATAAATTAAAACACCTCTGTAATCCTCATAAAACCCTACAAATTCTTCTCCTTTATTGAAACATTTTTGGACAGCTAAAGTATCCGCTTTCTGTTTGAATATGGCATCCTCAATAAATCTAGATTCAGACAACATTACAGATTGATTATTTACAATGTAAACTTCTCCAGTTTCTCCTAACCCACTTCGATTTTTCAAAACATTATCAATTGATGTTGTTCGCATTTTTGAAATTATTACTCCGATTGGTTTATCTCCTCTTTTACTATCATCTGCAAAAACTGGAGATACAACAATCATCTTTTTTCCTTGCTCCGTTGGTTCAAACTCAATAAATGATTCTTTTAGTCCACGTTGAAATAACGGATCATCAAGAAAATCATTATTTACATTACTAAGAGAAAAGAAAACTTTTCCATTACTTCCAATTATTTTTATATCTTCAAACCCTATAGAAAACCCAATTAATTCTTGAAATGCTTGAATTTCAATCAAAAAGTCTCTACGATTACCCTCTTTAGATTTTTTTAATTCATTCTCGTCAATTTGATTCATTTCTGCAACTAGTAATTGAATCATAGGATCATTTGCAAGAATATTATTTTGTTCAATTCTTGATTCAAAAAGTAATCTCAGCGTATCTCCCCTTCCTGTTGATTCTCCTAACAGTTGGTCTCCAGCTCTTTCTATTAGAATTTGATCAGCATAATTAAAACTAAGAAACCCTGTTATTGAAAGAGCTACAACAGAGACAATCATTACTAAAAAAATGAGTTTTTTACCAAGATTAATTGAAATTGACATCTCTGTTCTACGTTTACTGTATACAAATATCAATTCTTCTTGAGTATGTTATGCCTATAGTCATTATATGAATTGATAATTACTTGCAATAATGAAAATGACCTCAAGTATTTAATTATCCAAATTTTATCTTTAGAATATGAAATTTCTTTTATTATCTACACTTTTTGTAATTTTAATCTCAACCTCATTCGTATATGCTGAGGAATACATTATTGATATTCCATTGGGAGCATATAATCCTGAACTAAACACACAAGCAGAAGTATGGTATGATCCTCCTCAATTGTTTGTAACTGTAGGAGATACTATAACTTGGCATAATAGTGACAAGGAAGGTCATACTGTTACAAGTGGAGAAGGTTCTGGAAGATTTGGCTGGATGAGTGATAATTTTGGAACAGCAAATGGTATTTTTGATAGTGGTCGATTCATGCCGGGTGAATCATGGTCCTACAAGTTTGAGGAATCTGGAACGTTTTCTTATTATTGTACAATTCATCCATGGATGGAAGGAATTTTAATTGTTGAAAAACAAATTCCTGATTATCCACATGATGCAACTGGTAAAAAACTAGAATTTCCTTTATTACAGTATACTCCAGATCAAAATATAGAAGTTAATCTATCGTGGGATCCACAAGTAATTAAAACACATGAAAAAATCCAATTCGTGTATCAGTTTTATGATCCACAAACAAATTCTAACCTTGCAGAAATGAAATATAATTTCATAATATTTCAAAATGGAAAAGAAATCTTTAGAGATGAAGGATTAAGTCAGATAGGAGGAGATTATAGAAATTATGTTTTTAGTGAATCTGGTTCTATCATAGTAAGAATAGAAGGAATTCATTCACCTTCAATTTTTGCTGAGGAGAGTGTCACTGTGTCTGGAAATATTCAAAATAAAGAACAACGTTCTGTTGATTTTACTACTGCAGTTTATGATAATCCAGAAAAAACATCTCATGAAATTTATCATACAAAACCAGCTCAAAGACTAACAACCTATTACGAATTAATGATATTGATCATTCTTGTTCCAGGAGTCATGTTCATTATTGCATTTCTATGGTTAAAGAAAAAACCTAAAATTAAAGATGAAAGACAGGGTGCCGTTAAAATTTAAAATAATAAAAAGAAATTAAAATTGATTGAACTAATCTAATCGATTAATTCAGTCCAACCTTTGACGAAGACTGAGTTCTTGTAGAGTGGAACTGGTTGTCCAACAGTAAAGTCCATTGGTCTCATCCAAAAGATTGCTTTTGTTGGGCATACACCGATGCATGCACCATCAGAAATACATCTTTCTGGGTAGAAAACAAATGCTTTACCTCTCTTCCAGCCTTCAACTGGTTTTACTCTAAGGACATCTGGTCCAAGTGTGGTACAGATTTCTACACATAGTGCGCATCCGATACACATTTGTTCGCTGATGTCTGGAATAATTCCTACTGGCATAACAAAATTATTTCTTGATTTGGCATTAATATAATTTGCCTAAAAATATGATGTTATAACGGCGTTTCAAATGTTATAACGGCGTTTTAAATCTGATCGCTGTTAATTCAATCAAATTATCTTTTTTCCTATCTTGAATGTCTTTGAATTTATACCTGTTTTGTCTAAAACTCCAATTACTAAATCATCTACACTTTTTTTAACAAAATAGATTCTTGTTTTCTCTGATTTTATGATATGTTTTCCACCTGGTGATATTACCCATTCACTATCATCTTTTCTCCTTGCCATGGCAGTTACTACAATAGATGATCTAGATTGCCTTCCAAGTGATGAAATTAACATCATACTTGCATTAATGAATCTGGCAGATTCAAGATCATCAAACAAAGTGTAGACCCCATTAAATGAATCAATAATCACTAAAAATTTCTCTTGTGATATCTTTGAAATAATCTTTACTAGTTTTTCTTTCCAATCGATTTTATTTGGATTAAACATCATCATATTTCCCCCCCTTTGAATCATTCCAGATTCTATATATCCCGTATAAAGTAAATCTAGATCTACAAAAATAACTGGAATGTTTACTGAATCAATCAATCTATAAAGAAACTCTGTTTTATGAAAAGGCTCTGTACATAATATGATATTTAGATTATTTTGCTCCAATTCATTTTGAATGTATGTTAAATTATCATCTATGATCTGCTCAGGATTTTTATCCAACACCATCTTAGTATTTTACAGATATAATAATGAATTTAGTACACAAAGACATTTTAGATGATTTCCCAAA
>Ga0066644_10000634_pt1 | contig 21715 bp, 19 predicted proteins | sample CryGeyCG2114_020_FD_62735 | JGI IMG/M metagenome (GOLD analysis project Ga0066644, IMG submission 62735) | Groundwater microbial communities from aquifer - Crystal Geyser CG15_big_fil_post_rev_8/21/14_0.20 | ecosystem: Environmental > Aquatic > Deep subsurface > Groundwater | place: USA: Utah...
TGAAATCGGTCGGCAGCGCGGCCAATGCGTTGTTCAAGCGGCCACCGAAGCCCTGGATCCCGTCGTAGACGCCGATCGAGAGGTTGCTGCGGCTGCTCGGCTTCCAGCTGAAATTGCCGTAAAAGGTCTCGCTGTCGTAGCGATGGCCGAAATGCGCCTCGAGCTGGGTACGGCTGCTGGGCGACCAGACGACGCCGACATCCCAGATCAGCCCGCTTGCCTCATAGGCGATGATACGCGGGCTTGCCGAATCGGTGACATAGCGACCGTCGGGCCCGATCACCGGAATGCCGTCGGCATCGCGCACCGCGTCGCGACTCGAAACTTCGACGTCCTCGACGCCCGCACCGGCAACGATAGCCAGCGACGAAGAGACCGGCACGGTCACATCGCCGCGGACGTAGGCGTCGCGCACGCGTTGGTCGAGGTTCGAGACGTCCTCCTGGTAATAGCCCGCGCCAATGCCGATCCCGACGGGAAGCGGTTCGCCCGGGCGCGTTCCCGCACGCAGGGTCGCGCTATGCGTGATGCTTTCGTCGAACAGATCCGCCGCAGTTCCCGTGGCGGTCACGAAATCCGGACCGTCGACGCGGGTGTAGCCGATACGATAGTTCGCGCTGACGTCGACATCACCCGCGCGAGTCTGCAGGTTGGGCCCGGCATAGGCAGAGTAGGTCTGCGTCGTCAGATTGTCGTCGACCAGCGGGTTGAACACCGAGCGTCCCTGCGCATCGACGCGGGTGCTGCTGGCAAGCGCACCGGCCTCCACTGTCAGCACACGCGGAACGATCGAGGCGTAGCCGCGCGCGACACCCGTGATCGTATCCGAATCCGCTCCGTCAGACTGATGGGCGAAATTGCGTTCGTAGCGCAGCGAGACGCTGCCACCATTGTTCCGGCCGACGATCGAGGCATCCACCCCTGCCGCGAGCTGCGTATAGGTAACCACGTCGTTGCCCGGCGAAATCTGCCAGCTGGCGAGCGAGTTGGCTTCGATATACGGATCGATGGTCGTGCGTCCGCCGCCATAGGCAACGCCCCCGGCCTCGCTCTCCTCCGCATCGGCTCCCTGGTAGGATTGTGCGTGCAGCGGGGCGCCATGGAGCAAGGCCATCCCTATCGAAGCGAAGGTCAATGAAGCGAATTTCGTACAATGGGCCATGGGTTTACTCCCCATATCCGTAATAGGTGCCGAATTTGCGACCGCTCGGACTGAAGGTCGCATCGTTGAGCAACAGCTTGATGTCGGGACAGGCCGACAGGAGATCGATCGCATCTTCGAGCGCCGCACGGCCGGTCATGTCGGCGCGTGCGACCAGCAGGGCCTGACCGACATGCTTGGCAAGCTCGGCCGCCGGCGTCGCCGCGAGCGCGGGCGGGCTGTCGAACACGATCATCCGGTTGGGTGCGCCGCGGGTCAGGCGGTTGAGCACCGACCAGGTCCGCTCGCTGGCGAGATATTCGCTGTCGCGCCCGGTGCGCTGGCCGGCGGGCAGCACGAACAGGCCGGGAATGTCTGTCCCGACGACATAGTCTTCGACATGCGCCGACGGGTCGGCGAGGACATCCATGAATCCCTTGCCCGCCTCGAGGCCGAGCTTGGACATGATCGACGGCTTGCCGAAATCGGCGTCGATCAGGAGCACCTCCATGTCGCGTTCCCCCGCCAGCGCAATCGCCAGATTGAGCGCGCAGAAGGTCTTGCCCTCGTTGGGATGCGGCGAACAGACGAGCACCCGGCGCGCATGCTGCGTTCCGGCAGCCTTGGCCGCGGCGAGAACCTGGCGCTTCACGATGCGGAATTCCTCGAGCAGCGTCGAGGCCCCGCCATCGGGATCGATCAGGCCTTGCTCGCGCAGGAGCGAGCGGACGATTTCCCGCTTGGGTCCTGTAAAGGAGACGGCAGGGCCATCGGGCTCGACCGGAACGGCCGGTGTCGGCGGTTTCGGCGACGCATCGGCGACCGCTGCGTCGCCGATCCAGTCCGACGCGCGACGGCGAGGCTGCTCGGTCGGCGCTGGCGTGGGCGCCTCTACCGACGCAGCCGCTTCCGACTGCCGCTTGGGCGCGAACTTCTTGGTCTTTTCGCTGTCGAGCCTGTCGGGCACCGCGGCCGGCGCAAGCTTGTCGAAGCCAAAGGTGCTGCTGGCGCGTTCGAGCAGCGAACCGCGCTTGGGCTTGGCGCTAGCGTCCTTCGTCCCGTCCTTGGGCGGTTCGATATTGGTGGGCTTGTTCACTGACACGTATCCCCCTCAGGCCACCGAGCCGACCTGGACCATTTCGACGGCCAGCAGCAGAAAGCACACCGCTGCCAGCCCCCCTGCACCGGCAAGGAACTGCTTGCGGCGCAGTGTCTCTCGCGCCCGCGCAGCATCGGTCATCGACCGCGAAATCGTCCCGATGACCGGCAGGTCGAGCACGTGCTCGAGCTTGTCGGCGGTGGTGAAGCTCGACTTGAGCTGGCCCATCACGAAGGCCACGCCCCCACCCACCGCGATCCCCACGATCAGCACGCCGAGCAGCAGCAAGGGCCGGTTGGGTGCTGCGGGATGGCGCGGCGCCGTCGGCGGGTCGATGACCTCGAACTGGAAGGCGCTGCGTTCGGTTTCCACCTGACCGCGAAGGCGCATCTCCTCGCGGTTCTTGAGCAGCTCGTCATACTTGTCCTTGAGCACTTCATAGTCGCGACTGATGCGATTGGCTTCGGCGGCCACGGCAGGCTCGTCCGCCTGCGCGGCGATCAACGCCGAAATGTCGGACTGGAGGGCCGCCTTGCGCGCCTCGAGCGCCTGGACGTTGGCCTGGCGTTCGGCGCGGATCGACATCAGCGAGGTATAGGCGGGATTGGGCGAACCGCTCGAGCCGGCGGGTTCGCCGGCGGCCTGTTCGCGCAATGCCTCGACCTGGCGTTTCTGAGCCTGGATGTCGGGATGGCTATCGGTCAGGCCGCGCGCACGCATCGCCGCCAGCTGCGCCTGCGCCTGCATCAGCGCGCCGCGTGCGCCGCCGCTCTCGGCGGTCAATATGCTGCGCGGCGTGCTGGAAATCTGCCCGTTGATAGCCGCCAGCGCGCTTTGCGCCGCGGCAATATCGGCATCGATTCCGCGCATTTCGGTGCGCATGGTCTGGAGGCGCCCCGACACGGTGCCGGTGCCCCCAATCAGGTCGGGATGTTCGGCCTCGAACGCCAGGCGACGCTGCTCGGCCGCTTCGAGCTCGCGCTTGCGCTCCTCGAGCTGCTGGTCGAGGAAGGCGAGCGTTTCGGCAACGTCGCCGCGATTGCCGGCAATGTTCGATTCACGGAAGATGTCGATCAGCCGCTGCACCACGTCCTTGGCGAGCGCGGCGTTTTCGGCGTCGCTGAGGCTGGATTTGCCGACCGTTGCGGTGATTTCGAAGAGATTGTCCTCCTCGCTCTTGACCACGATATTCTTGGTCAGGTCCTGCACCGCACCCTGCATCTCGGCATCGGTGGCGATCTTGTCGCCGAGCTTGGTGCTGCGGATCACGCGTTCGAGATTGACCGCGCTGACCAGCGTCTGGCGCACCTTGGTGATCGCCTGCTTGCCGTCTCCCGAAATGTCGAGCTGCTCGGACAGCACGTCTTCGAGCTCGACATAGATCCGCGCACGGCTTTCGTAGCTGTTGGGAATGAAGGCGACCGCGAGCCAGCCGAGGATGCAGACCACCCAGGCCACGGCGAGCGCGATCCAGCGGCGGTTCCACACCGTATGCAGTGCGCTGCGAAGTTCGTCGAGAACGTCCTGCATGCCCCCCGACCCTTCCTAGAACGTGCTCTCGGGGATGATGATGACATCGCCCGGCTGGAGGAGGACGTTGGCCTTGCTGTCGCCGCGCTTGAGCAGGTCGGTAAGGCGCAGCGCATATTCGCGCTGGCGGCCGAGCTGCTTGTCGAAGCGGATCAGCTTGGCACGGTTGCCGGCGGCGAATTCGGACAGCCCGCCAACCGCGATCATGGCGTCGAGCACGGTCATGTTGGCGCGATAGGGCAGCGAGGCCGGTTTCTCGGTGGCACCGACGATGCGGACCTGCTGGCTGAAGGTGCCGGCGAATTCGTTGACGATCACCGAGACCAGCGGGTCCTCGATATACTGGCTCAGCTGGAGGCGGATGTCTTCCTCGAGCATCGAGGGGGTCTTGCCCACCGCAGGCATGTCCTTGACCAGCGGAATGGTAATGCGGCCATCGGGGCGCACCTGAATCTTCTCGGCACCCAGTTCGGGGTTGCGCCACACATGGATCGTCAGCTCGTCGAGCGGGCCAATCACATATTCCTCGCCCGGCCCTTCCTGCATGGCGACGAAGGTCGCCGGTGGCAGCTCCGCCTCGGGCCCGGCCGTGCAGCCGCCCAGGACAAGCGTGGATGCGGCGCATCCGGCAAGGAGCCTGGCAGTTCGGGTGAAGCGCATAAGTATATCCCTGGTGTTTCCGCGGTCGATCGAGGCGCAGGCTGCGCCCGGTAATGGCCTGATTTATCCAACTATTGCCCGAAAAAGGTGAACAGTCGGTTAGCCATAGGGCAGCGAACCCGCCGAAAGCCCGCATTTTGCGCGCCTTACCACAGAGGTTTCAGACAAGCATTTCGGCTGCGGGACCCTGTCCCAGAAAGGCACTGGGCGATGCGCTTGCACCATAGGCGCCGGCGCAGAACACCGCGACCAGATCGCCCACCCCGGCATGCGGCAACAGCGCCTTGTCGGCAAGTCGGTCGAGCGGGGTGCACAGGCAGCCGACGACATTGACCTCTTCCTCTCCCTCGGCATCGAAGCGGCTGGCAATGGCGACCGGATAATTGCGCCGCACCACGGTGCCGAAATTGCCCGAGGCGGCAAGCTGGTGGTGCAATCCGCCGTCGGTGACGAGATAGGTTTCGCCATAGCTGACCTTCCGGTCGACAATGCGGGTGAGATAAACCCCGGCTTCGCCAACGAGATAGCGGCCGAGTTCGATAAAAAGCTCGGCCTCCGCGAGCGTATCGGGCAGGTCGGAAAAGCGGTTTTCCAGTGCTTCACCGACCGCTGCGATATCGAGCGGTGTATCGCCGGGGAAATAGGGAATGCCGAAGCCGCCGCCCATGTTCAGCTTGGGCAGTACCACCCCCGCCTTCGTGGCGAGACGGTCGGCGCAGTCGAGCACCTTCGCCTGCATGTCGATCACCGCCTCGGCCGAGAGCGCCTGGCTGCCGGTGAAAATGTGCAGACCGCGAAACTCGCAGCCCGTTTCGACGATGCGCCGGATCAGCGCGGGAACGCGTTCGGCATCGACACCGAAAGGCTTGGCTCCGCCACCCATCTTCATCCCCGAGCCCTTGAGCTCGAAATCGGGATTGACCCGCACGGCGAGGCGCGGCTGCACTTTCAGGCGAGCGGCGATAGCCAGCGCGCGTTCCGCCTCGGCTTCGCTTTCGAGGTTGAGCGTGACCCCGGCGGCAATCGTTGCCTCCAGTTCCTCGTCGCGTTTGCCCGGTCCGGCGAAGCTGACGCGCGACAGGTCGAACCCGCTCGCCCGGACCATCTCCAATTCGCCGCCCGAGGCAATATCGAGCCCGTCGGCAAGTGTGGAAACGAATTTAAGAAGCGGAGCGAAACTGTTCGCTTTTATTGCATAATTGATCTTCAGCCGATCCGGCATGGCTGCTCGCAACGCGGCAAAGCGCCGGGCGACCAGATCCCGTGAATAGACGAACAACGGCGTGCGCCCACCCCGTTCGACCCAATGGCTCGCCGGTTGTCCGCCGATCGCCAGTTCGCCATCGATCGTTTCGTAACCTGCGGGAATGGGACCGAGCGGCTTCATGCCCCGATTTCCGCCGCGATGGCCGTCCGGTCCAGCTTGCCATTGGGATTGAGCGGCAGGCTCTCGCGCCAGTGGATGACATGCGGTTGCATGAAATTGGGCAGTTCCTTCTGCAGGGCCTTCGGCAGCGTGACTTCGGGGTCGATCGCACCGGCGGTGGGACGTACCACGAGATGGATTGCATGCCCGAGCCGCTCATCCTTCACGCCGAGTGCGACCGCCTCGGCAACCAGGCCGGTGCCGAGCGCCGCGCTTTCGATTTCCTGCGGGCTGATCCGGTTGCCGGCGCTCTTGATCATCGCGTCGCGGCGGCCGACGAAATAGAGCAGGCCATCCTTCTCCCGCACGACCCGGTCGCCCGACCACACCGCCGTCCCCGCATGCTCGGACATCGGCGGCGCCGGCTTGAAGCGCTCCGCGGTGCGTTCGGCATCCTGCCAATAGCCCTGCGCCACCAACGGCCCGCAGTGGACCAGTTCGCCCTCCTGCCCCGCGGCAGCGAGCGCGCCATCGTCGGCGACAACGAGGATCTCGGCGAAGGGAACGGCTTTGCCCATCGAGGTAGGATGCGTATCGACGAGCGCGGGATCGAGAAAGGTCGAGCGGAAGGCTTCAGTAAGGCCGTACATGGGAAAAATCTGTGTGTCCGGAAACTTGTTGCGTAAGTCTCTCACCAGGTCGATCGTCAGCGCGCCGCCCGAATTGGTCAGCCGCCGCATGCTCGCAACCGCCTCTGGAGGCCAGTCCAGGCCGGTCAGCTGGACCCATAGCGGAGGCACCGCGGCGAGCGTGGTCACGCCGTTGCTGGCGCAGGCCTTGGCCACATCGCGCGGGAAGAGGAAATCGAGCGGGACGACGCTGCCACCGGCATACCAGGTCGAAAGCAGCTGGTTCTGACCATAATCGAAGCTCAGCGGCAGTACCGCCAGCGTGACGTCGTCCTGCTCGAGACCGAGATAGTGCGCCACGCTGACCGCGCCGAGCCACATATTGGCATGGCTCAGCATGACGCCCTTGGGTTTGCCGGTCGAACCGCTGGTGTAGAGGATCGCCGCCAGTTCGTGGGGATCGTGATCCGATGGGCCCGGCGTGGCGTCCTCGGCCTCCGCTTGCGCCAGGACCTCGGCTTCTTCGAGTATCTCGCATGCCTCAGGCGCATCGCCCTCTTCGAGCGAAGCGAGACGCGCCTTGGTCCCCATTAGCAGCACCGCGCCGCTGTCGGACAGGATATGCGCAACTTGCGCGCGTTTGAGCAGCGGGTTGATCGGCACATGCACCAGCCCCGCCCTCGCCGCAGCGAGCGGCAGCAGGCAGGTCAGTTCGCCCTTGGCCGCCCAGCTCGCCACACGGGCGCCCTTCGCTGCCTTCGTCGCCAGCCATCCCGCGAGCAGGGCGACACGTTTCCTCAACTCCTCGAAGTTAAGCGTGCGGTCGCGCAGCACCAGTGCAGGCGCCTGTGCACGTCCGCGCTCGGCCAGTTGATCGAGCGGAAAGGGCGTGGGATCAGGCATTGACGCTCCTGAGCGAGGAATTCCGGGTGGACATCGCGGTCAGCTATCACGACAGCCTTACCAAACTGCAAGCGCTGGATTGGCCCGCCGAGGGGCCTTTCGACAGGCTCGACTGGTTTGCGCTGCTGGAAAGGCCGTTCATCGCGATGGCCGAAGGTTACGGTGACCGCGCCGCGCTGGTCTTGCGGCGTACCGACGAGGGGTTCGCCAGCCTGACCAACTGGTTCAGCTTCACCTGGCGCCCGCTGGGCCGGGCCTCCGGGCTGCTCATTGCCCTTGCCCGCGACCTGCGCAAACACACGCACCGCGTCACGCTGTCACCGCTTCCCGACGAGGACGGCAGCGCTTCACGGGTCGAAGATGCCTTCCGTAACGCCGGCTGGCTGGTTTTCCGCGAAGCCTGCGACGAAAACCACGTGCTTCCCGTCGCGGGGCGCAGCTTCGCCGACTATTGGTCGACGCGCCCCGGGAAGATGCGCACCACGCTCAAGCGCAAGGCGAAAAAGGTGGAAGTGGAGATCCTGACCAGCTTCGACGAGGCGGCGTGGCATGACTATCGGGCGATCTACGCCGAGAGCTGGAAGCCCGAGGAGGAGCGCGCCGACATCCTCGAGGCTTTCGCCCGCGCCGAAGGCGAGGCGGGGCGAATCCGCCTCGGCATCGCCCGTAGCGACGGTGTGCCCGTCGCCGCGCAATTCTGGACGGTCGAAAACGGCACAGCCTACATCCACAAGCTGGCACATGTTGAAGCGGCCAAGCCGCTGTCGGCCGGAACGACGCTCAGCGCTGCCTTGTTCGAGTATGTCATCGATACCGACCGGGTCGAGCTGGTCGATTTCGGCACCGGCAGCGATACCTACAAGCGCGACTGGATGGAGGTGAACCGGCCGCGCTATCGCCTCACAGCGCTCGACTGGCGCCAACCGCGGGCCTGGCCGGCACTCGGCAAGGCGCTCCTGCGCCACCTTGCACCGCACAATCGGCCCAGCTAAGGGCATCGCCTTCGAAGCAGGGGAAGCCTCACGAATGACCGCCGAAACCGCCAATGCCGCGCCGACCGGGCCGAGCCGTAGCGATATCGACCAGACGCTGCGTGCGATCCTGTGCGACGTGCTCGGGCTCGATCGCCAGCAGGTCGAGGGCTTCGACGGCGACACCGGGCTGTTCGGCCATCTGCCCGAGCTCGATTCGATGGCGGTCGCAGGGCTGCTTACCGAAATGGAAGACCGGCTCGACATCGTCATCGAGGACGAGGACGTCGATGGCGAAATGCTCGAGACCTTTGGCGGCCTGCTCGCCTTCGCCGAAGCCAAGGTCGTCGAGGGCTAAGTCCGGCCATGTATGCATCATGGCCTTGCCCGCAGCCCGATGGCTCGCCGGGCGAGGAAATGGTGCTCGGCTTCGACAAGGCGCGGTCGAAGCGCCTCCTGGTGATCGCTCCCCTGTTCGACGAAGCCAACAAGTTCCGCCACCAAGCCTTTCAAATCATGCGCCGGCTCGACGCACAGGCGATCGATTGCTTCCTCCCGGACCTGCCCGGTTGCAACGAAAGCCTCGCCCTGCACGGCGAGCAGAGCATCGCCCGGTGGCGCGAGGCTATCGCAGCGGCCGCGAGGCATTTCCGTGCCTCGCAGGTTCTCGCGATCCGGTCGGGGGCGTGGCTGGTCCCCGAGGGATGGGCCGGCTGGGCCTATGCCCCGGCCAAGCCGGGCCAGATATTGCGGGGTATGCTTCGCGCGCGCACCCTCGCCGCGCGCGAGGCCGGGCGTAGCGAAAGTGCCGACACCTTGCTCGCCGAGGGGCGCGAGCGGGGCCTCGATCTGGCCGGGTGGTCGCTTGGTGCGGAACTGGTGCGCGAACTCGACGCGGGTGCCGTCGCGCCTTCCGAAGCATTGACCGTGATCGAACAGGCAGAGGTGGGTGGCAAGCCGCTGTGGCTGCGCGCCGAGAACGATGTCGATCCCGCGCAGGCCGATGCACTGGCGGCGATCGTCGCTGCGGGAATGACGGACGCATGAGCCGCCTGCCGCTGACCTTCGAATGCCAAGGCGCGCGCTGCGGCGCCACCCTCGATACCGCGCCGGGCAAGACCGGCCTGCTGATCGTCAGCGGGGGCAACGAGATCCGCGCGGGCGCCTTCAACGGCCAGGCCGCGCTTGCCGCCGAGATCGCCCGTGCGGGTTTTCCCGTATTCCGCTTCGACCGTCGCGGGGTCGGCGACAGCGAGGGCGAAAACCGCGGCTTTCGCAGGTCGCGCAAGGATATCGCCGCCGCGTTGCAGGCCTTCCGTGCGATGGCGCCGCAACTCGAGCGCGTCGTCGGCTTCGGCAATTGCGACGCCGCAAGCGCGCTGATGCTGGCGGGCGGCGCGGGCTGCGAGGCGCTGGTGCTGAGCAATCCCTGGACCATCGAAGACAGCGAAGACGCGACACCGCCGCCAGCGGCGATCCGTGCGCGCTATCTCGAAAAACTCAAGAATCCCAAGGAAGTTATCCGCCTTGTCTCAGGCGGTGTCGACCTTCGAAAACTGGTTCGCGGGCTCCTGCGCGCCTCGCAGCCACGCAGCGCACCTTCCTCGCTCGCCGAGGAGATGCGGCGGGGTCTCGCCGATTTTCCCGGTGCAACTCGAATCCTACTTGCCGAAGGCGATCGAACCGCGCAGGTATTCGCCGAACGATGGGATGCGGGCGACGCGCGGATCGCGCGCTGCCCGGGCGCCGATCATGCCTATTCAAGCCCCGAAGCGCGCAACTGGCTGCGCGCGCGGCTGATCGAGGCGCTCGGCGCCTAGCGGGTGAAATAGCTGGTCAGCTCGACGTGGGTCGACCAGCGGAACTGGCCCACTGGTCGCAGTTTTTCGAGCTTGAAGCCCGAATCGACAAGCACTCTGGCATCGCGCGCCCAGCTGGCCGGATTGCAGCTCACATAGGCCACGCGCTCCGCCCCGCTCGCGGCGATCTGGGCAACCTGCTCGCGCGCGCCCGCACGCGGCGGATCGAGCAGCAGAGCGCCGAAGCGGCCGGCTTCGTCCGCCTGGAGCGGATTGCGGAACAGGTCGCGGTGCATGGCCAGCACGGGCACGCCGCGCGCGTTGGCGGCCGCCTTGCAGGCGAGGTGGGCATCGCGCGCCGCCTCCACTGCCAGCACCTTGCGCGGACCTGCCAGCGCAAAGGCGAAAGTCCCCAGTCCCGAGAAGAGATCCGCCACGGTCGCGGCGTCCTCGAGATAGCTGCGCGCATCCTCTATCAGGACGGCCTCGCCGTCGTGCGTCGGCTGGAGGAAACTGCCATGCGGGAAAGGCACGGGGATTTGCCCCAGCGTGATCGATAGCGGCTGCGGTTCCCACACCGTCTCGGGACCGTAGCCATGGTCGAGTGAGAGCCGCGCGAGATCATGATCGCGCGCGAAATCGAGCAGCGCCTCGGTCGCCGCGAGCCCCTCCGCCGCAATGCCCTTGAGCATGCAGTCGATACCCTGATCGACCAGTGTCAGCTCGATATCGACCGCCTGGCGTCCGCCATGGGCAGCGACGAGCGCACGCAGCGGCGCAACCAAGTCGAACAGTTCGGGCGCAAGGATGTAGCATGCGCGCATGTCGACGATGCGATGGCTGCCGCGCTCGCGAAAGCCTACCACGGCGCTTTTACCAGCCTTCATCGCGTGCAGTGTGGCCCGGCGGCGCGAATGCGCAGGCGAGAGATGAGTCGGCAGCAGTTCGCCGATCGCCAAACCCTGCGCCTCGGCGGCATGCACCACGCGGTCGGTGACAAAGCCGCGCAGCGCCTCCTCGTCGGCATGCTGCAACTGGCAGCCGCCGCAGGTGGGAAAGTGCGGGCACGGTGGCGTGACATGGTGCGGTCCGGGAAGCAGCGCTCCATTGGAGTCGATCCGGTCGCCCGGCACCCCGCCCGCCACGTGCCGCCCCGATGGTGTGACGCCATCGCCACGCGCGGCGATACGGATGATGGTTTCGGTTTCGCTCACAGCAGTGCCGCCATGGCCGGTTTGACCGCATGCGCAAGCCCACCGGCGGTGAAAGCGGGGGATGCCAGCCGCGCGGCCTGGTGATGGAGCCAGACGCCTTCCTCGCAAGCGCGATGCGGCTCGCCGTGGACCGCCAGCCGCGATGCGACGATCCCGGCGAGTACGTCGCCCGTTCCCGCGACCGACAGCCAGCTCGATGAACGTGAGAAAAATGACGTCATGACGCCGCTCGCCAGTACCGTATCGGGGCCCTTGGCGAGGACGGTCAATCCGGTGACGTCATGAAGTCGCCGCGCACGGTCGGCCTTGTTTCCGTCGCCGACGTCGAAAACTTCGCACAGTTTCTCAAGTTCGCCCTCGTGCGGGGTCACGCAGAGTTTGCGGGCATCGGCCAGCGCGAGAAACTCCGCGTCGAGCAGGTGCAGCGCATCGGCGTCGAGCACGGCCGGCTTGCCACTGGCCAGCACTTGCGCGAGCCGGTCGCACGCCGAGGCATCGCGTCCGAGACCCGGCCCCACCAGTATCGCCGCAATCCGATCGTCAGCCAGCCGCTCTTCCAAAGCGCCTCGCTCGATCACCAGATCGGGCGGAGCACCAACATGATCGTGGTCGCTCAGCAGCTTCACATAGCCTGCCCCGGAGCGCATTGCCGCCTCGGCCGCGAGCTGCGGGGCCCCGGGCATCGCGCCGGCGACCACCGCCAGCAGTCCCCGCCGGTACTTGTGCGCATCGGGTGCAGGGGGCGTCAGCTGCGGTCGTCTCGATAACGCTGCCGTAGCGCCAGATAGATCGAGCCCGATGGGCACGAGCCGCTTCACACCCATCGCCGCCATCGCAGGCATCAGGCCATGCGCCTGCTTCCATGCGCCCAGCGCGAGCGTGAGATCATAGTCGGGTAGCGGGCCCAGGACCTTGCCGCTGTCACTTTCTACAACACTTGGGACATCGATTGCTACTTTGTAACAGTCATTTGTCGCCAATTCTTCGAGCAAATTGCTAAATTCACCCTCAACCCGTCGCGCCAGGCCGTAACCGAACAGGCAATCGACCACGACCGGCTGGCGCAACTCGGACGCGGCGAAGACCGCCCCGGAATACTGCTCGCGCGCCTGCCGCGCGGTCTCGCTGCGCGGCTCGACCGGCGCGACGACCTGCACCTCGTAGCCCCGCCGGATGAGCGTTTCGGCTATGACGTAGCCATCGCCGCCATTGTTCCCCGGGCCGCACAGCACCGCGACCGGACGCCCCGCGGCAACGCGCATGATCCATTGCGCCGCGCCTTCGCCCGCGCGCTGCATCAGCTCCCATTCGCTAACGCCTGCCTGCATCGCCGCGTGCTCGGCCGCCCGCATTGCCTCGACCGTCAGAACGGCATTATTCATCGAGCGGCTCCTTCCAGCGGTAGCGATCGGTGCCGATCACGAGCACTACCTCGTCGCCCTCGCGCCAGCTGCTTGCCTCTTGCGCGCCGTCGAATTCGACAAAGCCGGCAGGCGTTGCCGCGGGTGCCAGCTTGCGAAAGCCACCATCGGGATGGCGCATGGCAAAATAGGTATCCCGGCCCTCGCCCACCTCGACCAGGCGGCAGCGACCGACGAATTCCTCGGTTCCGTCGAGCGCGCAGGCGACCGCCTGCCCGACATTGCGATCGGGCGACGAACCACAGGCCCCGAGCGCAAGCAGCAGGGTCGCTGGCGAGATCGAGATGATGCACGGCTTCGCCATCGCCCCGCGCTGCCACGCGCGGCGCGCGGGGGCAAGCCTCAGCGCTTGATCTGCGAGACGTCGCGGATCGCACCGCGCGCAGCCGAGGTCGTCATCGCGGCATAGGCCTCGAGCGCGGGCGAGACGCGGCGTTCGCGCGGAGCTGCCGGGGCAAAGCCCCTCGCCGCCTGCGCCGCGCGCCTTTCGGCGAGCACGTCATCCGAGACGGCGAGATGGATCGTGCGCCCGGGAATCGAGATTTCGATCATGTCACCCTCCTCGACCAGGGCGATCGCACCGCCCTGCGCCGCCTCGGGCGAGACGTGGCCGATCGACAGCCCCGAGGTGCCGCCCGAAAACCGCCCGTCGGTCAGCAGTGCGCAGGCCGCTCCAAGCCCCTTCGATTTGAGGTAGCTGGTCGGATAGAGCATTTCCTGCATGCCGGGCCCGCCGCGCGGCCCTTCGTAGCGGATCACCACCACATCGCCCTCGACGACCTGCCCGGTGAGGATCGCGGTCACCGCATCGTCCTGGCTTTCGTAGACCTTGGCCGGACCGGCAAATGTGAGGATGCTCTCGTCCACTCCGGCTGTCTTCACGATGCAGCCGTCGCGCGCGATGTTGCCGTAGAGCACGGCGAGACCGCCGTCTTCGCTGAAGGCATGCTCGGCGCTGCGGATGACGCCGTTGGCGCGGTCGAGGTCGAGCGCTTCCCAGCGGCGCGACTGGCTGAAGGCGGTCTGCGTCGGCACCCCGCCCGGCGCGGCGGAATAGAATTCGCGCACCTTGTTGTTCCGCGTGCGGCCGATGTCCCAGTCGTCGAGCGCATCGCCCATGGTCGGGCTGTGGACCGTTGGCAGAGCGGTGTGGAGGAGGCCCGCCTTCTCCAGTTGGCCGAGGATCGCCATGATCCCGCCCGCGCGGTGCACGTCCTCCATATGCACATCGCTCTTGGCCGGGGCGACCTTGCTGAGGCACGGCACCTTGCGGCTCAGCCGGTCGATATCCTGCATGGTGAAATCGACTCCCGCCTCATGCGCGGCGGCGAGCAGGTGGAGGACGGTATTGGTCGATCCGCCCATCGCGATATCGAGGCTCATCGCATTCTCGAAGGCCTCGAAGCTGGCGATGCTGCGCGGCAGGACGCTCTCGTCCTCTTCCTCGTAATAGCGCTTGGCGAGCGCTACCACGAGCCGCCCGGCGCGCTCGAACAGGCCCTTGCGGTCGGCGTGGGTGGCCAGCGTCGAACCATTGCCCGGCAGCGAGAGGCCCAGCGCCTCGGTCAGGCAGTTCATCGAATTGGCGGTGAACATGCCGCTGCAGCTGCCGCAGGTCGGGCAGGCGTTCTGCTCGATCGCCGTCACTTCCTCGTCGGTGTAGTGCTCGTCGGCCGCGGCGACCATGGCGTCGACCAGGTCGAGCGCGACCTCCTTGCCTTTCACCACCACCTTGCCCGCCTCCATCGGGCCGCCGCTGACGAAGACGGCGGGAATATTCAGCCGCAGCGCCGCCATCAGCATGCCCGGGGTGATCTTGTCGCAATTCGAGATACAGACCATCGCATCGGCGCAGTGGGCGTTGACCATATATTCGACGCTGTCGGCGATCAGGTCGCGGCTCGGCAGCGAATAGAGCATGCCGTCATGCCCCATGGCGATCCCGTCATCGACCGCGATGGTGTTGAATTCCTTGGCCACCCCGCCCGCCGCCTCGATCTCGCGCGCAACCAGCTGGCCGAGGTCCTTGAGGTGGACGTGCCCGGGCACGAACTGGGTGAAGGAATTCACCACGGCGATGATCGGCTTGCCGAAATCGCCATCCTTCATTCCCGTCGCGCGCCACAACCCGCGCGCGCCGGCCATATTGCGGCCATGGGTGGTGGTACGAGAGCGGTAGGCAGGCATGGCGGGTCTCGATTGTTACAGGATACTCATAGCCGCTCACCCTGAGCCTGTCGAAAGGGCAGAAGTGCCGGTGGCCATCCTTCGGCAGGCTCGGGATGAGCGGAAACCGTGAGTTAGGCGAAAGTGACAGCGCGGCGAAACAGCTTTTGCTTGGCCCCGCTCAAACTTCGAGCGCTACCCGCCCCATCACATCGGCCAGCAACACCGCCCAGCGCGCCTGCCCCGCCTCGGTGTCGATCTGGTCCTGGCGGATTTCGACGGTGCAATAGGGAATGCCAGCCGCTTCCGCATGGCGATCCATCGTCGCGTTGAGCTGCTTGCCCGAATAGGGCTGGTTGTCGCCCACGCTCAGCCCCTGCTCGCCGAACAGGCGGATTGCGTGGCGCGCCGCGCGATCGTCCCGGTTATAGAGCAGCGCGACTTCCCACGGCCGTTCCTCGTCGCTTGTGTCGAGGCTCGGCGTGAAGCTGTGCAGCGCGACCAGCATCTTGGGCCGCGCCCGTTCGATCAGGTCGGCGAGCGCATTGTGATAGGGGCGATGGAAGCGATCCAGCCTCGCTTCGACATCGGCGCCGATGTTGCCCGCGATCAGCTTGCCGTCGCTTTCGGTGGGCACGACCGCCGGCTCGTCTTCCCGGCGGTGGAGATCGCAGACGAGCCGGCTGACGCAGGCGATATGCGCGGGGATGTTGTGACGGCGCGCCAGCCGGTCGGCGATGCCCTCCACCCCGATGTCGACTGCGATATGCTCGTTCAGCAGCCTGGGATCGATCCCCAGCTCGATTTCCTCGGGGACGTAGTTCGAAGCGTGATCGGCAACACACAGCAGCCCCCCCGGACGCAGGTCTTCGGTGCCGACCTGACGGTAGGGGAGGTTGTCGATCATCATCGCAAGAACCCTTTCATCTGCCACCAGCCCGGGTGGCGCTCTGCTATATGCTGGGCAGCCGCGTCGCGAACGGACGCGCTGTCGTAGAGCGCGAAACACGTCGCCCCCGAGCCAGACATACGGGCGAGAAAGGGCGAGGTTCCGCGCAGCGCCGCGAGCACGCCGGCGATCTGCGGGCAGAGCGAGATGGCTGGCACTTCGAGGTCGTTGCGCCCTTCGCGCGCGATGGCGCGCGCATCACCCTGTGGCAGAGCGCCGCGATCCTCGCCGTCCCAGTGAGCGAACACGGGTCCCGTCGACAGAGGAATGCGCGGATTGACCAGCAACACCGGCGTTCCGGCAAGGCTGTCGTCCGCCGGCTCAAGTTCCGTCCCCGTCCCGCGCCCGATGCAGGTTCGGCTCTCGACGCAGGCCGGGACATCGGCGCCCAGAGCGGTGGCACGCGCGTGCCAATCGTCGGGCAGGCCGTAGCGTTCCTTCACGATGCGGAATACCGCGCCCGCATCGGCCGATCCCCCGCCCAGCCCCGCCGCGACGGGCAGGTTCTTTTCGAGCGTTATCGCTAGCCCATCGACGCGCGGCAGCTTACCCAGCGCCTTGGCGACGAGATTGTCGAAGGGATTGTCCAGCCCGTCCGCAAATTCGCCAAGCACCCGAACGCTGTCCTGCGCGGCAGCGCTCGCCGTCAGCACATCGCCCGCGTCGACGAAAGCAAACAGCGTTTCGAGCTCGTGATACCCGTCCTCGCGCCGCCTGCGGACATGCAGCGCAAGATTGATCTTGGCATAGGCGGTTTCGCGCACTCAATCCTCCCCTGACAGGGGAGGGGGACCGCCGACCGCAGGTCGGGGGTGGTAGGGCACCCTCGAACTGCTCAGTACCTTTGAGGTCCCGATCGGGCGCAAGCTGCCCCTCCACCACCTTGTGGTCCCCCTCCCCGTACCGGGGAGGATATCGCTTCACATATTCGGATAGTTCGGCCCGCCGCCGCCTTCGGGCGTCACCCAGTTGATGTTCTGGTTGGGGTCCTTGATGTCGCAGGTCTTGCAGTGGACGCAGTTCTGCGAGTTGATCTGGTACTTGGGCTCGCCCGTTTCCTCGTCGACCAGCCATTCGTAGACGCCTGCCGGGCAATAGCGGGTCGATGGCCCGGCGTAGACGCCCAACTCGCTCCTTTTCTGCAGCTCCATGTCCTTGACCTGCAGGTGGACCGGCTGGTCCTCCGCATGGTTGGTGTAGCTGAAGGCGACGTTCGTCAGACGGTCGAAGCTCAGCACGCCGTCGGGCTTGGGATATTTGATCGGCTGGTAGAGGTCGGCGCGATTGAGCGCGTCGCAATCGCGGTGATGCTTCATGCTGATCGGCAGGCCGATTTTGAGGAAGCGCATCCACATGTCGATCCCGCCGAGCACGGTGCCGATGTCGGCGCCGAACTTCTCGATCGCGGGCAGCGCGTTCTGGACCTGCTTCAGCTCCTTGGCGATCCAGCTGTCGCGCAGGTTCGCGTCGTAATCCATCAGCTCGGTCTTCTCGTGACCGGCGGCGATGGCCGCGGCGATGCTTTCTGCGGCGAGCATGCCGCTCTTCATCGCGGTGTGGCTGCCCTTGATGCGCGGCACGTTGACGAAACCGGCAGCGCAGCCGATCAGCGCGCCGCCCGGGAAGGCGAGCTTGGGTACGCTCTGCCAGCCGCCGTCGTTGATCGCACGCGCGCCATAGGCGACGCGCTTGCCGCCCTTCAGCGTCTCGGCGATCAGCGGGTGGTGCTTCCAGCGCTGGAATTCCTGGTAGGGCGAGACATAGGGGTTCGAATAGTCGAGCCACGTGACGAGGCCCAGGGCGACCTGCCCGTTGGCCTGGTGGTAGAGGAAGCCGCCGCCATTGCTGCCGCTTTCGCTCAAGGGCCAGCCCTGCGTGTGGACGATCTTGCCCGGCTCGTGCAGCTCGGGATCGATGTCCCACAATTCCTTGATGCCGATGCCGTAGACCTGCGGCTCGCAATCGGCCTCGAGGTCGAACTTCGCCTTCATCTGCTTGGTGAGGTTGCCGCGCACGCCCTCGGCAAAAAGCGTGTATTTGGCGTGGATTTCCATACCCGGTTGGTAATCGGGCTTGTGGCTGCCGTCGGCGGCGATGCCCATGTCCTGCGTTACCACGCCCGCGACCGCGCCCTTGTCGTCGAACAGCACCTCGGCGGCGGGGAAGCCGGGGAAGATCATTACCCCCATGCCTTCGGCCTGCTCGGCCATCCAGCGGCACAGATTGCCGAGCGAGCCGGTGTAGCACCCCTCGTTCGACATGAAGGGCGGGAACATGATGTGCGGCATGGCCGACTGGCCGGTTTCGCTGATCGTGTAGAACAGGTCCTCGCCCACGGGCGTTTGCGCCATCGGGCAATCCATGTCGCGCCAGTCGGGCAGCAGCTCGTCCAGCGCCTTGGGATCGACCACCGCGCCCGAGAGGATATGCGCGCCGATTTCGCTGCCCTTTTCGAGCACGACGACCTCGAGCTCCTCGTTGATCTGCTTGAGCCTGATGGCCGCCCCGAGGCCGGCCACGCCGCCGCCGATGATGACGACGTCGCAGGGCATGGATTCGCGTTCGCTCATGTCTCTCTCTTTTCGTCGCGTAACTGCTCTGAATGCCTTGATTGGTGGCGCTTTAGAGGTCAAGACCCGTCCCCGAGGAATGATGCAGGCAAATCCCCCGAAACCGCGCGATTTCGATGCGCTCGAAGCCTTCGAGGGTGCGCTCGACTGGTGGCGCGAGGCGGGCGTCGATGCCGATTACCTCGACGAGGCGAGCGGCTGGCTGGCAGAGCCCGAGGCCGAGAATGCCGTAGCGGCTGCGCCTCCGCCAGCACCGCCGCGGCCAGCGCGCAAGACCGCGCTCGAGCGCGCGCTCGAACAACCGCAAGCAGAAAGGCCGAGGATCGCTGCCGATAGCCTGCCCGACAGTCTCGGAAAATTTCGCGAATACTGGATGGCCGAACCTGCGCTCGGCGAAGGGGCACTCGATCGCCGCGTGCCGCCACGCGGTGTCGCCGGCGCAAAGCTGATGCTGCTGCTGCCGCAGCCCTTCGAGGACGATTCCGATGGCCTGCTAAGCGGCGGCGCGGCCCCCTTCGTTGCCGCCATGCTGCGCGCCATGGGGATTGCCGAGCACGAGACCTATCTCGCCAGCGCACTGCCCGCCCCGATGGCCATGCCCGACTGGCCGCAACTGGCTGCCAGCGGGATTGGCGCCGTGGTGCGCCACCACATCGCACTCGCCCGGCCGCAACGCATCGTACTGTTCGGCCGCGCGCAACTCACCCTGTTCGATATCCCGCCCGAACGCGCACGCGATCCGCTGGCGCTCGACTGCGGCGGTACGTCCTTCGCGCTGCTCGCCGCACCCGACCTGCGCAATCTCGCCCGGTCTGCGGTGCGGCGCGAGAATTTCTGGAACCGCTGGCTGGACTGGACCCGATGAGCCTACGCCCCCTGACCGCCCTCGCGCTGGCCGCGACTGCGCTGACCGCATCCCCGGCTTTCGCGCAAGGCAGCAGCGTCGACTATTTCACCCGCTCGCATGCCGCCGCGCTGCCTCGGCTGCTGTCGACCGATGACCGCGCCTATTACGGCTCGCTGTTCGAGGCGATCGACGCGAAGAACTGGGACCGCGTCGAAATGCTGCTGACCAGCCGCAGCGACGGCCCGCTGCACGGCGCGGCGCTGGCTGCCTATTACCTCCACCCGGAAAGCCCGCGGATCGAGCTGCCGCGGATCGAGGCCTGGCTCGAACGCTACGCGCGCCTGCCCGAGGCCGATGCGATCGTCCGCCTGGGGCAGACGCGCGGGCTCGCCAATCCACCCAGACTTCCGCGCGAGCGCGAGCTGGTCCGCCAGCCGGGGATGACCAAGCGCATCCGCCCGCGTTCGGTGGAGGACGGGACCATGCCCGAAAGCGTCAAGTCGGCGATCCTCGAGCGGATCACGCAGGACGATCCCGACGGCGCGCGGCTGCTGCTCGACGGGGTCGATGCGACGCTCAGCCGCGAGGCGCGCGCGGAATGGCGCTATCGCGTCGCCTGGAGCTATTACATCGAGAACCAGGACGCGCAGGCCTGGGCGCTTGCCGAAACCGTACGCGAGGGCGGCAGCGGCGCCTGGGTGGCCGAGGGCGACTGGGCTGCGGGCCTCGCCGCCTGGCGGCTGGGCGATTGCGACAAGGCCGGCGAAGCCTTCGTCCGCTCGGCCGCAAGCTCGACCAATCCCGAACTCACCTCCGCCGCGCATTACTGGGCGAGCCGCGCGCTGATCCGCTGTCGCATGCCCGAAAAGGCGGCCGAGCAATTGCGCGGTGCCGCACGCTTTCCCGAGACGCTCTACGGCATGCTCGCGCACGAACAGATGGGGCGCGACCTGCCCGCAACGCATACCCAGCCCGATCTGACCGAATCCGACTGGCGCCGCCTGCGCGACAGCGAAGCGGTTCGACAGGCGGTAATGCTGGCCGAAGTCGGGCGCCGCGAAACGGCCGAAAACTATCTCACCTGGCTGGTTCGCACCGGCGACGACGACGATTACAACGCCCTTGCGCGGCTCGCCCGCGCACTCGGCCTGACTGGTGCGCAGACCTACATGGCCTACAACGCGCCGCGCGGGGAGGCCGCGCACCCGAGCCTGCGCTATCCGGTCACCTTCCGCGCGCCGGTGGGCGGCTGGCGCGTCGATCCGGCGCTGGCTTTCGCCCATGCGCTGCAGGAATCCAATTTCCGCGAACGCGTGGTCAGTCCGGCGGGCGCGATCGGGCTGATGCAGATCATGCCGATTACGCGGCGCGAGTATGCCGCATCGATCAACATGAGCGCCGATGCCGACCTCAGGGATCCGGCGATCAACCTCGCCTTCGGCCAGCGTACGCTCGAATCGCTCGGCAGCTCGTCCTACACGCAGGGCAAGCTGCCCAAGGTCATGGCGGCCTACAACGCCGGCCCCAGCCCGGTGGCGCGGTGGGAGAGCGAGGTCCGCGACCAGGACGATCCGCTGCTCTACATGGAATCGATCCCCTATTGGGAAACGCGCGGCTATGTCGCCATCGTCATGCGCAATTACTGGATGTACCTGCGCCAGGCCGATGCCCCCGCGCCCAGCCGGATCGATCTGGCGGAGAACGACTGGCCAATGTTCCCTCGCGTGCGATAGGATGATGTCCTGATGGCCCTCGACGCAAGCCTCCCGTTCAAGCCGGTCCGCATCGCGCTGCTGACCGTAACCGACACGCGCACGCTGGCAGACGACAGCTCGGGCGACCTGCTTGCCGCGCGCATCACGGAGGCTGGCCACGAACTCGCCGCGCGCGAGATCAGCCATGACGACCGCAACGAGATCGCCGCGCATCTCCACCGCTGGATCGACGACGAGGGCGTCGATTGCGTGATCACCACCGGCGGGACCGGCCTCACCGGGCGCGACGTGACCCCCGAAGCGCTCGACCGGGTCAAGGACAAGGACATCCCCGGCTTCGGCGAGTATTTCCGCTACATCAGCATCGCCAGCATCGGCACCAGCACGATCCAGAGCCGCGCCTGTGCGGTGCTGGCGCGCGGGACCTACATTTTCGCCCTGCCCGGCTCTACCGGCGCGGTGAAGGATGGCTGGGACCAGATCCTTGCGCTCCAGCTCGACAGCCGCCACCGGCCCTGCAATTTCGTCGAGCTGATGCCGCGCCTGCGCGAACGGTAGCGACACTCCAGATTCAGTCAGTGCGAGGAGCCGCAGGCGACGCGTCAATCCATCTTCCTGCCTTGCACGCGGTGGACCGGTTCGGTGATGGATTGCTTCGCTGCGCTCGCAATGACTATGGAGGACTGCACGTGTTCCATGTATGTTCTCATACATGGAACGTCGACTCGCCCCCGC
>Ga0066644_10000642_pt1 | contig 21591 bp, 24 predicted proteins | sample CryGeyCG2114_020_FD_62735 | JGI IMG/M metagenome (GOLD analysis project Ga0066644, IMG submission 62735) | Groundwater microbial communities from aquifer - Crystal Geyser CG15_big_fil_post_rev_8/21/14_0.20 | ecosystem: Environmental > Aquatic > Deep subsurface > Groundwater | place: USA: Utah...
GAAGGGACGGGGCCAATTTGGCACCCACCGGCGTTGTCCTCACCTCGAGTAACGCTGCTACACTTCGGTTCGTCCGCCTTGGCGGACACCATATTGGCCTCCGTCAGCGGGCTCAGGCGTAGTGTTAACAGGCCCTGGATATTGAACCCTGCTTCCGCGTTCGCCGAATTGGAAAATGCAGCCGGGGGCACGCGCGCGTGCCCCCGGCTGGCGATCTATCCATCCCGCTGCCCTTCCTCGTGGCGGTGACGCTTTTTCTCGGACCACAGTGTGATGGCGAAGAGCGCCGCACCCGTCGCTATCGACGATGAGATGCCCCGTGTCCAGTCGTCGAGCAGCAGGTACTGAAGAGCAAACGCGATAGCAGCGGCCAGAAGGCCGGCGGAGATGGATTTCAGAATCATGGCGAGTGGTGTCAGTTATAAAAATACGACAGAATCTGGGATACACCGTTCTCTACGGAACCGGCCACAGCGCCACCACCTGCACCGACGAGCGCGGATGGGCCGAATATCAGGCCTACGGCGGCACCTCCGGCGGCACCCGCTACGTCCGACATGGCTACTTCGGCGCAGCTGAATCCGAAGATGGCTCCAATATTGCAGGCAAGGACCACATCCTGCTTGCCCGACTCGATTTCCAGTGTTACCCCGTACATATCAGCATAGGCCAGGATCAGGTCATCCGTGTACTCGGACCAGAAGGAGGCTGATCCGCGCGCGACAGCTACAACGTCACGTACGGCCAGAACCTCTTCCTCGTTCAGCGACTGCTGCGAATCATCAAGAATACGATCCAATTCACCACCAACGGTCTGCGAGGCGTATTCATCCTCTTCCCAGCTGACCGATTCCAGAACCTGGAATACATCTCCAATGACACGAAGCTGGCCATCGGAATACGCTCCGGAGGCGGCCAGCGCATCCAGCACTCCCTCTCCGTAACCTACTGTGTTTTTTGCCTGACGGCGCGAAAACTCGTGAAAGGCGTCCATGGCCGAACCGCAGTCTGCCTGGCGGAACAGCGGAGACGGCTGTCGCTCCAGGAATCGCTTACAGCTTTCCTTGGCTACATTCCTGCCATCGACAGGTGTTTTGCCCGATCCGTTCTCCACATGCTGCACGTCTGCCAGGAGCTGAACAAGCGCGTCGTAGTGACGCGCGCCAAGTTCTTCCGGGGACATACGGACAACGCGGTCCTCTTGGGTCATGGCTTGTGGGTTGTCGAGTGCCTGATTGATGTTTGAATCACACGCGGACAGAAGCGTGATGGCCCCTGCAACAGCGGCGACCGATAGAATAAACTGCCTCATTCTCTCCCCTCCTTGTCTGTTTTGGTTGATACTGACACGATGGCAAGGCATCGCGACCTGACGTATCGACCCGGACAGATCGGAAACATAACCTGCGTACCCCGACGTGCGCCGGCCGGACAGGAGAAAGAGGTGTGGGCCCGGCAGGATTTGAACCTGCGACCTACCGATTATGAGTCGGCAGCTCTGACCACTGAGCTACGGGCCCCTGTATGTACCCACGTACCACCGGAAGGACGAAGTCTCTCCGGAAGGCGGGTTCGTGAGCCAACGGCGGACTACGAATTCACCACGCGCGTAGTTCCTTGGCGTATGCGGTGTCAACTGATTGTTAAGAATCAAAAGATAACAGCATTTGTTTTTCAGGTATACGTATCTTAGTACCTTAATAAATTAGAAAAACAAAACGAATCACTGTCCGGATGGAAAAAGTCGATGCCACCGACGTCCAGATTCTGCAGCTGCTGCAGGAACAGGGACGCATGAAGCGGAACCGGATTGCCGAAGCTGTCGGTCTGTCGGTTCCGGCCGTCAGTGACCGCATGAGGAAGCTGGAAGGCCGTGGTGTAATCGAAGGCTACAGTGCCATCGTTGCTCCCAGACGTGTCGGTTTCGACATTTCTGCCTTCATCCGCGTGATGGTGGATCAGTCGACACACTACGGGGCGTTCGTGGCCAGGGCCGAAGCCCTTCGCGAAGTGTTGGAGGTCCACTCCATCACAGGAGAAGGATCGCACATCCTCCGGGTTCTGGTTCGTAATACACAGGCACTTGAGCAGCTGCTGGGTGCCATCCAGTCCTGGCCCGGCGTACATGGTACGTCGACCAGCATCGTGCTGTCCTCTTTCAAGGATACACGTACCGTACCAGTAGAACCATACGTCATCACTCCGACATAATCGAATCACAATCTGATCATGAGTCACACCCATTCCGACTATTCACTTCTCGCCGTCAAGAAACATCGGCCTGCCATGAACGGGGCGGCAGTAACGCCTCCCATGGATATCGAGAAAATCTTCGGTGAGAATGTGTTCGACCTTGAGGAAATGAAGTCGCGCCTTCCGAAAGACGCATACAACTCCATCAGGGCTACCATCAGGCAGGGTCGGCTTCTCGACCCGAAAATTGCGGACACGGTAGCCATGGCCATGAAGGAGTGGGCTGTGGAGCGGGGCGCTACGCATTACACACACTGGTTTCAGCCGCTGACCGGCAATACGGCCGAAAAACACGATTCGTTCATCACACCGAACCGTGGCGGTGGAGCCATCGCCCAGTTCTCCGGCAAGGAATTGATCCAAGGCGAGCCGGATGCATCCAGTTTCCCTTCCGGGGGGCTTCGTGCGACGTTCGAAGCGCGCGGTTATACGGCGTGGGACCCTACATCGCCGGCGTTCATCATTGAAAATGACAACGGCTCCTATCTGGCTATCCCAACGGCTTTCGCATCGTGGAGCGGGGAAGCTCTTGACCACAAGACGCCGTTGCTGCGCTCCATGAACGCCATCCACGAGCAGGCTTCACGCGCCTTGGCCCTCTTCGGCGTCGAAGAAGCCCAGGTGGTCTCGACCGTGGGCTGTGAACAGGAGTATTTCCTTATCGACGAAGAATTTTTCTATCGTCGCCCCGATCTCATGGCAACGGGCCGGACACTGCTCGGCACCAAGCCGCCACGAGGACAGGAGCTGGACGACCATTACTTCGGATCCATCCCGGACCGCGTATTGGCCTGCATGCTGGAGACCGAAAAGGAACTCTACAGGTTGGGAATACCGGTCAAGACGCGACACAACGAGGTGGCACCGAGCCAGTACGAGATCGCACCCATATTCGAAAACACGAACGTGGCGGCCGATCACCAGCAGCTCATGATGATCACCCTGCAGCGGGTGGCTCGCAAGTACGGCCTCGTCTGCCTGCTGCATGAAAAGCCATTCCGTGGTGTCAACGGCTCCGGCAAGCACAACAACTGGTCGCTGGCAACAGAGAGCGGAATGAACCTGCTTGAACCCGGAGACAACCCCCACGACAACCTGCAATTCCTGTTCTTCTGTACCGCTGTGATCAAGGCGGCGTGGCGTCACCAGGACTTGCTCCGTATTTCTGTGGCATCGGCAGCGAATGATCATCGTCTCGGCGCGAACGAGGCACCACCAGCCATTATTTCCGTCTTTCTGGGCGATCAACTCGAAGATGTGTTCGAGCAGATTGAAACCGGAGATGCTACGAGTTCCAAGCAGGCCGGGCTGCTGGGTCTTGGAGCACCGGTACTGCCCGATCTGTCGCGGCATGCCGGAGACCGCAACCGGACTTCTCCGTTCGCATTTACGGGCAACAAATTCGAGTTCCGTGCTCCCGGATCGAGCCAGACCATATCGTTTGTCAATACCGTACTGAACACGATTGTGGCAGAGTCCGTGGACGAAATGTCCACCGAGCTGGAAGCGTTGTTGGCTGACGGGAAATCGCTTGAGCGGGCCGTCGGCGAGGTGGTTCGCGGCGCTATCAAGGAAAGCCGGAATGTGATTTTCGGAGGCGACAACTACTCCGAAAAGTGGCATGCAGAGGCGGAACGCCGTGGCCTGCTCAACCTGAAGACGACGGTAGATGCACTGGAGCGCCTGTTGGATGCCAAGAATATCGCCATTTTCGAAAAGTACAACGTGCTGTCCGAATCGGAGCTCAGAAGTCGGGAAGAGGTCTGGGTGGAGCAGTATTTTCTGCGCATCAATATTGAGGGAGAGCTCACCGAGACGCTGGCCCGGACGTATGTCATGCCAGCGGCGACGCGTTATCTGCGTTCGCTCCTTGACACGATCAAGGACAGCGATGTCACGGGCATCTCGTCAAAAGGGGTTCGCACCGTTGCCGAACACGTCGCAACCTACATTGACGAACTCCAGGAGGCCCTGCGTGAACTGATTGACCAGAACAAGAATCTGGGAGGCAATACCGTGCACGAAAAAGCCCGGCACATGGTGGACAATATCATTCCGGCCATGGATGCCGTGCGTCATGCGGCCGACCGTCTTGAACGTACGGTCGACCATGACCTGTGGCGACTGCCGACGTACCGTGACATGCTGTTCGTGAAGTAGGGCGAAAACGCCCCGGGACGCCTGGCTCCGATCTTACGACGCTTCCGGTTTCCAGGGAGGACGCGTCATCAGGATGCCATAGCTGACCGTGTACCACACGTAGAAGGCAAGCAGTCCCCACGCGGGAAGTGGGGACTGCTGTGTCACCAGGTCCAGGAGCGAAGTTGTGCCCACAATACCGTGGAGAAGGTTCCCCATGACCAGGGGCTTGCCGTAGATACCCCCCAGAATGGCGTTGCGTCCCATCCAGTTCATGTAGCCGAATGCCAACATGAGTCCGCCAAGCATGGATACGAGTGGATGCGTCGCATCTGCCGTACCAAGAATGTTCGACAGGAGGATCTCGGGGGCGAAAAGTGTCACGATGCCCGTCAGCGAGAGTACGACCGCCGCCGGAACCGTGGCCAGGGTTGGTTTCATGTCGAGCGGGAAGTAGTTGTGCCGTAATCTGTTTCTTCGCCCAACGATCGAACGCACATTTTGTTGGGGTCTGTGCAACAAAGTTTGGTATGTCCGCGTCAGTTTCTGTTGGCTATCTTCCCGGGGTAGCCGCTCGAACTCCACCTATGCCACACAGTCCAAAAGACGCGACGCCCTCGCTTTCGAGCGAACAGGACCGCGCGCTCGTTTCCGAGGCGCTCGACGGTCGGCAGTCCGCATACAACGAATTGGTGGAAAAATACCGGGGAGCGCTCACGAGGCACGTGAAGCGTATGGTTCGGGATGGAGCGCATGTGGACGATCTTGTCCAGGAGTGTTTCATCAAGGCGTTTTCGGCGTTGGGGTCGTATTCTACGGAGTATGCCTTTTCGACGTGGCTTTACAGGATAGCCACCAATCACGCCATCGATTATCTGCGCAAGAAGAAGCTGCCGACAACGTCGATCGATCGGCCCGTGCAGACCAAGGATGGTGAACTTGAAATTGAGCTTCCCGATACGACGTATCGTCCGGATAGACATATCGTGGAAGATCAGCGGCGCGAGCTCGTTCAACAGGCCATAGACAACCTGCCACCCAAGTACAACAGGGTGATCGTGATGCGACACCAGCAGGAATTGTCCTACGAGGATATTGCGCGGGAGCTGGATCTGCCACTGGGCACGGTGAAGGCTCACATATTCAGGGCGCGTGCCCTGCTTTACAAGAACCTGCGCGACAAGCGCCATATGATGTGACCCATGATTGATCGATATTCCCGGCCGGAGATGGCGGCCCTCTGGAGTGAAAAAGCACAGTTCGACGCATGGCTGGACGTGGAGCTCGCGGCGTGCGCGGCGTGGTCCGAGATCGGTGTGATACCGAAGGAGGATGTGGAAAAGCTGTATGCCACCGCCCGCTTCGATGTGGACCGGATACACGAAATTGAGGAGGAGACGCGGCATGATGTGGTGGCCTTTACGCGTGCTGTATCCGAGTCGCTGGGCAAGGAGCGCAAGTGGGTTCACTATGGTCTCACATCATCCGATGTGGTCGATACGGCATGGTCGGTACGTATTGCGAAAGCGAATGTGCTCATTCGGGAGGCACTCGATGTGCTGATCGACGTGGTGGCTCACCGGGCCCGTGAACACCGGGAAACGCTGATGATGGGGCGCACCCATGGTGTACACGCCGAGCCAACGACATTCGGGCTCAAAATGGCGTTGTACTACGCCGAGTTGCTACGGAACCGGGAGCGCTTTGACCGGGCGTCAGACGGCATGCGGGTGGGCAAAATATCAGGCTCGGTAGGTACGTTCGCGCACGTCCCGACCGAGATTGAGCGGATCACATGTGAGCGTCTGGGTCTCCGGGCCGCCCCCATTTCAACGCAGGTCCTGCAGCGGGACCGGCATGCCCATTACATGTCCGTCCTGGCGCTCATCGGGGCAACGCTCGAAAAAATGGCCGTCGAGATCCGGGGGCTTCAGAAGTCCGAGGTGCGCGAGGTGGAAGAAGCGTTCCGAAAGGGGCAGAAGGGATCCTCTTCCATGCCACACAAACGCAATCCGGTCGGGAGTGAGAATATTACGGGTTGTGCCCGGCTGCTCCGGGGTTACATGGTGTCTGCCTATGAGAACGTGGCGCTCTGGCACGAGCGGGATATTTCGCACTCCTCGGTGGAACGGGTCATCATTCCCGATGCCACGACGGTGCTGCACTACGCGCTGACACGCTTTTCGCGTCTTGTGGATTCGCTCGTCGTGTATCCGGAGAACATGCGTCGCAACATGCAACGGACGTTCGGGCTCTACAACAGCCAGCGTCTGCTCAATGCGCTCATTGACAGGGGCCTGATGCGGGAAGCGGCCTATGACATGGTGCAGCCTCTTACGGCGCGCGCCTGGGACGAGCATCTGGCCTTCCGGGATCTTGTCAAGGCCGACGGCGCCATCGGGGAGCACCTGACGCCAGGCGAAATCGATGCGGTTTTTGATGATGCCTATCACCTCCGGCGCGTCGACGAGATTTTCGACCGGGTAGGGCTCGCCAAGGCATAGGGCTCAGCAGGGGATAGGACACACCAGGGGATAGGGGACCCTGCTTCCTGCGCGCGCCCGTTTGTCAGCGGATTCGCGTATATGTCACAAAGGCGAAGCCACTGTGCTCGTCGCGGGCTGTTTCCCGGTACATCGTACCGATCAACTGCTCCCACTCGGGAAAGTGCACATCTCCATCAGGTGCACCATCGACCAGGGTCAGTTCCAGGCGATCGGCACGTTCCAGGAAGGCATCGTAGACGCTGGCACCTCCCCCGATGAACAGGCGCTCGGCGCCGCAAGCGGCGCCGAGCGCCTCATCCACGGACGAAAACACGTCCACATTGTCGTACTCCGGCCACGACATGTCCGAGGACAGCACAAGATTCCGTCGCCCCTTCAGCGGACCGCCGAACTGGTGGATGAGAGACTCGAACGTATTCCGTCCCATGAGTATGGGGTAGCCGGATGTCAGCGTTTTGAATCGCTTCAGGTCTTCCGGAATGTGCCAGGGCAGGTCCATGCCGTTTCCAATGACACGATTCTCCTTTGCAACGGCCGCGATAATTACGATTTCCATGGTGGTCTCAGGGGCGTTCATACGGCCACAGGTGCCTTGATTGCAGGGTGATGCCTGTAGTCGAGGAGTTCGAAGTCCTCGTAGTTGTAGTCAAGAATGGAGTCGGGGCGGCGTCGAAGGCGAATTCCGGAAAGCGGAAAGGGATTCCGGCTGAGCTGCTCGTTCACCTGATCCAGGTGATTGAGGTAGATATGGGCATCGCCAATGGTGTAAATGAGTTCTCCCGGCGTGAGGTCGCACTGCTGGGCAACCATGTGGATGAGCAGGGCATACTCGGCAATGTTGAACGGTGCGCCGAGGAAAAGATCGTTCGATCGGACGTAGAGCTGGGCCGAGAGGCGGCCCTCCGCGACGTGAAACTGGAAAAACATGTGGCACGGGGGAAGGGCCATCCGGGGCAGATCGGCGACATTCCAGGCACTTACGATATGGCGGCGTGAGTCCGGATTTTTCCGGATGGAGTCAATGACGTTGGCAATCTGGTTGATCGGCGTGCCATCCGGTCCAACCCACGATACCCATTGCTTGCCATAAACGGGGCCCAGGTCACCGTTCTCATCGGCCCATGCATCCCAGATGTGGACATTGTTCTCGACGAGGTAGGCTGTGTTGGTACCACCTCTCAGAAACCAGAGCATTTCAACAGCCAGGCCTTTGAAATACACTTTCTTGGTTGTTACCAGCGGAAATCCATCGGCCAGATTGAAGCGCATCTGGTGGCCGAAGACGGAAAGTGTGCCGGTACCTGTACGGTCGTCCTTGCGAACGCCGTTGTCGCGTACGTGTCGAAGAAGATTCAGGTAGGTTTGCATGGTGGGCGTGGCTGGTCGGGAACGGAATGTCGGACGCGTCATCAGAAGAGTCTGAAACTACACACGAGAGACGAGCGAAATGGATCCGAATCTGCATCAGAAGCAGGGAATCAATCACCTGGTGAAAGTGCTCAACTATGCGCCACTCGTGGAAGAGGACGGCAAGGCCACCGTTCACCTCACGGCCGAGGACTGGGGTGTGGTTGCCGATACGCTGTTCAAAATGGACACTCCCAGGGAAATGCTTCCCGATGCCATTGAATCGTACGGGTTGGCCAATGAGCACCGTAGTATCGAGCTGAAGACCGCCGAGCGACTCATCCACATCGATATCATCTGACGCAATCTGCGCTCGGGTCGTCGCGGATGTACAGGCCTCAGTTCGCAGCCGCCTGCAGGTTGAATCGGGGGATTGTCACACGAAAGCGCTCTCCACGGCTGCGTTCCATGACATAGGATCCCTCCATGAAGCCGGTGAAAGTCTCTATCACGCTGTAGGAGTTGTATTCGTGGGCCGTACCGGGTGCAATCACCGGTTGCTTCCCTATAACGCCCTCGCCCTCCACTTCCCTTATGCGCCCGGTGGCGTCCGTGATGATCCAGTGCCTGCGGAGCAGTTGGACATCGTCCACGCCTTCATTGCCGATGTAGACGTGATAACCGAACACGAACCGCCTGCCGAGCATGTCGGACTGACCGTCCAGATACACCGGCCGCACGGTAACACGGATATCGTGGGACACGGTCGAGTAGGGAATCATGGTCTCGATCCTTGTTTGAATGTTCGCGGGAATACGTATTCGTCTGAAACGATTCTGGTTCCAGGGAGTCGCATTGCCCATTGCTGTAAAGTATACTGTAAGGCAAGACAGCCGACAGGGAAAACATGGCCAACAAGACGCTCGAGACCCTGCCCGAAGCAACCATTCTGTTTGCCGGGGATTCCGGTGATGGCATGCAGCTTACCGGGTCGCAATTTACGCTCGCAACGGCGTACGCAATGAATGATCTGGCGACGCTGCCGGATTTTCCGGCTGAGATCCGGGCTCCTGCCGGCACGACCTATGGCGTCTCCGGTTTCCAGTTGCACTTCGGAAGTGTGGACATCCGCACGCCGGGCGACGAAGTCGACCTGCTCGTGGCCATGAATCCAGCCGCACTGAAGGTCAACCTGGACCGGGTGCGCCTGGGGGGTACCATTCTGGTCAACTCGAACGCATTTGATCAGCGCAGTCTTGACCTGGCACATTTCGACGCCAATCCGCTCGACGACACGACGCTCGACAAGTACCACGTAATCCAGGTCGAGCTCACCCGCCTGACGCGGGAAACGCTCAAGGATTCAAGCCTGAACCAGAAGGAGATTGACCGCTCCAAGAACATGTTCGCGCTCGGTCTGGCGCTCTGGCTCTACTCGCGGCCCCTGAAGCCCGCCGAGAAGTGGATTGCCCGTAAGTTCGCCAAGAAGCAGGATATTCTGGATGCGAACCTGGAGCTGCTCAGGAAAGGATTCTATTTCGGGGAGACGACGGAATTGTTCGTGACCCGATACGAGGTTACGCCGGCTACACTGCCCCCGGGGCGGTACCGTGCCATCCAGGGGGTGCACGCGCTGGCCATGGGACTGGTGGCCGCCGCCAAAAGGAGTGGTCTCAAGGTGTTCTATGGCTCCTATCCCATAACGCCCGCATCGGACATCCTGCACGCTCTGAGTCGCTTCAAGAACCATGGTATCATGACCGTGCAGGCCGAGGATGAAATAGCGGCGGTGGGTATGGCCATCGGGGCAAGCTTCGGCGGATGTCTGGGGATTACCGGGACGTCCGGTCCCGGGGTGGCACTCAAAACGGAGGCCATGGGGCTGGCGCATATCACGGAGTTGCCACTTGTGGTCATCAACGTGCAACGGGGTGGCCCGTCCACGGGTTTGCCGACGAAGACCGAGCAATCGGACCTGATGCAGGCCATGTACGGTCGCAACGGTGATGCGCCGCTGCCCATTATTGCGGCCAGTACGCCGGGAGACTGTTTTCAGGCGGCCTACGAAGCGTGTCGGATGGCTGTGAAGTACATGACACCGGTCATATTGCTGTCCGATGGCTACCTGGCCAATGGGTCCGAGCCCTGGCTCATTCCCTCGGTCGATGACCTGCCGGAGTTCGACGTTGAGTTCGCCGGGAAACCGAATGCTGAAATCGAGGGTGAGCCGACATTCCACCCCTACAAGCGCAACGCGGAGACGCTGGCGCGTCCCTGGGCGCGTCCTGGTACGCCAGGACTGGAGCACCGGGTGGGCGGACTGGAAAAAGCCGACGTTACGGGGAACGTCTCCTATGACCCGGCCAACCATGAGCACATGACCCGGATCCGGGCCGAAAAAGTGGCCCGCATCCAGAAGGAAATGGCCCCGCTGGACATTTTCGGGGCAGATGAAGGGGACGTGTTGATAGTCGGATGGGGTTCAACGCGGGGGGCCATTGAAGCAGCCGTCTCGCGCGTCCGGGAGAGCGGACACGCTGTGGGATCCATCCATTTACGATGGGTGAATCCGTTGCCGCCGGATCTGTCGGATATATTCGCGCGCTACAGATCGTTTCTGGTGCCCGAACTGAACAACGGGCAACTGGTCCGGATGCTGCGCGCGGAGTTTCTGTTGCCGTTTGAGGCATTGAACAAGATCCAGGGACGGCCTTTCGGGCCGAGTGAAATCCAACAACACGTCATGGGCATGATCAATGGCTGACCAGGACAAAAAGAAAGGAAAGAAGCCGACGTTGCCGCCGGGAATGGCAGGCAAAAAACCGACGCGGCCACCGGGCGCCGCGGGCAAAAAACCGACGCTGCCGCCGGGAGCACGCGGCAGGAAGCCGTCCATGCCACCAGGCTCGCAGGGAGACGGGGCGCCCACCCTCACGCGGGCCGATTTCTCGTCCGACCAGGACGTGCGCTGGTGTCCGGGTTGTGGCGATTACGCCATCCTGGCAACGGTACAGCGTCTCATGCCGGAACTCAATGTTCCCCGCGAAAACACCGTCTTCATTTCAGGTATCGGATGTTCAAGCCGTTTTCCGTACTACATGGAGACCTACGGCATGCATTCCATTCACGGTCGGGCACCGACCATAGCAACAGGGCTCAAGGCGAGTCGCCCGGAGCTGGACGTGTGGATTGTGACGGGTGATGGCGACGGGTTGTCGATTGGCGGCAACCACCTGATCCATATCATGCGCCGAAATCTGAATGTCCAGATGATCCTGTTCAACAATCAGATCTACGGCCTTACGAAAGGACAGTACTCTCCGACGTCCGAAGCGGGCAAGGTCACCAAGTCCACGCCATTCGGATCCATAGACCATCCGTTCAACCCGACGGCGGTTGTGCTGGGTGCCGACGCCACGTTCGTGGCGAGGACCATGGACCGCGACCCGAAGCACATGAAGGAGATGTTCTCCCGGTCACATGCACACAAAGGAACCGGTTTTGTGGAAGTCTACCAGAATTGCAACATTTTCAATGATGGTGCCTTTTTCCAGTTCACCGAAAAGGATTCCCGGCCTGATCGGACGGTTTATATCGAGCATGACAAGCCTCTCGTCTACGCGGGTGGAAGCAAGGGACTCCGTCTTGAAGGATTTACATTGAAGTCGGTGGATCTGGAGTCAGGCTCGTACTCGGCGAGTGACTGCCTGGTGTACGACGAGACATCGCGCGAGCTCGCCACCATCATGAGCCGTATGCACTGGAATCCGGAGCTGCCGCAACCATTCGGCGTGTTTTACAGGGAAGAGCGCCCCACGTACGAGGACATGCTTCATGCCCAGGTTGACGATGTCCTGAAGCGGTCCGGGACGGGATCGCTGGACGACCTCCTCAGCGGGGGCGACACGTGGGTTGTGGAGTGACGGTTGTGTGAGACCCGGATGGTCCGTATATTTGCAGGCTATTCGATTGAAGCCAATCAGCACCATGAAAAAAGACATCCATCCCGAATACGACTTCATTGATGTGAAGCTCTCCGACGGCTCCGTCGTTCAAATGCGCTCCACCATGAAGGCGGACGTGTACAATTCGGAGATCGACTCGACCAACCATCCGTTCTACACGGGCAAGCGTCAGTTTGTCGACACCGCGGGTCGTGTTGAGAAGTTCAAGCGCCGTTACGCAAAGAAAACCGCCGAGTAAGGTTTTTTCGCTGCGTATGGCCAGAATCTGAAATCCGGTTCTGCGACTTCAGGGCCTTTTGACGGGCCCGGATTGGGGGTGTGCCTGCCGGTACGCCCCCATTTTTATTTGCCTGGGTATTGCCATGAATGTTGTTCAGCTCATCCGGTCCAAGCGCGACGGTCATGCCCTGACCGATGCGGACATCAATGCGCTCATAATGGCCTACACGGACGGTTCTGTACCCGATTACCAGATGGCGGCTTTCCTCATGGCCGCGTTCAAGTCGGGTATGACGACCGCCGAAATGGTAGCCCTCACGCACTCCATGTTGCATTCGGGCGTGGTGCTCGATCTGTCTGATTTACCGGGTATAAAGGTGGACAAACATTCCACCGGGGGCGTGGGTGACAAGATTTCCATTCCCCTGGCCGCCATCGTGTCGGCGTGTGGTGTTCCTGTGCCCATGATCTCGGGACGCGGTCTCGGGCACACCGGCGGGACGCTCGACAAACTGGAATCCATTCCGGGTTTTTCGACATCGATGGACATTGCGTCCTATCGCCGCCAACTCAGGGAACTGGGTGTGGTCATGATTGGACAGACCGATGACATTGCGCCTGCAGACAAAAAACTCTACGCCCTGCGCGACGTGACGGCGACCGTGGAATTCATTCCCTTCATTGCCGCCTCCATCATGAGCAAAAAGTTGGCCGAGGGTATCGACGCCCTGGTCCTGGATGTCAAGTTCGGCTCCGGCGCGTTCATGGCGGAAGAGCACGATGCCAGGCGGCTTGCTGAAACCATGGTACGCCTCGGTGAGGAGTTCGGTACACGAACCGTGGCACTGCTGACGCGGATGGATACGCCGCTTGGTGCGGCCATCGGAAACTGGGTTGAAGTTGCCGAGTCAATCCGTGTGCTGCGGGGGGAGGGGCCTGCCGATGTGACAGCGTTGACACTCGCGCTGGCAGCCGAGATGCTGGTGCTCGGCGGCGTGGCGTCCGACGCTGGACAGGCCAGGTTACTGGCTGAGGAGGCCGTTGCAACCGGAAAGGCGCTTCGCCGCTTCGAGGATCTGGTAGATGCGCAGCATGGCGATGTCAATGTGGTCCGGAATCCGGACTCGCGTCCAGGGGCGGCGCCGCTTGCGCAAATCCGGGTGCCGGACAATGCGGGACGGTTCGTAACGGCCATCGATGCCAGGAAAGTAGGCTTGGCGTGCGTGGAACTGGGTGCAGGTCGTGCGCGCAAGGAGGACGATGTGGATCCGGTAGCCGGGTTTACCCTGCTCAAGAAGCCCGGTGATCCGATTCGTCCCGGGGAGGTGTTGGCTCGCGTGCATACATCCTCACGTGATCGCGCCGAGAAGGCGGGATCCGATCTGTTGGCGGCATTTGCGTTTGGCAATGCCGCTCCAGCCGTGAAGGAACTGATCGTTGACAGGCTCGATGTGGGTGGTTGGGGGCGTCGTTGAATCAAGCGGCGCATGTTTCCGTAGTAGATTCCCGGAGTCTGTTCGCAATTCAGCGTATCTTCCACTTTCCATCAATCCACTTCCGTCATGTCTGTCTGGTCACGATTCAGCCGGTTCGTCAAATCCATCTTCGGAGGCGCCATCTCGTCGCTGGAGAATCCAAAGCTCATCCTGGAGCAGAACATCCGTGAACTGAACGATCAGGTTCCGAAGATGAACGAGAACATCGCGACGGTCAAAGCCAACGTGATGATGTTGCAGAAGGAGGTCAAGAAGTACGAGAAGGAACTCGCTGAAGTCACCTCACGCATCAAGGCCGGGATCCAGGCGGGTCGCGACGACATTGCCGAGAAATATGCCATGCGGCTGGAGTCTGTGAGGGAGAATCACGCACGGGCGCAGGAGCAACTTGGATTCGCGTCGAGCGCCTATGAGAAGGCCATCCAGGTAAAGAAGGCGTTCATGAGGGAGAAGGAGCGCAAAATAGCAGAAGCGAAGGATGCCCTCCGTGCCCATGAACGTGCACAGTGGCAGTCCAAAGTTGCCGATACGCTCGAATCGTTCGAAATCACGGGTATTGACCAGACGCACGACGAGATGCTGACGCGCCTGCAGGAGGAGACGGCCCGGAATGAGGCACGCATGGAGATGGCCTTGGACTCGGTGGATTCCGACACGCTGCGCATAGAAGAGGACGCACAAAAAATCCGTGCGGCGGAACTCGTCAAGCAGTTCAAGTTGGAAATGAACATGGGTGCCCCGGAAGAAGACGCCCCCGCCCGGGAAGCGCAGGATAAAGTGGAGGTCCCAGCCCAGGAGGAGGAAGAGAGTCCGGGTAAAACCATCGGCAAGCAGCGCAGTCAAAACGGATGACACCCGAAGAATACGAGCGGATCAAGGAGGCCGAGAAGGAGCATTTGCGTGCTCTCAGGCAGCTGAAGCGTCGCGCCCGCATGGCGACACAGACGCGGAATGCCTCTCGCGCGGTGTCGGACATGGTCTCTTCGCTCGAGTCCCTGCTCGATGAGCACCGGGAAATGACAGACCGGCTTACACACAATGCGGCGCTGCAGGAAGCCCGGCTCGAGGTGGGCCTGGAGTCGGCCAGGGATCGTTTCGCCGATGTGGATCCTGCCAACCGTGCGTCTCTGTCCGACAAGGAAAAAGAAAGAGACAGACACGGGGAGAAGGCCAGACACGGGGGTGGGACGTCGTCCCTCCCGGAAAAAACGATTGGCCGCATGCGAGGTGCACCGTGAAAGAACAGAACGATATCAACTACACCAGGGAAGCATTCTATCTTCCGACGAACCTGACGTTTCTTCTGGGCGCCATGGCCATGGCTTTCGGCGTCAGCTTCCTGGACGTGTCGTGGCTCATGGATGTGGTCCTCATGGTGTCATTTGGTCTGGAACTCGTGTATCTCGGCACCATGCCCAAGAACGAACGATTCAGGCGCGTCATCCGGTCACGGAAAGCAGCCGTGCACGCGCGACCCCCCAGCCAGAAAGAACTCTTCAAGCAACTCAGTCCTGTCAACCAGCGGCGGTATGCCCACATCCGGAAGCAGGAAACGGACATCCGCCAGAATTACAGGAAATTGAGTTACGCGTCCCAGGGTATGCTCGACAGTCACCTGTCCAAGATCAGGGGCCTGCTCGATTCGTACCTGAACCTGCTCTTCCAGAAAGAACGTTACGAATCTACCCGCAGCAATACCACGGGCCAGGAGGTCGAGGCCACCATCAAGGCACTCACCGAGGACATGAAGGACGATTCACCCCGCGTTCGCGCCATCAAGGAGCGGCGGCTCCGGATTCTCAAACAGCGATTGGAGCGCTCCGAAAAAGGAGCCGAGAACCTTGAAATAATAGAAGCACAGCTCGAGACGATTGAAGATGTCATCAAGTACATCGACGAGCAGTCGCTTACGCTTCGAAACCCGGAGGAAATTTCCTTCCAGCTCGATACGTTGCTGTCCGAGGTTGAGGAAACACAGGCGTCCGTGATTGAGATGGAAGAGGTATTCAGCAACCCGATGGATCTGCTGTCCGAGGTCGACACATTCGACGATCCGACCGCAGAATCCGATGATCCAGACAATGAGTCCACTGCGGACGGATTCATCAAGGTGAAAACATGACGTTTCAGACACTGGATGTGGCTGTCGATGATGGTATGGCGACGGTCACCATTGATCAGCCCGATACACTCAACGCGCTCAGTCGCCAGGTCATGAATGATCTCGATGCGTGGTTCGCGTGGGCCGCAGCGGCTCCCGTCGTAGAGGGCGTCCTGCTCACCGGTGCAGGCCCGAAGAGCTTTGTAGCCGGTGCGGATATCAAACAATTCAAGGACATGGGACCCGAGGAGGGGAAGGCTTTCGCCGAGCGGGGCCAGGCCGTTTTTTCCCGGATTGAACGGTTTCCCAAACCCGTCATAGCTGTCGTCAACGGGTTTGCGCTCGGAGGTGGATCGGAGTTGGCCCTTGCATGTCACATGCGTGTAGCGTCGAAAAACGCCCGATTCGGGCAGCCGGAGGTCAACCTGGGTATCATTCCCGGGTACGGTGGTACGCAACGTTTACCCCGTATAGTGGGAAAAGGACTGGCCACCGAACTGGTTCTTACCGGTGAAATGATTTCCGCCGACAGGGCCTATGAGATAGGGCTCGTCAATCATGTTTTTGAACCCGAAGACCTGATGGAGGGCGCTCGGAAACTGCTGCGTGGTATCCTGACGAAGGCGCCTCGCGCCCTGACCCTTACGCTGGAAGCCCTCGCCGCAAGTGACCTGCCTGTTGAACGAGGTCTGCAATACGAAGCTGCACTTTTCGGCCAGGCCTGTGCGACGGAAGACTTCGAGGAGGGCGTTGATGCTTTTCTCGGACGTCGACAACCCGAGTTCAAGGGCCGCTGATCTACCGAACCCACCATGGAACTTGTCCTGATTGCGTTGACCCTGCTGCTGAGCGCATTCTTTTCCGGGTCTGAAATTGCCTTCGTTGCCGCCAACAGACTGCGTGTGGAAGTCTCGGCGCGCCAAGGCGGCAAAGTCGGGTTGGTGGTATCACGGTTCCTCGATGACCCGGCCACGCTTCTGACCACGACCCTGGTTGGCAACAATCTGGCGCTGGTGGCCTACTCCACTCTGGTGGCCTTTTATCTGGAGCCTCCCCTCCAGGCGTTCTTCTCCGGAATGATTGGGGCTGGCCCCGTTGCCACGATCGTTCTTGTGCTGTCTGCGCAGACGCTCGTAGCGTCCCTGGTCGTGCTGCTCTTCGGGGAAATCATTCCCAAGTCGGTCATGCGTGAGTTCGCCAACCGGGCCGTGTTCGTTCTGGCCATGCCACTGCGCATGAGTTACTGGCTTTTGCTGCCCATGATTCTTCTCTCGCGTTGGTCGGCAGCGTTGTTGATGAAGGTATTCCGGACGGAAACAACAACGCTGTCCCAGTTCATGCGGCGCGACTTTGAACTGATGATCGAGGAGAGCAAAAAGTCGGGAGAGCTGGACCTTGACGAGGAAGAAAGCACATTGCTTTCGAATGTGTTTGCCCTTGGATCGGTTCGTGTCAAGGAGTCGATGGTACCCCGCACCGACATCGTGGCGGTGCAGGACACCACTTCCATCCCGGATCTGCAACAGACGTTTGTCCGGTCGGGACATTCAAAACTGCCCGTATACCGTGACAATATTGACAATATCGTGGGTGTCGTTTTCGCCTACGACCTGTTCGACAAGCCGGCGAGTGTGACAGACATCCTCCGTCCGGCTACGTTCGTTCCGGAAACCAAATTGTCCAAGGATCTGCTCAGGGATTTCCTGGCAGCCGGGACATCCATTGCCATCGTGATTGATGAGTATGGTGGGACGGCTGGCCTCGTGACTACGGAAGACGTACTGGAGGAGTTGTTCGGGGACATTCAGGACGAATTCGACCAGGAAGACCATCTTCTGCGTACGGTGGACGAGAATACCGTTGTGGCGAGTGGCCGCGTGGATATCGATGAACTGCGTGAGCGCACAGGCTTCTCCCTGCCGGATGACGGGGAATACGAAACCGTTGCGGGTTTCATACTGGCCCGGCTTGGAACAATACCCGCGCAACGCGATGAATTTGAGCTGGCCGGATTCCGGTTTGTGGTACTGTCGGCCTCATCCAATCGGGTGGACCTGGTTCGGATTATTCGTCTGTCGGAGGAGGAAATGCATGCTTGAGTTGTGCGGCAATGACACGAACGTGTGTCTGCAATCGGTCCAACACAGGTAGCTCGGCCAGACGCTTTTCAGGGCTTTCAGGCATTCGGGGTGGAGAAATCCGGCCCATCCACATAAGCAGGACGTTTTCCAGCGAACTCCGGGCAGGGATAAGGCCGCCCTGGAGGTGCGCCGTGTAGAAAGCGGCTTTTTTTTCCAGGCGTCGGCCAATCTCCACTCCCTCCCGGACCAGGTTGCTCTTCCGCGCTTCCACCATGCTGGCTCCGACCAGCCAGTCCCTGTACAGAAACGGCGCTGCCAGCATCGATGCTGCGAGCGCCTCTTCCCGGGGGGCAACGACTTCGCAGACGCGTGCCGACAGGACGGCGACCAGTGTCAGTGTTTCTTCTGCTACGAGCTCACCTCCGGCATCGGGCATCAGGGAGAGGGCACTGGCCGCCACCTCCTGTGTGGTCGACAGAATGCCCATACCAGTAAAGACAGCCGCCTGGGGTAGTGCAGACACCGCTATTCCTTGGTCGATGGGGACTCTTCACCGCCGATTGACCGACGCATGGAGGTATCGGCTTCAATGTTCTTCATCGTGTAATAGTCCATTACCCCCAGACGTCCGGAGCGGAATGCTTCCGCCATGGCGCGTGGAACCTCTGCTTCAGCCTCCACGACGCGCGCCCGTTGTTCTTCCACAGCGGCCCGCATTTCCTGTTCGTGAGCAACAGCGGCTGCACGCCGCTCCTCGGCCTTGGCCCGGGCCACCTTCAGATCGGCCTCGGCCTGGTCGGTCTGTAACTTTGCCCCGATGTTGTCGCCGACATCCACGTCGGCGATATCAATGGAAAGAATGTCGAAGGCCGTCCCGGAATCCAGGCCCTTGGCGAGTACCACTTTGGATATGGAGTCCGGATTCTCGAGTACAGCTTTGTGGGATTCTGCCGATCCGATGGTCGACACGATGCCTTCACCTACACGGGCAACGATGGTTTCCTCTCCGGCTCCGCCGACCAGGCGCTCGATATTGGCTCGAACCGTGACACGGGCAATGGCCTTGACCTGGATGCCATCCTTGGCAACGGCACTGACGGCGGGCGTCTCGATGACCTTTGGGTTCACGGAGACCTGCACGGCTTCGAACACATCGCGTCCAGCGAGGTCGATGGCCGTAGCCCGCTCGAACGTCAGGTCAATGCTGGCTTTGTCGGCCGAAATAAGTGCGTTGACCACGCTCTGTACGTGTCCGCCGGCCAGGTAGTGCGCTTCCAGCTGCGGTGGATCGAGATAAATACCCGCCTTGTGCGCTGTAATGAGAGGCTTCACGATGTGGGCTGGAGGGACTTTCCGCAGGCGCATCCCGACCAGATCCCGCATGAGTTTCAATTTGACCCCCGAGAAGTAGGCCGTGACCCACAACCCGAGAGGTACGAAATACAGAAACGTGATGAGGCCCAGTAGGACGAGCCCGATCACCAACAGGCTGCCGGCTGTGAACAATGATTCCATGGTGTTATAGATCTGTTTTTTTGCGGTAATCACCGCTTTGCCCGCCAGTCTTGGCGAGCAGGTGGATGTTGTCGATCACGAGATCTTTCGTGATGGCTTTGCACATGTCATAGATGGTCAGGCACGCGATTGACACACCGGTCAATGCCTCCATTTCAACGCCGGTCGTACCGGTGGATTTCGCAAACGCGCGTACCTCGAGTGCCATGTTCTCGTGGTCGAGCGAAATGTCGACCTCAACACGTTGCAGTCGAACCGGGTGACAGAGCGGGATGAGGCGGCTCGTCTCCTTTGATCCCATGATGCCCGCCACCTGGGCTACCGAAATGACGTCTCCTTTCGCAAGCGTCTGGTCCCTGACACGGGAAAAAGCCTCTTCTCCAAGAAGCACACGGCCCGTAGCAATCGCTGTCCGGGACGTTTCCCTCTTGTCGGATACGTCGACCATCAGCACGCCCCCGTCGGGCCGGATATGTGTAAAATCAGTCATGCGGGTGTCAACGAATGCCCGGAGCGTCGGTTCAACCGCCAATCCGGATCATGGGCCTGTTTTCCTGAGTGGCGAGCGTGGACATCCCGTCGTGGGCCTTTTTCTTTCCCGATATGGCCTTGTCAATGAGCGCCGTCAGTTCTTCGTCCGTGGCCCCGTCCCGCATGGCATCCCGTAGGCTCACTTCCCCTCGACCGAAGAGGCACACCTTCAGGTTGCCGTCGGCCATGAGGCGAATACGGTTGCATCCCCCGCAGAATTGTTCGCTCATCGACGTAATGAATCCGATGCGACCCCTGAAGCCGGGGATCTGCCAGGTTTTAGCCGTTTCATGCGGGCCATCATCAAGACGGTACATGTCCGGAAACACAGACTGGAGTGTGTCGAGCATGGTTGCGTAGGGAACGAAAGCATCATGATTCCAGCCATTGCCACCAAATGGCATGTATTCGATGAAACGGACTTCCATGTCACGGTCCTCCACAAAATGCGCGAAATCAATGAGTTCACCGTCATTCACATCGCGCATTACCACGCAGTTCAATTTGACCGTGTCGAACCCGGACGCAAGCGCGAGGTCGATATTCCGGATCACGGTTTCCAACCCTGTTCGGCGGGTAATGGACAGGAAACGCTCCTCGCGAAGCGTATCCAGGGATATGTTCAGCTTCGCAAGTCCGGCCGATTGCAGGAGGTCGAGATGCCGGTGAAGCAGCAGGCCATTGGTCGTAATGGCCAGCGTCTCAACACCGGGCAAACGGGCAAGTGCTGCGGCAAGCGCAGGCGCGTCTTTCCGGACCAGTGGCTCCCCTCCCGTGAGCCGGATCCGGGTCACACCCAGACCGGCGAAAAGGCCTGCCAGGCGAAGGATTTCCTCGAACGTGAGTAGATGATGACGCTTCAGAAGGTCCACGCCGTCGGCTGGCATACAGTACGTGCACCGCAGGTTGCATCGCTCAGTGAGGGCAATACGGAGGTACGTATGCCGCCTACCGAACGTATCGGTCAGAGGTTCGACGCTATGCCCGGTCCAGGAGGTCATGGCGTCAGACTACCGTGAACAGTGCGTCCGGCCAGAAAGGTGGCTTCGACTCGGGTGTCGAGAATGGCCGGTGGGGCTACGGTCATGATGTCCTGGTCCAGTACCACGAAATCAGCCCACTTGCCCGGTTCGAGGGAGCCGGTGATGTTGTCCTGGAAACCTGACCAGGCGGCCCCCAGTGTGAAGGCGTGCAGAATTTCCTCGCGATCAAGCCGCTCGTCCGGATACCATCCGCCTTCGGGCCACAATTGATCATCCTGACGGGTGAGTGCGGCATGGAAACCGAGCATGGGGTTGACCTGCTCGACCGGAAAGTCTGATCCAAAGGCAAGGCGTGCTCCCGAGTCGAGCAGCGATCGCCACGCATAGGCTCCTTTGATGCGGTGGGGTCCCAACCGGTCTTCCGCCCAGTACATGTCACTCGTGGCGTGCGTGG
>Ga0066644_10000648_pt1 | contig 21548 bp, 19 predicted proteins | sample CryGeyCG2114_020_FD_62735 | JGI IMG/M metagenome (GOLD analysis project Ga0066644, IMG submission 62735) | Groundwater microbial communities from aquifer - Crystal Geyser CG15_big_fil_post_rev_8/21/14_0.20 | ecosystem: Environmental > Aquatic > Deep subsurface > Groundwater | place: USA: Utah...
ACCAACCTGCAGCCGCGCGACGTGCTGTTCATCGATGAGATCCACCGCCTCAATCCGGTTGTCGAGGAGATCCTCTATCCGGCCATGGAGGATTACCAGCTCGACCTCATCATCGGCGAAGGGCCGGCGGCGCGCTCGGTGCGTATCGACCTGCCGCCCTTCACCCTGGTGGGGGCGACGACCCGTTCGGGGCTCATCACCACGCCCTTGCGCGACCGTTTCGGCATTCCGGTGCGCCTCAACTTCTACAGCCCCGAGGCGCTTGAAGGCATCGTGCGCCGGGGGGCCGGGCTTCTGGGGCTCGACCTGACGGCCGACGGCGCGCTCGAGATCGCCCGCCGCTCGCGTGGCACGCCGCGCGTCGCCGGACGCCTGCTGCGCCGGGTTCGCGATTTCGCCGCCGTGGACGGCGCGCGGTCCGTCACCGCCGCGGTGGCCGATGCGGCGCTGACGCGGCTCGAGGTCGACCAGCGCGGGCTCGACGCCATGGACCGGCGCTACTTGACCTGCATCTGCGCCAACTACGGCGGCGGGCCCGTCGGCGTCGACACCCTTGCGGCGGCGCTGTCGGAACAGCGCGACACCATTGAGGAAGTGATCGAGCCCTATCTGATTCAGCAGGGCCTTCTGATGCGCACGCCGCGCGGCCGCGCGGTGACGCCCGAAACCTTCCGGCACCTGGGACTGGACCTGCCGCCCGGCGCCCCCCAACTCGACCTCTTGGCCGCCGCCGGGACGGAGGAGGGACAGTGATCTGCGCCGGCGAAACGTCCTGCCACCGCATGCCCGTGCGTGTCTATTTCGAGGATACGGACGCGGGCGGGATCGTCTATTACGCCAACTATCTGCGCTATGCCGAGCGTGCTCGCACGGAGCTTCTACGCGAACTGGGATTTGAAAATTCCGCGATTATGGCGCAGAAGGGCGTCGCGCTCGCGGTGCGCCGGGTCCGTGCCGAATACCTGAAGCCGGCGCGGCTCGACGACGCGCTGTGCGTCGAGACGCGGGTGCTGGCGGTGCACGGCGCCACCATCGACATGGCCCAGGTCGTGCGCCGCGACGACGAGGACCTGGTGCAGATGTGCCTGACGCTCGCCTGCATGAACGCGGCGGGACGGCCGGTGCGGCTGCCGGCCGAGGTGCGCAACGAAATGGTCCGCATTGCCGACGGCGGGCCGGAAGACTAACGGAACGAGACGGACAGAGATGGAAAATCAAGCCGTGGAAGCAATGGCCCTGGCGGGCTCGACGAACCTGGACTTCTCGGTCGTGGCCCTGTTCATGAAGGCCGACCTGGTGGTCAAGGCGGTGATCATCCTGCTGGTCGCAGCCTCGATCTGGTGCTGGGCGATCATCTTCGAGAAGCTTTTGTCGGTGCGCCGCCTGAACAAGAGGTCCGACAGGTTCGAGGACCGGTTCTGGTCCGGCGACAGCCTCGACAACCTTTACGACAAGATCGGCAGCCGCCCCTTGGATCCCATGTCCGCCGTGTTCGCCGCCGCCATGCGCGAATGGCGGCGCGTGTCGCCCAACGGCGGCGGATCGGCCACCCTCGGCCAGCGCATCGAGCGGGTGATGCAGATCACCGCCGACCGCGAGATGGACCGCGCCGAGCGCTATCTGACCTTCCTGGCGACCACCGGCAACACGGCGCCCTTCATCGGCCTGTTCGGCACCGTGTGGGGCATCATGAACTCGTTCCAGTCCATCGCCATTTCCAAGAACACCTCGCTTGCCGTGGTGGCGCCCGGCATCGCCGAGGCCCTGTTTGCAACGGCTCTCGGTCTTCTGGCGGCGATCCCGGCGGTCATCGCCTACAACAAGTTTTCCCGCGACCTGGACCGCTACGCCGGCAGGCTCGAGAATTTCTCGGGCGAGTTCTCGGCGATCCTGTCCCGCGAACTGGATACGTAAGGGCGGGGAGCCGGCACATGGCCGTCACCATTCAGCGGACCTCGCGGCGGCGGCGTCATCAACGGGCGCTGATGAGCGACATCAACGTCACGCCCTTCGTCGACGTCATGCTGGTCCTGCTCATCATCTTCATGGTCACCGCCCCCCTGCTGACCGTGGGCGTTCAGGTCGACCTGCCGGATACCAAGGCGGGCGCGGTGAGCGGTGCCGACGAGCCGCTTGCCGTCAGCGTCGACGCGGGCGGGCAGATCTACATCCAGGACACGGCCGTCGACTTGGACACATTGGTGCCAAGATTGAACGCTATCACCGGAACCAATCCGGACGTCCGGATTTTCGTGAGAGGGGATAAGGCCATCAATTACGGGCGTGTCATGGCGGTGATGGGAGAGATCAATCGGGCGGGCTACCGGCGGGTGGCGCTGATCGCGCAGGAACCCGGCAAGGCGCCGAAACGCGCGCCCGCCAAGGCGGCACCCCCGCCGGCGAAGAAGTAAGCGGACGCTCTTGCGGACCTCGCTGATCATATCGGTCTCCCTCCATGCGGGCCTGATTCTGGTTGCCTGGCTGGGTCTGCCGTTCCACAAGGTGCAGCCGCTGCCGGAAGAACAGCCCGTGTTTGTGGAGATCGTCGAGGTGGACGAGGTGCGCAACGCGCCGCCGATTCCGGTCCAGGAGACGCCCAAGAAGGAAGCCAAGGCGGAGCCGCCCAAACCGCCGGAACCGGCCAAACCCAAACCCGCACCGCCGCCGCCGCAGCCCGAGGTCGCGGCTTTGCCGCCGAGGCCGGAGCCCGAACCGGAACCGCTGCCCAAGGCGGAGCCGGAACCCAAGCCGGAGCCGGAACCGAAGAAGAAAGAGGCGGAGCCCAAGCCGGTGCAGAAGCCGGAGCCGCCCAAGCCGCGCCTGGCCCAGGTCCAAGTGCCGAAGAAGCCCAAGAAGCCGAAAAAACCGGCCTTCGACACGGCGTCGGTCCTGAAGACGCTTGAAAAGATCAAGCAGAAGCCGCCAGAGAAGACCGAGGAAAAGCCGGAGACGAAGAAGCCCGAGGCGCCCAAGGACGACACCATGGCGCGCATCCGCGCGGCCCTGCAGAACAACTCGCAGGCGATAAAGTTCGATCCCACGAAGAAAGTGTCGCAGCTTGAGATCGACCAGTGGCGGGCGATGATCCGCAATCAGGTCTCCAAGTGCTGGTCGCCGCCTTATGGTGCCCCCGGCGCCGAGAAACTGAAACCGGAACTGCGCCTGACCCTCAATCCCGACGGTTCCGTGCAGTCTGTCGAGGTCGAGGATACGGCCCGCATGTTCACCGACCGTTATTTCCAGGTCGCCGTCGAGGCGGCACGGCGTGCGGTCCTGGACCCGCGCTGCAACAAGTTCAACCTGCCGACGGACAAGTATCACGTCTGGCGCGACCTGAAGTTCATATTTGACCCGAGCGGGATGCTGTGATGACCATTCGACCCATGATCGCGTTCAAGAAATCCACCGGGCTCCTGGTTGCTCCCTTGGTCGCGCTGCTGGCCTTCGCCGCGGCGCTCGGCGATGCGGGACCAGCCCGTGCCGAGATCACCATCGACATCACCCGCGGCAACGTCGAGCCGTTGCCCATCGCGGTCACGGACTTCGTGGGTAAATCGGGGGCGGCGGCGCGCGCGGGCCGCGACATCGCCGGCGTGATCGCCGCCAACCTGGAACGCTCGGGTTTGTTCAAGCCCATCGACCGCAAGGCCTTCATCCAATCGTCGGGGGCGCTCAACGCACTGCCGCGGTTCGGCGACTGGCGCGTTATCAACGCCCAGGCGCTGGTCCAGGGCAGGACCGAGGTCGTGTCCGACGGACGGCTGCGCGTCGAATTCCGCTTGTGGGACGTATTCTCGGAACAGCAGATGATCGGCCTTGCCTATTTCACCGTGCCGGACAACTGGCGGCGCGTGGCGCATATCATCTCCGACGCCATCTACAAGCGCGTTACGGGCGAGGAGGGCTATTTCGACACCCGCATCGTCTACGTCGCCGAGCAGCCCAAGAGCGCCAAGGGGGTCGGACGAAACCGTCTGAACCCCTTCGGCAAGCGTCTCGCCATCATGGACCAGGACGGCGAAAACCACCGCTTCCTGACCGACGGCACGACCCTGGTGCTGACGCCCCGATTTTCGCCTACGTTGCAGGAAATCACCTACATGTCCTATTTCCGCAACAACCCCCGAGTCTACATCTTCAACATCGATACCGGGCGCCAGGAAGTCCTGGGCGACTTTCCCGGCATGACCTTCGCGCCCCGGTTCTCGCCGGACGGCAAGAAGATCATCATGTCCATGGCCAAGGACGGGAACTCGGAAATCTACGTCATGGACCTGCGCACCCGCGTGGTCCGCCAGCTCACCTTCCATTCGGCGATCGATACCTCTCCGTCGTTCTCGCCCGACGCCGACCATATCGTGTTCAACTCCGACCGCGGCGGCAGCCAGCAGCTCTACGTCATGGACGACCGTGGCAAAAACGTGCGCCGCATCAGTTTCGGCAACGGGCGCTACGCCACGCCCGTGTGGTCGCCGCGCGGCGACCTGATCGCCTTTACCAAGCTGTCCGGCGGCCGTTTCTTCATCGGTGTCATGAAGCCCGACGGATCGGGCGAACGGCTGCTGGCCGAGGACTTCAAGATCGAAGGCCCGACCTGGGCGCCCAATGGCCGCGTGCTGATCTTCTACCGCAAGGGCCAGACGAACAGGGACGGCTCCGGCGGGCAGTCCAAGCTGTGGTCCATCGACCTGACCGGGCACAACGAGCGGGAAATCCCCACGCCGATGGATGCGTCTGACCCGGCGTGGTCGCCCCTGATACCGTGACGATCCCCTCCAACGTTCGAAATTTTCCTGCCGTCTACCACCAAAAAGTCATTTCGCGCATGCGAAAATGTGGGGGCTGCGGACGCCATGGGACTTAAAAAGTACTTGGAATCAGAACGCTTAACCGGTAATACATCAACTCGACCGGCCTTTTCAGGCCAAGCAGTTTCTGCCGCCGGCGGCCCCGGTGGCTTCGCGATGCACTAAAACCCGATAAATGGGGGATTACATGCGCTTTAAAGTTCTCGGAATGGTCGCCGCCCTTGCTCTGGTCGTTTCGGCCTGTGAATCCACGTCCGGATCGGGCGCCGGTGCCTCCGGTTCCGGTGCCGGTGCCGGCCAGTCGATCACGCCGCTGCCGGCCGCCGAGCCGCTGGCGCTGAAGGATCAGTTTGTCGTCGACGTCGGCGACCGTGTGTTCTTCGCCTTCGACCGCTTCGACGTCGAACCGGACCAGAAGAAGACCCTTGATGCCCAGGCTGCCTGGCTCAAGAAGTACAGTTCCGTCACCGTCACCGTCGAAGGCCATGCTGACGAACGCGGCACGCGCGAATACAACCTTGCCTTGGGTGAGCGCCGGGCCAACGCCGTGAAGGAATACCTGATCTTTCAAGGTATCGACGCCAAGCGGATCAAGACCGTCTCCTATGGCGAGGAACGCCCTGTTGCGCTCGGCTCCGACGAAACCGCCTGGTCGCAAAACCGCCGTGGCGTGACTGTCGTGACGGGCCCCGGCAGCTGATCCCGGGTTGACCGTCCAGCATTTCTAGGGCGCTTGCCCAGCCGCGGAATGCGGGATGGGCAAGCGCCTTAGTTTTGCCTAAAATTCCTGTGATCACAGGCGTCTGTTTGGCATTCTCTGCCGGACAGCCGTTTCACGCGGCACCGCCGCCATCGTTCGCGATACAATGAATATTCGACCGCTCATGCGTCTTAACCTTTCATCCGCCTTGGCAATCCTCGGTTTCGCCGCCGTCCTGGTCGTGGCCGATGGCGCCCGCGCCCAGGACGCGCAGGCCCTCTCGCAGCGCCTGGAGCGGTTGGAACGCGACATCCAGACCCTGTCGAAGATGGTCGTGCGCGGCCCGGGGGCGGTGCCCGCGGCAGAGGTTCCGGCCGCCGCCAGACCGGCCGAGCCCATGCCCAACCTGCCGCAGAACGCCGTGGCGCGTATCGGCGTGCGCCTCGACACCCTGGAAAACGAACTGCGCGACGTCACGGGGCGGATCGAGCAACTGACCTACAACATTGACCAGCTCACGGCGCGGGTCGACCGTCTGGTCGCCGACGTGGATTTCCGCCTGTCCGGCCTGGAACAGCAGAGCCGTCCCATGGGGCAGACCCCCGGAGCCGCCGGGCCGCAGCAAGCCAATGCCGCGCCGGGCCCGGCCGACGTCCGCATCGTCGGCGCGCCCCCGCGCAGCCTCGGCCAGATCGAAGCCGACCGGGTGGAAAGCGGCCAGTCGCCGGCCAAACCGGCTGCCGGGTCGTCGAAGCCTTCGGGTGCGGGGACGGCGGTCGAGTCCGCCCCCGTTCAGCCGCAGGCGGAGGCCGCCGCCGTGCCCCAGGCGAGTACGACGCCAGGGCCGGCCCTGCCCGATGGAACGGCCGAGGAGCAGTACCAGTTCGCTTTCGGCCTCTTGCGCAAGCATCAGTTCGACCAGGCGGAGACGGCGTTCAAGGAATTCCTTTCCAAGCACGAGGGCGGCGCGCTTGCCAGCAATGCCCGCTATTGGCTCGGCGAAACCCATTACGCGCGGGCCGAGTACGTGAAGGCGGCCGAGGTCTTCCTGCAGGGTTTCGAAAAGGACCCCAAGGGAGGCAAGGCGCCGGACAGCCTGCTGAAACTGGCCATGTCCCTGGGTCAACTGGGGCAGAACAAGGAAGGCTGCGCCGCCATCGACAAGCTGTTCGCCGATTTCCCCAACGCCAACAGCTCGCTGAAGCGCACGGCCACCCGCCAGCAGCGGCAGATGAACTGCAAGCAGTGACCGGCGCGGTCTGACGCCGTGCGGCCGCGTCGGGAAAACTCGGCCCGGAAGGCAGATGATGACGGCGACCGCCCATTCCCCTGACGATCCAAACACCGAAGAATTGACCCGCCGGTTCGCCGACGCCATGGGTAGGCTCGGCCCGTTCGAGGCCAACCCCCACTTGGCCGTCGCCGTGTCCGGGGGCGCCGACAGCACGGCGCTGGTCCTGTTGGCCCACGATTGGGCCCGCAGGCGTGGCGGAGAGGTTACGGCCCTGGTTGTCGACCATGGCCTGCGCGCAGCCTCCGCGGCAGAGGCCACGGAAGTAGCGGCGCGTCTCGGCGCCTTCGGCATTTCCGCCCGCGTTCTGCGCTGGACCGGCGCCAAGCCGACGTCCGCGGTGCAGGCGGCGGCGCGGACGGCGCGCTACGGCCTGCTGCGGTCCTGGTGCCGGGATGCCGGTGTGCTGCATCTCCTGACCGGCCATCACGCGGACGACCAGGCGGAGACCTACCTGATGCGGCGGGCCCGCGGCGGCGTCCGCGGCCATGCGGGAATGAGCGCGCTTCTTGAACTTCCCGAGGTCCGTCTGGTGCGCCCCCTTCTGGCGTTCCAGCGGGCCGAACTGACGGCCTATCTTGCGATGCTGGGCGTTGCCTGGACCGATGATCCCTCCAACGCGGACGAGGCGTTCGAGCGTGTGCGCATGCGCCGCCGCCTTGCCGCGGACCCTGCCCTGGCGGAGGCCGCGCGGAGTGAGATCCTGCCCACCGGCAAGGCGCGCGCGGCGCTCGAGGCCGCCGTCAACGGCGCGTTGGCGGAGACGGTTTCCCTCCATCCTCTCGGTTTCGCCTTCGTCCACCGTGCGGCGTTCCGACGCCTGCCGGACGACGTAGCCGCCGTCCTGGCCGGCCGCTTGGCCCAGGTCCTGGGCGGGGCCGAGCACGCGCCGCCCGGCGCGCGGGCCGAACGCCTGTCGAGGCGTCTTGCGAGATCTGGCGATTTCCCCGGTGCCAGCCTGGGACGCTGCCGTTTCCTGGCCGAGAGGGCGGGCCGGGTCGCGGTCTGCCGCGACCGGCGCGGCCTGCCGGCGCCCGGGCCGGCGGTGCCCGGTCGCATTGCCGAATGGGACGGACGGTTCATGATCGATCTGCCGGCGGACCTGCCTCAAGGCCTGATCCTGGCGCCCTTTGGCGCCGACGGCTGGCGGCGGGTGCCCAGAGACCTGCGCCGCGCCTCGGGCCTGACCCTGGCCTTCGCCGCGACCTTGCCGGCCCTGTTCCGCGACGGGAGCCTTGCGGCCCATGCCTTGAGCGGGCAGGGCGGACTCACCCTGCGCTTTCGGCCAAAAAATTCCCTGGGCTTCAACGGGTTTTGTATTGCGTAACCGTTTCGGAGTACTATCTCTGAGAAAGGGCTCCGAGCGCGCGGTGGACCGTGCCGGGTGCATCAATCGCATGCGGCCCTTGTCCACAGCCACAAAAGGACTTAAGCGTTGAATTTCAGCCGGAATTTTGCCCTCTGGGTCATCATCGCCCTGCTCGTTTTCGCACTCTTCAACCTGTTCCAGGGGACACCCCAGCGGGCCATGCAGAACGAGTTGGCCTTCACCGACTTCCTGAATAGCGTGGAAAGCGGTGAGGTGCGCAATGTCGTCATCCAGGGACAGTCGATTTCCGGCAACATGCGCGACGGCCGCCATTTCACGACCTACGCGCCCGACGATCCCAACTTGGTTACCCGTTTGCGCGAGCAGGGCGTAAGCATCAAGGCCAAGCCGTCGGACGAGAACTCGCCCACGTTGTGGGGCATTCTGATATCCTGGTTCCCCATGCTGCTGCTGATCGGCGTGTGGATCTTCTTCATGCGCCAGATGCAGTCGGGCGGCGGCAAGGCCATGGGCTTCGGCAAGTCGAAGGCCAAGCTTTTGACCGAGAAGACGGGCCGCGTCACCTTCGAGGACGTCGCGGGTATCGACGAGGCCAAGCAGGAACTCGAGGAAGTCGTCGAGTTCCTGAAGGATCCGCAGAAGTTCCAGCGCCTGGGCGGCAAAATTCCGAAGGGCTGCCTGCTCGTCGGACCTCCGGGCACCGGTAAGACGCTGCTGGCCCGCGCCATCGCCGGCGAGGCCAATGTGCCGTTCTTCACCATCTCCGGTTCCGACTTCGTCGAGATGTTCGTCGGTGTGGGTGCGTCGCGCGTGCGCGACATGTTCGAACAGGGCAAGAAGAACGCGCCCTGCATCATCTTCATAGACGAAATCGATGCCGTCGGCCGCCATCGCGGCGCCGGGCTCGGCGGCGGCAACGACGAACGGGAACAGACCCTCAACCAGTTGCTTGTGGAGATGGACGGGTTCGAGGCCAACGAGGGCGTCATCCTGGTCGCCGCCACCAACCGGCCGGACGTGCTCGACCCGGCGCTGTTGCGCCCGGGCCGCTTCGACCGCCAGGTGGTGGTGCCGAACCCGGACATCCTGGGCCGCGAAAAGATTCTCAAGGTCCACATGAAGAAGGTGCCGCTGGCGCCCGACGTGGACGCCAAGATCATCGCCCGCGGGTCCCCCGGATTCTCGGGTGCCGACCTCGCCAACCTGGTCAACGAGGCGGCCCTGCTGGCCGCCCGCGCCGGGCACCGCGTGGTGACCATGAGCGACTTCGAGAACGCCAAGGACAAGGTCCTGATGGGCGCTGAGCGCCGCTCCATGGTGATGACCGAGGAGGAAAAGCGCCTGACCGCGTATCACGAGGCGGGCCATGCCATCGTCGGCATATACATGCCCAAGCACGACCCGATCCACAAGGTGACGATCATCCCGCGCGGCCGCGCGCTGGGGGTCACCATGTCCCTGCCGGAGCGGGACAAGTTGAGCCAGTCGCAGATACAACTTGAATCGCAGTTGGCCATGGCCTTCGGCGGGCGCATCGCGGAGGAACTGATTTTCGGTAAGGAGAATGTGACCACCGGGGCCGGCGGCGACATCCAGCAGGCGACCTACATGGCGCGGCGCATGGTTACCGAATTCGGGTTCTCCGACAAGCTGGGCCGCCTGCGCTATGCGGACAACGAGGAAGAGGTCTTCCTGGGGCATTCCGTCGCGCGCCAGAAAAACGTATCCGATGCGACGGCCGCGCTTATCGACGAAGAAGTACGCCGCCTGATCGACGAAGCCGAAACCCGCGCCCGTAACATCCTGACCGAGCACATGGAGCAGTTGCACCGCTTGGCCGACGCCCTCTTGGAATACGAAACGCTGACAGGTGAGGAAGTCCAGAAGGCCATGCGTGGCGAGACGATCACCCGCGAGGACGATACCGGTTCGACGCCGGCCGACGGTTCGGGTCGCAAGGCCTCGGTGCCCGATGCGGGCAAGGGCCGCAAGCCCCATGGCAAACCTGGGGGAAGCCCCGGCGGGTTCGGACCGGAACCGCAGCCGGAATCGTGATCGCTCCCGGACCGGGGCCCGTGGTTCCGCCCTCGTTCGCTGGCCTGTCCTTGGACCGGCCCCGCCTGATGGCGGTGCTCAACGTGACGCCCGACAGTTTTTCCGACGGCGGCGAGGCCTTCGCCCTTGAGGATGCCGTCCGCCGCGGCCTCGCCTTTCTGGCCGAAGGCGCCGACATCCTGGACGTGGGCGGAGAATCGACCCGACCCGGGGCCGAGCCCGTTCCCGTCGAGGAGGAACTCCGCCGCGTCGTTCCCGTGATCGAGGCCCTGACGGCCGAGGGCGCCCTGGTTTCCATCGACAGCCGCCGGCCCGAGGTCATGCGCGCCGCCGTGACGGCCGGTGCGCGCATCATCAACGACGTCGCGGCACTGACGGGGGAGGGGGCGCTTGACGCGGCGGCGGATCTCGGCGTGCCGGTGATCCTCATGCATATGCAGGGCGAACCCGGCACCATGCAGGACAACCCCACCTACGGTGACGTCGTCGCCGAAGTGCGGGACCATCTCCTGGCCCGCGCCCGCGCGTGCCGGGAGGCGGGCATCGCGGCGGCCGACATCGCGCTCGACCCCGGCATCGGGTTCGGCAAGACCGTTCGGCACAACCTCTCGCTGCTTGCCGATCTGGACGTCCTGGCGGCGACGGGACATGCGGTGGTCCTGGGCGTGTCCCGCAAAAGCTACATCGCCAAGATCGACCGCGACGTGCCGCCGGCCCGGCGCGTCGCCGGTTCCGTCGCCACGGCGCTGGCGGCCTGGGACCGCGGCGTGCGAATCTTTCGCGTCCACGACGTGGCCGAACACCGCCAGGCGCTGGCCGTCTACGGGGCTATTGCAGAGGTCCAAGGGAAGGGTCCATAAGGGGCCTGTTAACCAACACTTTGGTATAATTCGGGTCATGACACGCAAACTGTTCGGCACCGACGGCATCCGCGGCATCGCCAATTCCGACCCCATGACCGCCGAAACGGCCTTGAAGGTCGGCATGGCTGCGGGCGCGCAGTTCATCCGCGGCGATCATCGTCATAGGGTGGTAATCGGCAAGGACACGCGGCTATCGGGCTATCTGCTGGAGCCCGCGCTGGTTGCCGGGTTCGTCTCCGTCGGCATGGACGTGATCATCGTCGGCCCCATCCCGACGCCGGCGATCGCCATGTTGACGCAATCGCTGCGGTGCGACCTGGGAGTCATGCTGTCGGCCTCGCACAATCCCTATCATGACAACGGCATCAAGCTGTTCGGCCCGGACGGCTACAAGCTCTCGGACGCCATCGAGTTGGAGATCGAGGCCCGCATGGCGGGCGACCAGTCCGCCGACCTGGCGCCGCCGGACATGCTGGGCCGGACCTGGCGTCTGGAAAGTTCGCGCGGTCGGTACAACGATCATGTGAAGCGCACCTTCCCCCGCGAACACACTCTCGACGGCCTCAAGGTCGTCCTCGACTGCGCCAACGGCGCGGCATACCGGGTGGCGCCCGAGGTCCTGTGGGAACTGGGCGCCGACGTCGTGCCCGTCGGCGTCGATCCCGACGGCTTCAACATCAACCGGGACTGCGGTTCCACCAATACGGAGACCCTGCGCTCCCTGACCGTGGCCCACGGCGCAGACCTGGGCATCGCGCTCGACGGCGACGCCGACCGGGTGATCATCGCCGACGAGCACGGCGATCTGGTCGACGGCGACCAGATACTTGGTCTGGTCGCGCGCAACTGGCTGGAGCGCGGCATCCTGCAGGGCGGCGGCGTGGTCGCCACGGTGATGTCCAACCTGGGCCTGGAACGCTACCTGAACGATATGGGCCTCGGCCTGGAACGCACCCAGGTGGGCGACCGCTACGTCGTAGAGTTCATGCGCGCCAAGGGCTTCAACCTGGGTGGCGAGCAGTCGGGCCACATCATCCTGGGCGACTATTCGACCACCGGCGACGGCCTGATCGCGGCGCTGCAGGTGCTGTCCGTGGTCAAGAAGTCGGGCAAGCGGGCAAGCGAGGTCTGTCGGCCTTTCGAGCCCCTGCCGCAGCTTCTGAAGAACGTGCGGTTCAACGGCGTCTCGCCGCTGGAAGCGGCCTGCGTGCAGGACGCCATCGCCGATGCCCAGGCCATGCTGAAGGACAAGGGGCGCCTGCTGGTCCGCCCGTCGGGCACGGAGCCTTTGGTCCGTGTCATGGCCGAGGGCGAGGACGATATCCTCATCACCCGCGTCGTGGACGACCTGATCACCGTCATCGAGACGGAAGTCCGGGCCTGAACCGGATGCAAGTGAACGGCCGTGTGCTGGTCATCGCCGGCTCCGATTCCGGCGGCGGCGCCGGGATTCAGGCGGACATCAAGACGGTGACCGCGCTGGGCGGCTACGCCATGACCGCGATCACCGCGTTGACGGCGCAAAACACACGGGGCGTGTCCGCGATCCAGCCCGTGCCGGCGGACTTCGTCGCGGCGCAGGTCCGCGCGGTGATTGACGACATCGGCGCCGATTGCATCAAGATCGGCATGCTGCACCGGGCCGAGGTCGCAAACGCCGTTGCCGACGCCTTGGCTGAGGCGGCGGCGGGCGTGCCGCTGGTCCTGGACACTGTGATGATCGCCAAGGGCGGCCATGCGCTGCTCGACGACGATGCGGTCGCGGTCCTCAAGACCCGGCTGCTGCCGGGGGCCGCGCTGGTCACGCCCAACCTGCCCGAGGCAGAGGCGCTGACGGGCCTGCCCGTGCGCACGGTCGAGGACATGCTCGACGCGGGGCAGGACATCCTCGCGCTCGGCGCCAGGGCGGTCCTGATGAAGGGCGGGCACCTGGACGGGGACAGGGTGACGGACCTGCTGGTCACGCCCGAAGAAACCGTGGGCTGGGAAACCCCGCGCATCGACACGCCGCATACCCACGGCACGGGCTGCACGCTCGCAAGCGCCTGTGCCACGGGGATCGCCCAGGGCTTGGATTTGATCGACACCGTCGCCCGTGCCCGCGCCTACGTGGCAGAGGCGATCCGCACCGCGCCCGGCCTGGGCCACGGCCACGGGCCCCTGAACCACGGGTTCACGGTCGCACCCTTCGATCCCAAAGCGGGGAAAGAGAATCAAACGTAGGTCGGCTCCGTCTGCGCGCCGGTGCCGGCCGCGACCTCGGCGATGATGGCAAGCGCCCGTTCCAGCCGCTGGCGGTCCTGTTCGGCGCCCAGGCAGAGGCGTACGTGCGGCCGGTCCGGACGGTGCCGTTCGTCCATGACGAAGGCGTTGCCCGGGGTCACGGACACCCCGCGCTCCAACAGGCGGGTGCGGAACTCGGGCCCCGTGAAGCCCAGGGGCACCGGCAGCCAGGCGTGGAGCGAGCGCGGATGGCTGCGCAGGTCGAGATGGCCGAGGTGGCGCATCAGGTCCCGCTGGCGGCTTTCCACTTCGCGGCGCTGCCGGGCCATCATTTCCTCGGCCTCGCCGCCCCGGATCATCTCGGATGCGATCTCGACGGCGATGGGCGAGGCCATCAGGGTCGACGACCGCAACGCACCCACGAAGGACGCCATGCGGCCTTGCGGCACCAGCACGTAGCCCACGCGCAATCCCGGAGAGACCGCCTTCGACAGGCTGGTCACGTAGACGGTGACGTCGGGGGCGAGGGAGTGCAGCGGCGGCGGTGCCTGGTCCAGGAGGAAGCCGTAGACGTCGTCCTCGATCACGAACACGCCGTGGCGGCGGGCGATCTCGGCGATGCGGCGGCGCCGCTCCTCGGGCATGACCGAGGCCGTCGGGTTCTGCAGCGTCGGCAGCAGGTAGAGAAGTCTGGGTGCGCGGTCGCGGCAGGCCTGTTCGAAGGCATCGGGGACCAAGCCGTCGCCGTCCATGGCCAGGCCCTCGACCCGGAGGCCCAGGGGGGCGGCCGTCGCCTTCAGGCCGGGCCAGCTCAGCGCCTCGGCCAGGATCAGGTCGCCCGGCCGGGCCAGCGCCATCAATGCCGTCTGCGTCGCCGCCTGGGCGCCCGGGGCGATCAGGATGTCCTCGGCGCGGGCGTCGACGCCCAGGCCGTTCAGCCAATCCGCCGCCGCGTCGCGGTGCGGGCGCAGGCCGTTGTGGGTCTGGTAACGGGACACGGCCTCCCACACGGCCTCGTGGTTGACGCGGGTCACGGCGCGCTGGGTCAGGGCGCCCACGCCCGCCGTGACCGGATAGTTTGAGGCCAGTTCCAACCCTTCCGATCCCATGGTGTCGGTGCCGTAAAGGGCGTCGACCGGCGTATGCTCCATGTTGACGCTGTTGCGCAGGGCGTCGATGTTGTCGTTCAGCGAAGGGGCAGGCGCGCGGTCGGCGGGGGCCGTGATGAAGGTGCCGCGGCCGACCTCGCCGCGCGCGAGGCCGCTGCGTTCCAGTTCCTGATAGGCCCGGGTCACGGTGCCGAGCGTCACGCCCAGGTCGTAGGCCAGGTTGCGTTGCGGCGGCAGCTTGGTGCCCGGCGTCAGGTCGCCCGTCTGCACGGCATCGACGATGGCGTCGACGATGGCCTGGTACTTGGGGCCGGGCCGGCCGCGGAGTTCGGGCATCCAGATTGTCATGGTGCGATTTTAATGATTGTATCGATTGTATGTCAATTGTATTGAATTAATGTTGGAATGTCCGGAGTTAATGTGGAATTGATCGGGAACAATAGGTCTGAAATGTGGGGAGACGCTTCATGGATTGGCTGACGCGAACGGAACTGGAGGCTGCGCGGGACATCGTCATGTCGCATTTGGTGCCGACGCCGACCCTGACCTGGCCGCTCCTCAACCGGCGCACCGGCGGCGAAACCTGGATCAAGCACGAGAACCACACCCCCATCGGCGCCTTCAAAGTCCGGGGCGGTCTTGTCTACCTCACGCGGCTCAAGGCCGGGAATCCGGATCTTGCGGGGGTTATCACGGCGACCACGGGCAACCACGGCCAGAGCGTCGGCCGTGCGGCGCGCATGGTCGGCCTGCCGGCCACAATCGTCGTGCCGAAGGGGAACAATCCGGGCAAGAACGCGGCCATGGCGGCCAACGGGGCCGACCTGATCGAGCACGGCGACGACTTTCAGGCGGCTCGCGAGTTCGCCGAAGACCTGGCGGCGGAGAGGGGCCTGCACATGGTCCCGCCGTTCCATCCCTGGCTGGTCCAGGGGGTCGCGTCCTACGGCCTGGAACTGTTCGAAGCGCAGCCGGACCTGGATACGGTCTATGTGCCGATCGGCCTGGGTTCGGGCATCTGCGGGGTCATCGCGGCGCGCGACGCGCTGGGCCTGAAGACCGAGGTCGTCGGCGTGGTCGCCGAAGGAGCACCCTGCTACGCGCTGTCCTTTGCCGAACGCCGGGTCGTCGCGACCAACGGTGTCGACACGGTGGCCGAGGGTCTGGCCGTGCGCAAGCCGGACGCCCTTGCGTTGGAGATCATTTGCAGGGGCGCTACGCGCGTCGTCGCCGTTTCCGACGACGAGATCACGACCGCCATCGCCGCCTATTTCACCGATAGCCACAACTTGGCGGAAGGAGCGGGCGCCGCGGCGCTTGCGGCGCGCCTTAAGGAAGGGAACGCCACGGCCGGCCGCAAGACGGGCGTGGTGCTGTCCGGCGGCAACGTGGACAAGGATCTCCTTGTCCGCGTGCTTGCGGGGGCCGGGGCAGGAGGCTAAAACAGCCTCCCGCCCGCGGGCGGCATAAAGACCAACAAGGGAGCCATCCATGTCCACCAATGCCTACCGCATCGCCGTCATCCCCGGGGACGGCATCGGCAACGAAGTCATGCCCGAGGCGCTGCGCGTGCTCGAGGCTGTCGGCCGCAAACACGACCTGTCGTTCAAGTTCGACGAGTTCGACTGGAGTTGCGAGCGTTACGCCAAGGAAGGCGCCATGATGCCGGCGGACGGTCTGGACACGATCAAGGGGCACGACTCGATCCTGCTGGGCGCCGTCGGCTTCCCGGGCGTGAAGGACCACGTCTCCCTGTGGGGGCTGCTGATCCCCATCCGTCGCCAGTTCCAGCAGTACCTGTCGCTGCGTCCGGTGAAACTCATGGAAGGCATGCCCTGCCCGCTGGCGGGCCGCAAGCCAGGCGACATCGATTTCCTGGTCGTGCGCGAGAACAACGAGGGCGAATATTCCGACATCGGCGGGCGCGCCAACGTCGGCACGCCGGAAGAATTCGCGACCCAGCTTTCCGTGTTTTCCAAGAAGGGCTGCGACCGCATCATCCGCGTCGCCTTCGAACTGGCGCGTACGCGCAAGCGCAAGAAGGTGACCTCGGCGACCAAGTCCAACGGCATCAGCATCTCCATGCCCTATTGGGACGAACGCTTCGCGGCCATCGCATCGGAATATCCGGACGTCGAGACGGACCAGTTCCATATCGACATCCTGACCGCCCAGTTCGTGCGCAATCCGGACTGGTTCGACGTGGTCGTCGGCTCCAACCTGTTCGGCGACATCCTGTCGGACCTGGGCCCGGCCTGCACCGGCACCATCGGTATCGCGCCCTCGGCCAACATCAATCCGGAACGGGAATATCCCTCGATGTTCGAGCCGGTCCACGGTTCGGCTCCCGACATCGCCGGTCAGAACATCGCCAACCCCATCGGTCAGATCTGGTCGGCGGCGATGATGCTCGACCATCTGGGCCAGAAGGATGCCGCCGACGAGATCGTCCGCGTCATCGAACAGGTGGTCGCCGGCGACGGGCCCAAGACCCGCGACATGGGCGGCACGGCCTCGACCCAGGAACTGGGGGCCGCCATCGCCGAGGCGCTGTCTTCCTAGGGCGACGCGGGGCGGGCGCCCACGGCGCGGCGCCGGGCGTGCGGTTCATGGAACTGGCCTGATAGGGCCGGACCCCGGCGTCCCTTGGGATGCCGGGTGATTCCTCCTTTTTTACCAATTGTTTACCCCAATGGTTTTCACTATCCTTGAGTTGATCCAGACGTGGCGCCGCCCGCCTGGGTTTTTCGGCGTTTTCTTGGGAGTGAACGCCGGGGGTGGTGCCGTCTTAGCTGCGGGAGAGGATCATGACCGGTCGACGTCTGATGGCGCGGTTTGCTTTTGTTGCGGTGGCGGGCATGAGCCTCGGCGCGTGCGGCGCTTTGTCGGAATCGCAGATCTTCAGCGATAACTTCTGGGCGGGCAGTCCCCTGAAGCAGAACGACGAGGCCGAACTGGGCATCGCCGAACTGGCCAAGGGCAACTTCGTCACCGCCGAAAGCCATTTCCAGAAGGCCCTGCAGGCCAACCCCAAGGACGTCGACGCGCTTCTGGGGGCCGGCATCCTCTACCAGAACACGGGTCAGATCACCAAGTCGCGCCAGATGTACGAGGCCGTCCTGGCCCTGCGTCCGGAAGAGTCGCAACAGTTCGTGGTGTGGAACAACCTGGCGACGCGGCCCGCCTCGCAGATCGCCAGCGTCAACCTGTCGTTGCTCGATTCCGGCGAGGTGCCGAGCGCCGTGCGCTTGGGCCAGGCGCCCGCCGGCTTCCCCGGCGCGCCGGCCACCGTCTCAGCCGCACCCACGGGACGTCCGGCGCCCGTCACGTCCTTCGGTTCGCCGCCGCCCGTGACCTCGGCGGCCACTCAGCAGCAGGCCTTGGCCACGCCCGGTCGACCGATGAGCACCATGGAGGCGTTCACCGGCGGTGACCAGAACGTGGTCTCCCGCTTCGCCACCATGCGCGCCCTGCGTGACCAGGGCCTGGTGACGCCCCAGGAATTTGCGGCCCGACGCCAGGCCAACATCGGCGCCCTGCTGCCGCTGACCTCGCCGCCCGCGTCGGCGGGCCTTGACCGGCCGGTACCTACCACGGAACAGATCTCCGGACGCCTGCGCGCCATCGGTCGCGCCCTTGAACTGCGCGCCATTTCCGTCTCGCAGCACGCGGCGGAACGCAACCTGATCCTCGATGCGCTGATGCCGGCCGCGCCCGTGCGCCTGGTCAATCCGGCGCCGCCGCCCCAGGGATTGATGGAGGCCGCCGACATGGTGCGCCGCCTGGAGCAGCTTCGCGACGGCGGCTACATCACCTCCGACGAATACACGCGCGAGCGCGCGGCCATCGAAAAGGCCATGCAGCCGGAAGCACCCAAGATGGCCTCGGCCCAGGCCGGCCCCACCAGCCTTGGCGACAAGGACAAGATGGCCAAGGAGGAAAAGCCGAAGGGGCCGCAGCCGGGCGTGCACCTCGCCTCCTACCGGTCAGAGAAGCAGGCCGAGGACGGCTGGAAGCTGATCCAGCGCCGCCACCGCACCGTGCTGAAGGACATGGAGCACGAGGTCGCCAAGGTCGATCTGGGCAAGAAGGGCACCTACTACCGTCTCAAGGCCGGCCCTTTGAAGTCCAAGGGCGAGGCAAGGCAGATCTGCGCCGACCTGAAAAAGCGCCGCCAGTTCTGCGAGCCGACGACGGTGGGCGGCTGATCGCGGCCCCTGACTGTTAGACCGTTCCCGGATCTTCCGTCCGCAGGGGTTTCGTAAGCGCTGAAAGGCGCTGCCGCTGCCGTCCCTCCGCGTCGAAGTTTTCCGGCGCCAACCAGACCTGATGGGCGGCCTTGATGGCGGGCCAGTCCCGGTCCGTGATCGCGAACCAGGCGGTGTCGCGGCTGCGGCCCTTGACCACCATGTGGTTGCGGAACAGCCCCTCGTAGGAAAAGCCCAGGCGCTGCGCCGCGCGGCGCGACGGCGCGTTGAAGGCGTTGCACTTCCACTCGTAGCGGCGGTAGCCGAGGCCGTCGAAGGCATGGGCCATCATCAGGTGCATGGCCTCCGTCGCCGGGATCGAGCCCTGCAGAGCCGGGGAATAGGCGATGTTGCCGACCTCGACGACGCCGTTGACGGGATCGATGCGGAGGTAGCTGGCGACGCCCGACGCCCGGCCCGTCGCGCCGTCGACGATGGCGAAGAACAGGGGATCGTCCGACGCCTCGGCCCCCACAACCCAGGTGCGGTATTCCTGGAACCCGGCGAAGGGGCCGCAGGACATGTAATCCCACATGCTGCCGTCGTCCTCGGAATTGGTGCGCCACAGATACTCTGCATGGGCGGCGGCCGAAAGCGGCTCCAGCAGGCAGCGGGGTCCCCTGAGGGTCTCGCGTCCGGGCCGCGGGCGCGGCGTCCAGTCGGGCAGGGGGGCGCCCAGGGGGCGGTCGGAAGTTTCCGGCATGGCAAGCCTGCGGCGGTTGTGATTTAAACCGGCTTGTAGCGCGGCGACCTGCGCTAGAATAGAGCCATTCCGGTCAGCCAGAGAGAACCAAGGTGAGCAAGGCATTCGTGAACGAGGACGCTGCGGCGGAGGTCGAGGCCGAGGACGACGTCGACAACGGCCCTGCCCTGCCGGCGGGGGCGCGCAATCTGCTGACGCCCGAGGGCCATGCGCGCCTGCAGGCGGAACTGAAGCACCTGCGCCATGTCGAACGGCCCAAGGTGGTGGACATCGTGTCCTGGGCGGCAAGCAACGGCGACCGGTCGGAGAACGGCGACTACATCTACGGCAAGAAGCGCCTGCGCGAGATCGACCGGCGGCTGCGCTACCTGATGAAGCGCCTCGATATCGCCGAGGTCGTCGACCCGGCGCGCCAGACCAACCGCGACCAGGTGTTTTTCGGCGCCTGGGTGACCTTCGAGAATGCGCGCGGCGAGACGCCGACGGTGCGCATCGTCGGCGTCGACGAGGCGCGCCTGGAGGAGGGCGAGATCAGCTGGGTCTCGCCCATGGCACGGGCGCTGATGAAGGCGGAGGAGGGCGACGTGGTTTCCGTGCGCACGCCCCAGGGCCTCGACGAGGTCGAGGTCGTTCGCATTTCCTATGAGGGGCCGTGACGGCCTTCCCGGTCACGGGTGATACACGTGCCCATCCATGATGCGGCGGAAGGTGCGGTAGGCCGAGGTCGAGACCAGATTCCATGACCCGTCGGCGTTCTTTCTCGCGTCGGCGCGGGTCGCGAGGACGCCCGACGGGTTGCCGATCCTGAGATCGGCCGTGAGGTCCAGTCCCCGGGCCATGTCGTTGACCAGCGTGCCCTCGATCACCAGGGCCGCCGAAATGCTCATGGCGCCTGTGACCTGCACCGCGCGGTGGATGTTCTCCATGGAGGCGACGCGCACGGCGATGTTGTAATCCGCGGGCGCGATCTCGGTGCCGGCCAGGGTCTTGTAGGCCACGGGCGGTGCGATGACGGCGACGCGTGGCGAGGCCTGGGCGGCGGCGTCCGGCGTCGCGGCCAGGCCGGCGCGCACGGCGGCGTCGCGCCGCACATGCTCCAGGGCGGCCATGACCTCGGTCATGGCGTCGATCGCCATGGGCGTCTCGGCGCAGGTCAGTCCGAAAGCGGCCGCCGGCACGTAGACGCAGACCGAGGCCGCGTCGACGACGGAGCCGGGGAACTCGCCGAAGCCGGGGGCGGAGAAGGTTTCCTGCAGTCTGCCGGTCGGCAGCACGCCGCGCCCGGCCGTGCCGGCCGGATCCATCCAGTCCAGACGCATGGGCGCGCCCATGCCCGAGACACCCGGAATTTCCATGTCGCCGGTCGAGACGGCGCGGCCGTCCTGCACGGTGAAATGGGCGTGGACGATCTTCCTGGTGTTGGTGTTGAACATGCGCACCATGGCCGGGCCGTCGGGCACGGGGAAGATGCCTTCCTCGACGGCGAAGGGGGCGACGGCGGAAGTCATGTTGCCGCAGTTGGACGACATGTCGACCACGTCGTCGCGGATGCCGATCTGCGCGAAGGTATAGTCCACGTCGGCGTCGTTGCGGGTCGAGCGCGTGACCCACATGGCCTTCGACAGGGACGAAATGCCGCCGCCGAGCCCGTCGAGCTGGCGGCCGTAGGGATCGGGGCTGCCCATGACGGCGCGCAGCATGCGGTTGCGCTCGTCCGCGTCCTCGGGCACGTCCTCGGCGCGGAAGAACACCGCCTTCGAGGTGCCGCCGCGGAAGAAGACGGCGGGGGTTTTGCGCTGCAGGACGTTCATTTCGGGCCTCCCCCGGCCGGGCTTGGTGGGCTTCGGCCGATTGTGGAAAATAACAGCGTTTTGCGCTGGACAGCGCTGCTGGAACCACCTATATCACCGCCTGGGCCACGTCGCCATATGGGCTTCTCTTCAGGGAAGCCTCGGCGGCAGAGGATTTCGGCGAAATCCGGCCTGGCAGGTCTTGCCAGGAAAGCCCATTGCCGATAGTATAGGAACTTCGGTTCCCTTTTCGACGACGCCGTCCCAGGCGCCATTTTCGGGATTTCCCGGGTGATGCGCGTATAGGGCTGTGCGTCTCTGAAGTCGTCTCGGGGGTCGGGTTTTGGCTGTTTGACATTGTTGTTATAGGAAGGGATACGCGGGCGGCGTTTTTTTGCGCTGTTACGGGTGGGACCGGTCGCTGTTTAG
>Ga0066644_10000650_pt1 | contig 21477 bp, 13 predicted proteins | sample CryGeyCG2114_020_FD_62735 | JGI IMG/M metagenome (GOLD analysis project Ga0066644, IMG submission 62735) | Groundwater microbial communities from aquifer - Crystal Geyser CG15_big_fil_post_rev_8/21/14_0.20 | ecosystem: Environmental > Aquatic > Deep subsurface > Groundwater | place: USA: Utah...
TCGAAGGCGGCTGAGACCCATCTGGTCCTGGCCCGGGCGTTGATGAATAATGCCGAGCTGGACGCCGCCCTCGAAGTTTATGACACAACCTGTTCAATCAATCCCCAAATGGTCAACGCGCAATACGAGCGCTGCCAGCTCATCTGGATGATGACAAATGACCGCTCGGCGGCTCTCGATCCGCTTGAGCGGGAGATAAAGTCCGCTCCGGGCGCAAAAGGCCTGCTCTTCGTTCGTGCCCGGGTATTGCAATACACCGGTGACATGGACAGGGCCTGCGACCAGATGGAGGCCCTCGTTGCCGGGGCTCCCAGAGATGTGGGGCTATTGTGTCAGGCGGCGCATTTGCTGAATCTCGGAGGGCGTACCGATCCCGCCCTGGCCGCCGCAAGCGCCGCCCTGAACCTGGCCCCGGATTATTTCCCCGCCCTGGACGCATGGGCAAGTGTCTGCCTTGCCGCCGGGGATCCGGACAACGCGCAGGACGCTGTTTACCGGCTTCTGTCGATGGCCCCCGAAAACCAGCAAGCGATCAATCTGCAGGCGATGGTCTGGCGGATGAGGGGGGATAAGCGATTCGAGGCGCTATACGATTACAATGCGTTTGTCCTGCCCCAGCGCATCGAGGCTCCTGAAGGATGGGCGGACCGGGACGCCTATCTGGCAGACCTGTCAGCAGAATTGAAAGCGGCTCACCCCTATCGCACCCATCCTTTCGGCCAGTCGGTCCGGCTGGGGAGTCAGAGGTCCGACATATTGTCGGTCGGCACACCGGCGATTCAGGCGTTCCGCGGGGCACTGGGCCCGCTTGTGGATGCGTATATCGAGCGGCTGGGCGATGGTGACGATCCGGTACGCCGCCGCCGCTCGGCAAACTGGCGCATACACGGGATATGGTCGGTACACCTGACACCCGGCGGGTATCACACGGACCATGTTCATCCCAGCGGATGGTTGTCTTCGGCCTTCTATGTCGAGCTGCCGGAGGCCGTCCGGGCCGGCGGCAAGGAAGGCTGGATACGTTTCGGGCATGCGGGGATTCCGGCCCGGCCGGCTCAGGAAGCCCAGCACTGGGTACAGCCGGAGCCCGGTACGCTGGTCCTCTTTCCTTCCTATATGTGGCACGGAACCGTGCCATTTGGCGGGGATCAGCCGCGACTGACGATTGCCATGGATTTTGTCCCGGACTGAGCGGGCCGATCTGGCGGCCGCGGGGCTGCATGGCTTGCGGCCGTGCTGACTGGAAGCCGCCCTGCTTTCATGTTTAATTCGCCGTGTCGCTGCCGGGAATAACAGGATCGTCATGGATGCCAAGGAAAGCTGGACCCGGTATTGGAAAACCGGGCAGACACACAGTTGTTTTGCAGGTGGCCAACCTTTTGACAACCGCCCTGTCTGGGCGGGCTTTCTTGATTCCCTGCCTGCCAAAGCCCGTATTCTCGATCTTGCGTGCGGGGCGGGTGCACTGACGCGGCTGGCAGCTGCGCATTCAGGAGGATATGCGGTTACGGGTGTCGATTATGCCGACGGATTGCCCGAAATCAGCGGTGCCGTCCTGCATGAAGGGGTTGCGCTGGAAGCGCTGCCATTTGCGGATGCCGGTTTTGATGCCGTCATTTCCCAGTTCGGGCTGGAATATGCGGATACAGGCAGAGCCGTACCGGAGGCCGCCCGTGTCCTGCGGAACGGGGGAAAGTTTGCGGTGCTGGCTCATGCTGCTGATGGCGAAGCGGTCGCCGCCGCCCGGAACCGGGTGTCCCGCGTGGCGGGATTGATTTCGGAGGACGGGCCGGTTGTTCTGACCCGCGCCTATGGGCACGCGCTGGAAAAAGGCGGAGCAGAGCCTGCCAAGCTGGAGAAGATCATATCGATATTCCATACCGAGGCTGCGAGGCCGCAGGATGAAACCACGCAATGGGCGCTGGGATACCTGTCTGAAATCATCAGCAAGCATCTGCAATTTCCGCCGCCCTACCTTTACGAGAACGCACAGACATTGCTGGACGAGTTGACCGGGTATGTCTCGCGGCTGGAACGTATGGATGAGGCCGCCTTTGACAGTGACGGAATTGCCGGGCTCGCCGGGCAGGTCCGGGCAGCGGGTCTGGAACCCGAAGTGCCGGTATCCGTCAGTGATGCCCGGGGCAAGCCGGTGGGCTGGTGGCTGTCCGCCATGAAATCATGAATGTATGGAACAGATCCTGTATGAGGCCGAATCTACTGTGGCGGCTTCGTGGCGCTTCTATGATTTTTTTGCAACAGGCGAATTATGAAAGCCGCAATCACGCATGCAAGGGCTTGGCGTAATGTGACAACACTGCAATCATCAAAGTCAAGCGGGACTCATGGTGCGTCTTCACGATTGAATTCGGTCCGTTCCGTGCCTGTGGTTTGATTTATCAAACTGCCTTGAATAACATTAGGGAATAAGGGGAATACAAAGTGAGAAACATGAACCGAAAAAGTCTTCTGCGATCGACGATCCTGGCGGGTTTTGTAGCGGCCGGTGCCGTTGCCGCTCCGGCTCTGGCGCAGGAAGAGGAAGTCGCTGAATCGGATGACGTTATCCAGGTCACGGGTACACGTGTCCGTAACGCCAACATGACTGCGATCAGCCCGGTTACGCAGGTGGACGCCGAGGAGTTCGAACTCTCCGGCACGACCCGCGTGGAAGATCTCTTGCGCACTCTGCCGCAGGTGACCCCGTCGCTTGACGCATTCTCGGTGAACCCGTCCACGGGTACGGCCTCGGTCAACCTTCGTGGTCTCGGCACCAACCGTACGCTGGTGCTGGTCAATGGCCGCCGCCTGCAACCGGGTGGTATCCGCACCCAGGCACCTGACCTTAACCAGATTCCTTCGGCGCTCGTTCAGCGTGTTGAAATCCTGACCGGCGGTGCGTCGGCGGTGTATGGTGCAGATGCTGTGGCCGGTGTTGTCAACTTCATCATCGACCGCAATTTCGAAGGCATGACGCTGAGTGCGGGTGCGTCCGGTTATCAGCACGACAACAACAATTCCTACATGCAGGGTCTTCAGGCTGCGAGAGGATTTACATCTCCTTCCGGTTCCAGTGATATCGACGGTCAGGCCTATGATCTCGAATTTGCCATCGGTTCGTCATTCGCCGGTGGCCGTGGCCATGCCAGCGGTTATGTAACCTATCGCAAGAACGAAGAGCTGATGCAGGGTGACCGCGACTTCTCGGCGTGTGCGCTGAGTGCAGCCGGTACGTCTTGTGGCGGTTCCTCGACAGCTCCTGTGCCGAACTTCCTGGCGATTGCCGATCTCGGCGGCGGAAACAATCTGAACTTCGACTTCATCAGCTTTGACAACACCGGCACCTGGCGTGTCGGTCTTGGCGAGCTTTACAACTACGCTCCGGTGAACTTCTACCAGCGTCCTGACGAGCGCTGGACGTTCGGTGCCTTCTTCAACTACAGCATCAATCCGATGTTCAACCCTTATCTGGATATGGCTTTTGCCAACACGAATACGGAAGTCCAGATCGCGGAAACAGGCACCTTTTTCACCGATGCGCTCGGCTTTGAATGTAACGATCCGCTGATCAATACGCTCTGTGCCGATATCGGTGTTGTTCCGGATGCAGCTGGTGCGGATATTACGCTTCTGGTTGGTAAGCGGAATGTCGAAGGCGGTCCGCGTATCTCCAGCATCGATTCTTCGGCCTGGCGCTGGACGGCCGGTACGGAAGGCGATCTTGGTGGTGGCTGGGCGTATGATGCGTCCTTCTCCTTCGCCTCGACTTCCTCGAACGAGTCAAGCGCAAATGACTTCCTGCGTGCGCGCACCGCTGATGCCCTCCTGGGCTGCCCGGCGGGTTCGTTTGGCGGTTGTATTCCGTACAATCCGTTCGTCCCGAATGGCGTAACGCCTGAGGCAGCGGCTGCGATGGCCGGCACCGGTGTGCAAACCGGCCGGACCGAGCTGATCACCTTCAACAGCTTCGTGACCGGTCAATTGTTTGCCCTTCCGGCAGCCAATGATGCGATTTCGGCTGTGGCCGGTGTGGAATACCGCCGCGAATCCTTCAGCACGATTGCTGACAGTAATGTTCAGGCTGGCCAGTTTACCGGTCGGGGTGGGCAGACGCCGAATGTCAATGGCGAATACAATGTCTCCGAGGTGTTTGGTGAGGCAATCATTCCGCTGGTTCAGGGCCGCGACTTTGCCGATGAGCTGTATCTCGAGCTTGGCTATCGCTACTCGAACTATAACCGTTCCGGTGGTGCTTCAACCTACAAGGCTCTGGTATCGTGGGCACCGACCGACGAGATCCGGGTTCGTGGTGGTTATAACCGCGCTATCCGTGCTGCGAATGTCGGTGAATTGTTCACGCCGACTTCAGGCGGTCTGTGGGGCGGCGAAGATCCGTGTGCGACAGCCACTCCGCTGTTCACGGCAGCACAGTGTGCTCTGACCGGTGTATCGGCAGCCCAGTATGGCAATATCAATGCCAGCCCGGCCGACCAGTACAACCAGATTACGGGTGGTAATCCGAATCTGGCACCGGAGCAGGCCGACACCTACACATTCGGTGTGGTCTATTCGCCGAACTTCGCGAATCTCAATGTCACGGTTGACTATTATGACATCGAGATTGAAGACAGGATCGGTTCTGTCGGCGCCTCCAACATCCTCCGCGGTTGCGGCCTGACGGGCGATGCCGGTCTTTGCGGCCTGATTTCGCGGAACCCGGTATCGGGTGACCTCTGGTCAGGTACGGCTGGCGAGCCGGGTGTCGGTGTTGTCCGCAACCTGAGCGCCAACTTCGGTAACCTCATCTGGCGCGGTGTCGACCTGAACGTCGCCTGGGCTGACGAGCTGCCGTATGTCGGTGGTAATATCGGTGTTGCCTTCAATGGTTCTCTGGCTCTCGAGCAGACCATTGATCCGCTTCCGGGTGTCAACAATGCAGCCGCCTTTGACTGCGTTGGTGTTGTCAACCCGGCATGTGCCACGTCTGACTGGCGTCACACAGCGCGTGTGAACTATGATCGTGACACATGGTGGGGTGCCTCATTGCGCTGGCGTTACTTCAGTTCCATGGACTACATCCTGCAAGACGGATCTCCGGGAGCGACCGACCAGATCGTGATCAATAACGGCAACCAGATCGACGCCATCAACTACTTTGATGTGTCGGGCCGGTTTGACGTCTCGGCCAACACCCGCCTGACTCTGGGTGTGAACAACATTCTCGATGAGGAGCCGCCGCTCGTGGGTGGTTCTCTCTCCGATAATGCCAACTCGCTGACAGGATATGACCAGGTTGGTCGTTACCTGTTCGCCAACATCACACTGACCTACTAACTTCAGTCAGGTAAGTGCGAAAACCGGAAAGGCGGGCCTTGTGCCCGCCTTTCTTTTTTCATCACATATCAGGTTTGCATCCCCCGGATATGTCTCCTGCAGCCCGCCGCGCGGGGAGCGGCTTGAACAAAATATGTATTTTCACCGCTTAGAAGGCTTTTCATGACGGCAGCAAACCGCTAGAAGACGCGGCTCGAAGGGCGGATGTGAATATCTGGTCGTTGTCCTGTGGACAGCTCCGGATAGTTTTGCGTTCTGTTGTAGGGGTGTAGCTCAGCTGGTAGAGCATCGGTCTCCAAAACCGAGGGCCGTGGGTTCGAGTCCCTCCGCCCCTGCCATTCGAATGAGGGCTGGCAAAACGCTGGTGACGGATTAAATAGGTATAATGGCCAAGACGATCGGAAAAACCACGCCCGCAAGGAAGAATGACGCGCCTGCGCCGAAGAAGAAACGGCCGAATCCGTTTCAATTCTTCCAGCAGGTCCGCCAGGAAGCCCGCAAGGTGACCTGGACAACGCGTCAGGAGACGATTGTCTCGACGATCATGGTTTTGATCATGGCTGTGCTCGCAGCCCTGTTTTTCTTCGCGGTTGATTCGGGCATTTCTTACGCGATCACTGCAATTTTGCGTCTTGGCGCTTAGGGGAGTCCGGAACACATGGCTTCCAGATGGTATATTGTTCAGGCTTATTCCAACTTCGAGAAGAAGGTGGCAGAGTCGATCAGGATTGAGGCTGCCCAGCATGGGCTGGAGAGCTTCTTTGAAGAAATTCTCGTTCCGACCGAAGAGGTCATGGAGGTGCGCAAGGGGCGCAAGGTCCAATCCGAACGCAAATATTTCCCGGGCTATGTTCTGGTGAAGATGGATTTGACGGATGCTGCCTATCACCTCGTAAAGAACACACCGAAAGTCACGGGCTTTCTGGGATCCGGCAACAAGCCGATGCCGGTGTCCGAGAATGAGGTCAAACGCATTTTGGGCCAGATGGAAGAGGATGCCGAGCGTCCGATGCCGACGGTCCATTACGATATCGGTGAGACGGTTCGTGTCACTGACGGCCACTTCCAGAGCTTTAATGGCGTCGTGGAGGAAGTGGACGAGGAGAATGCCCGCCTGAAAGTGGCAATCAATATCTTCGGCCGGGCCACGCCGGTTGAGCTGGACTATGGTCAGGTCGAAAAAGCGGCCTGATTATCACATCCGAGTGCGGGAGGCTGCGGGCAAGACCATGCCGTAGCCGCACCGCGCTCTCCCTGACTGGAGACGAGGGAAATGGCGAAGAAAATCAGCGGCTATATCAAGCTGCAAGTTCCGGCCGGGGCGGCCAATCCGTCCCCGCCAATCGGTCCGGCGCTGGGTCAGCGCGGGGTCAATATCATGGAGTTCTGCAAGGCGTTCAACGCCAAGACGCAAGAGATGGAAAAAGGGATGCCGATCCCGACCGTCATCACCGTCTTCCAGGACAAATCCTTCACGTTCGAGACCAAGACGCCACCCGCCAGCTTCTATCTGAAGAAGGCTGCCAAGGTTCAAAAAGGTTCCGCTGCGGCAGGGTCCACCTCGCCGATTGCCAAGGTGACGATGTCACAATGCCGCGAGATCGCCGAAGCGAAGATGGCCGATTTGAACGCAAATGATCTTGATCAGGCCACGAAAATCATCGCGGGTTCCGCCCGTTCGATGGGCCTGAATGTGGTGGAGTAAGTCCAATGGCAAAAGTAGCAAAAAGAATTGGCGCTGCGCGCGCCGGGCTGGATCGCGACAAGCAGCACACGGTTGAAGAGGCCGTGGCTTTCGTGAAAGCCAATGCCACCGCAAAATTTGACGAGACCATCGAGGTCGCGATCAATCTGAATGTCGATCCGCGCCACGCAGACCAGATGGTCCGCGGTGTCTGCAACCTTCCCAACGGGACGGGCCGGTCGGTCCGGGTTGCCGTTTTTGCCAAGGGTGCGAAAGCCGAAGAAGCGACAAAGGCGGGTGCTGAAATTGTTGGCGCTGAAGACCTGATGGAAGAAATCCAGGGCGGACGCTCTGATTTCGACAAGGTTATCGCGACACCGGACATGATGCCGCTGGTCGGCCGTCTGGGTAAGGTGCTGGGTCCGCGCGGCCTGATGCCAAACCCGAAAGTCGGCACGGTCACCATGGATGTCACCAAGGCGATTGAAGCGTCTAAGGGCGGCGCCGTTGAATTCCGGGCTGAAAAAGCCGGAATCATTCATGCCGGTGTTGGCAAGGCCAGCTTTACCGAGCAGGCGCTGAACGAGAATGTGAAGGCTTTCCTCGACTCTATCGTCAAGGCGAAGCCGGCTGGTGCCAAAGGCACTTATCTGAAGAAAATCGCACTCAGTTCCACAATGGGGCCGGGTGTAAAAATCGACATTTCCGAAGCGAGCGCTGCAGCGCCGTCCGCCTAGGGCTTGTCAAGAAGACGTTCTGGTGGTTAACACCGCCGGTCCGGACGAAAGCGGCATTGTGCCAATTTTGTCCAACCTGTCCGAGATCGCAGGGGGCTGACCATAGGGTTGGTCTTAATTCCGAAAGGGCCCTGAGTGAGACAGAGCAAGAATTCGTCGCCCCGCCCTGGCGGTGGTGCCGGTTCGCGCCCTGGGGCAGGAATGCGCTACGGCAGCGTGTTCTGATCCGGTAACGGGGCAGGCACAAACCGCAGCGCCTTCACCGGGCGCTTCATGGGGAAGTGTCCTAACAGGGAGACCGCAAATGGATCGTATGACCAAGGAAGCCTCCGTCGAAGAGCTGAAAAGCATCTTCTCCAGTGGTTCCGTGGTCATTGCTCATTATACGGGCATGACCGTTGCGGAAATGACAGACCTGCGTACCAGGCTCCGGGCAACCGGTGGCACATTCAAAGTGGTACGCAATCGTCTCGCCAAGATTGCTCTTTCGGGCAAGGCGCCGGAAAGCGCTTCGGTATATTTCAACGGTCCCGTAGGGATCGCATACTCCGAAGACTTCACGGCGGCTCCGAAAGCGGCTGTCGATTATGCCAAGGGTAACGAGAAGTTCCAGATCCTCGGTGGCTTCATGGAAGAGGAAGTGTTTGACGCCAAAGGCGTTGAAGCGCTCTCCAAGATGCCGTCGCGTGAAGAACTTATCGCCACCGTGGCGGCCCGTCTTCTGGGTCAGGCAGGCGAAATCGTCTCGCGGATCACCTCTCCGGCTCAAATGCTTGCGGGACAGATCCAGGTGATCGGCGAAAAAGCCGAATCCTGAGGCACGTCATTCTCCGCTCTCGAACTGACACCATTTATCAAGGACTGAAATCAAATGGCTGATGTAGCTAAACTCGCAGAAGAACTCCTGGGCCTTACCATTCTGGAAGCCAAGGAACTCAACGACATCCTGGAAGAAAAAGGCATCAAGCCGGCCGCTGCTGCGGTCGCTGTTGCTGGTCCGGCCGCTGCCGATGGCGCTGCCGCCGCTGAAGAGAAGGACGATTTCGACGTCATTCTCGTGGCTGCAGGTGACAAGAAAATCAACGTGATCAAGGAAGTACGCGCGATCACGGGGCTCGGCCTCAAAGAAGCCAAGGATCTGGTTGAAGCTGGCGGCAAGGCCGTCAAGGAAGCCGCTCCGAAAGCTGAAGCTGAAGAGATCAAGAAGAAGCTCGAAGACGCAGGTGCGACTGTCGAGCTGAAATAGGTTCTGCTTGCAGAATCTTCAGGACTATTGACGGACGCATGGGGTTCCCATGCGTCCGTCAACCCGTCTCTGAAACGCTATTCGCCTATGACAGCCAGCCTGCGCTGTGATTGGCACGATGCTTTCCGTCCGTTGACCGGATGGCCGGCAGAGCAGGCAGCCGCATCATCCCGATGCGGGACTGGAACACAAAGGTGCAGCTGACGCTGCAAAGGGAGCCGACATGGGTCTGTCGTTCACCGGCAAAAAGCGCATTCGCAAATCTTTCGGAGTTATTCCCGAAAATGTCCCGATGCCAAACCTGATCGAGGTGCAGAAAAGCTCCTATGATCAGTTCCTGATGAAAGACATCCCCGCTGCAGAGCGGGGCGATGAAGGTCTTCAGGCGGTATTCAAATCCGTTTTTCCGATCAAGGATTTTTCGGAAAAATCGGTTCTGGACTTCGTGTCCTATGAATTCGAGCCACCGAAATTCGACGTGGACGAGTGCGGGCAGCGCGATCTGACCTATGCCGCACCGCTGAAGGTGAAAATGCGTCTCGTGGTATTCGATGTCGATGAAGAAACCGGTGCGCGCTCGGTCAAGGACATCAAGGAGCAGGACGTTTATATGGGCGATATTCCGCTCATGACGGACAAGGGCACCTTTGTCATCAACGGCACGGAACGCGTCATCGTTTCGCAGATGCACCGTTCGCCGGGCGTGTTTTTTGATCACGACCGGGGCAAGACCCATGCGTCCGGCAAATTCCTGTTTGCGGCCCGCATTATTCCCTATCGCGGATCCTGGCTCGATTTCGAGTTTGATGCCAAGGACGTGGTTCACATGCGTCTGGACCGCCGCCGGAAGCTTCCGGTCACCACGCTTATGTATGCGCTGGGTATGGACCGTGAAGAAATTCTCGCAGCTTTCTATGACCGTATCACCGTGAAGATGGTCAAGGGCGGCTGGGCAATCCCGTTCGTCAAGGAACGCTGGCGCGGGGCCAAACCGTCTTTTGATCTCATTGATGCGAAATCCGGTGAAGTGGTGGCTCCGGCGGGCAAGAAGATTGCCGCCCGCGCCGCCAACAAGCTGGCAGAAAATGGCCTCAAGAACATCCTCCTCAGTGATGAAGGCCTTGTGGGCCGCTTCGTTGCCGAGGATCTGGTCAATGTCAAAACCGGTGAAATCTATGCCGAAGCCGGCGATGAAATCACTGAAGAGGTGACCGAAGCGCTGCGTGAGCAGAAATTCAAATCGCTCGATATTCTTGACATCGATAACCAAACCAAAGGCCCCTATATCCAGCAGACGCTTGCAGCCGACAAGAATGACTCACGCGACCAGGCTCTGGTCGATATTTACCGCGTGATGCGCCCGGGCGAACCGCCGACGCCGGATACGGCCGAAGCCATGTTCCAGGGCCTGTTCTTTGATTCGGAGCGTTATGATCTTTCTGCGGTTGGCCGTGTGAAAATGAATATGCGCCTCGATCTGGATGCACCGGACGATATGCGCGTTCTGCGCAAGGAAGACATTCTGGCCGTTCTCAAGACGCTGGTCGGCCTGCGTGATGGCCATGGCGAAATCGACGACATCGATAATCTTGGCAATCGCCGCCTGCGGTCTGTCGGCGAATTGATGGAAAATCAGTACCGTATTGGTCTTCTGCGTATGGAGCGGGCGATCAAGGAGCGGATGAGTTCGGTCGATATCGAAACCGTCATGCCGCATGATCTGGTTAATGCCAAACCTGCGGCAGCCGCGGTTCGTGAATTCTTCGGTTCTTCACAATTGTCCCAGTTCATGGACCAGACCAACCCGTTGTCTGAAGTCACCCACAAGCGCCGCGTATCAGCGCTCGGTCCGGGCGGTCTGACGCGTGAACGGGCCGGCTTTGAAGTCCGTGACGTGCACCCGACCCACTATGGACGGATTTGTCCGATCGAGACACCGGAAGGCCAGAATATCGGCCTGATCAGTTCGCTTTCGATCTTTGCGCGGGTCAACAAGTACGGTTTCATTGAAAGCCCTTACCGCAAGGTTGAAAATGGCAAGCTGACCGATGATGTGCACTATCTCTCCGCCATGGAAGAGGCACGCTACAACATCGCCCAGGCCAATGCGATTGTCAGTGCGAAGGGCATGCTCGACAATGAATTTGTCAACTGCCGTGTTGGTCCGGGCCGCGATGCGACCCTGATCCCGCGCGAGGATGTGGATTATATCGACGTGTCTCCGAAACAGGTTGTTTCGGTTGCTGCGGCGCTGATCCCCTTCCTTGAAAACGATGATGCCAACCGCGCCCTCATGGGGTCGAACATGCAGCGTCAGGCGGTTCCGCTTCTGCAAGCCGAGGCCCCGCTGGTCGGTACCGGCATGGAGGCAGTTGTGGCCCGCGATTCCGGTGCGGCCATTGCCGCGCGCCGGGATGGCGTGATCGAGCAGGTGGATGCGACCCGTATTGTTGTCCGTGCGACAGGGGAGGTGGATGCCGCCCAATCCGGCGTGGATATCTACCGTCTGGCGAAATTCCAGCGCTCCAACCAGTCGACCTGTATCAATCAGCGGCCGATCGTGAAGGTCGGCGATGAGGTGCAGGCAGGGGATATCATTGCTGATGGCCCATCGACCGATCTTGGTGAGCTGGCGATCGGCAAGAATGTGCTCGTCGCCTTCATGCCGTGGAATGGCTATAATTTCGAGGATTCCATCCTTATCTCGGAACGTATCGTGCGGGACGATGTCTTCACTTCGATCCATCTCGAAGAATTCGACATCATGGCCCGCGATACCAAGCTGGGACCGGAAGAAATCACCCGCGACATTCCCAATGTCGGTGAAGAAGCGCTCCGCAATCTCGACGAAGCCGGCATTGTGTCGGTGGGAGCCGAACTGGAAGCCGGTGATATTCTCGTTGGCAAGGTGACGCCGAAGGGTGAAAGCCCGATGACGCCGGAAGAAAAGCTTCTGCGTGCCATTTTCGGTGAAAAAGCCTCTGATGTCCGCGACACGTCACTGCGTATGCCTCCGGGCACAACCGGTACCGTCGTGGAAGTCCGCGTTTTCAACCGTCACGGTGTCGACAAGGATCAGCGCGCCATTGCCATTGAGCGAGAGGAGATCGAACGTCTCGGCAAGGACCGCGATGACGAGCTGGATATTCTGGAGCGGAACATTTATTCGCGTCTGGGAGATATTCTGCTCGGCAAGAAAGCAACGTCCGGCCCGAAGGGTTTCAAAAAGGGTGAGGTCACCCAGGAAACGCTCGACGATCAGCCGCGCAGCCAGTGGTGGAAAATCGCCATCGACGATGAAAAGGCGATGGGTGAAATCGAAGCGCTGAAGAAGCAGTTTGACGATTCCAGAGCACGGCTGGACCGCCGCTTTGAAGACAAGGTCGACAAGCTGCAACGCGGTGATGAAATGCTTCCGGGCGTGATGAAGATGGTCAAGGTCTTCGTGGCGGTGAAGCGCAAGCTTCAGCCCGGCGACAAGATGGCTGGCCGTCACGGCAATAAAGGGGTGATCTCCAAGATCGCACCGTTGGAAGATATGCCGTATCTGGAAGATGGAACCCCTGTCGATCTGGTGTTGAACCCGCTGGGTGTGCCCTCGCGGATGAATGTCGGCCAGATTCTGGAAACCCATCTGGGCTTTGCCTGCAAAGGCCTGGGCCGTCAGATTGGCGAGCTTTATGAGGGCTACAAGCGCGACGGCAAAACTCAGGCGTTGAAAGCCAAGCTGACGGAAGTCTATGGCAAGGACCAGGAATTGCCGGAAACGGACGAGGAGCTGGCCGAGCTGGGCCGCAATCTCGCCAATGGTGTTCCGATTGCCACGCCGGTCTTCGACGGTGCCCGTGAGCCGGATATTGTCGATCATCTGCGGATGGCAGGTCTTGAGGAATCAGGACAATCCAGACTCTATGATGGCCGCACCGGCGAGATGTTCCACCGCCGTGTGACGGTGGGCATCAAACACCTTCTGAAGCTGCACCACCTGGTCGATGACAAAATCCACGCGCGTTCGATCGGACCCTACAGCCTCGTCACCCAGCAGCCGCTGGGCGGCAAGGCGCAATTCGGGGGTCAGCGTTTCGGCGAGATGGAAGTCTGGGCTCTGGAAGCCTACGGCGCTGCCTACACCCTGCAGGAAATGCTGACGGTGAAGTCGGATGACGTGGCCGGCCGGACCAAGGTCTATGAAGCGATTGTCCGCGGTGACGACACATTTGAAGCCGGTGTTCCTGAAAGCTTCAACGTGCTGGTCAAGGAAATGCGTTCGCTGGGCCTGAATGTCGAGCTGAAGAACGAGTAGTTATTAAATTCCGGCGGAGCCTGCCTGGCTCCGCCGTCACTCCCTTTTAGGAGACGGCAACATGAACCATGAGGTCATGAACATCTTCAACCCGGCCGCCGAAGGTCCATCCTTCGACCGGATCCGGATATCGCTTGCCAGCCCGGAAAAGATACGGTCCTGGTCCTATGGCGAGGTGAAGAAGCCAGAGACGATCAATTACCGGACTTTCAAGCCCGAGCGCGATGGTCTGTTCTGTGCGCGTATCTTTGGACCGACCAAGGATTACGAATGCCTGTGCGGTAAGTACAAGCGTATCAAGTTCAAGGGGATTACCTGCGAGAAGTGCGGCGTTGAAGTGACTCTGGCCCGCGTGCGCCGCGAGCGCATGGGTCATATCGAGCTGGCTGCACCGGTCGCGCATATCTGGTTCCTGAAATCGCTTCCGTCCCGGATCGCCATGATCCTCGACATGGCGCTGAAGGATGTCGAGCGCGTGCTCTATTTCGAGCAATTCCTTGTCACCGAGCCGGGCCTGACTCCGCTCCAGCCCTTCCAGCTTCTCACTGAAGAAGAATACATGGAAGCGCAGGAAGAGTATGGCGAGGATGCCTTCACCGCCGGCATCGGCGCTGAGGCCATCCGCGATGTCCTGATGAATATGGACATGGAGGCGGTCGCTCAACAGGTTCGCGAAGACATCAAGGAAACCGGTTCCGAGCTGAAGCTGAAAAAGTTTTCCAAGCGCCTGAAGCTTCTGGAGAACTTCATTGAATCTGGCAATCGTCCGGAATGGATGATCCTGACAGTGGTTCCGGTCATACCACCGGAGTTGCGTCCACTTGTGCCGCTGGATGGCGGCCGGTTTGCGACTTCTGACCTGAACGATCTCTATCGCCGGGTGATCAACCGCAATAACCGCCTCAAGCGTCTGATCGAACTGCGCGCGCCGGACATCATCATCCGCAATGAAAAGCGGATGCTGCAGGAATCCGTCGATGCCCTGTTCGACAATGGCCGCCGGGGCCGGGTCATCACGGGCACCAACAAGCGCCCGTTGAAATCCCTGTCCGACATGTTGAAAGGCAAGCAGGGCCGTTTCCGTCAGAACCTGCTCGGCAAGCGTGTCGACTATTCTGGCCGCTCGGTCATCGTGGTGGGGCCGGAACTGAAACTGCATGAGTGCGGGCTGCCGAAGAAAATGGCGCTGGAGCTGTTCAAGCCGTTCATTTATGCGCGGCTGGACGCCAAGGGCCTTTCCGGCACTGTCAAGCAATCGAAAAAACTGGTCGAGAAAGAACGCCCGGAAGTCTGGGACGTGCTCGACGAGGTCATCCGCGAACACCCGATTCTGCTGAACCGGGCGCCGACGCTTCACCGTCTCGGCATCCAGGCTTTCGAGCCCAAGCTGATCGAGGGCAAGGCTATTCAGCTGCACCCGCTGGTCTGTGCGGCCTTCAACGCCGATTTTGACGGCGATCAGATGGCGGTTCACGTGCCGCTCTCGCTGGAAGCCCAGCTGGAAGCGCGCGTGTTGATGATGTCCACGAACAACATCCTCTCACCTGCCAATGGCAAGCCGATCATCGTGCCGTCGCAGGATATTGTTCTGGGATTGTATTATCTGTCCATGGACAAGGATGGCGAAAAAGGCAGTGGTTCGGCTTTCGCGACCATGGCCGAGATGGAAGCCGCTCTGGAAGCCGGTGTGGTCACGCTGCATTCGAAAATCTACATGCGCTATCACACGGTTGATGAGAACAATGAGAAAGTGCGCCTGCGCGTGGAAACCACGCCGGGCCGGATGATGATCATTGACCGTCTGCCGAAACACGCCCGCGTGTCCTGGAAGATTGCCGACGAACTGATGACCAAGAAGGCCATCGGTACGATGATTGACGAAGTCTATCGTCATTGCGGCCAGAAGGCGACGGTCATCTTTGCGGACCAGATCATGGGGCTCGGTTTCCGTGAAGCCTGCAAGGCCGGCATTTCCTTCGGCAAGGACGACATGCTGATTCCGGAAGCCAAGGCAACGCTGGTCAATGAGACCCGTTCGCTTGTGGGTGAATACGAGCAGCAATATGTTGATGGCCTCATCACCCGTGGTGAGAAATACAACAAGGTTGTTGATGCTTGGGCGAAATGTACCGACCGCGTCGCAGACGCCATGATGGACGAGATTGCCAAGCCTTACGATTTCGAGGGCGGCAAGGAAGTGAACTCCGTTTACATGATGGCGCACTCCGGTGCCCGGGGTTCGAAGAACCAGATGAAGCAGCTGGCGGGTATGCGCGGCCTTATGGCCAAGCCGTCCGGTGAAATCATCGAGACACCGATCGTGTCGAACTTCAAGGAAGGCCTGACCGTTCTTGAATACTTCAACTCGACCCACGGAGCCCGGAAAGGTCTGGCGGATACCGCTTTGAAGACGGCGAACTCGGGTTATCTGACCCGCCGTCTCGTCGATGTGGCGCAGGATTGCATCGTGTCCGAACAGGATTGCGGCACTAGCGAAGGCATCAATATGGAAGCTGTCGTTGATGGCGGTGATATTGTGGTGTCGCTCGGCGACCGTGTGCTTGGCCGCTATGCGGCAGAAAACGCCAAGGGCGAAGACGGCAAGGTGGCCATCAAGGCCGGCGAATTCTTCGACGAAGAGAAAGTGCTGGAACTGGAAGCCGCTGGCGTTCAGTCAATCCGCGTCCGGTCGCCGCTGACCTGCGAAACCCGCGCGGGTATCTGTGCTACCTGTTATGGCCGTGACCTGGCGCGCGGAACGCCGGTGAATATGGGCGAGGCGGTCGGTGTGATCGCGGCCCAGTCCATCGGTGAGCCGGGAACCCAGCTGACCATGCGGACCTTCCACATTGGGGGCACGGCACAGGTCTCTGAACAGTCCTTCATCGAGGCCACGCACGAAGGCAAGATTGCCTTTGAAAACCGGGCATCGGTGAAGACTGCCGAGGGCCCCTTCATTGTCATGGCGCGTAACATGCTGCTGAAAATCGTCAACAAGGACGGCAAAGTGCTCGAATCGCACAAGCTGACCTATGGTGCCAAGCTGCACTTTGATGAGGGCAAGGCCGTCAAGCGCGGCGAACGCCTGGCAGAATGGGATCCCTATACCACGCCGATCGTCACCGAGACGGGCGGCACCGCCAAGCTGATCGACATCATCGACGGCGTGTCCGTCAAGGATGAGGCCGATGAAGCCACCGGCATCTCCTCGCGTGTGATCATTGACTGGCGTTCGGCTCCGAAAGGTGGCGGTCTCCAGCCCATGGTGGTCGTACAGGACAAGGATGGTGCGCCCGTCAAGTTCGAAAACGGTTCGACGGCCAGCTATATGCTGGCTGTGGGCGCCATCCTCTCGGTTCAGGACGGTGATACCGTGAAGCCGGGCGACGTGATTGCGCGGATCCCGACTGAAGGTGCCAAGACCCGCGACATCACCGGGGGTCTGCCCCGGGTTGCCGAGCTCTTTGAAGCCCGCCGGCCGAAGGATCACGCTGTGATCGCGGACATCACCGGACGTGTCGAGTTTGGCCGCGACTACAAGAACAAGCGCCGTATCTCGATCGTGTCGGAGGAGGATGCAGAGGTTAAGGTCGATTACCTGGTGCCGAAGGGCAAACACCTGACAGTTCAGGAAGGCGATATCATCCAGAAGGGCGAATACCTGCTGGATGGCCATCCGGCACCGCACGATATCCTGGCGACGTTGGGAACCGAGGCGCTGGCCAATTATCTGGTTGACGAAATCCAGGAAGTCTATCGTCTGCAGGGCGTGCCGATCAACGACAAGCACATTGAAGTGATTGTCCGGCAGATGCTGCAGAAGATGGAAATTACCGATCCGGGTGACACGTCATGGCTGGCCGGGGAAACTGTCGACAAGATCGAATTCCTTGAAGTCAATGACCAGCTTCGCCGCAAGAAGAAAAAGCCGGCTGAAGGCAAGCCGGTTCTGCTGGGCATCACCAAGGCTTCCTTGCAGACACGCTCCTTCATCTCGGCAGCATCATTCCAGGAAACTACACGGGTGCTGACCGAAGCGGCCGTTCAAGGCAAGGTCGATATGCTGGAAGGCCTGAAAGAGAACGTCATTGTTGGCCGCCTGATTCCTGCAGGTACCGGTGCCGGCATGCGGCGTTATCAGGTTCTGGCGGACGATCTCGATAGCGACATGCTTGAAGAGCGGAAGAAAGCAGCCGCTGCCGCGGCTGAAGCCCTGCCTACGGAAATCGCTGAAGCCGCAGAAGCGGAAAAAGCGGAAGAAAAGGCTGAGGCCAGTGAAGAATAGGCCCGGTTTCCGGACCTGAATTCAAAGGGCTGCCGCCATTCGCGGCGGCCCTTTTTAGCGGGGGAAATCCCTCTCGCAAAAATCCGTAACGGGCGCTTGACCTTTGCAAATCCCGCGCATAGGTTCCGCGCCTGATTTTCGGGGGCGAGCCGTAGGCATTTACCGGCCTATACGTCGTCCGGAAATACGGAATTAGTTCAACGGATCGGCGGGCGAAGCGCTAGCGCTTGGCACGTCGGCTTTCATGCGTTCCGACCGGCTTTTGGACGAACGCGCAGATAACGGACAGAGGCGTATGCCGACGATTAACCAGCTTATCCGCAAGCCGCGGAAAGACAAACCGAAACGCAACAAGGTGCCGGCCCTGCAGGCCTGCCCACAACGCCGTGGCGTTTGCACGCGCGTCTATACCACTACACCGAAGAAGCCGAACTCGGCTTTGCGGAAAGTGGCGAAGGTGCGTCTGACCAATGGCTATGAGGTTGTGAGCTACATCCCGGGTGAAGGCCATAATCTTCAGGAGCACTCCGTGGTCCTGATTCGTGGCGGTCGGGTGAAGGACCTTCCCGGTGTCCGGTACCACATCCTGCGCGGTGTTCTGGATACCCAGGGCGTCAAGGATCGTCGCCAACGCCGTTCGAAATACGGCGCGAAGCGGCCGAAGTAGGAGAGACTTTATATGTCACGTCGTCACCGCGCGGAAAAACGCGAAATCCTTCCCGACCCGAAATTCGGCGACAAGGATTTGACCAAATTCATGAATTACCTGATGCTCGATGGCAAGAAATCTGCTGCCGAAACCATCGTTTACGGTGCCATGGCCATGATTGAGGAAAAGGCCAAGCGCCAACCTGTCTCGATCTTTCACGAAGCCCTGGAAAATGTTTCGCCGGACGTCGAGGTCCGCTCCCGCCGTGTAGGGGGCGCCACCTATCAGGTTCCGGTTGAAGTCCGCGCCGAGCGCAAGAAGGCCCTGGCGATCCGCTGGCTGGTGGCTGCTGCGCGCGCCCGCAATGAAAACACCATGCGCGAACGCCTCGCGGCAGAATTGATGGACGCCTCGTCCAATCGCGGTTCTGCTGTGAAGAAGCGGGAAGACACGCACCGGATGGCGGAAGCCAACCGCGCCTTCTCGCACTATCGCTGGTAAACTCTTTAATCGCCGACCTCCCCAAGGACGACAATAATGGCCCGCACCCACAAAATCGAAGACTATCGAAACTTCGGTATCATGGCGCATATCGACGCCGGCAAGACGACGACGACTGAGCGTATCCTTTTTTACACCGGCAAGAGCCACAAGATCGGTGAAGTCCATGATGGCGCGGCCACAATGGACTGGATGGAGCAGGAGCAGGAGCGCGGAATCACGATCACGTCTGCTGCGACGACCGCTTTCTGGAAAGACAAGCGCCTGAACATCATCGACACGCCCGGACACGTGGACTTCACCATTGAAGTCGAGCGTTCTTTGCGGGTGCTGGATGGTGCGGTCGCTCTTTTGGACGCTAATGCCGGTGTCGAGCCGCAAACCGAAACGGTGTGGCGTCAGGCTGAAAAGTATCACGTCCCGCGGATGTTCTTCGTAAACAAGATGGACAAGATCGGTGCTGACTTCTACCGCTCCGTCGAAATGATGGTAGAGCGCCTGGGGTGTGTGCCTTTGGTGGTGCAACTGCCGATCGGTGCTGAAAATGACTTCGCTGGCGTTGTCGACCTGATCAAGATGAAGGCCATCATCTGGAATGATGAGAGCCTAGGCGCGACCTTCGAAGAAGCTGAAATCCCGGCGGATCTTGCTGACAAGGCAGCCGAGTGGCGCGAAAAAATGATCGAGACGGCTGTCGAGCTCGATGAAGCAGCCATGGAAGCCTATCTGGAAGGCGAAGAGCCATCTGTGGAAACGCTGAAAAGGCTGATCCGCAAGGGCACGATCAATCTCGATTTCCACCCGGTTCTGTGTGGTACGGCGTTCAAGAACAAAGGCGTTCAGCCGCTTCTCGATGCGGTTGTTGATTTCCTGCCGAGCCCGCTTGAAGTGCCGCCGATCAAGGGCATCGATCCCAAGACCGATGAAGAAATCGTGCGCAAATCGTCTGATGATGAGCCGCTGTCCATGCTGGCGTTCAAGATCATGAACGACCCGTTTGTCGGCACGCTGACCTTCTGCCGGATCTATTCGGGCAAGATGGAAACCGGTATTTCGCTGCAAAACACGGTCAAAGAGAAAAAAGAGCGCATCGGCCGCATGCTGCAGATGCACTCCAATTCGCGTGAAGACATCAAGGAAGCCTTTGCCGGTGACATCGTTGCCATCGCCGGGCTGAAAGATACGACCACGGGCGATACGCTCTGTGATCCGATGAAGCCGGTCATTCTTGAGCGGATGGAATTCCCGGCGCCGGTGATCGAGATCGCGGTGGAACCAAAATCCAAGGCTGACCAGGAGAAGCTGGGCATTGGCCTGCAGAAACTGGCGGCGGAAGATCCGTCCTTCCGCGTGTCGACCGATGAGGAATCCGGTCAGACCCGTATGGCGGGCATGGGCGAGTTGCACCTCGACATTCTGGTTGACCGTTTGAAGCGTGAATTCAAGGTGGAAGCGAATATCGGCGCACCACAGGTGGCTTATCGCGAAACCCTCGGTCAGGCGGCTGAAATCGTTTACACCCACAAGAAACAGTCGGGTGGTTCGGGTCAGTTTGCTGAAGTGAAGATCCTGTTTGAACCGCGCGAGCCGGGTGAGGGCTTCGAGTTCGAATCCAAGATCGTCGGCGGTAATGTGCCGAGGGAATATATTCCGGGCGTTGAAAAGGGCATCCGCTCCGTCATGGACGGCGGGCTGCTGGCCGGATTCCCGGTGATCGACTTCAAGGCGACACTGCTTGACGGCAAGTATCACGATGTCGACTCCAGTGTTCTGGCATTTGAAATCGCGGCGCGCGCTGCATTCCGCGAGATCAAGGGGCCGGCGAAGATGAAGCTGCTGGAGCCGCTGATGAAGGTCGAGGTTGTGACCCCGGACGAATATACCGGATCGGTCATTGGCGATCTCAACTCCCGCCGTGGTCAGATCCGCGATCAGGCGATGCGGGGCAATGCAACGGTTGTGAACGCAATGGTGCCGCTGGCAAACATGTTCGGCTATATCAATGCGCTGCGGTCCTCCACACAGGGGCGGGCTCAGTTCACCATGCAATTCGACCACTACGAGCCTGTTCCGCAGGCTGTGGCAGACGAAGTCATCGCGAAGATCGCCTAGGCGATCCTCGTTCGGAATTAACTCAAGACTTGGAGTACAGACATGGCCAAGGAGAAGTTTGAGCGGAACAAGCCGCACGCGAACATTGGCACGATTGGTCACGTTGACCATGGCAAGACGACGCTGACGGCGGCGATCACGAAGTATTTCGGTGATTTCAAGGCGTATGACCAGATTGACGCGGCGCCGGAAGAGAAGGCCCGCGGGATCACGATCTCAACCGCGCACGTGGAGTATGAGACGGAGAACCGTCACTATGCGCACGTCGATTGTCCGGGCCATGCTGACTATGTGAAGAACATGATCACCGGTGCGGCCCAGATGGATGGCGCGATTCTGGTTGTGAACGCCGCTGACGGCCCGATGCCGCAGACGCGCGAGCACATCCTTCTGGCCCGTCAGGTGGGGGTTCCGGCTCTGGTGGTGTTCCTGAACAAGGTTGACCAGGTCGATGATGAAGAGCTCCTTGAGCTCGTCGAGATGGAAGTGCGCGAGCTTCTGTCGTCTTACGAGTTTCCGGGGGATGATATTCCGATCATTGCCGGTTCGGCTCTGGCTGCGCTTGAAGGCCGGGACCCGGAGATTGGCGAGACCAAGATCCGCGAGCTGATGGCGGCTGTGGATGA